>Ga0214921_10003824_pt1 | contig 22750 bp, 17 predicted proteins | sample LL1505_MetaG_FD_177992 | JGI IMG/M metagenome (GOLD analysis project Ga0214921, IMG submission 177992) | Freshwater microbial communities from Lake Lanier, Atlanta, Georgia, United States - LL-1505 | ecosystem: Environmental > Aquatic > Freshwater > Lake | place: USA: Georgia | collected... | reverse complement strand
AAATAAAATATAGAAGATGGATATACTTTTAATAAAACCAATTGTCTACATATTTTTTCAATATCTCTTATTTGAGATAAACTTTTTCTAAACATATCTATAAATTGTTCGTTTTCAGATAAAAGCATAGTTTGTATTATAGAATATTCTTTATTTAACCATTCTACATTCATAGTAGGATTTAATAATTGATATTGAAACATGCGACGCCCTAATGGAGAACAACATTTATTTAATAAAGACAAAACTGAAGATAAATTGCCGTTCTTTTTGCTATCCAGTGATAAATCATCAATGATATTTAATTGTTTCAATGTGTGATTTGCTAATATCATTCTGTCTGAGCTATTGTTAAAATCTGGTATTGAAATATTACGAACCAAATTTACATTATGTTCTTGTAAAAAATTCATTAAAAAACAAAACGACTGTGTAGCCATCAAATTAGTCATAAATTCACTACAAATACTTAATAATTCTTCACCATAATAATTAGATAAAACGTGTTGTATGTATTTTTGTTTAGTACAATTGATAACATTTACATTTGTTTCATCTTTGCTATCAAAAATATGTATATTATTCGTTTTAACGCCAGAGTATTGTAATATTGTATTATTTGTTTTTTTATCAAAAGGTGATATTACTAGTATTTCACTTGGTGAAAAAACGGATATTTGTCGTTCTAATTCGTCAAATGTTGTAGGGTTTAATAGAAAAGGAGTTTGATATTCAAAAATGGTTGATTTTCCAGTAAATACATTAACAGTTGATACACCATAAATAATTGTATTTCGCATTTTTGAAAAAGTAACTTGATTGTTTTTATCTAACGGTTTATAAATATCCAACCAAATGCACATTATATTATTTGTTAATTGAGGTAAACTATCTGTTTCACAAGATATATATGTTCCAGCAGAATATATACCGTGTAATACTCGTTTTATATTTTTATCATCTTTTTCTTGAACATACACTACTGCGGTATAACCATTATCTGTAATTTTTTGTAAATTTTTATCTAATACATAATCGCGAAAACCAGCCATTAAAACTTGTTTAGAACCATATGATAATTTTTTATCAGCAATATTCAGTTGACAAATATTACAGAATTCTTCAATTTGGCTTTCAGTTATATTGCCATATTCATCTTTCAACGCATAAACTTCAAAAAAAGCACCCACTTGTAATAAAACAATTGTTCGTTCACCGTATTTTTCACTATTTTCCTTTGTCAAATCAAAATAATATTTTGTAATTTTATTTGTATCACAACTATCTTTTTCTTTTGGTTTATTCTTAGTTACTTTACTCATTTATAATAAAATTGATTGCTAATAATTATAGTAAGATATATTTATATTACTATAAATATATATAAAATCGTAAGACATAATATTTTATGAGAATGTTAGTTAGGCAAAATAAATATTATAATAATTTAAAAAATATTGATACAAATGATTGCGACGACAGTGATAAAGAGTACGGATATTTTTATGATTTAGATATAAACGATAACGCCATACTAATTGAAAAAATACAATTGTGTGAAAACCCGCAAAATAATATTATAAATAATTATTACGATAGATACTATATATATAATAATCACGACCAAAAAAAAGATGATGATATTATACCAAAAGACAATGATGATGACTATAATGAAAAATATAGCGATTTATATTTTATTATCAATGTAACATTTATAACTGGAACAGGAATTATATTATTATATTTAACATTGAAGTAATTACATTTCGTCTTTTCCGTGTAAGAAATTATGTAATAAATTATCTGGATTGTGATTTTGAACTTCACCACACATTAGAGAAGAACATTCGTACATTTTACGCAATACATCATTTGGTGCTGTAGAACCTATTTTAATTAAACCTCGTTTAACTAAATATCTTTTAATATCATTAATAGAATCTTGTTTCAATAATTGCGCTTTGGTTGTTATATTATTGCGTATTGTTCTATTTGAAACTAATACTGCTATTTTGGGTAATACTTTTGATTTACCAATTTTATAACTTCTGCGAATGATTTTTTTTTGTTTCATAGCTTTTTTATAGTTATTATTTTTAATAGCCTCTAATTTTGACATCATTTGTTTCATTTCACTCATTCTTTGTGCGTTTTCACGTATCTTATTTTCTATCATTTTATTTTCAGTAATTTTTTGTTCTAATGGTATAGAATTGATATTTTCAGAAGAATTAATAATTATTTCAGGAATATTTTGAATTTGCGAATTATTTAAAATATCAAAATTATTATTAGACGTAATTGGTACCTTTTGTGTTTTATTAATATATTGACGATATGTAGGTAATGAACCATTTTTTAAACAACCATAATTCGGTTGCTGTAAATTATTTTTTAATTTTGGTTTTATTGTTATTGAAGTTATATTTTCCGTTTCGGGTGGAAATTCTAAATTTACTTCTTCATATGGTTTAATATCAGGATGAAATAATAAAGATTCAGTTGAAATATGATTCGTCATAGCTGGATATTGTTTGAGCGTTTTATTCATATTCTGTTGTTTTATTTCATTTTCTTCTGCTAATTTTAATAAATAATTTTTTGATTGTTCAAAGTCGCTATCTATTTGAGTTATAGTATCAATTTCATTTTTTACTTCATTATGAAATTTATTTTTTTCATTAAATAGTTTTTTATATTTATCTTCTTGATGTTGTCGTATCATATTCAATATAGATTTCTTTTTCAACGTATTATCTCGCATTTTCGCCTTTGGTTTTTTCATTTTTATTTCACCACCATTATTTTTTTCCCTTTTTTTTCTTGTTTTATTGGATGAAAAATTAAATAATTCTGGATTTACACTTATTGTTTTTCTATCACTCATTTAAATATTATAGTATATTTACATCAAACGAAATTAAATATACTATGGAAACTAATATTTTTGCCTAAATAAAAATGGTATGCATAAAAGTATTTTCTTTTTTCTGTCTATTTTTTAAAAATATTTCATAACCATTATTAATATCAGGTAATGATATTTTTTTACGTAATTCTTTATCTTTGCCATAAATTCTTCGCCCGTGCGCTATTTTTGTATATGTAAATAATAATTCCATATCTCTACCAAAATTTTTAAATACTTCTTTTTTATCAGAAAACCATTTTTCATTTATTTCAGTTTCATTCTCAAAATTCCATTCGTGTTCAAACACTTTCTTTTTAAATATTTTCATCATTTCTTTATGATTATATGGATCCATTTTAAATCTCCAAATAAATCTGGATTCCAAACCGCGGTTAACACGAAAAAAAGTATCTTCCAATTCTTTATCATATCCAGCTATTATAACCATTAAATCATCTTTATGGTCACTCAATGCTTCACATAATGTATCTAAACATTCTTTTGAATAGGTGTCATTGTTTTCATGACTTGCTAAAGAATATGCTTCATCTATAAATAACACACCTCCTAAACATTCATCTATTACTTTTTTCGTTTTAATAGCAGTTTGACCTAAATATCCAGCAATTAAATCATTACGAGTAACTTTTTTAAAAACATTATTTTTTAATATACCCAATTTTGAATACATATTACCTATAATTTTCGCGATTTCTGTCTTACCTGTTCCGGGAGAACCATAAATAACTGTATGTTTAAATTCACTAATTTGTTTACCAACGTGTAATTCTTGAATGAAATACAACAATTGATCTAAAATAGATTTCTTCATATTTTCCATACCAATCATATTATTTAAATCATTCAATTCTTTTTTTATATTATGTAATGCTTTCAAATCAATATTATATTCAGTATATGGTTTAAATTCGTTTTCGTCAATTATTTTTATTAAATCATTAATGTTCTCTATTTTTGTATCAATATTTACTTTTTCAATAACAATATTATGTTTTTCATCTTCAACTAATAACTTATTAATATCAGTTTCATGTTCAGATTTCCATAATGAATAAAAACTGTCAAATTCATTATTGTGTTTATTTATTGTATTCCAACTAGAGCTTGAATGCATGAAATAGTAATTATTAGTATTTGTTTTGGTTGGTTCACCAGTAAAATTTTGATGTGAGATATTATTATATTCATAGTTCTCATTTATCAACCCAATCATTTTTATATATTCCAAATATCTACATTGTCTTTTTGATTTATAATTATCTAAGTATTCAACAAAATTAAAATTTGTTTTATTAGACATTATCTTTATACATTATTATTTGTTTATTTACATTTCAAAAATTATAATATTTTATATTTGTCTAATATATAATATGGCTTTACACACTTTAGATGCCAGCAGTAATATAATAATAGATGTAAGTAACAATAAAATAAATAATTTTTCACCCGATTGGGGAATTATGTTGACATTACAAGGGAGTCTTAATTTACGAATAGGAACACAGGCTTGGAAAAAATATATTAGCGCTGCTTTTTGGAATTATATTTCCACACCTATAAATTTTACTATAACGCTGTTTACAGCTCTATCTGCTGGTCAAACCGGAACAAAAAGCACATATTTAAGTGAAAGTCAATTATTTATAATGTTATTCGTATCGTTTTTGTTATCTATAATTAATACTTTTTTCAAATTAAAGGAAAAAGCGTTATTAAACTACGAGTCTTCTAAAAAATACGATGAATTTGGTGCTAGTTTTGAAGATATATACTATATGCCTTTATCTTGTGAATATGATATGAATACAAAGTTGACATTATATAAAAAATTACAAGAAGAAATAAATAAATATTCACAAAAAGAAAGTATTGAAAATGTAAATTATTTTACTGAATTAATTTATATATGTTTTCATTGTTTCTTTGAAGATAATCTTAAACGAATAAATAAAAGTGACCGTTTTTGGTATCTTGATGGGTTAAGTCCGAACAATGAACGAAAACGAAACCCTTGGAATATCAATATAAAAGATTATTTTTTATATGATATATCAGGACAACCTACTTACTTAGATGATGAAGAAATAAAAGATAAATATGATAATAAATATAAAATTCTTCTGGATAAATATAATAAAATTGTAAATTTCCGAACCAATAAAAATAAAAATAATTCTTATAATAGACTAAATTATGATATTGAATCTATTTCTAACGACTCTTTACCCAATATAACTAAAAAATTAGATAAAAAAGAAATTATTGAAGATATTACAAATAGAGAATTAGAGCGTATAAATGAAAACAAACAATTATTTGTTAAAGAAAAAATAGCAAATTGTATTGAAAATAGAATATCGCTTCAAAAATCACCACCTACTTCACCAAGTGGCGATAATAGTAATAAAACTAATTCATAAATAACTTAAAAAATTGAATTTATTATTATATTAATAATAACATTATAATTAATATAACATTATAATGGATTATTCAACCCAAACAAAAGAAAGTATTGCTATAGATAATGTTTCTAATACAGAAAAAATTAAAATAAAAAAACCAAAACAAACAAAAAATACCAAAGTCAAGGCTACTAAATCATCATCTCAGAACGACACTACTAATCAATTAAAAGATATTATTTTTCAAGAAGAATTACAGGAATTACAAAAATCTGTAGAAAAAACAGTAGAAGAAAATGTAAAAAATAAAATGGATGAATTGAACAACGAAGAAGCCATATTATCACATCTAGGTAATTATATTGAAGAACCTTACCATATTATTGAATCCTATTTTCAAGGACAACATTTGGAAAGATTAGTGAGACATCAAATTGAATCATATAATCATTTTGTCAACTATCAAATACAACGAACTATACAAATGTTTAATCCAGTTACAATTCATTCAGATAATGATTACATTGAAAGTGAAAATAAATATTTATTAGAAATTTTCGCATCATTTACTAATTTTAAACTATATCCTCCTCAAATTCATGAAAATAATGGTGCTACAAAGATGATGTTACCTCAAGAAGCAAAAATTAGAAATTTTACATATGCTTCTAATATGACTGTTGATATTAATTTAAAATATGTAATACGCAATAATGAAAATATGGAAACTCCAAAAATAATTGAAAAGGTATTACCAAAAATAAATATTGGTAAATTACCAATTATGTTAAAATCATCTATTTGTGTATTAACTCAAAACAAACATATTCATCCAAAATATACTGGCGAGTGTTATATGGATTGTGGTGGTTATTTTATTATAAAAGGTTCTGAAAAAACAGTATTAGGACAAGAACGTGCTGCTGAAAATCGCGTTTATTGTTTTGATGGAAAAAATACTACAAAATGGAATTGGTTTGCTGAAATTAAATCTGTTCCTGATTTTAAATGTATTTCACCAAAACAAATTGAAATGATGATAGCAAATAAAAATAATGGTTTTGGACACGGTATTTATATAAATGTTCCTCGAATTAAAAATCCGATTGAATTATTTGTATTATTTCGTGCGTTAGGTGTATTGACTGATAAAGAAGTTTGCCAATATATATTATTAGATATTGATGAAACTAAAAATGCGGAACTATTACAATGTTTACAAGCTTCTATTATTGACGCAAACAAATATATGACACAAGAAGATGCGTTAAAACATATTACTGCGTCAGTTGCGTATACTCCATTAAATATGGATAAAGAAACTGGAGCAAAGAAGAAGCGTGAATTTACATTAGAAGTATTGGATAATGATTTGTTCCCACATTGTCAAACATTAAAACAAAAATTATATTTATTAGGTTATATGGCTAAAAAATTAATACAAACTAGTTTGGGTTGGATACCTCCAGATGACCGTGATTCATATTTAAATAAACGTATTGAATTGACTGGAACATTATTGAATAATTTATTTCGTAATTATTTTAATAAATTAGTCAAAGAAATGCAGAAGCAAATTGTTCGTGAAATAAACAATGGTTCTTGGCGTTCTACAGAAGATTATGAAAATATTGTAAATATGACGAACATTTATAAAATTATGAAATCAACCACAATTGAAAATGGCATTAATCGTGCGTTGGCAACAGGTGATTTTAGTATAAAACAATCCAATAGTAGTAAAGTTGGCGTTGCTCAAGTATTGAACCGTTTGACTTATGTAGCAAGTTTAAGTCATTTGCGTAGAATAAATACTCCATTAGAAAAAAGTGGTGAATTAATTGCTCCTCGTAAATTACACAATACAACTTGGGGCTTCTTATGTTTAAATGGCGATAGTGAAATTTTATTGTCTGACCGTTTAACTATTAAAAAAATAAAAGATATGAAAGACGGAGACATAGTAAATACTGTAAATCCAGAAACATTACTTGATGAACCATCCGATATTCATTCGTTCTTTTCTAAAATGCCAGATAAATTATTTGAAATTACTACTATTAGTGGAAGGAAAATAAAAGCTACTTCTAATCACCCATTCCTTGTAAATAATAACGGAAAATATGAATGGAAAAATTTGGAAGATTTGAAACAAAACGATAAGGTAATTATTCGTAATACAGTAAAAAATATAGAAGATGATAATACAACAATTGTAAAAATAAATGATACAGACATACTAGAACATTACAAGATTGAATTATTAGAATTAAACTTACTTAATAAAAATATTCCTGTTTATAAATTAAAAATAATTGCTCGTTTAATAGGAGCTTTAAATACAGATGGAAATTTATATGAAAGGAATGATAATAATAAAAAATATTATAATGCCTCATTTTATCTAGGTGAAGAATATGATGTTTTCCAAATAGCAGGTGATATTACAAAATTAGGATTTGGTAACCCTTCTATAAAACAAAAAACTACTAATTTTGAAGATAAAGTAACTGGTAGAAATACAAAATATAGAACTTGGGAAGTTTCTAAAAATGGGTCATTTGCTTACTTATTATCATTATTGGGTGGATTTGTTGGTAAAAAAACAAATATGATTCGTAATATACCTGACTGGTTAATAAATTCAGAAAAATCTATTAAACGTGAGTTTTTGTCAGCATTTCAAGGCGGTGATGGTTCTAGATTATCATATCAAAAAAATGAAAAATCTTGGAAGCCTCATATTGGAATTACGTTTCAAACAACACAAAATGAATATTTAGATAACACCATACAATATATGACACAAATTATGAATATGTTTAATGAATTTGATATAAAATCTAATATACAACCTAAAAAAGTAGATGATAATAAGACAAAAATATGTTTAGTTTTTGAAAATAGTTCAGAAAATTTAGTTAAATATGCTGACATTATTAATTATACATATTGTGAAGAAAAGAGAAGAAATTCCGCACCTGTCATAGAACATTTGAAAATAAAAGAATTCAATAAAAAAACGCGCAGTGACCACTATGATTATATAATAGAAAATCATAATAATGTTAATATTGCTGAATTGATAAATAAAACTAATTTAACTGAAAATCAGATTAAAAAAGTTATATCAAAAAACAAAAAAGGAATACGTCAAACTACCAGATTTACTACAGATATAATATATGAAAATTTTATTAAAGAAAATATTATTGACAATGGTTGCGTAAGTGTCCCGATATTATCAATCAAAGAAATTGAACCTGAATTAGTATATGACTTTACTACTCGTAGTGATAATCATTCATTTGTAGCATCATCATTTGTAACACACAATTGCCCTGCAGAAACTCCAGAAGGGCAGTCTATTGGCGTTGTAAAAAATATTAGTTATTTAGGTCATATTACAATTCCAACGAATAGTTCTTCATTATATGATTATGTGAAACCATATGTATATACAGTTGATAAGACAGAACCACAACATTTATATGGTAAAGTCAAAGTATTTGTAAATGGTTGTTGGTTAGGTATTACAGAAACTCCTATGGATTTATACAAAGATTTAAAAGAAAAAAAATACAAAGGCATTATTAACATTTATACATCCATAGTATTTGATTTTAAATTATTAGAAATTAGAGTATGTAATGATGGTGGTAGATTAACTCGTCCTGTGTTAAAAGTGCGTAATAATAAAGCCATTATAGATAAATCAATTATTGATATGTTAGTATCAAAAGAACTTTCTTGGAATGATTTATTAACCAATTGTAAAATAAACGAATCTGTCGTTGAATATATTGATCCTGAAGAACAAAACTTCGCTATGATAGCAATGAAATGTAAAGATAGTTATTTACAAGATAAAACACAAAAATTTAATTATACCCATTGTGAAATTCACCCTAGCACTATATTTGGCGTATTAGCATCATGTATACCTTTTCCTGAGAATAATCAAGCCCCAAGAAACACTTATCAAACTGCGATGGGTAAACAAGCAATGGGTGTGTATTCTACAAACTACGACCAAAGAATGGATAAAACTGCCTATGTATTAAATTATCCATCAAGACCATTGGTTGAAACCAGAGTAATGAATTTTATTCAATTAAACAATATTCCTTCTGGAACTCAAATTCACGTTGCTATTATGACACATACTGGTTATAATCAGGAAGATAGTGTGTTAATCAATAAAGGTTCATTAGATAGAGGACTATTTTTAGCTACTATATACCATACTGAAAAAGATGAAGATAAAAATATTATCAGAGATGAAATTATTAGGTGTAAACCTGACGCAACTAAAACAAAAGGTATAAAATTTGGAAATTATGATAAATTAAATTCTGATGGTTTTATTCCAGAGAATAGTTTGGTAGAAAATCGTGATATAATTATAGCGAAAATAATTCCAATTAAAGAAAATCGTAATGATCCTACCAAAACAATAAAATATGAAGACCAAAGTAAGACTTTTAGAACAACAGAAGATACATATATTGATAAAAATTATACTGGAAGAAATGGCGATGGTTATAATTTCGCAAAAGTTCGCGTTCGTACGTTAAGAAAACCAGTATTTGGTGATAAGTTTAGTTCACGCCACGGGCAAAAAGGAACTGTTGGTAATATTATTCCAGAAGAAGATATGCCTTTCACTAAGGATGGAATTAGACCAGATATAATTATTAATCCACATGCTATTCCATCTCGTATGACTATTGGTCAATTAAAAGAAACATTATTAGGTAAAGTATTATTAGAATTAGGATTATTTGGAGATGGTACAAGTTTTGGTAACTTGGATGTAAAAACGATTGCTCAAGAATTACAGAATTTAGGTTATGAAAGTTATGGTAATGAGTTATTATATAATGGTTTAACTGGTGAACAATTAGAAACAAATATATTTATTGGTCCAGTATTTTATCAAAGACTTAAACATATGGTAAATGATAAACAACATAGTAGGTCTATTGGACCGATGGTTAATTTAACAAGACAACCAGCAGAAGGTCGTAGCAGAGATGGTGGGTTTAGAATTGGTGAAATGGAACGTGATGTAATGATTGCTCATGGAATGTCTAAATTCTGTAGAGAAAGACTATATGATGTTTCAGATAAATATAGCGTTCATGTATGTAAAAAATGTGGTATTGTTGCTTCCTATAATGATGGTAATAAAAATCGTATGTATTCTAATGCGGATTTTACGGTTCATTTATGTAAAAATTGTGATAATAAAACAGATTTTGCGAAAGTAGAAATACCTTATGCTTATAAATTAATGGCTCAAGAATTACAAACAATCAACATTGTTCCAAGAATTATTACTGAATAAGTATTAAGAAAAAATATTATCCAAGTTGTCTAATAAAGACACCTTTTTTTTTATCATTTCTATATCTATGGTTCTTCTATATTTTTCAGGATAATATAAAATGTCTTTTATTAATTTTATATCTTCTTCTATGTTCCCTGACATTATTATAACATTATCGCCAAAATATTCTTTTATATTAATACACCCTAAATAAATCGGTATAGTATATGTCATTAAAGGGTTTATAATTTTTTCGGATACATAAGCATTTGTTATAAAATTTTCAATACATATGTGAAATTCATAATCTTCATATGGTTCGTTATTATTAAACTCTCCTTTCATCCTTGCGTCTTTAATATTATTTTTACAAACTCTACCATATATATCAATTGGTAAATATGCGTTTAATATAGCATTCAAAAGTTTATAACGATAACCATAACCAAACCAATAATCTTTCTTTTGACTTACAATAAAAGACATTCTCTTTGTCTTAATAGGTATATATGGTAATGGTTTATTATGTAATAAATAGGAATATTTTTCTAAAAAAGGTTCGTCAAATACTTTATCGCCAATAAAATATTTACCAATATTGTTAATAACGTATTTTAATTTATTTTCATTCGCTGTTTGTATTATAAATATAGGTGGTTCTTGAGCTAATCCTAATACATTTGATTTTTTTATATCTTTTCGTAATACTGGCGTTGCTAAATTAAAAATAATTGCGTGTGTGTAATCATCATTTGAAGTAATATAAATGTCTTTATCTATACCATAATTTGACATATTGGAAGTATCATATAATTTTTCATACAATTTTTTTACTTCAATAGACGAAAGAAAATCTGAAAAGAATTTTATTCTATATTTCATATATATAAAATAAAACATTTTATGAGAAAATATTATCTAAATTTCGTAATAATGAAACTTTATTTTTTATTGCGTTAGTATCAATAATTCGTCTATATTTATCAGGATAATATAAAATATCTGTTATTAAATTCATATCTTTTTCTATGTTCCCAGACATTATTATTACATTTTCACCAAAATAATCTTTTATATTTCTACAACCTAAATAAATTGGTATAGTAGAAGTCAATAATGGATTTATTATTTTCTCTGAAAAGTAGTGGTCGCATTCAAAATTTTCTATACAAATATGAAATTCATATTTTTCATATGGTTCATTTTCCACAAATTCCCCTTTTATAATTTCATTATTGATAGATAAAAATTGGGTTGACCCTCTACCGTATATATCAATTGGATAGTTATATTTTAAAATTAATTCTACTATTTTATATCTATAACAATAACCAAACCATATGTCGTTTTTTTCGCTTATTATTATAGATATCAATTTATTTTTTATTGGAACAGTTCGCATTGGTTTATTATGTGGCATATATGAAAAATGTGGTATGAACGGCTTATTAAATACTCTATCTCCCATAAAATATTTATCAATGTATTTTTCAGCATACAATAATATATATTGATTCGTGGATTTATTAGTTAAGTAAACAAAATATAAAGTTGGCTCGTGACCTAATCCAACAACATTGTTTTTAGAAATATCTTTTAATTCAGGCATACCAAAGTTAATAATAATAGCATGAGTATAGTCATTCTCTGTTGTTATATAAATATCTTTATCTTTACCATAGTTTTCCATTTTATCTATTTCATTAATACTTTCATATGTTTGTTTCAATTCATCCGATGTTGCATAATCAGAAAAAAATTTTATTCTATATTTCATTATTATAACTACATAATAATGAAATATTTGTATTCTTTTTTATCGTATATAATTTTTATTACAAAACCTAACCAAATAAATATTCGCAGAATTCGCGTTTGTATAAAAAGAATGGATTTTCTTTATTTTTTATATAATTTTCTATGGAATTCTTCATATCTTCAACACGCAAATTTCTTTTTATTCTATTAGTAATAGCACAATGAATATAATCATTGGAATTTAATAATGGTATATCACCAAATATACAATATTCTTGTGTATTATTGCTATCATTTGTAAATATTGTATACGTTTTATAATATTGTGATAACAACGTCAAATATGATAATTTTTCTGTAATTGGTATGTATATATCTGACATATAGATATGTTGTAATAAATTATAATCGTCTATCTTTGTAATTAATGTATATTCGTCATTTAAATATTTATTTAAAATATTTAATATATAATCTTTTATTGTTAAAGAATATTCTTTATTTATTGAAAATTTGATATTGTATGTTTCTATATCATCATTATTTATTATATCTTCGCTGTTTTTAATATCAAATGGAATATCAAAATTATAAAATTTATAATTCTTTTTTTCATTATAAAGTATAATATCTTTTTTTGTAATCGTTTTTTCAATTTCTTTATCTAATGGCCAATAAAATATAGGATATATTTTATGTGTTTTCTTCAATTCATATATAGATAATATAATTCGGTCTAATGTGTCATAAAATAAGTTATCAAATAGGTGTATAAAAATTACAATAAAATCTTCTTTTATACCAAGATTTATTTTTATATTTTCTTTTGTATTATTATCAAATAAACTAACAATATCATTTCTTTTTAAATTAAATCTAACAAATTCTACTTTATTATTATCTACAAAACAATTATTAAATGTATAAATTTTTGTAAAGAAACGCTTATCTAATTCATTTATTCTATCATAATCAGCTAAAAATAAATATTTTTCTCTATTATTAAAATTTTCATTAAAGTTTATGTTCTTTTTTTCACAAAAATAATATATTATGTTACTTTTATTATAAAATAACAGTTCATCATTCAATAATTCTCTTGATGTAACTATTATATTATATTCAAATAACACTTTTAAATTTTCGCACCAAAAATAATGATTAAATTGATCTTTTTCATTAAGATAATCGTAAATTTTATAATTTTTTTCTACATCTTCTAAAAAAAATACTATACAATCATCCTTGCAAGTTTCAAGTATATTATTTAATAATATTGAATTATAACCAGTAATATTAGAATAGTTAAATAAATTATCGCATATAAAGATTTTCATACTAATTATGTAATATTTTATATAATCTCTTTTTTATATTTGTATAACTAGTTAATTCATTAACTATCCATTTTGAACGATTTTGTCTTATTTTATTATTATCACTATTATTTAAACCGCTGAATATTTCATTCTGCCCTAGAGGGGAAGAATTAAAATATTTATCGGTCATTGACCACGAAGAATGTGAATCCGCGGGTGCGGATTCAATTCTTCGTTGGTTTAAATATATTTTTTCAATCATTTTAAATATATTATCGCTTGATGATATTACCCAATTAGCATTTATTCCGTAATGAATTGAATATGTTGATACTTCAACTATATTGTTTTGAAAATTATGCTCTTTCATTGAACAAAAATTGTTTGTTATAACATTAGTATTGTATTTTTGCGCTTCTAGTATAGGAACTCCAAATCCTTCTCCTTTACTACAACTTAAAAATATATCTGACATTTCATACAATTCATGTAGATTATGTTCATCTAATTTATTTTTATTCCATATAAAATTATCTTTTGTAAATTCTAATGAATTTATTAAATCTTCCATTGGATGTGTTATTGTATATTTATTTTTGATAGAATGTATAAATAATATAGAATTATTGTATTTTTCATTAAATTTCTTAAAAGCAATCATTTGAGTATCTATTGATTTACGATTAACTACATAGTTATCAATTTGCTCATGAAATAAATGACATACTAAGAGTACTATATATTTATCATTAGGTATATTCCATTTTTTACGTATTTCCTCTTTGCTCAATTTAATATCTTGATTCATAACTATATGTGGTAAATAATATATTTTTTTAGAAGGGAATTGCTGTTCAAGTGCGATTTTTATTGAAGGTGATAGTGATAAAATATTTGAAAAAGAATTTAACCCGTTAAAATCAAATTTAGATAATGGATAAAAATGACATGGATACCAAAAATAGTTTGGCACTTTATATGCGTTTTCTGTATTTATTTCAAAAACAAAAGCATCACCCAAGCAAAAAAATAAATTTATGTTGTGATTATCTATTATAGTATTTATTTCTTCTGCTTTTACTATACGGTCTTCATTTTGTATTGATAAATAGAATATATTTTTCAATATATCGTCATCTAATAATATAATATCATTATAAATAGATGAACTATATATTTCTTTCATTTCATCATAAGTATAGACTTTCAAATAACTTTCATTGTTATAAAATTTAAAATTATACATTAAATAATAAATATCATAACCGAATTCTTTAAAAATATGAAATAAATAATATAATTGTTTACCGTAACCGCCTGTTTTTGTTAAATGCATTTGAGAATTATTTGTTATTAGCACTTTTTTCATATTATATAAAAAATTTATAAAATTATAACTAATTAAATTCTATATCATTTTTATAAAATTGAAATTAAGGTGAAAGTAAATAAAATTATAATACAAATATATTGCTAATATAAATTATGTCTAATGAATTTAGTGAATTAACAATTAATATTACAAAACAATTATCAAAAACAGTAAAGAAAGAAGAAGGAATATTTATAACTCCAAAAACTATTATAAAAAAATTAATTGAATATATTAAACAGTTTATTGTTATTGATGATAAATATGAAATATTAGAGCCATCTTGTGGAACTTGTGAAATTGTAAAATATATTGATGAATTATTTGATAATATTACAATTCATGCTATAGAAAATAATGAATTTATATTTGACAAAATTAAAAATATATCATTCAAAAATGATGTTAATTTAAAAAAATCGGATTTTATAAAATATATAACAAATAAATTGTATGATATGATTATTGGTAATCCTCCTTATTTAGTTATTGACAAAAACAATGTCCCTGAACAATATAATAAATATATAATTGGAAGACCTAATTTATTCGGTTTATTTATAATTCATAGTTTGTCTATGTTAAAACCAAATGGTATATTAGCATTTATAATTCCAAAAAGTTTTCTCAATTCTTCTTATTATTCTACAATTCGTAATTATATGAAACAAAATGGTGAAATATTGAATATTATAGATTTTGAAAAAGATGGCGGTTTCATTGATACTCAACAATCAACCTTTGGATTAATTTATAGAAAAACTGAAACTATAGATAATCCAATTGAATGTAATTATTCTATAAAATTTAATAACAATTTTATGTTTTCTGAAGATGCTAATTCACTTAGACAAATTTTAAATGGTTCTACTACTTTATCCAAATTAGGGCTATTTGTAAAAACTGGAAATGTTGTATGGAACCAGCGCAAATCACAATTAACAAATGATAATACTAAAACACTATTGTTATATAATTCAAATATTACTAAAAATAATAGTATTTCATTGTTGGATTTTTCCAATGATGAAAAAAAACAATATATTAATATGGATGGCGTTGAAGACACAGCAATTGTAGTTAATCGTGGTAATGGAAATAGTGCTTATAAATTAAACTATGCTTTAGTAAATGGTTCGCAAAAATATTTGGTTGAAAATCATTTGAATGTCATTTATTCACCAAGTATTAGTGGCAATGAATTAAACGAATTGTTCAATAAAATAATCAATAGTTTTAAAAATCCAAAAACGCAACAATTTATCCATAGTTTTCTTGGTAACAATGGTCTTTCTAAAACAGAATTAGAAACTGTTTTTCCTATTTATTTGTAACTAAATAATATAATATCACAAATGGTTATGTAAAATGAAAAGGTAAATAAAAAATTGAAATATTTTTTATTGAAATATTACTTTTCATCAAAATAATAAGAATCAATTTTATAAATTAAATATGTTACGACGTAGTGAAAGAATTTCAAACAATTATCAAATAACAACAACATCTCATAGATTATGTTATTTAATAACAGATAAATATGAAAAAAATATTAATACTAATGGTTCAATTATTGAACGTATCTATATTGTGAAAAACTTGTATATGTTTGTATATAATGATTTTTATAAATTACGACATGAAATACATAAAGATAAAATACTGAAAGAAGAATACTTTTTAAATTTCATAACAACTGTGGAAAAAAGAGGAAAAATATTAATGGAACAATTAACAGAAATAGAGAATATAGATGTTAGAAAATTAAACGCTCTCAAACAAATTATTATAAAAACAATTAATAAAATAAAAAAATACAAGTATACTCATAATAACGAAAAAAAAAATGTATTTATTTTGTTATCAGCTAAAATTGGAACAGATTTAGCTAATAATGTTAAATCATATATGTAATTTACGAAAAACGATAAAATGTGTAAAAAAATAGTAAAGCAAAAATGCCTTACTATTTTTATTTTTTTATTACTTTTGTATTAGATATTTTTGTATTTTTATGATAAATAATTCAATTCAATAATATCATTCATGAATTTATATACATTTTCTTCACATTTTTCTTTTTCTGCGTGTTTAAAATAATTGGTGTATTGAGCCCCACCAGATTGTTGTATCATTGGTCTTGTATAGTAACTTATTCCCCGATGATTTACATCTATTGCCTTTAATTTTTCGTTATATTCTTTTTCAAGTTCTCGCTGTTTCATTATAAGTTCATCTATCAATTTTTGTTGTTCAATTGATAAAATATCTTTTCCAACATAAATAGTAGTAGAATTTGTCTTTTTTGAACAAAATACATAAATTAAGTTTTGTTTTATTCCACCACTATTATACATTGGAGAAAATCCATCAGCTGATTTACATTCAATTCCAAAAAAGATATTGTTTAATTTTATAATAAAATCAGGACTATCGTGTGTTCCGCATGGTTGAGACATATAACTATTATCAGGCATAGATGTTTCTAATTTAGTGTTATTAATGCTACTATTTATCCATTTCCATATTGTTTCTGATGTAGGTTTTTCGTTATTTACAGGGTTCCATAATGTTAAACCATTATTATTAAAAACTGAAGCAACCGCATCTTCGTGATGAGCAAAATTATGAACAGCTCCTGAAGCAGCAGCATAATTTTTGTAGTATGGTAAATTATGTAATTCATTCATTATTTTTCGTGCTTTATCCTGTAATTGTTCCATTATTCTTTTCACTGTGTTATTAATATATACTTATTATTGCTGTTGTTATTATATTTGTTATTATCAGTATTGTTATTATTATTTATGAATTTAAAGAAAAAGTAATTCAATTTTTTATTACATTTTTGTGGTTAAAGTCTAAAAATAATTACTATTATTATTCTAAAGGTATGAGTGATAATATAGAAATAAACGATATTCGTGAACCATCAGAATTCAAAGGAATTACTTTTTCAAATTTTAAAAAAACCGAAGTGAAAAAACAATTGACAGAGAATATGTTAAAAGGTAAAATAGAAAACGCTTGTTATTGGTGTGCCGAATTATTATGTTCTGGACATTATATTGATATTTGGGAAAGTATATTACATTATACTGGTAAACATATTCATTTAGGTAATCCTAAAATTATTCTCTATTTACAATTAAGATATGAGAACTTTAAACATATTATATCACAAGGACACTATTTAAATGAATTACAAGTAAGAAATAGCATACAAATGAGAAAACTATTTGCTGAAATAATTAGCACAATAACATTATCTAATAAAAAAAATAGTTTTGAAGCAATTAAAATAAACCGCCAAGAAGAATTTGATATGACACAAATGACTGAACGATTAAAAGCGCCCAATGTAACTTTTATAGAACCTGTATTTAAAAAAGAAGACCCAAAGGAATTATTCATTGCTGTAAATGAATTTTGCTATAATATTTCAAATGAACGTAAAAATATGTTGTCTGCTTGTTATTGGATTGAATGGATGGTTGAATTTGATGCTATTTGTAAAAAACGCAAAGAACCGTGTTATTGTGAAAAAAGACCTTTTGTAAATGTTGAAAAAAAATTTAGCAGGGATATAATATGGATTTTATGGGATGCGTTATTATATTATAATTCTCTATTAAATAACCAATATATTGATAAATTGATGAATGGGCTTTTAACTATTTTTTCCATTAAATATACTACTGCTTCTTGTAGAAAAAGACGATATTTATTATACTTTGCTGTAGAATTACTTACTGAAAGCGTTCCTACAAATATTGAATTAACTACCAATAAACAAGTTATACAAAATGTTGTTGATAAAATTAATCAAATTTATAAACAAATAAAGAAAAATGAAAAAAGCCCAAATACTGAATATTTATTTGCTAATTTAGAAAAACAAAATACGTTTGAACAATCTATGAAAAAAATGGAAATGATGAATTCTATGGATTTCATAAACAAATAAATATAATATAATATATATATCAAATTTATTATATTATTATGAATACCGAACCGAAAGTTATTGGTAAAGGTAGTTATGGTTGTGTACATAAACCAAGTCTTAAATGTAAAACCCGTAAAATAAATTATAAAAACAAAATTTCCAAATATATGTTGAAGAAGCATGCTAATACTGAAATGAAAGAATATGATATTATAAAATCAGCTGACCCAAACAAATATACATATTTGGGAAAACCTGTATCTTGTATTCCTGATTATAGTATTGAAAATGTCGATGCTATGTTACAATGTAATTTAGGAGACAATATAAAAGATTTTTCTATTTTAGTAATGAATGATGGTGGTGAAAATCTAGAAATTTTTTCAAAAAGATTTGGTAAACATCCAGTTACCAGTGAAAATAAAAATAAAATGGAATTATTTTGGATTGAAGCCCAACGTATTTTATACGGGTTAACGCTCTTCTTAAAAAAAGATATTATACATCATGATTTGAAAGCACAAAATATAGTGTATAATGAAGATAAAAACCGAATTAATTTTATTGATTTTGGTTTAATGCGTTCAAGAAGTCAAATGTTTAATGATTGTAAAAATTCTACAGCTTCGTCAGCTATTAGACATTGGTCTTATCCTTTTGAATTACAATTTATGAACGCAAAAAAGTTTCATAAGGTTTCTAATTGGGGTCCTGTAAAAAGAAATATTTTTATCGAAAATATTATAAATAATATGGAAAGTGAAGACAATAAAAGCTATAGAATATTTTTATCAATTGTGTTTGGACATCTAGATAATAATTTAAGACGAGAAAACAGAAAAATAGTAATAAATGATTTCAAAGATTTGTTAGATGAATTGAAACCTGAATCCTATGAACATATGTTAAATATGTCGTTGAATACAATTGATTCGTATGGTACTGGAATTGCTTTCGCTAATGTTTTAGCAAATACATCAAAATTTATCAATCGTGATTTTCAAAACGATTTGTGTTCTTTGTTTAACCGAATGTTAACTAATTATTTACCATATAGATATGAACCAGATGAAATATTGCGTGAATATGAAAATATAATAAGCAAACATGGTTTATTAGAAAAACACAATAAAAATTACCAAAATCATATTATAATGGAACATAAACCAAAAAAAGAAAAAATGAATAAAATTTTGAATAAATTAGATAAAATAGGTTTTGTATTAACAGAATCAGAGAGGGAATTCTTATCAATGCCACCGTTATTAAGTTGTCCTGATACTAAAGAATATAATCCTATTACAAAAAAATGTGTAAGCAAATGTAAAGATAATAAAATTCGCAATGAAAAATTTCGCTGTGTAAAAAATAAAACAGTAAAGGCAAAATAAAGATATAAACTATAATTTTTATCATTGAAAATAAAAATTATATTGATTTATCTAAAAACTAGAACCAAAAGACCCTCCTAAAACGCCATTAGCAGCCATAGGACCCATCATTGACCCATAATCCATTTGACCTCCTCTTGTACCACCTAACATATTATCATAAGTCTCCATTACAGAATTTTGACGGGTTGTTGCCACTGGAGCTGGTGGAAACATACCACTTTGAACATTTGAATTATCTAAATAATCAGCTTGACTATGTGAATGTTGGCTCATTGGAGAACTTGTTCTAACATTGCGCTTGTTTGATTTGCGGTCATCGCTGGATGGACCATTCCATAATTCAAGTAAACGATCTACTAATATATTTACTTTTAACCCTAATTTTGTTTGAATACTCAATACAATTATTAAAAATGCTAATATAACATTTGTTAATGTTAAACTTTCATATTTAAAACCACTATATGTTGGAGCAAAAGTAATCATGCGATGTATAACAATAATACCGCAAAACATAACAATTAATTGAATAAATATTTCTACTAAAAGTTCCAAACTGGATTTTTCAGGTTCTGCTTCTGGAATAAATCGTTGAATTAATTTATTTAAAATAACAATAGGGATTACGCCCATTACAGAATATTGGACAACATTTAATATTTCAGCTTTACTTTCTTCTGTGGTGGAAAATACGTGTGATAAAAATGATTTATTATATCCACCACTTGAACTTTCTTGTAATACTTCCATTTATACTATTATTATATAAAATTCAATAGAAAATATATATAAAATGTATGTGCTAAATATTTATATAGTATGTCTTTACATCCTGAAAATCAATATTTACAGTTGATTAAAGAAATATTAGAAAAAGGTTCTCTTGAAGAAACACGAAATGGTAAAACAAAATCCATTTTTGGTTATTCAATGCGATTTTCTCTAAAGGATGGAGAACTTCCATTATTAACTACTAAAAAAGTGGCGTGGAAAACGTGTTTTCGCGAATTACAATGGTTTATTCGTGGTTCTACTAATAACAAAGAGTTACAAGACCAAAATATTCATATTTGGGATGGTAATTCAACAAGGGAATTCTTGGATAGTCGAAGATTACATAAGAACGAAGTCAATGACTTGGGGCCTATTTATGGACATCAATGGCGTCACTTTAATGCTGAATATGTAGATTGTCATAGTGATTATTCAGGTAAAGGCATTGACCAATTAAATAATGTTATTAATGATTTAAAAAATCCTTCCACTCGAAGTTCTCGTAGACACATTATAACTGCATGGAACCCATGTCAATTAGATGAAATGGCGCTTCCTCCTTGTCATATTTTGATGCAATTTAATGTTCGCGATAATAAATATTTATCGTGTGCTTTAATGCAGAGAAGCATTGACACTTGCATAGGCGCACCAATAAACATAGCATCATATTCTTTCTTGACACATATTATTGCTAAGCATTGCGATTTGATAGCAGACGAATTTATTTATTTTTTAGGAAACGCACATATTTATGAAGAACATTTTGAACCAATACAAGAACAACTTAAACGAGAACCATTTCCATTTCCAAAAATAAATATTTTACAGAAACACGAGAACATTGAAGATTATACTATTGATGATATTGAATGGGTAGAAAAATATGTTTCACATGAACCGATAAAAATGGCTATGAAAGCGTAAATGATATTAGAAAAATAAAATAAAAAATAAAATGTATTGTTATTATAGGTTTTACAGATTTTATAAAAAATGCCGAGCAGTGTTAAAAATAAACTTATGAAAAAAAATAATATTGACCAATTAGATGAACTTGATAGTATAATAGACGATTTTATAGATGATACAAAATTTATAGACATTAATGGCAACGAATACAAAGATAAATATGAAATATATTTTGAAGATGATGATTGCGAAGAAGATTATTCTGACATCGTTGACGATGATTTTTATAGCATTGTTAGCAAATATGATGATGACAACATTTCAAATATTTGTGTTTGTAATATAGAAGATAATGATAGATTTCATTATGAAATTAAATTGAGAGAAAATAATTCAAACACTTTTTATTCTAACATTTGTTATTTTTTATCATACTTAGATTTTACAAAACAAATTCGTTAATAACTATTTAGAGAAATGTTTATAATATTATAATATTCTCATAATAATGAGCCAAGCTTTAGCATCAGCAAGAAAACGCCGCGGCGTTCCTCAAAATACACCAGATTTATCACCCCAATCAAGGAATAATATTCA
>Ga0214921_10003822_pt1 | contig 22752 bp, 20 predicted proteins | sample LL1505_MetaG_FD_177992 | JGI IMG/M metagenome (GOLD analysis project Ga0214921, IMG submission 177992) | Freshwater microbial communities from Lake Lanier, Atlanta, Georgia, United States - LL-1505 | ecosystem: Environmental > Aquatic > Freshwater > Lake | place: USA: Georgia | collected... | reverse complement strand
TTTTCTTTCGCGGGCTACAGGGCCTGTCTACCGGGGCCGGTATCGTGATTGCGCGTGCGGTGGTGCGTGACATGTACCCGCCTCACCAAGCGCAAAAGGTGATGAGCCAGATCACGATTTACTTCGGCGTGGCGCCGGCGATTGCCCCTTTGCTGGGCGGCTGGTTGTTGATCCACAGCAGTTGGCACGCCATTTTTTGGTTTTTGACGGCGGTCGGCGTGGCCTTGTGGATCGCCAATTTCCGCTTGCTTCCCGAGACGCTGCACCTAAGCCAGCGCCAGCACTTTCACCCCCGAAATTTGCTGGCGGGGTATTGGCAACTTGGGGCGGACCCCCGATTTCTGCTGCTTGCGCTGGCCAGTGGCGTGCCCTTCAATGGGGTCTTTTTGTACGTACTGAGTGCCCAGGTGTTTTTGGGCGAGCACCTGCACTTGCTGCCGCAACAGTTTTTTTGGTTTTTCTTGGTGGTGATCACCGGGATCATGGCCGGCGCCTGGGTCAGTGGCAGGGTGGCGGGCCAGCGCACCCCCAAGCGGCAAATCCGTGATGGCTTTGTCATCATGCTGTGCATTGGCGTGCTGAACCTGACGGCCAATATTTTGCTGGAGGCCCACGTCGCCTGGGCCCTGTTGCCGCTGGGGATCTTTGCCTTTGGCTGGGCCATGATGGTTCCGGTGGTGACTTTGCTGGTGCTGGATTTGCACCCTGAACGCAGGGGCATGGCCTCGTCGCTGCAAATGTTCATTGGTTCCACCGCCAACGGCATCGTGGCCGGCTTGGTTTCCCCATGGGTCATGCATTCGACCGTGGCGCTAGCGACGGCCTCGTTGAGCATGATGGGCGTAGGGTTGGGTTCCTGGCTCTTTTTGCGACGGCGCTGGCCGCAGATCGGCAACGTAATCGTCCGTGTCTGATTACCAGCGCAGGCCCAAACGCAAGAACCCCTTGCTCAGGACAAACAAGGGGCCGACCCAAAGGTACTGCACATCTTCAAAAAAAGAGGGTTTCTTGCCTTCAATGCGATGCCCAATGAATTGAAAGATCCAGGCCACCACAAACACGACAAGCGATACGGGAACCAGTACGCCCTGCGTATGCAGCGCATCGATGACCGCCAGGATGACCGATGAAAACAACAACATACAGCCGGTAAACGGCCAGGACAAGCGCGCGTAATAGACCATGCTGGCCGCAAAGAAAACCAGCGCCAGCGCCGGATGGAGCGCAAACATCAGCCCGATCAAACTGAGCATGATGGCGGGAATCGCTACCAAGTGGATCGCTTCATTGGTTGGATGCGTGTGGCTTAGTCCGTAGTGGTTTAACAGGGCGTCGACTTTGCGCTCTTCGAAGGGGGTATTTTCGGCTTGCTCGGGTAGGTTGTTCATCACAATCTCCTGGGTCGGATGGGGCGGACTTGCGTTTTAAGGGGAGAGGTGCTGCCCAAGCCAGCCGACGGCCCGACCCTGCAGGCAATGACCCCGCCAGCACATTAGGGCGTGCTGCGCCCCGGCATACAAAAAGTGAAGGGTGGGCACTTGCAAGGGGCGCAATTTCTGCGGTTCAGCCTCCATCACGGCCCGGAGGTTGTGGGCCAGCACGTTGCTGTCTTGTTGCACAAAGAAAACCTCGGGGTGGCTGGTGCTTCTTTGGTGGGCATCGGTCAGGATATGTTGGCCCAGCGACAGGGAGCCTTCTGCAGAGTCCGCCAAACCGGTGTCATGCAGCCAGGCCGGGGTGGATTGCGAGAGCACCAGCAGCGGGACGTCACAGGCCAGTCGCGCACCGCTGGCGAGAACCACGTCATTGCGCTCCAAAGCGGCAACGGCTTCGTACAGAACGGTAACGCGTTGGGCCCTGAGAATTGCCAGCATGCGTTGGTGCAAGGCGTCCGGATAGTCGCGGGCCGCCTCTTGTGGGGCGGGCACCCAGGTCACCGCTGCCGTGGGCATGCGTTGGCGCACCGCCAGTGCCAGTTCAAAGCCGGCCGTGCAGTGACCGACCACGGTCACCCGCAGCGCGCGGCTGCGCCCCATGTCACAGACTTTGGGCCACAGGCTCACGAAGCTCTCTGGCGGCGGCACAAACAGTCCGTGCTCGCGCGCTCCCGGCATGGCCCGCTCGACCGCCTCACGGTGCGGCTGGGCACCGATGTTGATGGACAAGATGTCGTACTCCATGACCTGGCGATCGTCCAGTAGCACGGTGCGCGAGGCGGCGTCCATGGCGCGGCCCTGGCGTCCTGCCCAACGTACGCCATTGTCCTGAACCAGGGGCTCGATATCGGTCAGACATTGAGAGATGGCGCACTCGTTGGCCATGAATCGGGCCAGCAGCTGCGGTGAAAACACCTGCGTGTGCTGCGTGAGCAGGGTGATCTCAGCGTGAGGAATCGGCGACTTTTGCAGCGACTTCAAGAAACGCAAATGCGCCGGGCCTGCGCCCCAGAGCAGCAATCGTGTCGGGCGGCGATAGCCCTGGGCCGACTGTTTTGGGGCAAGGGCGCTGAGTTCGGGTGGAGCGACGGGCGCATCGGTGGGCGTTGCGCTCGCGGGATCGGTCGGGGTGCCTGTCATGGCCTCTATTGTTCCATGAGCCAGACCGGGGTTTTCCCGTCGTCGGCGCCGCGCACCCGCCCCACGATGGCGCTGTGGCGGTATCCGGCGGCGTACAGTGCTTTCAGGCAACCCTCGGCCTGATCAGGGGGCACACTGGCCAAGAGGCCACCCGCAGTCTGTGGGTCAAACAGCAGCGCCTTTCGCGTCGCCGTTGCGGGGAACACGCCCAGGGCATGGGGGTTGGCAATGGCATCGCCTAAACGCGCGTTGGCGCTGTGCAGGGAGCTGGTGGTTCCCCCGCTCAGGCACTCCAGTGCGCCGTCCAAGGTCGGGAGCGCGCCTAAACAAATCTCCACCGCCATGCCCGCGGCGCGCGCCATTTCCAATAAATGGCCGAGCAGGCCAAAGCCTGTCACATCGGTACAGGCATGGGCGCCATGGGCCTGAAGGATCTGGCCGGCCGACTGACTGGATTGGCACATGCTGTCCAAAGCCTGCTGTACCCAACGTCCCCGTGCCTGGCCCATGGCGTGGGCCGCAAACAGCGTGCCGGTGCCCAACGGTTTGGTCAGAATCAGGACGTCCTGGGCTTGCATTGCCCCTTTTTGCAGCACATTCACCAGGAGGCCTTGGGCGTCAAGGCTGACCAGGCCGTTGATGGCAAAGCCTAACGCGAGCTCTTGGCCTTCCCCGGTGTGGCCTCCCACCAGGGTGCAGCCCGCGGCGTTGAGCACCTCGACTGCGCCGCCCATCATTTGTCCGAGCAAACTGCCAGTTTGCCGGTCCAGCCCGGGGGGTACGGTGGCAACGGCGGTGGCGGTGTGGGGACTGGCCCCCATCGCAAAGATGTCGCCCAACGCGTGGTTGGCGGCGATTTGCCCAAATCGGTAGGGGTCGTCCACGAAGGCGCGAAAAAAGTCGACCGTCTGCACCATCGCCTTGCCCGGCGGCACGCGCACCACGGCCGCGTCGTCGGGCGCTCCGAGTCCGATCAACACGTCGGGGTTGGGCAGCGGGCACAAGGAGCCCAGAGCGTGCGATAGCACGGTGGCTCCCACCTTGGCGCCACAGCCGCCGCACCGCATGGCCTGGGCCGCCGAGGATTGTCGGGCCTCGTCCGCCCCAAGGTCGGCCATCACGGCGGCGCCTGTTTCGGGTAGCGTGCCCATGGCCGGCCCCCCCAAATCCGAGAAGCGTTGCATGAAGCGGCGATCGATCCAGTCTTTCCAGCGCCAAACCCATGCCCCGGCAAAGTCCAGGGCCCCGCGCGAGGCCACCGCATAGCGGTCGCCCGTGCTGATGAGCGCCAACCAGCGTCGCTGCGGCCGGTAGGGCCGCAAGGGCATGCCCGTGAGTGCGCGGCGCAGGTTGCGTGCGAGCGGCATGCCCATGCGCACCGCAAAAACGCCGGCTTTCTCCAGTGGATTTCCCTCCATGCTGGCGACATCGCCGCTGGCAAAAATGCGGGGGTCTGTCACCGACTGCAGGTGTTCATTCACGCGGACGCAGTGTGACGGGTCCAAGGCCAGCCCGGTTCCTTCCAGCCAAGCGCCTCCACCGGCCTGGGTAACCCAAAATACTGCGTCGGCGTTCACCCACTGCGGCGAGCGGCCTGTGGCGCCCTGCAGTTGCACCCCGTTGACGCTGACTTCACTGACCCGCACGCCCGTGTGTACATCGACCCCCCGCGCTTTCAGCAGCTCGGCAAAGCGGCGCTGCACCCGCGGGTTGTGGGTGGGCAAAACCGTATCCGAGGCGGAAAAAAGCGAGAAAACCGGCACCATCGCTGTCCCAGAGTACTTTTCCTGTTCGGCCTGAAGCCGAAATTGCATGGCCAGCAGCAGTTCAACCCCACCGGCGCCCGCGCCCACCACGGCGACGTGTCGCGGCCCTCGTCCAGCGCGCACGGCCTCCAGCAACGCCAGCCAGCGGTCATTGAAGGAGGCTATGGGTTTGACGCACACCGCGTGTTCGGAGGCCCCCGGTGTAGCGCTGGTTTGCGGTGTCGAACCGGTATTGATCGCCAGCAGGTCGTAGTCCAGTGCCGGTCTATCCCGCAGCAGCACTTGGCGGCGCTCGCGGTCAATGCCAACCACCTTGGCCCGCACAAAGCGTGCCCCCGCAAAGACACACAGCCGTACCAGGTCGAGATGCACCTCGTCAAAACCGTAATGGCCTGCCACATAGCCCGGCAACATGCCGGAATAAGGCGTATGCGCGTCGGTGCAGATCAGGGTAATTCGCAGCCCGGCCAGTGGCCGCATGGCAAAGGCCTTGAGGACGCCCACATGGCTGTGGCCACCGCCCACCAAAACGAGGTCGCGCAAGATGGGGCGGGCCAGAATTTGCATAGGGCTGATTGTGCCGGGGTCTGGGCCGGTTTCCGCTTGCCGGCAAGCCGATCAAAGGGACGCTACGTACAATCCAGCGATCATCAGGAGCCTTACCCCATGAGCATCAAGAGCGACAAATGGATACGCCGCATGGCCGAATCCACCGGCATGATCGAGCCTTTCGAGCCCGGCCAGGTGCGTCAGGTGGACGGGCGCAAGATCATCTCTTATGGCACCAGCAGCTATGGCTATGACATTCGGTGCGCGCCCGAATTCAAGGTCTTCACCAATATTCACAGCACCGTGGTCGACCCCAAGAACTTTGACGAGAAGAGCTTCGTCGACTTCCATGATGACGTTTGCATCATCCCGCCCAACAGCTTTGCGCTGGCCCGCACGATGGAGTACTTTCGCATCCCGCGCAATGTGTTGACCATTTGCCTGGGTAAATCCACCTACGCGCGCTGCGGCATCATCGTCAATGTCACCCCTTTTGAGCCTGAGTGGGAGGGCTATGTGACGCTGGAGTTTTCCAACACCACGCCCCTGCCCGCCAAGATCTATGCCGGTGAGGGCTGCGCCCAGGTGCTGTTTTTTGAGAGCGATGAAGTCTGTGAGACCAGCTACAAGGACCGGGGCGGAAAGTACCAGGGACAAACCGGGGTCACCCTGCCAAAAACCTGATCAGGGCCGCTTCAGGGATAATGCGGCTTGCTCCTCGCCTCTCGGGGTCAACCTGCTATCGGATGGATAGCAACCATTTTTGCTATGCATGCCTGACCTGATTACCGAAACACCTGCCTCAGCGACCCCTGAAACTCTGAACACCGAAACGCCGGTGATGGCATTTGCCCAATTGCAATTGTCGGCCCCACTGGCGCGTGCAGTCGCGGAAATGGGCTACGAGACCATGACGCCGATTCAGGCGCAAGCAATTCCTGTGGTGCTTACCGGACAAGACGTGATGGGCGCGGCCCAGACCGGTACCGGAAAGACCGCCGCGTTTGCGCTGCCTCTCTTGCAGCGAATGCTCAAGCACGAAAACGCCTCCACCTCACCGGCCCGTCACCCGGTGCGCGCCCTGGTGCTGCTGCCCACACGCGAATTAGCGGTCCAAGTCGCCGAGCAAGTTCAGCTGTATGCCAAATACACCAACCTGCGCAGCGCCGTGGTGTTTGGCGGCATGGACATGAAGCCCCAGACCATCGAGCTCAAAAAAGGCGTGGAAGTGCTGGTGGCCACGCCCGGACGGCTGCTTGACCACATCGAAGCGAAAAACGCGGTGCTCAACCAAGTCGAGTACGTGGTGCTGGACGAAGCCGACCGCATGCTGGACATCGGATTTTTGCCGGACCTGCAGCGCATCCTGAGCTATCTGCCCAAGCAACGCACCACCCTCTTGTTTTCGGCGACCTTTTCGCCGGAGATCAAGCGCCTGGCCAGTAGCTACCTGCAAAACCCGGTCACCATCGAAGTGGCCCGCTCCAACGCCACGGCTTCGACCGTGGAGCAGCACTTCTACAGCGTGGGTGAGGACGACAAGCGCCGCGCACTGCACCATGTGCTCAATACCCGGGGCATGAAGCAGGCGTTTGTGTTTGTCAACAGCAAGCTCGGGTGCGCCCGTCTGGCGCGCTCTCTGGAGCGTGAGGGCCTGAAAACTGCGGCGCTGCACGGCGACAAGAGCCAGGATGAGCGCCTCAAGGCCCTGGAGGCCTTCAAGAGCGGTGAAGTCGATCTGCTGGTGTGTACCGATGTGGCCGCCCGCGGTTTGGATATCAAGGATGTGCCCGCCGTTTTCAATTTCGATATTCCCTTCAACGCCGAAGACTATGTGCACCGCATCGGCCGCACCGGTCGCGCCGGGGCTTCTGGCTTGGCGGTGAGCTTTGTGGGGGGTAAGAATGATGCGCGCCTGATGGCCGACATCGAAAAACTCATCAAGGTGAAAATCGAGCTCGAGGCGGTGGAGTTCGACGAAAACTTACCCGACATCCATGCCCAGGGCCGGATCAACGACGGCCGCCGCATGTACAGCGAAGGCGCTCGCGACGATTCCCGTCGCCCGGCGCGGGCGCCGCAGGGTGGCGTACGCGACGTGGCCCATGAGGGCCAGTTTGCCCGTCCTGCGCGCGATGAGCGTGCGCCTCGGCGTGACTACACCCGCCCGCCGGCGGCTCCGCGCGACCCCTTCTTTGACAAGCCCTATGAGCCGAGCGCGACGCCTGAAGTTGCGCCGTCGTGGGAGTCGACGCCGCGCACCGGCGCTCGCAGTATTTCGGCCAACATCAAGCCCAAGCGCCGCGTAGCCGCATTATTCAAGGCTGAATAGACCGTCTCCGGGGGGGGGATGACCCGTCCTCGCCCCGATCGTTCCGATCGCCGGACGGCTCGTACCAGCGGTGCTTAGACCCGACCGGGGTGTTGCGCTGTCTCACACTGCACCTGGTGCAGCGTCCAACCCAAGGGTCCTGGCACCTGATGGGGGTCGAGTCGCAGGGCGCTCAGGCAGCCGCCCCAGACGCAACCGGTGTCCATCGCCGCCACGTCGCGCCGGGCCAAAGGCCCCAGGGTTGACCAGTGACCAAAAACGACGGTGTCCTGTGCGGTCTTGCGATCGGGCACCTCAAACCACGGCATGAAACCGGGCGGTGCCTGACCCGGGCCCTCCTTGCTGTCAAATTCCATTTGGCCCTGTGCGTCACAAAACCGAAGGCGCGTTAACGCGTTGACGATGACCCGCAAGCGCGCGATGCCGTGCAGGTCGTCGCTCCACCGGGCGGGCGAGTTGCCATACATGGATTGAAAGAAGTCGGCACACGCAGGTCCACGCAAAACGTCCTGCACCTCGGCGGCCAAGGCCAGCGTGCGCGCGGCGGTCCAGTCTGGCAAGACCCCGGCATGGACCATCAAAAGGGGGTGCCCGGCGATGTGCAGTTGCAGCGCCATCGCCTGTTCGCGCAGCCAATCCAGCAGGACCCAACGGTCTCGCGCGTTCAGCACGTCGTTCAACGTGTCGCCCCGGCCTGGGCCCCGAACGCCGTGGGCAATCGCCAGCAAATGCAGGTCGTGGTTGCCCAGCAGGCAGTGCGCCGCGCCCTCCAGCGCCTTGAGCCGCCGCAAAACGCCCAGCGAGTCTCGGCCCCGGTTGACCAGATCGCCGAGGAGGTACAAGGTATCGCGACTTGGGGAAAAGGAGATTTCCTCCAGCAAGCGGGTCAGGGCTCCGTTGCAGCCCTGCACATCGCCAATCAAGTAAAGTGCCATGTGTTCATTTTCGCGCGAGTTCCATGGAATTTTTGCTGATCGTTTTTTTGACACTCCTCAACGGCGTGTTTGCGATGTCCGAGCTGGCGCTGGCTGGCAGCAAGCGCGCGCGATTGGCGGCATTGGCCGAGGCGGGCAACCACGGAGCCAAGGCGGCCTTGGAGTTGCTGGGTAATCCGAACCAGTTTTTGTCGACCGTCCAGGTCGGAATCACCTCGATCGGCGTGCTCAATGGCATTGTGGGGGAGGCGGCGTTCAGTGACGGCGTTGCGGCATGGCTGCAGACGTGGGGCACCTCCGAAAAGGCGTCGGCCATCACGGCCACGGCCTTGGTGGTGACCACGATCACCTTCACGACGATTATTTTTGGCGAGTTGGTGCCCAAACGCATCGGCCAGTTGTACCCGGAAACTGTGGCCTGTTGGGTGGCACGGCCTATGTTATGGCTGGCCACGGCGGCGAAGCCCTTTGTCAAACTGCTTTCCAGTACCACGGCGGGCACGCTCAAATTACTCCGGATCGACACCACAGCGTCGCGCGCGGTGACCGAAGAAGAAATTTCGGCCAGCTTGGAGGAGGGCGTGGACGCCGGCTTGATTGAGGAGCACGAACACCAAATGGTGCAAAACGTGTTTCGGCTGGACGAACGCCCGCTTACCTCGCTGATGACGCCACGCACCGACGTGCAATGGCTTGACAGTGCAGATACCGTGGCCCACGGCCTGGCGCTGGCGGCCACGGGGGGGGGCAGGGGCGCGCACTCCTGGTATCCGGTGTGCCGGGGATCGCTTGACGATGTCGTGGGTATTGTCAGTGTGGCGCAGCTGCTGGATTTGCGTGAGCAGGCCGACGAGCGTTTGAGCGCCCACGCGTCGCCGGCTGTGTTCGTCCCCGAGACCCTGAGCGGCATGGAACTTTTGGAGCAATTTCGCTTGCAGTCTGGCCGATTGGTGTTTGTCGTGGACGAATATGGCGTAGTGCAAGGTTTGTTGACACCGCGTGACCTGCTGGAGGCGATTACCGGAGAGTTGCAAGTCGGAGCCCAGGCCGATGCCTGGGCCACGGAGCGCGAAGACGGCTCGTGGCTGCTGGACGGCGTCATGCCTTTGGACGAACTTAAATCACGGCTGGACATGGCGGGCCTGCCCGACGAAGAGCGCGGGCGTTACAACACCTTGGCGGGCTTGTTGATGTCGATCACGGGCCGCTTGCCGCGTTTGGGCGAGCGTATCAGCTGCCAAAACTGGACCTTTGAAGTGGTCGATTTGGATGGCCGCCGAGTCGACAAGGTGCTGGCCGTTCGCCATCGGGCGACGGACGAACCGGTGTGAGCCCGGTGGTGGTTCAGGCCTGACCCGACAGCCGGTAGGCCAGCAGCCCCAGCCACTCGTGCAGCAGCACGGTCCATTTGCGACTGCCCCGGACCAAGGAATAGGTGGTCCAGTCGGTCTGGCTTCCGGTATTGAAGTCCACCGCGTAGGGGGTCACGTTCCAGCCCGCCTTCTGAAACGTGGCCAGGGCCCGGCGCATATGCCATGCGGAAGTCACCAGCAGCCACGGTTTGGTGGGATCGACGCCGTCCAGCCGCGCAGAATAAATGGCGTTCTCGTAGGTGGTGCGGGAACGGTCTTCCACCCGCAGGTGCTGGGTCGGCAAGCCCAGGGCATCGTAAAAAATGCGCGCCCGTGCCGCCTCAGACAGGCCTGTGCCCCATAACTCTCCTTCACCACCAGAAAACAGCAGCTCCAGATCAGGCTTTTGGCGCAGCAATACCAGCGGGGCCAGCATGCGCTCGCTCGCCTCGTTCAGGGCCGGTTGGCTGCGACCCTCCCAGACGCGGGAGGGTTCCAAGGCGCCACCGAGCACCACCACGCCGTGGTATAGCTGCACCGCCTGCGCATCGGGCGCCGTGGTGTAGGGGTCTTCGAGCGCGCGCAGTCCGGCATCCGGCAGAGGTTCCCAGCCCTGCACCAGCAGTAAGAACAGAGCGAGCCCCAGTGTGCGCCGGCCCCAGCGCGCCCGCACTGCTTGAGAGCGCTGCTGCTGGGGCCCCAGTAGCACCAAAGCAGCAAACACCAAGGCGCCCACCCAGGCCAGCGGCTGCGTCAAAAACGTCAGCAGTTTGGAGGCCAGGAACATGGCCCCTGCTAAACCACTTTGGCGCTGGGGCGTGCGGCCATTCGGTCGCGCCAAGCCTGCAGCGCATGCAGCCCGTCTTGCGCCGGGCTCCACTTGAGCAAGGCCCGGCCAAACTCCAATGCACAAAACGCGGTGATGTCAGCAATGGTGAAACGCGATCCTGCCATCCATTCCTGCGTCTGCAGCAACTGGTCGAACACCTTGGCGGTTTCTCTCACTTTTGCCACTTGCGACTGGCCAAAGTCGGCAAACTGCGGCGACTCCAGCGGCGCCAGGCCCGGGTGCGTGTGCCGAACGCCGTTGGCAATGCCCAAGAGCAGGCTCCACTCGACCCGGCGGTCCGCCATTTCGATGAAGGCGCGCTCCTCAAAATCGACCCCCATCAGGTTGTGTTCGGGATACAGGCCTTCGAGGAAGGAGCAAATGGCACGGGTTTCGGTCAATACCCTGCCGTCGTCCAACTCCAGCGCAGGAACTTTTGCCAGCGGGCTCTTGGCCCGAAAGGCGGCACCAAAGTGCTCGCCCTGGTTCAGATCCACCGGTACCAGGGCGATACCGCTGATCCCCTTTTCGGCCATGAACATTTGCACCCGTCGTGGGTTGGGCGCACGTGGCGCGTAGTAGAGCTGCATGAACGAAACCTCAAACGGGGGGGTGAAAATGGTTTTAAGCCACCAGCGCGCGACAGTCTTGCAGCACACTGCGGGTTTTCGAGGCCTCGGCACGGGCAGCAGCGGCGAAATCGGGGCCTGCATCGGCATAAATGATGGCGCGGGAGGAGTTGACCACGATCGGTGCCTCGGTGTGCCGGGCGCTACCGCGCCAGCCGGCCCGAACGGTCGCCGCGGCGTCGCCCCCTTGGGCGCCCACGCCCGGAATCAGCAGGGGAAGCGTCGGCGCCAGCGCACGCACGCGCTCAATTTCGCTCGGACGGGTCGCTCCCACCACCAGCCCGAGTTGACCGTTCTGATTCCATGGGCCTTGGGCCAAGCTGGCAATGTGTTCAAACAAGGCGGGCTGACCCGGCAGGTCGGCCAAGCGGTGGTTTTGCAAGTCGTCGCCGCCGGGGTTTGAGGTGCGGCACAGTAAAAAAGCCCCCTTGCCGTGGTACTTCAGGTAGGGCTCCACCGAGTCCCAGCCCATGAACGGTGACAGCGTGACGGCGTCTGCGCCATAGCGTTCAAAGGCCTCAATGGCATATTGCTCGGCAGTGTTGCCGATGTCGCCGCGCTTGGCATCCAAAATAACCGGCACCTGGGGCGCCACCTGGCGCAAGTGGGCGATCAGCCGCTCCAACTGGTCTTCGGCACGGTGGGCTGCAAAGTAGGCAATTTGTGGTTTGAAGGCGATGACCAGATCCGCAGTAGCGTCGGCAATGGCGGCGCAAAAATCAAAAATTTTGCCCGCGTCGCCACGCCAGTGCAGGGGGAATTTGGCAGGATCGGGGTCCAGTCCGACACAGAGCAAGGACTGATTCTGGCGCTCGGCCGCGCCCAGTTTTTCAATGAAAGTCATGCCCCATTGTAGGCACGCCGCCCCTGAAGTCGCCCAAGTCAGGAGGCAATCACGCCGCTGCCAATGCGGCCCCCGGGTGGGCTATTTGTTGAAAGGAGCCTTGGAGAATTTGGCGCAGATGCCTTTAAGCATATGGCGGCGCGTGCCGTCTTTAAAGGTCAGCGTCTGCACAAAAGCGCCATCGGTCAGGTCGAGGGTGAACTCCTCTTGGGTGATCATTTGCCCAAATCGCTCGAACATCGCCGGGCGACTGACGAAGGCTTTGGTGCCTTCCATACGCAGCGCGCCTTTGCGCGACTCAGAAATGGTGTACTCGCCTTGGTACCAGCCAGATTTGGCCTCCGGCTCGAGCCCCACCACCATGATGTCTGAGTAGACCTTGGGCTCGGAGTTCAGCGCCCCCTGGGGGGTTGAAACGGTGACTTCACAGACAAAATTGCCGCCCTTTTTACCCAGCATATTGGGGCCATCAAGCTCACCATCCCGCCCGGCGGTAATCGTCGGGCTCAGGTGAATCCACCCCGCGTCCAATGCCAACCAGCCCAATCCCAATGCCAGGAGCAAGGTGACCACCGCCGTCATGATGATTGCAGTCAGGGAGGAAGATTTAGTCATAGTGGACCTTGGGCGGGAGGGCAAATGGGGTCTCGGTGTGCTTAATTGGTCGTTATTTCACGGCCATTGAGCTCTTGTACCGGGCGCGCATTGCGTTTGAAGGGGAATGCCGCAACCTGCTCTTTGGCCACATTGACCGTGGTCTTCAAGATAAAGAAGCGCACGCCTTCGGTACAGGGTGGGGTCGTCAGCGAGCCTTCATAGCTGTAGAAGTCAAACTCGCGTGGCAACAAATTGGCCGGGTTGAAGTTCACGCCCTCAGGAGTCACTTCGGGGCCTTCTTCCATCGGCATGTGGGTCCACAGGGTTTTGATGCCTGGGTTTTCGTTGCCCTCTTTCAGCAGCACGCCGACCACGGCGAGCTTGCCTTCGGCGCTCTTGTGGACAAAGTGAACCACCATAGCCATCGGCTTGCCGTCAATTTTTTCTTCGCTGGGGCGGTGGAAGTGGAACTGCAATAGTTCATGGGGCACGCCATCGATGCGGATTTTGCTGCCGGGCGGAATATTGACTTGGATGGTGTGGCCGTTGTTGAGCATCTTCAACGGGCCTTCTTTGTAGTCGGCCGTGACCACGGTGCGGGTTTTCACAAAGGGACCGCGAATGTCCAGCGGAGACTGAGATTTGCCCTTGGCACAGGTGGGGAACTCTTTACCCCAGCGCTCGGGGCCCATTTCGCCGTCATAGCCCCAGTGGACGGCATGTTTTTCGGGCGCTTTCTTGTCACCCGCTTTACCGTGGCCGTCGTCTTTGGCATGGCCATCATCCTTGCCATGCCCGTCTTTGGCGGCGGCATGGTCATCGTGGCCGGATTTATCACCCTTGTCGCCATGTCCTGCTTTGGCAGATTTGGGCAGGCAGTCGGCCATGACGGCGACTTTTTCCCCCGCGGCTGCCAGACCGATCTGGGCGGCGCAAATCGTGTTCTTGCGGTCGCCCAGTTCGGACAACTGGAGCGCTTTGCGGAACGATTCCACGGCGGCCGGGTCTTCGGCGCCCTTGGTGAGCATGCGCAGTGCGCCCAGACCCACCTGCCGTTCGGCGGACAGGCTCTTCTGAGTTTTGTAGGCGGCCTCGAGGTCGGCCAAAGTGGCGCCATTGGCCATGGCAGCCTTGACGGCAGCCAATTGCTGCGCCTGTCCCTCAAGCGGCGCCATCTCGGCGCGCAAGGCGGACATTTCCTCTTCAGCCGCTTTGATGGCGGCTTCTTTTTCGGCCGCCGCTTTGGCCGCTTCTTCGGAGGCGGCTTTCAGTTCGGTGAGTTGGCCAGTGGCCGACTGGTTGCCTTTCCAGTTGGTCCAGCCAAACGCGCCAGCGCCGATGAGCGCCAGGGCAAGGATGACTTCAGCAATGGTTCTTTTCATGGTGCTTCTCGGTTAACGCAGTTAAGGGTGAAAGGGAAGGGAAATCGGAGGAACATCGGCAGCAAAAGCATTATTTTGAGGCATTATTTGTCGCCACGGAATGAGATGCCGCTGCCGGTGCTGTCTGTGAGAATGAGTTCGAGGCGCTTTTTGGCCGCAATGGGCGAGTCGTAGATGAAGCCGATACCGGTCATTTGCACGGGCTTCCCCTTGTTCTGTTTGATGCGTGCGCATAACGTTCCATCACCTTCTAGGCTCAAGTCGGCTGAGTAATAGGGGCGATTGGAAGTTGACTTAAGTGACAGCTTCAAAACCAGCTTGCAATTGGCATAAGAAGAATCGCTAATCAATTCGCCTGTCGAAGCGAATTTAAGTTTAATCGCTGGTTCTGCATTTGACCAACCATCTTTTAGGGCTCCATCCCAGTCGCCGCCAATCTCTGCTAACGTGGCCAGATATTTAGGATCGACGGTGCTCGAGTTGCTTATGGGCATCACCAATCCTGCTAACTCTAGGTGGAAATTCGAAGCAGATCCTCCGGTAATAGTTGCAGTGCCAGTAGTCACCTTCGAGCTGACGCCCTGCGCAGCTTGAAATGCAACTGTGGCTGAGGTTGCACTGGTCGGCATTGCGGTGCCGGTGTAAATGTCAGGGTAGACGTTTACCTGCCCATTTCTTAGGTAGTAAAGGGCGTACCAACGCCCCTCTGTGGTGAGAAAGCTAATGAACTCGCTCGGGAGTGAAGCGCCCGTTATGACCTCGGCGTTGTAAGCCCCCGACATCGCAAAGCTTGAATCGCCGCTGCCATTCTGGCCTGACTGTGGTCCGTTGCCCGCCGTACCGCTCGATTGCCCGCCGCAGGCGGCCAGCAGTGAGACGGCAGCCAGCAATAGTGCCGCAGCCCACCGCCGTCGGGCCGGGTGTTGTGTCAATAAGGGGGGGCTTGAAGTCATGGCGTCATCCATCCGGCTTGCAGCCAGTGGCAGTACCCCGGACTATACGGCCAGGCAATGTGGTGCACGGGGGTGCCCGCGGGAAAGACGTGGTCGGTTAAGTGGTCAAGCCATTCGCCCTGGGCCCGCAGCTGCCGGCTGAACCGGCCCAGTTCTACCGGGCGCGCGGCGGTGTTGCCGGAATGAAAGCGTGGCTTTGCTTGCTGAATGCTGCGCTGCATGGCCGGCGCGGTCGCAGGGGCTAGGCGCTGTGTCCTGCCCGAAAAAGCGTCATGCACGCTGCCCCAGCGGCGCCCATGCATACGCCGGGTGACGCTTTCGATGCGGCCGCTAGCCTCGTCGACCGAAGGGGTGTGAAAGCGCAATTGCCCCAGCACGTTGTCAAACAGCACCAGCGCGCGCGGGTGGGCGTGCAGTATGGTGTCTAAGTCGGCCAGTGCGTCGGCCCGGTGGCAGTGCAAGGCGGTGCCGGCGACGCGCAGCGCGGGTCCGTGGCGTCGCCGAAACAGCGGCGCAGCCCAGCGGTCCAGGTCAAAGGTGGTGACGCTGCCAAAGCCCTGAAGCCAGGCGCTAGGCATCATCCAGCCGGCGCTGGCGCCGATGATGACCAGTTCTGAGCGGCGGTCCGGTGACGGCGGCATCTGACCCAGCCACTGCGCGATGTCGGCGCAGGTGGCGGCCCACTCTGCCTGATGGCGCCAAGCGTGGAGGTGCCAGAACAGGCCGCCGGAAGGATTCATGCGGCCCGGACTTGGTTGAATTGCAGCATTCCAAGTTCGTCCATGCTGTGTTGCTCGCGCTTAAGCACGTGTTTTTGCACGGCTAAACGGTCATTTTCGGTCAAGGTTTTCATTTTCAGCCGCTCGGCTTCGGCTTGCAACATCCGGTGCGCCAGAGTTTGCAGGTGAAGCTGGGAGGTGCCAATGTCGCGTTCCACGCGCTGGCGCAAGGTCAGTAGCTGTGACATGAACTGGCGTTGGTTCATGGCGTCCGCCATGCCTCTGGAGGTGTCGGCGGCCATGGTCTTGGCCCGGTACTCCTCGTACAAATTCTCCAGTCGCTGTTGGCTGGCAAGCAGTGAGTCGCGCAGTTGTTCGGCCTGCGTGATTTCTGCACGCAGCTGGGTGATTTTCTGTTCGGCTTTGCCTTCGAGGGCGGACCAACAGGCGCGGACTTTCATAGGGCATTACCTGCTTGTAAAGGGCGGAGCGGGCGGGTGGTCATGGGCTTCACTGCTCCATCAGCACCCGCAGGTCGGTGCGGCAGTTGGACTCTTCGACCCCGCTGTACATGTCTTGTCGCAAATAGTGTTCCATGGTCTCCCGGAGCAGGATGGCTTGGTCGATTTCCGGATTCGAGCCGGCTTGGTAGGCCCCGACCTGAATCAGGTCCACGTTTTGCTGGTAGAGAGACCACAGGCGTCGAAAGCGGTTGGCCAGCTTCAAGTCGGTGGGCGAGAGCAAGTTTTGCATGACCCGGGAAATAGACCCGGTCAGGTCAATGGCCGGATAGTGCGCAGCATCGGCGAGTTTGCGCGAGAGCATCACCTGACCGTCGAGCGACGCGCGGGCAATGTCCACAATCGGGTCGTTGCCGTCATCGCCTTCGGCCAGCACGGTATAGATCGCCGTGATAGAGCCAAATCCGTGGCGTCCAACGCCGGCGCGCTCAATCAGGTTGGGCAACAGCGCAAACACCGAGGGGGGATAACCCTTGGAAGTGGGCGGTTCACCAATCGCCAGACCCACCTCGCGCTGCGCATGGGCCACGCGGGTCAGGCTGTCCACCAGCATGAGCACATCTTTACCCTGGTCGCGAAAGTATTCGGCCACCACATGGGTCAGGTGCGCCGCCTTGAGGCGCAGCACGGGCGACACATTCGCTGGCGCGGCAATGACCACGGCCTTGGCCAGACCTTCAGGGCCCAGCGTTTCGGTAATAAAGGCCTGCACCTCGCGTCCGCGTTCACCAATCAGTCCGATCACCACCACATCGGCTTTGGTAAACCGGGTGAGCATTCCCAAAAGTACGCTTTTGCCGACGCCCGATCCGGCCACCAAGCCGACGCGTTGGCCACGCCCCAGGGTTAACAGACCATTTATCGCCTTGACGCCTACGTCCAGCACGCGGTTGATCGGCCCACGCTCCATCGGGTTCAGCGGCAGTCCCAAAAGGCCCAGCTTGGTGGTGCAAGCAGGCTTTGGCTTGCCGTCCAGCGGTTCGCCTTGGGCGTCAATCACGCGACCCAGCAGTTCTTCGCCCAGCAGCGCATGTCCGCTTTCGCTCAACACGCGGACAGACGCGCCCGGGCCAATGCCGACGGGCTCGGAAAAGGGCATCAGGTAAATCGTTTTGTCGGCGAATCCGACCACTTCGGCTTCAATGCGATGGCCGGCTTGGCCCACCACTTCGCAGCAGGCGCCGACCGGTGCCATGATGCCGCGCGCTTCGAGCCGCAGGCCGACGAGCCGGACCAGCGTTCCACTGCGTGAGGGGCGCGAGCTGCGCAGTTGGGTGAGCGCCTGGTCGACCTCAGTGTCGAAATTAAACATGGTCTTCGGCGTCACGCAAGATTTCGTCGATTGCTGCCACCGTGTCGTAGCCGGGGTCGGCCGCAGGAGCTTCGGTGTTGCCACTAGACGCCATGCGCGGACGGGCGTCCTCAACGCCAGTGCCCGGGATGCGGTCGCTGGCAATACGCTCAGCGCTAAACGCGGTCTGGCTTCGCCAGCGCGGCTCGTCGACCGCGAGTCCCCGCGCCAGTGCGGTCAGGCGCTCGCCGATCAGGTCCTCCACCAGCGCATCGTTGGCGCTGGCGCGTACGCTGCCCGGCAGCAACTGCTCGTTGGCTTGTAGCCGCAGCGAAGAACCTTCGGCCAAGCCGGAGCGTTCGCGCAATTCTTGAAGCCGGCTAAGGTCGCCGGGATTGAGTTCCACCAGCACCAAGGATTCGTCGTGCTGGGCGAGTTCGTCCACGCAGCGTTGCACCAGCCGCTCGATGGCTCCACCATCCAAGGCCAACTCTGCCAGCACCAACTGTTCGGCCAGGTGAAGCGCCAGGCGTTTGAGGGGCTCAAAAAAGGTCTGGGGGCTTTGTTGCAACAGGGTCAGTGCGTCGGCCAAGGCATTGACCAAGGCATGGTCATCGCCCAAGGCCAGGCGCAATTTTTCTTCCATCTCACTTTGTAGCGCTGCGCGGGTCTCGGCGGCGCCTTGTGCGCGGCCTTCTTCACGTGCTTTGGCCAAGGCTTCGGCGGTGGCTACCGGCGTTTCCTGCACCGCTGGAGGCGCAGGCGCTACGGACTCGGCTGCTGCAGCCGGTTCCTCCTGGGTCGGGGCGGCGACCGGGGGTACCAAGTCGACCGTCGGTGTGTCGAAATCCGTGAGGCCAAAGACCGGGTCGGACTGCGTGCGCCATGCGTTGGCCACAAAGCCGCTTTCGGGCGCGATCGGGTGGTTCAGATCGGAGGGTTGCCACACCCGTGACGGGCGCACTTCAGCTTTGCGGGCATCCGCTTTAGCCGAAGCCGCCCCTTGCTTAGACATAGTCCGCGCCGCCACCCAAGACCAGATCGCCTGCGTCCGCCAGTTTGCGTGCGGCGCGCATGATCATTTTTTGGGCGTCCTCGACGTCCGACAGGCGCATCGGGCCCATGGCTTCCATATCGTCTTTGAACATGCCCCGAGCGCGTTCGGACATATTGCCCAGGAACTTGTCCTTGACGGCATCGCTGGCGCCCTTGAGCGCCTTCATCATCAGGTCGGGTTCGACGTTGCGCATGATGACCTGAATGCCCTTGTTGTCGACACCTGTCAAATTTTCGAAGGTGAACATGTTGTCCTGGATCTTTTGCATCAGATCGGGGTCCAGGGTCTTGAGTCCGCCCATCACAGACGCTTCCAACGCGGTCTTGGTCAGGTTCAGGATGTTCGCAGCCGCCTTGATGCCGCCCAGGCTGGACGACTTGGAGGTCGAGTTGGTAGAGAACTGTTTTTTCATGATGGCTTCAAGTTCCACCATGGCTGACGGCTGCACGGTCTCTAGGCTGGCAACGCGCTGCATGATCTCTGCCCGCGAATCAGCAGGCAAAAAGTTCAGCACTTCTGCCGCCACACCGTTTTCCAGCACTGACAGAATAATTGCCACCACCTGCGGGTGTTCGGCCTTGATCATGTCGGCAATCGAGCGGGCGTCCATCCAGCTCAAAATCTCCAGGCCCTTGCTGCCTTGGCTGGGGTTGATGCGGCCCAACACGGAGGCGGCCTTGTCGTCGCCCAAAGCGCGTTTGAAGACCTTTTCTACATAGTCTGAGGTGCCCAAACCCAGGCTGGTTTGGCGCTTGATCTCCGCCACAAACTCGTCGAGCACGGCGTTCACGGCCTCTTGTGAAAGTTCGGCGACCTGCACCATAGCAACGCCCAGGCCCTGCACTTCTTTGGGGTTGAGGTAGCGGATGATGTTGGCGGCCTGCTCTTCGCCCAGAAGCAGCATCAATACGGCGGCGCGCTGGGTGCCCGTGAGGGCGTCCATTTCGCGGCGCAAGGCCTCGGTGTAGCCCGCAGGGCCGGTTAGTTTGGGATCGTTGTCTGCCATGGTGGGTACTCGTCGGGCCGATTAGCTGGGCTTAATCATGTTCTTCAACACGCTGGCCACGCGAGCCGAGTCGTCGGACACGATCATGCGGATCAAGGCCACTTTGTCGTCGTAGGTGTTGGCGGTGTCGAGCATCTCGGCGGAGATGGCCGACTTGTTGGACTTCATCTTGGCCTTCATCTCTTCCAAGGTGTCGGCCGCAGAAGGTTCTGCATTGGCGGCCTCGGCGCTGGCGGTCGCAGCGGCTTCCAGAGCCAGAGCCTCTTCTTGGGCCAACTGGATACTTTCTGCGGCGGCTTGTGCGGCTTCCTTGTCGCGGTTCATCATGTGCATCACCACGGGGCGGACCACGACCATCAGGAAAGCGACAAACATCAGGCCCAAAAAGCCGGACTTGATATTGGTCATCACCGACTCATCTTTGTGCCAGGGGATGGTCATGTCGATCGGAACTTCAGGCTCGAACTTGGCCTGAACCACGCTCACCACGTCTTTGCGGCCTTCGTCAAAGCCCACGACGCCGCGCACCAGCTCTTGCATGCGTTCCACCTCTTCCGGGGTGTAGGGGTTGGGTTTGGCCGGTTGGTCTTCACCTTTGTCGTTCTTGGGCTGAGCGATGGGGGGGCGCTCATTGATCACCACGGCCACGCTCAGGCGCTGAACGCCTCCCGTAGCACTCTTGGTATGGCGTACTTGGCGGTCAATTTCATAGTTGCGGGTGCTGCGGGTGGCAATCGTGCTGCGCTCGTCACTGGCGCTCGCATTGGGATTGGCCGCGGTGGTGAGGGATGTGGTGGGCGCTACGGGGGCCGTATTGGACAGGGTGCCCGGAATGCCCGCCGCCTCCTTGGCGCTGTTGCGGTCTTCGCTGTTGACTTCCGATCGGGTCTTGGGTCCTTTGCCACCGGTGTCGAAGTCTTCCACCGTCACTTCCGTCTGGCTGTAGTCCAGGCTCAGGTTCACCTGGGAGCGCACATTGGCTTCACCGACGATGGGTGCCAAGATCTGGATCACGCGCTGGCGGTACAAGTCTTCCATCGCTTGCTTGTGCTTGGTTTGGCCTGCGTTCATCCCCATGGAGGCATCAGATTCGGCGTCTGTCATCAGCTTGCCAAAGTTGTCTACCACGGCGACGTTCTCGGGGGTCAACATGGGCACGCTGGATGCCACCAGATGGACAATGGCCTGGACCTGCATCGGGCTCACGCTGCGACCGGACTGGGGTGTGACAACAATCGATGCTTTAGGGGGCGTACGGTCCCGCACAAAGACCGAGGGTTTGGTGGTGGCGAGGTGCACACGCGCGGTCTGAATGGACTCAATCTGCTGGATGCTGCGGGCCAGCTCTTGTTCCATGGCGGAGTTGTAACGCACCTGCTCCATGAACTGGCTGGTCGTCATGGCCGACTGGTCCTTCAGCGCATCCAGGCCGGTGGCAGCGGTCTTGGGCAGACCTTTGGAGGCCAGATAAATACGCGCTTCGTGGTAACGGCTTGCGGGCACGGTGATTTGACCGCTGCCGGCGTCGATGACGGGCTTGAATTCACCTTGCTTGAGGGCCTCGTACACGCCTTGCTGGTCGGTTTCGGTCACGCCGGTCATGATCGGACGATAGCTGGGTGCATTGATCAGGGTGTAGACCAAGGCGAATGCCAGCAAAGCCATCGCAATCACCATGAGGGGCAGTGATTTTTTTACCGCCGGCTGGTTGAGTACGCGTTTGATCGGACCAAAGGTGCCCGAGTAGTCGGCCCCGCCGTCAGAAACGTCATTGCCCAAATCGCTCGCGCGACCCGCCATGGCCCGTCGGTCAGCGCCGGAGCGGGTTTGCATGGATCCAGGTTCGGCATTGGCAGGAAGAAAGGTGCCAGCGGTTGCAGTTGCGGTTGCCATGGAAGGTGTCTTTCAGCGCGATGGAATGGGGAAAAGCGGGGCTTCTGGGGAGTTGCAGGTATCAGACCGGCATGTTCATGATGTCTTCGTAGGCCTTCAGCACTTTGTTGCGCACTTGCAAAGTGGCTTCAAAGGACAGGGACGCCTTTTGCATCTTCAGCACCACATCGGTCAGCGGTACCGCCTCACCACGCTCGAAAGCCTGGGCCGTGTTCTGCGAGTCCACCTGCGACGCGTTGGTCTGGGTCACCGCCTGCCGGATCAGGTCCGAAAAGTCTGACTTGGGGACGGGCGTGGAGCCTGGCAGGTCAATACCTTGGCCCGCGGCTTGGGTGCTGTGGGCTTGCAGCGTCTTGAGCATTGCGGCGATGCTGCTGGCGGAGGTGGCGGATTCGATCATGGCAAGGTCCTGTTCTGTTTAAGCAGGGAGGTCTTCAGGAATGGATGGCAAGGCTGGCTTGCGTATCGCGCAAGCGGGCCAGCTTGTAGCGCAGGGTGCGCGGGCTGATGCCTAGTTTCTGTGCCGCTTCTTCGCGGCTGCGTGAAGCTTCTAGCGCTGCACGAATGGCATGGTGTTCGCTGTGTTTGACCGTGGCGTGCAGGGGACTGGTCACCGCAATGTGCGAGGGTACTTGGGTGGCTGGCATTCCGAGCTCAGCGTCCGAATGGGGCTCCAGCGACAGCAAGAAGCTGGTGGGCGCGTCGTCAAACATCAGGTGTTGGGTGTCGATGTGGCTGTCGGGGCACAGCACCATGGCGCGTTGAATGATGTTTTCCAGCTCACGCACATTGCCGGGCCAAGGGTAGGACAGCAACGCGCGCTGCGCGCCTTCACTGACCGTCCAGGTTTGGTTGGACCGCATGTGGCGCCCCAGCAAGCGGGCCACCAGCGGAAGGATGTCACCGCTGCGTTCTGCCAACGCGGGCACCCGCAGTTTGAAAGTACTCAGGCGGAAATAGAGATCTTCGCGGAACAGTCGCTGGTTAATTTGCTCACGCAGGTTTTTGTTGGTGGCGGCCACCACGCGCACGTCCAGCGCAATCGCGCGCTCGCCGCCCAGGCGTACAAGGCTGCGTTCTTGCAGCACGCGCAACAGTTTGGCTTGCAGTGCCAGCGGCAGTTCGCCAATTTCATCGAGGAACAGTGTGCCACCCTGGGCTTGTTCAAACAGGCCGCGGTGTTCTTTTACGGCCCCGGTAAATGCGCCTTTTTCGTGGCCGAAGAGCATATCTTCAATCATGTGCTCTGGCAGAGCCGCACAGTTCAGGCCGATAAAGGGGCCATTCGCTGCAGCGGAGGACTCGTGCAGCACACGGGCCAGCACCTCTTTGCCCGAACCGGTGGGGCCCTCCACCAGCACCGCCACCGGGGCCTGCGCAACCCGTTGGGCCAGTGCCAAAAGGTTGCGGCTCACCGGGTCGACATAGACCACACTGCGCACGGCAGCGACAGAGTTCGGCGCCAGGTTGCGGACGGGTGAAGATTCGGCGAGGGGCTGGCGTGCCGTGGCTTGTTTGGCG
>Ga0214921_10003821_pt1 | contig 22756 bp, 28 predicted proteins | sample LL1505_MetaG_FD_177992 | JGI IMG/M metagenome (GOLD analysis project Ga0214921, IMG submission 177992) | Freshwater microbial communities from Lake Lanier, Atlanta, Georgia, United States - LL-1505 | ecosystem: Environmental > Aquatic > Freshwater > Lake | place: USA: Georgia | collected... | reverse complement strand
TGAGCTGTATCTGAAGAATGATTTTCCCCTCATTCTGCGCTACACGGTGGCGAATCTGGGTGAGGTGAAACTGGTGCTGGCCCCGATGAAGAACAAGCAGGGGGTGGTGGCGAACTGAGTAGGATGCGTAAAATCTAATCCCTGTATATAATGGCCAAGCTTTCCTGCCCTCGTTGCACACGTTCTTGCAGAACTATGGGAACTATGATGAAGCATATGAAGACCGCTCACGGGATGACAAAAACTACGGCACGTGCTTGCTGCAAGCGTGCGATGAAGGCCGCAACACGCAAGGCCAAGAAATCTAAGCGCAAGACACGCAAGGCCAAGAAATCTAAGCGCGGCACACGCCGTCGGTAGGCAAACTAAATGAGCCCCTACGGTAGAATGCCGTTCGAGTGTGATCAACCTGGATGTGCGTATCATGCGAGCAGTAGAACTGCGCTCGCAGCGCATAAGCGTAGTAGACATCCGGGTGCCGCACGATCGGCTGCGCATACTCGGTATACTCTTGGGAAGGCCCGAGAAAGAGTCAATAATGGCCGTAGGTTCGGTAGTGCCATCTTATCTGGAAAGTCAAGGCTTTGGACGCTCCCTAATGACATCTTTGGGGAGATATCAAGTAGTTTAACGGGAAAGAAGGGAAGTTTTAAGCAGCAGATGAACGCAGCCAGAAAAAACGTTAGCAATTTAGCTAGAAACTTGGCAGGTACTCGGGGTGGAGGCGGCCGCACTCGGCGTAAGATGCGAGGCCACAAGGGGACTCGCCGTAAGTAAAATTGAGGTTTGACCCTACCTAAATGACAGTACAACCATGGACGGACAAGATTGGGCACCCGTTATTCTTCGTGGGGCGAAGCCGACGATTAAGACGGGTCTGGGAGGTCCCGCAAAGTCCGCTCCAAAGAATGTTACCCCAGAGGCCGCAGCTCAGCGGCGTCTAGAGCAACAGGATACTCCGCAGAAGCCAAAGGAGCTGAGTACGGCAAGCCGTACGGAGCTGATGCAGCGGCGGGCGGCCCTCAAGAAGTCACAGGTGGAGCTAAATCAACTGTGTCAGTTCCCTGCAAATACGGTTAACGGTATTGAGTCTGGAAAGCTTATTCCGAGCCCGACTCAACTGGTGAAGCTGAATCGGGTCCTGAGCTGTAAGTTGCGTCTAGAGTAACCCTCCAACTTCCGGCAATAAAATCAGATGACATCTTGGGTTCGCGCACGCCCCCTTCCGCGGAGTGAGACTCCTGCTGCACGCCCCCTTCTCTTTGAGACGAATGAGCAGGGCCTGTGCGCAAACTTTAACCAGTTTTTATATGCGTATGCTTATGCGGCCCTCCAGGAAGGAGGGAAGCCGCTGACGGTCTATGATATGCAGAACTGCGTTTCACCGGCTTTTCCGCTCATTAAGGATACCTTTGCCGATATGAGCGGCGCAGTCTTTGTGGACAGCATGATTCCTTCTGCTGTCTCTCTCAAGCGGAATTTGCCAAGGGTCATGGAGACAGTAAAGGGAATTTCTCTGGAAACACTGCGCACAACCGCGCAGAATGTGTTCAAGTGGAGCTCTAAGCTCACACCAATCGTCAAAGAGATTTTTGACAAGGCAGGGCTTCCTGGCTCCTTTGACCTCGGTATCCATATCCGTGCTGGTGATAAGATCACAACAAGGGAAATGGCCTCCATTCCTATCGAGAAATATATTGCGGCAACGAAAAAGTATCAGGATGATGCGGGCCTTGATGAGCTCCACATCTTTATCATGACGGATACGATTCCTCTGCGCGCGGCATTTATGAAAAATGCTGACCCGAGTTGGAAGATACATTATCTGCTGACACCTCTGCCTCAGCCCGATGGCCATGTACAGGCGGCCTTTAACAACTCTCCTCGTCGCAGTAAGACAGTGGCCTATCACTACTTTATGGCTGAGCTTATGATTATGCAGAGCATTCCTGATATTCTGTGTACACTTTCGAGTAATGTGGGGCGCTTTCTCTACTACACCGTTGAGCATAATGATGGGATTATGAGCCTGGATGCGAAGATGGCGATTGTTTGAGGGATAGAATCACAGCTTCTCTGAAGGAGAAGCGCTAAGTGAAGGTTGGACCTTCTCATAGAGAAGGGCCAATCTGAACTTACATCTTCTTCTCTACATGCGGCGTATAGAGAACATCAGAAGGTATAAGCTTCGGATGTAGCAGCTGAATTCCCGTAGGGGAGTTATACTTCTCAGAATCCTTATTCCAAATCTTAATCACATAGAATCCGACACGCTGGACACCATTCTGACCATTCATGATTTTTGGGCTAATGCTTAGCCCAACAATCTGGTCCTCAGGAACCTCTGCGACTAGACCCAGCATTGCGCCCACAATGTAGGTCTTATAGAGGTCCCCGCCATCCTCAAACGACCCGCGAATGGAATAACTGCCTCCACGAATATTCTGGTAGTTCTCCCAAAGAGGGGGGGTAGGGTCGCGCATACAGAAATACATGCCGCGGCGAATCTTGTCGCCCAGCTCCTGAAAGACAGAAAGGAGGTCCTCAATACTGGACAGTTTCGCAATAGGCTTGAATGTATCAAGCGTCCATCGCTTCTCCCTTGGTGCATGGAAATACAATGTCCACGTACCAGAAGGCAGCGCGGCAGTTATATCGATACTCATTGCTGAGAACGATTCTAAGTGTATTAGGGTATCAATTTTAAGTGCTTTGGGTAACCGTGCGACGAAAATATTCATGACTCCCCGTAGGCTGTACAATCAAATCCGCGTTATCTGTGATACTAAATGCTGAATAGTGGTCCGCAGCCTTCAGGACAGTGCGAGAAGAAAGAGACCATGCGCCAAGAAGGTGTGCGACAGAGGGGAACGTATCAGGGTTCGAATGATAGACTCGGATAGATGCCATAAAATCCGTAAGATCATGAATATCCTTACCCTCTTTTACAATTGTCATGCTCAAGATAGGAAGGGGTACGCCGCGACTGACCATTTTCTGCGCATCCTCGACCGTCTGAGTAGTTTCGGTCCACTCAACAAAGGTGCGCGTATCCTTTTTGTAATACCAGAGAGGCACCGCTGAAGAAGGGGTGCCGACAGTTACATCCGCCTCACTGTAGGGGCTTGAAATCCCATCAAAGAACAGATGTGTACTCTCAGTGTAGGCGTTTACCAGGGTTCTCCAGATATAGACCACGTTTGTAGTACAGAGAGTAAACAGCATATAGGCCCGATTATACATGCGGAGCATGCATAGCGCGTCCATTCACTATATCTATACCTTGTTTACGAGCCTTAGACCTTAGAGGTAGTATGGCGCAAAATGATACATATTCTTAGGGGCTTCTGGCTTAAGGGTTTTCGACTCCGATACCTGTATTCTGTAGTCACGAATCATAGTACTTCCTATAAGAAACAAGAAGGGTGACGCAACAAGTAGCCATGCAGTCGCGTAGAGCTTCTGCTGATACAGCATAGAGACGACAAGAATACAGAAAAATCCTGTTACTGCGTGAATAGGCAGCGTCTTATAGTTATAGTCAAACAAATCCATGAAAAATAATGCCACGAAGATTGCGGTTGTTACGGTAACAGGACTAATAGAGTCCATTTCTCTATACTATTCGTTGGATATTTTAAATTAAACTACCGTCATATGCCTTAGGTGCGTGGATTCATAAGAATCCGATTCTTGTCTGGATTCCAGGTACCAATGGGATCGTCAACAAGCTCTCCATCCTCGTCTGTCATAAAGACCTTGTTCTCCGAATCGCGATAGAAGGTGTTGCCCTTGTACTCGAACGGGGTCAACACCTCAGCGTCCTCCTCGGGGCCATTGGCCTCCTCAGCCTCCTCGCCCTCCTCACCCTCCTCCGCCTCCTCCGCCTCCTCCTCCTCGCCCTCAGCCTCCTCGCCCTCCTCCGCCTCCTCCGCCTCCTCCGCCTCCTCCTCGCCCTCAACATCCATCATATTAGTCTGAGCCTTCTGATGGACAGACTCGTAGGCATCCTCATCCTCCTCATCCTCCTCACCCAGAGGATACTCATCATCGCGTGACGCACCCATCTCCTCTGCCTCCAGCGCCTTCTTCGCATCCCTGTTAAGCAAGAGGCGGTCAGCAACGCTGAGGGAGCCGGCCTCAGCCAGAACAACCTCCCGCTTCGGCACAACCTCAATCCCGTGCATCGGATGTAGGGGCAGAATCGGCGCTGGAGCATGGGAGTTCTGCGCACTTCGCAGAACCCCTACGCTTCGTTGTAGCTCCTCCACCTGCCGTGTCAGCGTATCGAGGCGATCAAAGATAAGCTTATTGCCCATCTGCGGAATAACAGGGACCGTAGTGTTCAGTGGCGGCCAAGAAGGATTTGGGTAGTATGGCGGCGGGTGCGCAGACGACGCACCGCCACCCAGCACATCGCGAACGCCATCCAGCCTCGTAGCAAGATTACGAAGGGTGTCACTGAGCGAGGAATCAGACATTTCTATACCTAGCTCACTAGCCCACCCGCAACTCAAATTTTACCGCCCGTGGTGGCCCCCAATTTTAATGTTCATCACCGTGTCAAGCGTCGACTCCTTGTCCTTCAGAGGCTTACTGCGCTTGAGACGCAGCCCCTCCTCAACCGACCTCTGTGGCAAGACAGGAAGCCCCGCAGCCTTCGAGGTGGAATCGAAGAAATCAATCGGTTTCGTGTCAATTGAGCCCAGAATACTCACCATGGGTGGCATATGAAGATCCACGCGCACCTTCTTGCTGAGCAGGGTCGCCCGAAAGACATCGATGCTCATTGGCCCCCCAAAGACAGTAAGACACTCTCGCGCGGGTGCAGGAAAAATCTGCCCCAGCCCCTGCTGGTCATACAGGCGATGAAGCAGAGCCATCCTCTCCCAGCGCACATGCGGGTCCAGCCCCTCCTTCAGCAGATAGGCAACACCACACTCTGGAGAACAAAAGTTCCCATACACGTTGTACACTCCATTGACCTCCCTCTCAGGAATAATACAGGGCTGGTGACTAAAGGCGTGTACGCACCAGAAACACGCAATATCTGTCTTCTCTGGCAGCTTCTTCGTATCATAGGCATCCTTAAACTGAACCATCAGATTCAGTTTTGTAAAACACGGCATCGCCTTTGCGGGTTCCTGAACAGGGACTGGCGCAGCCGCAGCTGCTGCAACGGTTCCTACGGTATGCTCTAAGGCCTCCTGTGCCTCCGAAAAGACATCGCGCGTAGAACTATCGTAGGGTTCCGGATCCGCAGAGCCATCAACCGTCGCCGCACCAGTACTATGAAAGCTAATATCATTTGGCCGAATCCCCAGATGAACAATCAGCGGCCTCCTGGGCTCCGCATGAAATGAGCCCTCAATCCCCTGCGGCGTAACAATCGCCACCACCTTTACCGCCTTCTTATTCCCCTTCTTCTTTGGCGCAGCCTCGGGTACCGACTCAACGACCACCGTTTCTGTCGTTGCGACTGGAACAGCCTTCTTCTTAGACACCTTACTAGGACGCATTCCTTACTATACGAATAGCGCAGTACAAAGTTTAAGCCGTTCATGAAGAGCATGGGTCTAAACCTCACCCTATACCCTACAGTAATGAACGGTCTTGGATTACCACATAGAATAGAACATATTTTACAAACGATGCTGGAGTCTCCTCAGGCTCGCTCACATCTTCTGCTGATTGGCCCTCCTGGGTCAGGCAAAACCACCTCGGCGAGAATATTTGTTCAAGCCCTTCATGGCACGACCGTACAGTCATCAAAGCCCTCTTTTTTTGGCAGAGCCCTCTTTCTTAACTCGAGCGACGAGCGGGGCCTCGAGGCCGTCAGGGGCCGCGTATACCCCTTTATTCGGTCTTCGTTCGACTCCCTCTTTGTCTCTACGGGGCCGAAGGTCATCATCTTTGATGAGGCAGAAACCTTGACTGACCAGGCGCAGATTGCTCTCCGCCCCCTCCTTGACATGAATCCCCAGAAAATCCTTATTATCTTTCTCTGTAACTCCGTCTCACGAATTCATCCCTCTATTCTTCATAAATTCACGGTGATTCCCTTTGAGGCCCCTAGCCTCACTGATTTCCAGCTCCGTATTGAACATATTATGGGAAAGGAAACATGTAAGGCAATGGCGGGGATTGATGTGCAGTTTCGCCGCGGTGATATACGATTCTTTCTACTGAATCCCGGGCGCTATCAGGATTGCGCCAAGTTCTGGCATCAGTGTATGACGGTACATCCGTCACAGCTTCTCGCAAAAATCGAGCAGTCCTTGCCAAAGTGGGTCTTCTTGGAACTGGCCATGTTCTGTCTCTGTATTGCAAAAATAACGGGGACATTTACCTACGAGGCGCTTCAAGAGATGCTCCGGATCAGTGATACCGACCTGCTACGATGCTGTTCCTTAAAGGTTCGCGCAAATCTCTTGGCCCAGTGGTTTGATACGCACATCCGTATAAAATTGGAGGATATGGGCCCCAGCTAAGCAGGTACAATGGACACCTTAACGTTCACACCACTTCGTATTTCCACTCTGGTGACTACGGGACATCTTGGATCGACCATTAATCTGGGAAAGCTCTTTGAACGTGTAAAGGACATACTGATTCCCATTGGCTACATGGGCGAGGGGTTTCTAAAGATGGAGCATGAGACAAAGGTGATTGGACACTCGGCGCGTGATATGCTTACCAAGCGCCGAGTGAGTGACAAGACATTCTTTAATCAGAGTACGATTGTGATTCGGAAGCACCGGAGCGGCACGGATGAGCTGAAGGAGGTGAACATCAAGCTCTTTGCGAATGGGGGCTTTCAGATGACGGGGGTGACCAGTGAGGAGTTCTCCAAGGCAGTTCTTGAATTCATGCTTCAGGCGGTTGCGGGTCTCCGCGAGCCCATTTCGGAGCAGCCCCTTCGGATTCAGAAGTTCTCCATTCAGCTGCTTAACTCCGACTATAAGGTGAACGCGCTGATTAAGCGCGCCGAGCTACATCGTCTGCTATGTCAGCAGTATCGGCTTTCGAGCACACTTGAGACGACGATTTATCAGGGCGTCAACACAAAGTACTATTATAACGAGGCCTACGAGGACAAGCGGGGTATTTGTACCTGTACGCGATTCTGTACGGGGCAGGGAGATGGTACGGCACTGGGAAGCTGTAAGAAGATTACTATTGCGGCCTTTCAGACAGGAAGTATCATCATTACAGGGGCGAGAAACACGGCTCAGCTCAATGAGGCGTATGAGTTTATGAACAAGATCTTGCATACGCACAAGGATGTGGTGACAAAGGCCCCGGTTCTGGCCCCCGAAGCTCCGGCTGCTCGCGCGTAAAATTGTTTGTTGTGCTTTCCCAGAATCAGCCAGAATCATGTCTACGCCCCCCTCCAACACTGTTGTCCCCGCCCCGGCAAATCCTCCTACGGCGAGCCCCATTCCTTCCGCACAGGTCCTTGTTCACGCTGCGAAGCTGTCTCTTGAGCAGGACAAGCCCATTCAGCTTGACTATTACAGGGACACGGAGAACCAGAAGGCGTTCTTAGGCGAGGATCAGGAGACGAAGGAGAAGATGCTCATCAAGTCCAATGAGGAGTTTACGAGCCTTGTCCAGAAGGTGTACAAGGTGCTGGACGACTATATTGTCACTACGGAGAACTCGATTTACATTGTGAGCGGGAAGATTCAGAAGCGCCGTATTCAGGCCCCTGCACTGCGTGGGTTCTAAAGATATCTACTTAAACTCGCTGCGAGCTCTATATAGTATATGGAGTTCACTGCGCCTGCACCATCCGGCTTTACGATCTATGGAAAGAGTGGCTGCCCGTATTGTGATAAAGTGAAGGGGCTTCTTGAGGAGTATAATGAGACATTTGTCTACGTGAACTGTGATGCGTATCTTGTCGAACATCGGGAGGAGTTTCTGGACTTCATCGAGAAGTTTGCAGAAAAGGAGTATAGAAAATTCCCGATAGTCTTTTTCTCCAGGGACTTCGTGGGGGGCTACATGGATACCATGAACCTAATGCTTAATACCCATGATAACAAATAACTTCTTTTTCTACTGTAGAATGGCCCGTAGAAACAAGAGTAAGAGCAGAAGCCGTAGGGCGCGTAAGACTGTGCGCCGCGTGCGTGGAAAACGCTGCTGGTCTGGTGGGGCGAACCAGCTTGTGCTTCCCGCATCGGTTGAGAACTCTTCCTATAACTCGAGTTTCAGTTCCCCGAGTAAGATGATGCTGGACCAGGGAAATCAGTACCAGTCTCTTCATTCTGGCCAGCACGGAGGCGCAGTTGCTATTAATCCTTCGCCAGCGCCGCCCGGCTACACGGGCGTGCTCGAGGATGGCCTTCGCGGCCAGGCATGGGTGAGCCCTATTGATGAGTCGTTAAAGGCGATTCAGGGCATGAGCGACCAGGCCGGTGGTGCGCGCCGCAGACGCCGTGGGTCTAAGAGGCGCGGATCTAAGAAGCGCGGATCTAAGAAGCGCGGCACTAGACGCATGCGCGGCGGCGCGGCCTACAGCATCGCCAGTGCACAGGACTTTAGTGCTCCCGGAATGCTCCTGAGTCCCGGCCAGCAACAGACCGCGCTCAGTGGCATGAACCCCGAGTGGAAGCTCGCCATGGACCCCAACTCCTTTGCGCCCAACCTAAGCAAATAATCCGCTTAGCTGCGCCATCTTCTCCTTCAAGGTCGCCCGTTCGGCTGTCGTAACAGTAATCATCACAGTAACGTGAAGGGCGCCTCGCCCTCCGCTTTTCTGTCGCAGTCCCTCGCCCGGAATCCGGAGCACCTCCCCATTCTGTGTTCCAGGAGGAACCACAATAGCCAGACCATCCGGATGCGCCGGATGTGTATGAACAGTCTCTGTACATCCGAGAAGCCCAGCCTTTAAGGAAATATGGAGGACCGTCTGTAAATCATCCGTATCGCGGACTCGGCGAAACTGAATGGCTTCATCCGCCTCTTGAAGCGTAATATGAACATCACCGGGCTCTGAAAACTCTGGCTGATCCGAGCACTCTTTCGAAAAGATTAGCGTCTCACCCGGCCGCATCCCAGGGACAATCTTTGCAGTTAAGGATTTCTCCTGAGCCTTAAACTTCTTGCCGCCGCAGGGCGCGCATGGTGTTCCGACCCGCTTTCCGGTAGAGCCGCAGTCGTCGCATGGATGCTGCATCTGCGCCATCATCCCTGGGCCCATCATTACCATATGTACCTTGCTCCCACTGCCATTACACCCCCCGCAGGTCTCCATCTTCTCTGCGCCGGACCCCTTACATGTCTCGCAAAACTTCTGCCGCTCGAACTTGATCGTAAACTCCTTGCCATGGTAAAAGTCGGCAAGACTTATCGCCACTTCATGAACCTTCGGCGGTGCCTTCCCTTGCTGCTGCTGCGACCCCTGCCTCTGAGCACCAGGCCCCCTAGGGCCAAACATGCCAAAGAGGTTTCCAATATCAAAGGGTACGCCGCGACCCCCGAATGGATTGGCCCCCATATGAAATGGCATACCGCCACCAAAGGGAATCCCATCGGAAAAATCCTGCGTGGCCTCATTGGAGTCCTGACCAGTCTGATCATAGACTGCACGCTTCCGATCATCACTCAGGATCTCATACGCATGCTGAATCTGCTTGAACTGCTCCGCATCGCCTCCCTTGTCAGGATGATGCTCAATCGCAAGCTTTCGATGCGCCTTCTTAATGTCGGCCGCATCGGCCGTTCTCGAGACACCGAGCGTGTCATACAAGGAGGGCATCTTTCTTCTAGGTACTGCGTTCATATGTTTAGACCCATATCGCCTTCTGAATAGAGTAGTGGGCCTAAGAATAGCGTGCCTATCTTTGACCAGGATGCCCCTAGAGACTACTCTTGTGGGCCAAGAGGAATCTTTACAGCTTCTAAATACTGTGCTCAGTGACCCCCCACATCTCTTTATCTCCGGGGGATACGGGTCCGGTAAATCAACCATTGTAAGGGAGTTTTTAACCACCTATTATTCTGTACATGGAATATCGATTGCAGACCCTGAATGGGTCCTATGGCTATCCTCTGAGCAAGATCGCGGCATCCACTGCGTTCGACAGTCTGTTGCGGAATTTGTTCGTCATAGTTCTGCGCGAGAGGGAGTCTACCGCTTCATTATTGTAGATGATGCGGATTCCCTGCCGATTATCTCACAGCAGGCCCTCAGGCGCCCTATGGAGACTCATTCGCACACAACCCGCTTCATCTTTGTGAGCCGCTACATCAGTGACCTCATTAAACCTCTAAAATCCCGATGCCTTCATGTAGAGCTTGACACGATTTCACCGATGATTCTAGTGAAACATTTTTGTATACAAAACGGATGCCCTGAGCTAAAGACTGAGCCGGCGGCCATAGGAATGTTTATCAGTCTCGCGCAAACTCCTACAGAGATTAAACATATCTGCGATATTCTCTGCTGTGTCTATAAAAAGACAGGAAAGAAGAATATCACCTCAACAGATATTTTGTCACTCTTTGCTTCTCCCTCGTTTTCCATGTGCGTGAACATTCTGCGTGCATACATTCGCAACGACAGGGAGGCGATGATGAACCATTTTATGGAGATTTGGTCGACAGGAATATCCTATGAAGATTTTCTACATGAACTCACCTCTTCTGTCAAGCAACTTGGATTCATTCCCCCTGCACTGAATCAAGCCATTTATCAAGTGATTTTAAAGGGCTGGATATCCTTTGCGCAAGGAAAGACGCATACCTTGGATTTAATGCGCCTGTTTTTTGTCTAGAATACCGTCGTAAAATTTGAACCAACCCTATCCCGCATATAGTGTAGAAACCACCATGTCGGCCTGCTATCAGAATGCGTGGCTCCTTGCGCATTCTATGGCAACGCCTATTATTACCTTTCGTGAGCGCCCCTGTATCCCCGCAAGTACACAGGCCCGGTTTGCTCAGGATGACTGTAACTCTTTACGGGTGACCTGCGCGGATGGCACGGTGGTCGAGTGGTACAAGGGTGGCACTGTTCAAGAGAAGCTTCCTAATGGCGATAAGATAATCTTTCCAGGCAGGCCCACGTATAGCTCGTTTCTGAAGGGGGCCTATACCCTGCCCGAGTTCTTCCTTGGCTATTTGAGTTTTCAGCCACAGACCTCTGGAAACTATTTCGAATTCCATGGGAATGGAGCAGTAATGTATCGTCGCAACGGGCTTACCCTCTTTTGGAGCCCTGAGTTTCCAGCCAGGGAAGTCACAGGAGAGATACAATATTTGGTCTATGATTCTGAAGATGATGATGAGTACCAGTTCTGGTTATCCGAGCGTCCTGATAGTGTTTCTTAGGGGAGCACCTAAGTTTCACACGACATGCTAGGAGAATGACGAGTCAGTATAAAAAGCTCTTTCGCAAAGAGCCACCAAAGGAGCTGGTGGAGCAGATTCTCCGGTATTCAGGACTTCTCGGTTTACACGATCTGAGGTGGTTTACAAAGGAGGAGCTCGCACTAGAGGCGCATGAAGAATGGCTGCCGATGCTCTATCCGTTTTACCTGCCCTGTAAGGCGAAGCGGTTTCTGGACGATAGCTTTGATGCGAACCGTCTGATTACGATTTTGCGCCACTGTATACGGGTTCATGGCTACGATTTATCTGTTCAAGAACGGCTGTACAAGGACAAGAAGCATTCTCTGTATCAGCTACAGCCGATGCACTCCTATAAAGATTTGAGCGGGGCGAACCTCGAAGTCACCTTTGACTAGTCAGACGTAAACAGTTGTGGTGTAAGGTCGGCTCTGCCGACTAACTTAGCGCGCCCCACGTCGGAAGGACGTGGCTGCGCTGTAAGCTAAATACGCCCACCCCTTTAGGGGTGAACGTATTTTGGCACAACACGCTAAGCATTCACTGATTTTTTTCTGTTTTACAGAAAGAAATCTATGAGTAGTATCTATATCTCGCATCAGCAGAGTCTTATTGACGCGTTCAAGGCATCGAACTTTCTACCGGAAGTACTTCCTATCACACACTCGGATATGATTGCGACAGGGGGTGCCGCGCATCCTTCCCACGTGAAACTGTCCTTTCTTGCGAAAAAGGGGGCTTTTATGCGGTATTATATGTATGTTCCAGGGTCTGTCGTTTCTGAGCAGCATCACTTAAATGAACAGGAGAAGGCTGCTGTGACGCAGTGGTTAGCCTTAGTTGAGGCATCTCTTAAGGAGGGAACTAATAACGAGATCTGACTCGAGAATCTGTTCCTCGCTCATCCGGAGAAACCAGCCAAAGGCCCGGCGCTCCTGGATCTCGGGCCAGGGAATGGGAACATACCTTGCCTCGGAGTTGAGGTCAAAATGGATGTCGCCCTCCTGGCCGGCCGTGAGTAGATCCTCAATCTGAATGCGCCTACCTGCGGCGCCCTTGCGCGCCAGCTCGGCCATCGGCCTGACCTCAATCGGGTTCTCAGATGCATCCGCGTCTTTAATCGCATCGACTGCGTCGGACATGTGATCGCGACGAAACTCGGCACCTCCTGCACGCTTCTCGAGACGTAGACGAACCTTGTTCTCCCACTCCACCCAGGTTGGGTGGGCTGGGATAGGCGACCACGCGACACGGAGGGACGGAGCTAGGGTGCCACCGTCTCCGACAAAGGTCACTTCGTCATCCGCACCAAAGAGAACAACATGATTTGGTAAGGGCCCCATGGGCTTCAGCCACAGTGTGGCGGGGCTCACCCAGAGACCACCCCATTTGGCCAGAACAGCGGCGCGAATCCAGTTCAGCTCGGGCTCTCGGACAAGGGCCTGCGCGTTCTGAAGAGCTGTAGGGAGCTGCGTCCAGCCTCCCAGCCGTACTGCAAGATCGGACAGGCCGCCAATTACCTCAACACGATAGTCTTTCCCATTCATCTTCACACAGGTCTCATAGCACAGATTTAGAAAGGGGATGTTGATGACGCGCGAAGAACGCTCCTCGAATCCTGTCCAGTGACGGGAATTCACCTCGGAATTATTCAGATAGATCCAAAGGGTGGGGAGCTTATCTCCGTACTTTAAGAGATGACGGTCCTGAACAGGGTCTTCACTTCGTATCATGGAAGTGACATATATTCCTCCAACGATTGTTGTCATAAGAACTAGACTTATGACAACAAGCTGAATTGTTTCGTCCTTCACCATTCCTGTTTGGGGGCAAGATCAGTTATTTGTGATAACGAGCCGTTTCATTCGTTCAAAGTATTGGGAGCCGAGGGAGTCTTCTTGGGCTGCTCGGAGACGTCGCTGCTCTTCTCGCTTGGCGGCGGCGGCTTCGGCCGCCATAACACCGGCCATTTCCTGGTTTGAAAGAGGTGCTGGAGCCTGCTTTCGACTGGAGGAATACTGGTCAAAGGACCTGGCCTCGACCCGAACATCTGAAACCTGATTTGTTATCATATTTTCGCTGGTATACGCATTCTTGAGATCCGTAAACTTCATCGAGGAGCCGACCGCTGCGGTGTAGTTGCCGCCACCGCTGCGGCCCAGCTCAACGCCTGACATGGGGGCGAGAGTGAGAGCTTCGGGCTGCCTGACCGTGACTTCCCCGCCTTGGGCCCGCCGCTTTGCCGCCTCTTCTTCAAATGCCTTGTTAAAGACGTCACGATTGAACTTGCCGCCGAACTTGGGGCCACCTGCAGCTCCGCTATCGGCACCCTTCAGCCAGTCGCCGTAGCCATCTTCTTCAGGATCGGGGATGCGCGTCTGCTCAAACATTTGGTTAAAGGCATTCATGTCCAGCTTCTTCGGATTCAACCGGACAGGTTGAACCATTTCCCATTCCTTGGAGTCCTCCTTGCGTGTATCCTGAAGCGCATCCGGGGCTTCCACTACGCCCTCCTTCTTCCGACCACCCTTGATGCGGAGGAGAATCTCTCCGAGGTACGCATGCGCCCTCGTAATCGCCTCAAACTCTTCTTCAGTGCCACCCTTGTCGGGGTGCGCCTTTAGCGCCACGCGCTTGTAGGCCTTCTTGAGTGCATCTTCAGTGAGGGCAACCTCTTCCGTTAGCCCAAGAACTTCGAGGCACTTCTGGAAATAATTCAGCGCCTTTTCGTTCCGGCGCCCCTTCATCACATGGGCTGAGGGGCGCTGCTGTAGTTGCGGTGGTTGGATGTGGTCGACGATTTGCGTTTGGTGCTGTTGCTGGTGCTGCTGTAAGCGCTGTTGTGGCTGCTGGACAGCAGTCATGGCCATCTCACCAGGAAGCGCTGCGGGACGCTGACCTGCATCCACGCGGGCGATATAGGCAAGCAGATGCGAATAGACCCCGCTAATCCTGGCGGAAGCCAGATATTCTTGTCCGGCCAGAAGGGTCCGAATCATTTCTGTGCGAGTTGCCGGGTTCTGGATTTTGAGTAACTCCTTATATATCCGGATGTGTGCCGTATTCTGAACCGCCTGTGCGTTTCCCATTAGTCTGTGGACCGAAAATGTTAGAGTAAAGTTTACCCCAGCATTTTTTCCTGAACAACGAATATAACAGATGGCCTACGCAATCGAACAGGACAACTTTCGCTCGAAGCGCTCTTATATCAGCACTACTGCGTTTAATAATGCTATCTACACGTACACGACAGCTCTGAACACCAGTACCTTCAGGCAGGAGGGTAGGCTTGCTGCGGCCACACTGGGTGGCGCAGCACTTACTGCGGCGCAGTGCCCTGCTGGTCGCATACTTCGTGAGAACGGGCGCAAGCTGTATCCTACCATCAATGTTGGTCTGCTGAGCGGCGACACATTTCAGGGTGTCGCAAATATTCAGGGTGCTACGGATGCCTTCAACCACATGTGGGTGGGCGTATTCGATGCTGTTACTGGCGTAAAGGGCTTTATCAATCCTAACTCCACCACATTTGCCGTGTATAACTCGGACAAGTCTCTGGAGATTGTCGATACAAATGAGACCAATGGCTTTGGTGGTGCGACGGCATCGAACCTTGTGGTAAACAGTGGAAACCTGGGGACAACTACCAACTATGGCACAGGCCTTGTGGGGTACTCCGGTATCGCTGGTTCGGTGACACAGGGCACAAGCAAGGCTACTGCCGTTACCCTTCACAAGCCTAGCGGCCTGATTACGATGAACGGAGCATCCCTTGCCGCCACTACAACTGTCGCGTTTACCTTAACAAATAGCTACCTTACATCTACCTCGGATATCATTATTGTAACTCCTGTCAGTGGTGTTACAACCGTCGGAAGTTATGCTATTCAGGCAGTCGTTGCCACCGCCACGGCTCTTAATGCAAATGGCCTCGTAACAACGCCCGGTACAGCAACAATCAGTATCCGTAATCTAACTGCTGGTCCATTAAGTGAATCCGTTGTGCTCCAGTATGTGATCATCAAGGGAGTTGCGGCCTAAGTATAGGGCTGCGCCTTCGATAAGCTGCCGCAGCCGCTCCACACCAATCACCGGAACTTCAGGCTCGCACTCCCACAGCCATCTGCGGCCTGCAGAAAAAAAGCCAAAGGAGGTCGGCCAGAAGACCGGCGCCTTCAATGGCAAGCTTCGCAGATTTACATTCCGCAGAAGCCACCATGACTCCATCGGTAATACCATCGCCAGCTGCTCCTGTGGAGCCACCGGCGACGAAGAGGTGGGGGCCACAAACCCCTTTGGCCCCGTGCTAAAGTGGTCCACGAGATCGGCCCATAGCGGAGGAACACTCCAGGGAAAATACCACGAATAGCTCACCGGCTTCCCCAGATAATAATCGAGAATCCACTGAAGCCCCAGCTCGTACTGTGCGCCCACGTGGGCCGCGGTCGCCTCCTTCAGCCACGTCTGTCTATACACGTCGCGCCAGTCAGGAATGAGACCACCGTACATACTCCAGATACAGCTCTCAGTCTTCCACTCGATAGGCAGATTCTCCGTATCTGCCATGAGCCTCTCTCGCTCATTCCGAGGCTGCATCGGGCGCATCTTGTATTTGTGCTCAAACCCCTTACACACATGCACCTCCTCGTCAACAGCCCAGAGTCGCACGAGTTCTAAGCACGCTTTGCGCTGAACGACACCGTTGATAACCAGTCGCAGCCCAGCCCGGTGAAGCTCTCCAAGCGTCTTCACCATCGTCTCATAGCCCGTGTCCTTCATCTTTACCGAAAGAGAATGAGGGAGAAAGTCATTTCCGAGAAAGGACATGCCGCACGTATACTCCAGAATATAGTCGGAAGGCGACATTCCCTGGATACAGACAATGCCCAGCAGCTGATGAATATCTAGGCAGGCAAACAGGTCATCAGGGCTACGCTTCGACTCAAACTCGGCCAGCTCTCTCAGCAGATTCCAGGACGCCACGGATGGGACCTCGCGTGCGACCCCAATCAGCGAAAGCACAATGAGATCCGCATCGAGGCCATAGACGGTGACCCGCTTCTTGGAGACGAGATCCCTGTTCGCCCGCACCCAGGCCATGAGCTTCTGCTCACCCTCCCCAGCCTCATCTGCGCCACTTACCTCCCAGCCCGAATGCTTGGCCGCGAGATCCCGGAGCGTCAGCCCAAGCTTCTCCATGAACTCTGTACCCGGTGTGATTGCATTTGTATCCCACTGATCCTCCCCTGGACGCCGCACACCCGCCTCGAGCTCCGCCGCTGCGAGCCACCGCGACTTGAAGCGCCTAAGGCGCTGCTGCCGAATCTTGGCCATCGGCACCACTCCATCAACCCCGATAAATACACGGTGAGGCTTCCCTGCAGCCATCCATACCGTCCGCGTGTACTCCGCAACTCGGTTGAGCAGTGCGCGCTCCCACTCGATTCGCCCATCCTTCGTATACGGCGGAACATCTGGCCCACGAATACACTGGTAAATCAGGCAATTGAAATCCATCAAGAGAATATCAGACTCGATTGCCTTGAACCCCTTTCGGACCAGCCCAGGAAATCGGTCGATAAGACGTTTATAATAAGAGGGAATGCCCATTGCGCTTATAGGAATATAGTGCGCATCCTTAAGGCGGCTACACTACATTAAAATACCTCTACCGAGGTAGAGATGTCGGCATCAGGGCCAATCGCACCAACGGCAATAGTAACTGCGGGAGGAACACAAGCCGCCACAGTATTCACTGGCGTAAAAGGGTATACAGCCACTATCTTCGCGATTCTCGTAGAAATGATGCGCATCTTTCCCGACGGCCTTATCATTACCTCGGCAATCTATGGATTACTTATACAGTCCCAGGCGTTTCTCATCTTTTCCGCATCTATGTTGGAGGCAACGGTAATCTACCATTTTATTCGCTGGATATCCTCCTACATGAACATTAGTTCTGTGACACCGAGGGGCTCAGGCAAATATAATCAGATATGCCGCACGGGATTCACCGATCCAACGAGCCCCACCCTATATTCCCTCTCGATGTTTTCTACACTTATCGATGACACAGACATCCTTCAGCACTTTCCATCGTCGCACGTGTATATGATTTCTGTTGCATCAGCATACATCTTTTCTACATTGAACGCACAGGCAAGGGACCTTGCGGCCCTTGGCCCCACCTTCTCTATTAAATATTACATATCGATTATATCCTTATTTTTTATTCTCTGCGTATTCATGTGTTTCCGGATATTTAATGGCTGCGAGAGTACGCTCACGGTTGTGCTGTCACTACCCATAGGACTAATTGTAGGTGTGCTACTTGTCCAGCAAAACCTCCGCCTGTTTAATAAATCTGGTATAAACTTAACGGGGATTCCACAAATGAGTAGCGTTACTGCAAATGGGCAGAAACTGTACGTTTGCCCTACGGCGCAGAAATAAATATTAACCCCTTCTGTGTAGGAATGCCAGTATTGGCTACACTACGCATATCGCTACTCTTAGCGTTTAAATCACTCCCCCTACTTTTGCTTAGTTTTATTGCCTTTCTTGCCTTTGGACTAGGAAACACGAGCCTATTTATCTTATTAGCGGGTCAGGCGTTGGTTGTGCCCTTCTTCACCGAAATAATACACTGGCTTGGAAGCAAGTCTTCTTGGGCACTGCTCCCCGCCAGTGATATCTCTCAGCTGATCTCGACTCCAAGTACAACTACTGTAAATGTTATGCCATCCTATTGGATGGCGCACATCTCATTCTTTTTTGGATATCTGTTAAGCAATGCGGTCGCAATGTATTTGGAGAAACCCAATCTGGATCTTATCAAGGGAGCCTCTTCAGATGTCGTTAAATCATCTATCAATGCGAAAGTAGGAGCGCGCAAGGAGAAATCGCTAACACTCATTATTAGTATTCTTGTATTTTTTGTACTGATTTCGATTCTGCGCGCCGTCGCAACAGGCGCGGAAACGTTTTCTGGGATTACATTTGCCATGGTTGTCTTGGGCGGCATAGGATATGGCTGGTACCTCTTCGCAAGAGTCCTTGGTGCAACAAACTCGGATGTCTTTGGTATTGCGATACAAATGATGACACCGGAACTAGGTGCTACGAAACCTAAGGCATGTGTATACACAGGAACCCCCTAAAATATCAGCTTCTGTACAAACTTGAGTGCGCGCAACCACTCTGTAACATACATTGGATTCACCTGACGATACTGAACCGCCTTTTGCAAGACATCTTTCAAGGTAGATATACGTTGAATAATCTCTTGGCGCGGAATCTCTTTGTAGGTGTGTAACTGCTCAAAGGGGAGTCGTCGGTCAATAGGAACATCTTTTGTGGTGTTCACGTACTCATGAAGATCCCAGAGCCAGCGGCGAAGAAGATACCGAAAGGTATCCTTGTCACGCCCGATAAACTCTTCTAGAGGATGCGCCGCCCGCCATGCGCGATAATGTTCTCGACATACTGCGCAGGCCAGCACACCCTCTGTATGCCGTAGAAGGGCCGTCCATGCGCGGATTTCATCTGCAAGCAGAACAGAACCACCGGCATATTCGGCATGATAATGGAGAATATTCCATATATGTGGCCCCCAATCTTGAACCTGTGTCATGCTATCCCTAGTTCAACGATAAAATTGTTCGCGGCGTGCCGGACCGCAAACACTACCTCGAATGACCAGTCCCCTTAGTCTTGGTGCACCAATACCCTCCATTCTCTGGTCAAGTCTGGAAGATGTGCTCAGCACAAATATGCGGCTGTTTGCGAAAGATATTGCAAAAACGCTGGGACGACCAGAAGGCCCACTACTCCAGGCCCTGGGGGCCGAGAAGATTCTCCCCTACATTCTTGAGGTCTCAGAGGAGACACATGAGATTGACATGTGCTGCGATGTTATCTGTGTAAAGCCCGAGGCCCCTCACTTTCTTCAGCCGTGTGGCCACCCCATTGTATGGACGTCAGGCTCGAAACGCTGCATGGAGCATCTTTCCTATCGAGCAATGGCCATCCCTTCCTCTCTTCCTGTGCTGAAGCGTCTTGAGCATCGCCTCAATGATGAAATCCTCTATGTCTCTGAGGATTCTACAGTGTACACCGCACAGAACGTCCCTGCTGGCCAGTTTATCAACGGAGTGCTCACCCTGTTTTGTGTCGAGCCCGAGTAAAATTGATGTGAATTTTTTTAGGGTGGCTGAGTACACTATGTCCGCCTTGACGTATCTGTTCTGCGTGCCCCCTGCTGCAGAGAAGGAGCCGGTCCAGGCAACCTTCTCTATGGGGATTTCGCCGACGGGGCTCTTAACACGGCGTGAGCGCATGGCAAAGGCGAGGCAGGACAAGGTCAAGAAAGCTGTTGCGCGGAAACCTGCGCGGAAGCCCTACATTTCCCGTCAGCGCCACATACCCGCCTTTCGGGGAAGCAGTAGAGCCCCACTACCGGTGGTAAAGACCTACATCTTCGACTTTACCACGCCGCAAAAGAGCTGGATTCTTTCCACGAGGGGCATGCCCTATCCCGTGTTTGACTTCCTAAGGTCTGCGGGAAAGACCTTTACCCAGATTTACCTCGAAATCATCAAGAAGAAGCGGCGGCAGCAGAGATACTTCTCGGCCTACAAGGCCTATACCACAGGTGAGCCCGCGCTCCCCATCCTACAGATCTACATGGAGGCGGCGGTCAAGAATCAGCGCCTCCGAAATGCCTTTGCCTCCTTGGCGCGTCGTTGGATTCAGAAGCGGCTGCGCGCAAAGAATGAGGAGGATCTCATGACGGGCGATAAGCCCGTGGAGCCGGTAACCATCGTGGATTGGTCGAACCGCTCTGTCTATGCGTTTGAGGCCAAGACCATCTGTAGGGATATGCTATCGAGGCTTCTCGTGACAACCTGGATGTTCTTCCCTACGCCCAAATCTCCCCGCAACCCCTACACGAATGAGGTGCTCACCGATGGCCAGTTCTATTCCGTGATGAAGCAGCTGCGCCGCCACGGCCATACACATTGGGCGCTCGAGGCCCTGTACTCCACAAAGTACAATCTGAAGGAGTTTGAGCGCGACATGTACATGAAGCTGAAGAGGACGCACCACAATACCATCTTCTCCAATCCCTACTCGGAAGCTGCGAAGGAGGTGCTGCTGGATTTCATTGCGGATCAGCACGAACTACATGACATGGACTATGAGAAGGAGATTTACGTGTGGTGCGTGGAGAATATGTCGCATCACCACATGGTGCATGAGTGGCGCATTCAGTGCGAGAAGTACTATCGCATTCAGCACTTTCCTAGCGAGAGGGACCCGGAGGAAAAGTCAAGGATTGCTCATAAGACAATGCTTCTGTGCGCCTACCCTACGCTGCTCGTCGAGAAGTATGATGCGAAGCATGAGAAAAAGTACGTGAGGCTGGAGGAGAGACGGGTCGCTACGGCTCATGCGGAGATAATTCGCATCGAGTTCACTGCGTACCAGAACTTGGCGACGATTATCGCGTATGGGCTGAATGATGAGCAAAAAGAGGAGGATGAGGTGGTATCAAACGACAGTAACGATGCGGCGGGTGAGACGAACTAGAGTGAGTTCGTGGCGCGCAGGAACTGCTGTAATATCCCCCCAGGTTTTTATCTGGGCGAGCCCCTTTGCTGCTCCGGCGAAGCCATTCCAGATAACGGCGGAGGGGAGTTTGCCAAACCAGCTGTGTAGAAACTTCTCTGCATTTGGTTGAGCCCCGGGCTGCGAGGCCCCCCGTCCATGGGATTTTTCTCGCTCAGCCATTGACCATTCATCAGGAATATCATCTGGAAAGTGCTCATCATAGAAGGCCATCCGGACCTCAGGGTCATTGCGTATAGCCTCCCAGCCCCCTACTGCGTCTACGACGGAATCCCAGTAGATGGAACCCCAGAGCTTCCCTGGGCGTTCTAGAGAGCCGCAAAGGACTTTTTCCGATGTAGTGTAGGTGCTCGTTGAGCCTCGGTGGGTGGCCCAATAGAGGCACTCAGATGGAATAGGATAGCGTCGCCGTGTCCTGCGGTCAAGGAGTGGGGCCCATTCCGCGCGAGCCCGTTCTACTTCCTGTAGAGTTCCAAGGACTGGTTCCGCAAGACGTTTCGCCAGTTCTCCTTGGGGTAAACAGAGGGCCGCAACGGTGAGTGCGGGATATGTGACAAGGAGGTCACAGACATCGAGGCCCGCTGCGCGATGTTTACGCTCTGCCGCAGCGCGCAGGGCGGGGCCAGTAAGTGAACCGAGCGCGCGCCAAGCAGAGATGGTCCGTCCCTGAAGAATACAGGCGATAAAGTAGGCATCTGCGCCGGTGAACCCCTTTGGGCCAATACAGAATGCGGCCTGCTCAGCAGGTGCAGAAGAGCCAGCAAGAATGAGGTAGGTAATATCTCGGTGGCCCGCACTACCAGAACGACAGAGCCCTACCACGAGTCCGACGAGTTCATCGACATTGAGTTCGGCCTGCCCCACAACGCTCTCAAAGGCCCGGTACCAGTTCAGTGGGCCGATGCCGAATCCATAGAGCCAGATTCGACGAAGCCCCTCGAGAAGTGGTTCAATCATCTCAGAGTAGAGAAGTTCCTCGCACCAGAAGGCGGCTTCTACGCAGCGGCCGCGCAGCACGCAGAACTGGAGCGCAGCGACAACTTCATCTTCTGCGTAGAGATGGCGTGTGAGCGGCATGTGTGTAGCATGGAGCGTACGGGCCGACAAATCCAATTTTACTGTTTAGGCCGCGCAATACTTTCCTCTATAAAATCATGGCTCTCAAAAAGAATGGCAACGGATAGTGTGAAGCAGGCGAATCCCGCCGATGAAGTGCTACCCGGCCTATGGCTCGGCAGTCGCTATGCGGCACTGAATCCGGACTACCTAAAGGAGAAGCGTATCGCAGCGGTGTTTAACTGCACGAAAGACCTTCCTTTTGAGCCGGTGATTCGCCGTCAGTATCGTGTGCCTGTAGATGATAATCTCCAGGAAGCCGAGATCAGAAATCTGGAACTGTGGTCCTACGAAGTTGTCTATAAGATTATGGCAGAGCATCGGCGGGCCACTGCTGAGGGTGGTGCTGTGCTCGTGCATTGCGCCGCAGGGATGCAGCGGTCCGCTGCATCTGTTGCGATGTATCTTATTGCGACACGGGGCCTCACAACGGACCAGGCGATTCAGTATATTCGGTCAAAGCGGCCCATTGCATTTCGGCCTTCTGCGAACTTTGAACAGTCCATACGGGGCTTTGAGAAGTCATTTAATGAGGATGTTCGACCGAAGTTATCGGGTAAATAGATTGGGGTCCAATCGGACCACCGCGAGTTTCCTCTAGCGAGTTATCTCTGCGTGGTCCAATCGGACCACCGCGAGTTTCCTCTAG
>Ga0214921_10003820_pt1 | contig 22758 bp, 22 predicted proteins | sample LL1505_MetaG_FD_177992 | JGI IMG/M metagenome (GOLD analysis project Ga0214921, IMG submission 177992) | Freshwater microbial communities from Lake Lanier, Atlanta, Georgia, United States - LL-1505 | ecosystem: Environmental > Aquatic > Freshwater > Lake | place: USA: Georgia | collected... | reverse complement strand
AGAATTACAAGATTTACATTTTACAGACATTTTAACCTTCTATTATATTGATTAATATTTGGGGAAATTTTAATTGATATAAATAAAAAGTCCACACATTTAACACTCTCTCTGTAGAAGGGGTGGCGGGCGAAGCCCGACGGGGTAGTGTTGGGAGACGATCGCCGATGTTTTTTCGAAGAGATCCTACCGTGTGTTGCCGACACTACCTTGGTCTTTTTCCATAAGCTATCGCTTATGGAAAAATCCACCCCTTCTACAAGAAGGGGAATTTCGCCCCCAGTTCTGCTACCGACACTACCCCAGCACTTCGTGCCACCCCTTCTACAAGATTAATAATTTTTTAAAAAGAGACAATTAAAATTTATCTCTATTATTGTTGATTTTAATCATGACAAAATTAATATTTTTTTCTAAATTAAATAATCATGCCTTCATTTTCAAAATTAATTAGCAATGAATTATCTAGAAAAGTTATCTCTAGAAAACAATATAGATTTTAAATCAATTGTAGATAACTATAAACAGCCAGCAATTATTTGCCGTTCTAACGATAAAATGCCAAATTTGTTAGCGATAATATCTGCTAATCAAAAATTTTGCAATACTTTTAAGGTGTCAAGTAAAAGTGTTGTGAACAAAAGTTATGATTTCTTTTATGATAACATAGATTTTGATGATTTTCCCGAAGATAGAATAGAATATTCAAAACTATTAAATTCGATTCAAAATAGAAAAGAATGCGAAGCTAGTTTTCATCTTCCCAATTATAATCGTTATCATAAAAAAAAAATACATATCCATTATTTTCCCAGCATTACCTACGACAATGCGGTTTTTGATAATTATCATCTTTTTTTATACAATAAAATTTTAATTAGCAATACCGATATCAAAACTCATCCAAAGGCAAATCTACAAATATTACGAAATCTAGAAAGAACTTTACGCACAGAAAAATTATTGCGAGAAATTTCGAATCTAATAATAACCGATTTGCCAATTCAAAAATTATCACAAAAATTGGCTTTAATTTTGCTTAATCATCTCAAGTGCGATCGTTGTGTGATATATGATTATGAATATGGTAAACAAAACTTTTTTGTCGAAACTTGTTTGCCTGATATAACAACGATTTATCGTAAAGGTGATTATCAAAAAAGTGTGAAAACAATTATTGATTTTGTTGAATTTCAACACAAATTTTATCATAAATTTGGCTTAAAAGATGCCAAAAAATCTTTTGTTTTTTCTATTCCCAATGTTTGGGAAGATGCCAATTTTTCTCCTTTGACAGAGTTTTTTGAAGAATATCAAATAAGTTCTGAAATTGTAGTAAATGTGATTTTTAATGGTGTCGTGGTTGGTTGTATTTGTGTTCATCAAACATTGCAAAGACATTGGTTAAACGAAGAAATAGAGTTTCTTGAAATCGTTGCAGGGCAGTTTTCTATTGCCTTAGACCGCTTTTATTCAACCAAAAAAATTATCATTTCTAATATTTATTTACTAGACACAAAAAGCAAACTAGAAAGCTCTCTTAATTATGAAAAAGAGATGAGAAAAATTCAAAACGAATTCATTGCTCTGGTGTCGCACGAGTTTAAAACCCCTTTGCAAGTGATTGATAGTGCCAGAGAGTTGATTGTTAGAAAGTTAAATGTTGTTGATAATGTTAGTTTTATTGCTAGTTATTGCAATAAAATTCGCTCTGGTATACAGAGAATGAATAGTTTAATTACTAGCACTTTAAATTTAGCTAAAATAGAAAACAACAAAGGACAAATTAAGCTAGAAATTGTTGATTTTGATTTGCAAAAAATGATGCTAGAAATTATTGATAAAAACATTAATTTTGCTCAACAAAAAAATATCACCATTTTGCACAGTATCAATAAACTGCCTTGTCAATACCGCTCGGATCCAAAATTATTAGATCATATTATTAGCAATATTATGGTTAATGCTATAAAATATTCTCAACCAGATTCTTCTATTAAATTAATCACAAAAGTTCTTGCCAACTCAATATTGATAAGCATAATAGATAGTGGAATAGGCATTCCTGAGTCAGATCTAAAAAATGTTGGTAATAAATTTTTTCGAGCCAGCAATGCCATTTCTGTGTCGGGCACTGGTATTGGCATTTATATCACCAAGCATTTTATTAGTTTGCTTGGTGGCAAAATTTCTATTAAAAGCCAAGAGGGGGTAGGCACCAGAGTTGCTATATGCTTAAGAAACAATCATCATTAAAATTTTTATGAAAAAAATATTACTTTCTTTATTATTATTCTCGCTTCCTTGTTTTGCTTTTGCTAAGTCGCAAGATTTGCCAATTGTTTCGGGCAAGATATTTTATCAAGTGCAAACAGACAGAATCATTAATTCTGATGAAAATTATGCTAGAAAATCTAATGGTTTTTTATATGTCGAGCCACATATTAATTTTAATATTACCGATAATTGGTCAATCAAAAATCAGCTTCGCTTTCAGCCAAATAGCACTCTCACCACTCGAGATGCTAAAAATCCAGAAAGATACCGCACTTTTTTAAGCAACGACAGAAAAGTCTCCCTCAAAGATAACGGCTTGTTAGTAGAAGAAATCAAAATACAATACGAAAACGAAGATATGAGGCTTTCTTTAGGTAAATTCGACCCAACTTTTGGCACAGCCCATCGTAAAGAAAAAAGAATCGGAGTTTTTACTTCGCAATTTACAGAAGATTATAATTTAAGAGAAAAAATGGGGATAAATGTGGTGGCTTTGCTAGAAAATGCTCAGTTAAGCATTAGTTCTTTTTTCAACGACAACACCAATTTAAGCGATAGCGCTATCGATAAAAGAGGTATCGATGGCAAATCAAGAGGGCTTGCCGGTGGCACTAAATCTTTTTCTTCTTATTCTATGAGTTTGGAGGGGGATAATTTATTGGCTCTTAAAAATTGGTTTTATTATTTTGGTTATCGTAGTTTAGAGGTTAAAAACTCTTTTGTTAATAATCTTTATCGCGAAAGAGAGCAGGCAATAGCCTTAAGCTCTGAATATAAACACAAGCTAGGCAAACAAACCTCGCTCATTCCATTTGCAGAAGCGGTTTATGTTAAAAATAGTTCGGGCATTAAAAATCGCAATAGTGCCTACTTAACCACTGCTGTTATTGGGCAATATAGTAGCTGGAATGCTAGTGGTTCTTATGTGTTAAGAAACATCAATAACAAACAAATTCATAACAACAAAACCGACAGGCAGCTTCAATTTTCAATTGGCTATAAGTTTGACAACAATATTGCTCTTGATATAAGTCGAGCTCAAATTGTCGAAAATAGCCAAAGAGCTGTGTTGGTTGGAGCGAATCTCACTTATTTACAAGAATTCTAAAATTATGTTGCAGTTTATTTGATTTTAATTTATAATTTATGTTGCTTTGTTATAATACCAAAAAATGGTATAAGCGGTTTATTAATTTAATTTTTTAAAATATGTCAGTACTTGTAGGTAAAATGGCTCCCGATTTTACTGCTTCTGCGGTAATGCCAAACAACGAAATAAACGAAACATTTAATTTACACACCCATATTAAGGGCAGAATTGGTATTTTATTTTTCTATCCTCTTGATTTTACTTTTGTTTGCCCATCAGAAATTATTGCTTTTGCTAACAGAGTAAAAGATTTTAAAGATAGAGGTGCCGAAATAATTGGTGTTTCTGTTGATTCAAAATACACTCACTTAGCCTGGAAAAACACCGAAGTAGCCAAAGGTGGCATCGGCAACATTCAATATCCTTTGGTTTCTGATCTAACCAAAAAAATCGCCAGAGACTACGATGTTCTAACGGGCGATGCGGTTGCTTTAAGAGGCACATTTTTAATCGATCAACAAGGAGTGGTAAGACATCAGCTTGTTAACGATTTGCCATTGGGTCGAAATGTTGATGAAACCCTTAGAATGATTGATGCTCTAAAATTTTTCCAAGAACACGGCGAAGTTTGCCCAGCTGGTTGGAGTAAAGGCAAAAAAGGTATGAAAGCCGATGCTAGCGGTGTTGCTGAATATCTTGCTAATAATGCTAACAATTTGTAATTAATATCGAAAACAAGGGGCTAAAATCCCTTGTTTTTGCAAGAACAGTGCCATTATGCACAAAAAAAAGAGAATCGATGCAATTTTTGCCACTTTGCAAGCTCAAAACCCAACTCCAAAAATTGAACTAAACTATCACAATCACTTCACATTAGCCGTTGCTGTGTTGCTTTCGGCTCAAAGCACCGATGTTGGTGTTAATAAAGCCACCAAACAATTGTTTGCCATAGCAGATGATCCGCATAAAATGCTTGCTTTGGGTTTGGAAAATTTAAAAAAACATATCGCCAGCATTGGCTTGTTTAACAACAAAGCTAAAAACATTATGGCTTTGTGCTCTGCTTTAATTGCCAAGCATCAAGGGCAGTTGCCAAGCAATTATCAAGATTTAATTTTGTTGCCTGGTATTGGCAGTAAAAGTGCCAAAGTTTTGCTTAATTCTTTGTTTTCACAGCCAACTATTGCCGTTGACACCCATGTTTTTCGAGTAAGCAATAGGCTTGGCTTGGTGCAAACCAAAACCGCAAAACAAACAGAAGAAAAATTGCCAAAAGTTATTGATAAAAAATGGCATTTTTTTGCTCATCATTGGCTGGTTTTGCACGGGCGATATGTTTGCAAGGCGGTTAAACCAAATTGTCAACAATGTTTATTGCAAAATCTGTGTTTAAGCAAAATATAACAATTTTATAAAATAGCTATTGATTTTATTTTTTTAAAAATCTACAATAATGTTATGCCTCTGTGGTGGAATTGGTAGACGCGATAGACTCAAAATCTATTATCTAATTGCAGATGTGTCAGTTCGAGTCTGACCAGAGGCACCAAAATTGCCCAAAATTGTATTTTTTAGCTGTTTATAAATTTTCTTGTTTCCCCTTTTTTGCACTATGAATTTCGATGAGCAACAATTGCTTTTGTGGCAAAATTTAATAGAACTAACTAATAAAATAAATGTTAAGCAATCTTGGTTAGATAAAGTGCTGGCATGGTTGCAAAAAAAGCCAAAAAAACAGAAGAGTTTTTATATTTACGGAGGCCCTGGTTGTGGCAAAACAACGGTGATGAAAAAATTTTATCAACAACTTATTTTGCCAAAACAATATCATCATTTTCATGCTTTTATGCAGAAAATACACAGCAATTTGCATCAAATTAGAAGCAAAAATCACCAAAATAACCAGCAAAAAGAAATTGATTTGGCCTTACAAAACATTGTTGGCGATAGTAAAATTATTTGTTTTGATGAATTTCAGGTGGTTGATATTGCCGATGCTATGTTGTTAAGTAAAATTTTTAATTATTTTTTTGCTAACAATATTGTGGCGATTATCACTTCTAATTTTCATCCGTTAGAATTATATCAAAATGGCTTGCAAAGGCAGTTATATCTTGATTTTGTGCAAAATATTTTTTTGCCAAATTGCTTTTGTTACCATCTTTCTTCTAGTGTTGATTATCGAAAATTAAAACTTGGTTTAAAAAAACATTATTTAATCGCCAATGCCAAAAATCGCCTGAAATTTCAGCAAATATTTGCAGAAGCTAGCAATCAAAAAATTTGTCAAGTAAAAAACATCACTGTGTGGCAAAGAAATATTGCGGTTAAAAAATCTTATGGCGACTTGGCTTTGTTTAGCTTTAAGCAGTTGTGTTGCCAAAATTTTTCTGCCGATGATTACCGTGCGATTTGTGCTAAGTTTAATTTGATTTTTCTTAAAACCGTTCCCTATTTTTATGAAGAAGATGTTAATGCTTTAAGAAGATTTTCTTTGTTTATAGATGAGGCCTACGAAAATAAAATCGCTCTAATTGTGCTTGCCAAAACTCGGCCAGAAAATCTTTGTAAAATAGCAAATTCGCCACAATATTTTGCCAGAACAGTCTCGAGATTGCAAGAAATGTCGAGCAAGCAATATTGGCAAGAAAGCAAATTTAAAATTTAAATTCCTCTTCTTTTATAAGGGGTGGCTACGAAGTGGTTCGGGTGGTTGTGTCGTCTAGCAGAACTCGATCTGAATTCCCCGCACTAAATGAAGGGGTGGCCGGGTAGTGTCTTATAAGCAGTGCTCGATCTAAATTCCCCTTCTGCAAGAAGGGGAATATCCGAGTTCTGGTTGCCGAACACTACCCCGTTCTTGCTTCGTCCGCCATCCCTTCATTTAGTGCAGGGAATTTAAATTGCATTAAATCTTTTTTTATTTGTTCTTGTAGTTCTAAAAGAGAAGAGAATTTTTGCTCTGGTCGAAGAAAATCGATAAATTCAATTTCAACTTGTTTGCCATAAATGTCGTTTTGCCAATTGAGTAAATGAGTTTCAAAAATAGGCTCTTGATTGTGGTTAATTGTTGGCTTGATGCCAAAATTTGTGATAGATGGGCGGATTATTTTTTGTTGATTAAAAATAAAAGTGGTTTGAGTTTGGTAGACTCCAAATTTTGGTAAAATAATGTTGATGTTTGGCTTGATATTTATGGTTGGAAACCCAAGTTTTCTGGCAAGTTTTTGCCCGTGCAATACTTTGCCTGTAATGCTGAAATTTTTGGTTAAAATTTGCTGAGCATTTTTTACTTTTCCTTCGGCGATAAATTTTCGCACCAAAGTAGAAGAGCAAAGCTCTTCTTGCTGTGTTTGGCATGCAATTTTTTGCACCAAAATGTTGTGCTGTTTTAAGCTTTCAATGTTGCCTAAGCGATTTTTGCCAAAAGTAAAATCGTAGCCAACCACCATAATTTTGGTTTGGCAATATTGCAATAAAATTTGTTCGATAAATTGATGATGAGATAAATTGGCAAAATAATGATTAAAAGGTAAAATAATGAGATAATCCAAATTAAATTGCTGTAAAGTGGCGATTTTTTGTTTGAAAGTTTGTAATAAAAAATTTTCTTTTTGCTTAAAAAACAAGGCTGGATGTGGCAAAAAAGTGAGCAGACCGGTGGCTAAATTATGCTGTTTTGCAGTTTCTTTTAACTGCAAAATAATTTGTCTATGACCAAAATGCACCCCATCAAAATTGCCAATGGTTAGGCACAGCGGTTGTTTGACGGCAATTTTTTGAGAATTGATACGCAGAAGAGTCATTTTTTTTATGATTTTTCATTTGCAGAAACATTGTTGATAATGCTGTGGCGATAGCCATAAAAAGCATAAATTAAAATGCCAAGAATATTCCATAAAACAAAATATTGCCAATTTTCTATGAGCAGTTCTGCCAATAAAAAACAACAAGAAGAAATGGCGATAAAAGATACCAAAATAAGATTTGGGCAAACGAAACCTCTAGGCATTTGAGGCTGAGTATATCGTAGCATTAAAGTTGAGGTGGTTACCATAATAAAGCTAAATAAAGTGCCTAAACTGGTCATTTCGGCTAAAATTTTTAGCGGAAACATTCCGGATAAAATCGCCACTATGCAGGTAGTGATAATGATGCTGATATGTGGAGTTTGTTTTTTGTGATGAATTTTTTGCAGTTTTTTTGGCAACAAACCATCGCGAGACATAGCAAAAAATATTCGAGATTGCCCGTAAAGTAAAATCAGCAAAACCGAAGTAATGCCGGCAACCGCTCCGATAGCCACTAAAATAGAACCAAAATTGTTGCCGTTTTCTCTTAATGCCCTTGCGAGTGGCTCGGCATTGTCAAGTTTTGTGTAATGTGAGATGCCGTTAAGAGCCAAAGTTACCAAGCCATAAAGCACAGCACAAACTAATAGAGATCCGATGATGCCAAGTGGTAAATCTTTTTTAGGATTTTTGCACTCTTCGGCCGCTGTTGCCACAGCATCAAAGCCAATGTAGGCATAAAAAACAACCGCGGTTGCCGAGAGCACTCCTTGCCAGCCAAAAGGCATAAAATTGCTAAAATTTTCTGTTTTAATCATTTTGACAGAAATTATAAGAAAGATTGCAATTACCGCCAACTTGATTAGCACCAATATTCCGCTGAATCGAATGCCATTTTTAGTGCCTTGATAAAGTAAAAAACTTAGAAACAACACAATGAAAACCGCCGGTAAGTTAATGATGCCATTTCCGCTACCATCAAAAGTGGCAGTGCAAAATTGTGTTGGAATGATAATATTTGCTGATTCTAAAATGCCCGTTAAATAACCGCTCCAGCCGTTGGCAACCGTGGATGCACCAATGCCGTATTCTAAAATTAAGCTCCAACCAACAAGCCAAGCCACACCTTCGCCAGCTGTGGCATAGGTGTAGTTGTAGGCGCTGCCAGAAATGGGAATTGCCGAAGCGAGCTCAGCATAGGCGAGGGCAACAAACAAGCAAACTATGGCGGAAAGAGCATAAGAAATGGCAAGAGCTGGGCCTGCAATGTTGGCAGAGGCGGTGCCGGTTACCACAAAAATGCCTGTGCCGATAGTGCAACTAATGCCGATAATAATTAAATCAAAAGCGGTGAGGGTTTTTTGTAGGGTGGTGGATTTGGTTTCGTTTAGAATTGATTGTATTGATTTGGTGCGAAAAATATTCATTTTTTTGATGAAAAATATTTGATTAACAAAAAAAATGGTTTTATCATTAGATTGTGTTGACGGCAAAATTGATTTAACCAAAACAGATTTCTTATGATATTTTTTATAAAAACAACAATCAAGACAATTTTTAATATTGTTTTTCTTGCATTGTTATTAACCTCTTGTTCTACCTGGCAAAAGTTAAAGACCGCTCCGCAAATTAATTGCTCCGAATCTTCTTTGATTAACGAAAGAAAAAACCTGTTTTTACCTCTTAGTAAAAAAGAAATTGCTATCAGAAAAAAAATTAAACTCGATGCGATTTTGCCACTAGATAAACCAAGTGTGATAGCAGAAATTATAAAAGCAATCAATTCTGCACCGCTTAATGCTAAATTTATTGCAATTGATTTACGATATTACAAAGAAGTTGATCTCACCAACATTATTTTTGCTAGTGAATCCGATTTTAATCTTAATTCTTATTTGCTTACTTCGAAATATTCGCAAGGATACTTCACTTTATTTAATTTTGGTTCAAACGATATTAGTGTGTTTCCGCCCGAATTGTTTCAGGCTTTTAAAGCTTTTAAAATCAACCGCCCCGATTTAAGAGAAGCCGAAATTGTGATTAATGCTAACAATGCTAAAAATTTGTTTGGTAATTTAAAATTCTCTTCGCAACGAAGATTTTCTCTATTCTCCGACCATATTTCTGAGCCAGTGAGGCTCGATTTAAGAGAGGCAAGCAGTATGCAATTTAATCTTAATGAAAAATGGATTATGCCAGTTTATAGCATAAAAAATACTTATCTCAAAGAAAGTAAAATTTCTACTGTGCAAATGTATTATGTTGACAATGAGAAATCAATGATTAACAATAAAAAATTTGCCAACTCAAATGTTTCTTGCTATCTTTTTTCTAACAATATGAAATTTGTGAAAACAGATTAATATTTTTATAACTGGTGTTTAATGCCAATAATTTGGCTGATGTTGCTGAAGCCTTGTTGCTTTATTTTAGCACTTAACTCGGCTTTGATTTTTTCAACTAAGCCAAAGCCTTCATAAACAAAAGCCGAATAAATTTGCACCAGCGATGCCCCGTAGCACATTTTTTCATAAACATCTTCTGCCGAAGAAATACCGCCAACTCCGATGAGTTTTATTTTTCCTGCGGTGAGTTGATAAAAGTTTTTCAGCACTTGGTTTGATTTTTGCAACAAAGGTTTGCCACTGAGCCCGCCAGTTTGGCAGGCAAAAGTGCTGGTTAAAGCAAGGTTTCGTTCAATTGTGGTGTTGCTAATAATAACGGCAGAAAGCCAGTTGTGTTGCAAAACAAGAGAAGCGAGTTGTTGCTGTTGAGTAAAATCAAGGTCGGGGGCGATTTTTAAAAACACCGGAACCGATTTTTGGTGTAGGTGCTGTAATTTTTGGTAAGCTTTTTGTAAATCGTCTAAAAAAATTGCCAAATGATCTTCGCTTTGCAATTCTCGTAAATTGGCGGTGTTGGGCGAAGAAATGTTGATGGTGATATAAGAAGAATGTTGATAAAATTTTTCTAGCAAAAAAATGTAATCAGAAGCATTATTTTGACTATCTTTGTTTTTGCCGATATTTACTCCTAAAATTTTTTGATTATTTTGCCGATTTTTCTTGGCAATTTGAATGTTTTCTAAAACTTTTTCTGCCCCTAAATTATTAAAGCCAAAGCGATTGATAATTGCCTTATCTTCTGGCAAGCGAAATAGCCGAGGCTTGCTGTTGCCTATTTGCGGTTTTGGAGTGACAGTGCCAACTTCTAGAAAGCCAAAGCCAAAGCCATGAAGGGCGGTGATTGCTTCGGCATTTTTATCGAAACCGGCAGATAAGCCGATGGGGTTGTCAAAGTGATAACCAAATAAATTTTGTTGCAAATTGCTATAACTTTTGTTGGTGCTAAGCAAATTGCTGAATTTAGGGGCGAAACTAAGAGTTTTGATGGCTAAATTATGTGCCGACTCGGGGTTTAAGCAAAATAATAGCGGCTTGATAAGAGAATAGAGGCTCATTTTCTTTTAAATTTAGCAAAAAATGTTATTAACAAATGTTTAGAAAAAATCAACAAAGTGGTCATGATACCGCATAAATAAAAGCCCAGCATCAAGATAAACATTTTGGTTTGCAAAGTGCCAAAAGGAGTGAAATCAACACTCACTGTGTTGCGATTTTTTACTAAAAAAATAATAATAAAAATTAGCAGAAAAAAGCCAAAAATTCTTTTGCAAAAAAGCCAAAGAGAACGAAAAAAATTCATCATAGTTTTGATAATAAAAGTTGTTGTAAAGAGTTGTCATAAACTGGTTTGTGCTTAAACCACAACTCAAAACCAATCATCGCTTGATGCACCAGCATACCTAGGCCTGTGATGATTGGGCAACCCTTTTGTTGAGCTTGCATCAGCAAATTGGTATAAAGCGGTTTATAAACAATGTCGTAAACTGCGGTTTTGGCTGTGAGATATTGAAAATCAAGGTTTAATTCTGGTTGATTTATCATACCTAACGAAGTGGCATTAACTAGCAAATTGATGTTTGGTAAAATTTTGCTGTATTCTTGCCAGTTAAGAGCAATTAAAGCAACCTGATGTTGCTTGGCGAAATCGGCAAAATCAAGCGCTATTTTGTTTAGTTTATCGGAGTTGCGGTTGGTAAGAAAAATAGTAGACATTTTTGCCTTAATTAGGCTATACAAAATCGCCCGACTTGCTCCGCCCGCTCCAATAATTAAGGCTTGCTGTTGTGCCAATTGCAAATTTGGTTGCTGTTGGGTTAAGTTTTCATAAAAACCAAAAGCATCAGAGTTGTGGCCATATAAAATGCCGTCTGGCAAAATTTTGACAGTATTGACCGCCCCAATTGTTTTGGCGGTTTGGCTTATTTTGTGGCAGAGTGAAAAAACTTGTTCTTTGTGCGGAATTGTTGCATTAAAGCCGATATATTTTTGGGCGATTAATGATTCGATCGTGGTTGCCAGATTTGGTTTGCTTATTTGCCAAGCTTCATAGCTACCAATTAAATTGTTTTGTTGTAAAAAATATTGATGAATGGTTGGTGATAAAGATTGGCTTATGGGATCGCCTATGAGTAGTGCTTTATAAACAGGGGTGGTTGACATATTATTTTTTCTCTTCTTTTTTAGCTCTTAATGCCGAATGATCGGGCATATATGGAATTTGTGTTGGTATTTTGATTTTTGGTAAAAGTCGAGAAGTGAAAAATTTATCTTCGAAATATTTAATCTTTTTAGAACGAACTGGCGGTTGCGATTCGATCAGTAAAATTTGTTCTTCTCTGGGTAGCTGTATTACTTCTTGCGGTAAAATCAGGGCTCGTTGCACATCAGATAAGTTTAAAGAACGAGAAGCGGGGTTGAGATCGAAATATTTTGGTTTGTTGTAAGAAACTTGGGTGGCGGTTTTGTTGCCAATTAATTGTGAAATCAGGTTGGCGGTTTCAACATTGTTGGCAGCAAAAGTGATGCGATAGGTAGAATTTGATAAAAAAGAGTTCATACCGCTTTCTTCGTAAATGCCTTTTAGTTGTTCGGTATCTTGAATAATTAAAAATAACCGCACTTTATAGCCGCGAAAATAGGCGATGCCGTTGAGAAATTGCTCCATTTTGCCAAGAGTGGGGAATTCGTCCATTAGCATCAAAACCCCATATTTTTCGTGCGGTTGAGGCATTTTGGCGGTAAAAAAAGCTGCAGCTTGTTGATAAAACATACCCATCAACGGTTTTAGTCGAGAAATATTGTCGGGAGTTAAGCCAACATAAACGGTGTGCGGAACAACTTTAAATTCGTGCAAATTAAAATCGCTGGTGGCGGTGGTGGTGTCGATTAAGGGATTTGCCCACAACTCTAAAGAAGAGTTGGCTGTTGAAGTAACCGAGCCCCTTTCTTTGTCGGGTTTTTGCAAATAAGAGGCGATATTCATATAAGAAACGGGGTGAATTTTTTTGCCCATCGTGTCAAGAATTACTGCCAAATTATAAACCACATCGTCGTTTCGCAAAGTACGCACTACTTCGCCCAAAGTGGTTGGCTTGTTTTCGTCGGCAACCAAATAAAGCATTATTCCCGCTAGCAAAGCTCTTGCTTCGTTTTGCCAAAATTCTTGCTCGGGCAACAAAAAATTGCAGATTTTTTGCACATCATCAACCATTTGCCCTGGTTTATTGCTGATCCAATCCATTGGGTTATAGCAATGACTAACTCCATCGGGGTCGGCGGGGTTCCATAAAAATACTTTTTGTTTGAGATTTTTTCTTCGCCAACCAGAAGTTAATTCGTAGTTTTCGAGTTTGATGTCGTGCACAATGACTGATTCTTTCCAAAAAAGTAAGTTTGGAATAACAAAGCCCACACCTTTACCAGAGCCGGTTGGAGCAAATAACAAGATGTGTTGATAATCTTTTGCAATCAAAAAATCACCGCCAAAACTACCTAACAAAACTCCTTCTTTGGCCCTTAAACCCATTTTTTTTACCTCGCCATTAGAGGCCCAGTGGGCATCGCCGTGAATGGATTCGGGCTTTTTAAACGGTCGCCAATCGATAATTGGAGCTCGAAAAAACCATACCACAAGAGCAAACAAGCCAAACGGCAAAAAAGTGGAAATGATTAATTTCAATAAAAAACCGTTGTTGCTGGTTAAATTAATTTTGCTGTAATTATGAAAAAAATATGCCCAATAATTATAAAATGATTTAGCGATGATGGTGATTTGATCGATAATACCTTTGCCAAAAAACTTTTTAGTGTAATCGATGTTAGGCGAGGTAAAAGAAATAAGCATTGCTCCGGCGATGTAATAGAAAATGCCAAAAATCAGCACAAAAATCAAAATGATTAGAGTAAAGTTTCGAGTATTTCGTAGCAGAGGATCGTCGGCAACGGTTTTAACCATATTTTTTATAATTGATTGTGATTTAAAATATTATACCATTTCCACTAATTAAAATAATCTTATGGTTTTTCACATTCTAACTTCATCTTTTTGGTTAAAAAGCCTCAAAAAATCTCTGCCTGTATGGATATACAGGCAATCGTTTTTTAAAGTTTTTATCTCAAAAATATTTCGTTATAATGTGATTTTAATTAGTGTAAATGGTATTAAACAAACTCCAAAATAATTTGCCCGATACCAACGGTTTCGTTTTCTTTAAATTTAATTTTACCAATTTTGGTGTCATATTCGGTACGTATAATGTTTTCCATTTTCATAGCTTCAATAATCACCAATTCTTGCCCAGCCTTTACTTCTTGCCCTTCTTCTACTTTGAATCGCACAATTTTGCCAGTAATTGGAGCTTCTAGGCAAGTTGGTTTGGCATTATAATTAATTTTTGGCATAAACTTGCTTAGTTCGGCAACTCTTGGTGATCGCGCACTCACAAACATATCGATGCCAGAATATTGCAACAAATAACTGCCTGCACTGTCGTTTTTGCGAATTTTTACACCAACATTTTGACCGTTGACTTCGCCTCGAAAAAGCTTTTCGCCATTGCCCCACGAAGTGGTAAGCTCAATTTCTTTGTTATCGCATTCGATAATTAAATTTTCTTTATTGTTTTGGCAAATATTTATCAAGAAAGATTCTTCTTCAAACATCACCACCCAGCGATCAGATATTTGCTTTGGCCTGTTGTGGAGTTGCCCTGTCATATGGGCATTTCTTTGATAATTCTGCAAAAATATTTTGAGAGCTACAACAATTAACACTTCTTTTACTTGAGAATCAAGACTGCTTCCGCAAAAACCTTTCGGAAATTCTTCTTTAATAAAGGCGGTAGATAAATGACCGTTGATGAACTTTTCATTTTTCATTATAGTTTCAAGAAAGCTGATGTTGTGCGAAACTCCAGCAATGGCAAAACTACCTAGGGCATGCCTCATATACTCGATTGCTTCTTGCCTGTTTTTGCCATAAGAGCAAAGTTTGGCAATCATGGCATCGTAAAACATACTCACTTCACCGCCTTCATAAACACCAGAATCAACCCTTACATTTTCGTTGGTTGCAGGCTCGATATAGAGATTAATTCTGCCAGAAGAAGGCAAAAAGCCTCGGGCAGGATCTTCGGCATAAATTCGCGATTCAATCGCCCAGCCGTTTAGCTTGACATCTGATTGAGAAAATGGTAGTTTTTCGCCCAAGGCAATTTTAATCATCAACTCAACTAAATCAAGGCCGGTAACCAGCTCGGTTACAGGGTGTTCAACTTGCAAACGAGTATTCATTTCTAAGAAGTAGAAATTTTTGTGTTTGTCCATAATGTATTCGATGGTGCCTGCCGAAAAATACTTGACTTTTTTTGCCAAAGATTTTGACTGTTCATACATTTTTTGGCGAGTTGCTTCGTCTAGAAATGAGCTTGGAGCTTCTTCGATTACTTTTTGATTGTTTCTTTGAATGGAGCATTCTCTTTCGCCTAAACACACAATGTTGCCGTGTTTGTCGGCCAAAACTTGTATTTCGATATGTCGAGGGTTTTCGATGAATTTTTCAATAAAAACTCTATCGTCAGAAAAACTGTTTCTCGCCTCGTTGGAAGCCGACAAAAAGGCTTCTGCCATTTCGTTTTGATTGTAGACAATTCGCATTCCTTTGCCACCGCCACCAGCAGATGCTTTAACCATTACAGGAAAGCCAATTTTAACGGCAATTTCAACTGCTTCTGTGGCATCTTTGATGATGCCCATATGCCCTGGAACCGTGCTTACACCAGCTTCTAGAGCGAGTTTTTTTGATTGAATTTTATCGCCCATCATTTCGATAGAATAAACCGAAGGACCAACAAAAATTATCGAATTTTTTTCAAGTACAGAAGCGAAATTGCGGTTTTCTGATAAAAAACCATAGCCAGGGTGCACCATGGTTGCCCCGGTTATTTTGATGGCATCAAGAATGTTGTTGATGTTAAGATAACTTTGCGAAGAAGGCGAGGGGCCAATATTGACGGCTTCTTCTGCCATTTGCACAAACAAAGAATTGGCATCGGCATCAGAATAGACAGCAACTGTTTTGATGCCTAATTTTTTGCAAGTTTTGATAATGCGACAAGCAATTTCGCCACGGTTGGCGATAAGTAATTTGTGGTTTTGCATAAAATATTTATTTCAATGATATCGACTTAAAATATAAAAAATCTACATAAAATTATTTGCAAGTTAAAAAAATAATGCAACAATTATGAAAATACCAAAAAAAATATTGGTATATAGTTTATTGTAAAATCAGCAAACAAAAAAAGCAAATTATTTTGTTATGTCAAAAATTGTTAATTATCTAAAACTTTCTCGCATCCATAGCCCAACTGGTATTTTTTTGTTGCTTTTGCCTTGTTTTTATGCTGTCGCTTTGGCTGTAAAAGTGCTACCCGATCCCGACTATTATTTGCTTGCTAAAATGTTGTTGCTTTTTGTTTTAGGTGCAATTTTAATGAGAACCGCAGGTTGTGTTATCAACGATTTGCTCGATGCCAAATTCGATGCCAAAGTTACTCGAACCAAAAACAGGCCAATTGCCTCTGGGCTAATTGGCAAAACCGAAGCTGTGTTTTTTTTATTATTTTTATTACTCTTGGCTTTGTTAATTTTGATGCAATTTAATTTTGCCACCATCGTCACAGGTTTTGTGGCGGTTTTGCTGGTTTTGCTCTATCCGTTAAGCAAAAGAATCACCTATTTTCCGCAAATTATTTTGGGTTTTACTTTTAATTTAGGGGTTTTTATGGCAAGTTTTGCCATTTTAGAAGAAGTTTCAGAAAATATGATTGTGTTATTTTTGATTTGCCTGATTTGGACCATCATTTACGACACCATCTATGCTTTTCAAGATCTCGAAGACGATCTCAAAATTGGCACCAAGTCAACCGCCATCGCCTTTGGTTTGAAAGCCAAAATAATTTTACAAATGCTTAATTTGGCAATGTTTTTGGGTATTTTGGTTTTAGGTTCTTTACAAACTTTTGCTCTACCTTATTTTATTGTTACTTTTGCTTTGTTTTTATATCAAGCAATTGCTATAAAAAAATGCAATTTATCGAATCATCAGCAGTGTTTGGCTTTTTTTAAGAAAAGCCCAATTTTAGGAGTGTTTTTTTTAATAGCTATTATCTTTGGTTAATGAAAATTGGCTTGCTTGGCGGTAGTTTCAACCCCCCGCACCTTGGGCATTTACACATCAGCAAGCTTGCCATCAAAAAACTGCAACTAAAACAAGTGTGGTGGTTGCCTACTTTGCAAAATCCTTTTAAGCAAAAACAACAATATTTGCCCTATTTGCACCGACTTAATTTATGTCGACAAATCATCAAAAATGAGCAAAAAATTATTTGCAAAAATCAGCCCTATTATTTTACTTTTTTGTTGGTAAAAAAATTGCAAAAAAAATATCCGCAACATCAGTTTTATTGGTTGTGCGGTGTTGATTGCTTGCCAAAAATGCATCAATGGCAAAATTTTTCGCATTTATTAAAGGCAATTGATATCGCAGTTTTTGCAAGAAATGTTGCAAATAAAAATGCTTTGTTAAATGCCAAAAAAACCAAGGCTTATCAACTGGCTCAACAACAACCAAAAACCACAAAAATGCAACTATTTTTTAGCAAACAAAATCAACTTTCTGCCACAAAAATTCGTGAAAAAAAATTAGTGATTTTGCTAAACGAGCCAATAGAAAATATGGCCGTGGGCCTAAATAGCACTTTGTTTTATGCTTTGTTGGCAATTTCACAAGGTCAAGAAGTTTATTTTTGGCAAATGCAAAACGAGGTTGATTTTTTAACAACAGCACCAAATATTTTGCAATTAAACCAAGCTGTGGCTTGGCAATTGTTGGCAAAATATGAAGAAGAAAATAACAAAATTCGAGAAAATGCCAAGCAACAAAAAGCTCATCATTTAAGCACTTTAGGGCAATTTTTGGCAGATCAAGCTCTCACAACCAGCATTGATGAGCAACAAGAAATAGAGAAAATTTTTGCCACCGCCACTTTTTTAAATCGACTCGAGCCAATGAAATCGCCATTTCCGCCCGAAGGTAAGCAAGATTTTGCAGAGTGCTTAGCAAAACTGCAACAAAAATTTTCTGCCATACATTGCCCAATTGGCTTGTCGGATAAAGAATATATCGCAGGTTTGTCAACTCCCAGCCAAGCAATTAACACACAAGATTTATGGCAAAAACCAGCACCGTTGCATGAGGCTGTTTTGCAAACCGTGGCTTGTTTTAGAAAGCTTTATTTGCAAGAAAAAAATGCCAAAATAGTTATCAAGCCTAAAGATTCTGCGCAGTCAACTGGGGTGTTTAGCATTGAATTTGTTGAATTTAATGGGCAAATTAAGGCCGAAGAAAAACAGCAACAAACAAAACAATATCAATTGCCGGTGGCGATTTTAGAAAATCCACAACAATTAGCAACTGCTTTGCATTTTTTTTTGCAACAGCAATGCAAAAATTCTCAAACTATTTTTGATGTTTATGGGAAAGAAATTTTATTGCAACCGTTTTTGCTAGGAATAGCAATTGGTGATTTTCGCACCATTTTGTTAAAAGATCGCAACCAGCAATTTGTGGTTGCTGGCACGGTTTTTCGACAAAAAATCAAATCATTGCAAAACGATCAACCGCAAACCTTCACCACTTGTGCCACCGCAGGGCAAGCAGTGGTAAGTGAAGCAGATAAATATTTGGTTCATTTACAAAAATTTATCGACAAAACTTTGCAATATTTGCAAGAAAATAGCCAAAAATATCAAAATGTGCATTTTATGGGGCTAGATTTTATCGCCAAAAACCTAGATGCAACAGATTTTTATTTAGGCGAAATGAATATGCATTGCTCTGGCCTAATTTCTATGCTTGGCAATAGTTTTGTGGATGCCTGCAACATTGCCAAGCAATATGATTAAGCTTTTTAATAAAACGAAATTATTGTGTTTTATGCAGAGAGATATGCTTGAGCGGGCCCTCCTGGTGTAAGCGACCATTTTTCTGCACTTGTAGGAGCATGGCCGGGAATATATTTAGGCTCCATAGCATCTAATATTTTTTGTATAATATTGCTTACACTTTGTAAAGTTTGTTCTTGTTCCTTGTTTAATTTAGTTATATCAACATATCTCGATGATGATAAAAAAGTTTTAAGACGATATAAAGTTTCCGGCAATGTCCGCGAAGGATCGTTTGCTCTATCTGGCTCTGAATTCTTCCATTTCTCAAACACTGAATCTACTGTGTTTAAAATTGGTTTTTTATTATCTACTGTAGCATCTTTATTAGTATTCAATAATTCCGATAATTCCGATAGGCCTTCAAGGAAAGGTGCTAAAAAACCAAGATTACTTGCTGTGATTTTTCCTTTTATATCTGTTTTTTGTAAAGTTTCTATATTAAATGAGTTTTATCACAAAATCTGGTTTACTAGGATCGACCTCGCCAATATTAGGAACAATGCCATCAAGTGCTGTCTGAAATAATTCTACTGTATCTTTTGGTGATAAGCCCAGTAATTCGCTAAGTTTAGTAAGACTACTTTGGATTGAAGTGATGTGTTGTTTTTGCCTTTCATAGAATTTGTTAAGTTCTTCTTGTCTTAGAGTTTTTGGCATAATATTTGTAATTAAAAATTGTTAGGGAAATACCATTGATAGTAGATTTTTATTGCAAAAACCTAATCCAAAAATGATAGCATTTTCTCAAAAAGAAACATTTTTGAAAATTTTTTTACTATTTTCTAGAGTAATATTTTTATTGCAAGCAAAATCTTTTTTCGTATTTTATCAAAAACTTTATTACATTTATGTCGCAAAGCAAACTCACCGATCTACTCGCCGGCATTCAATCTGCGGTTGCTAGTGCAATTCAACAAATTGAAATGCAACACACCAATATGTTGAAAAAATATTTTGATATAGACGAATCTGGTAATCATATTGTTGCCAAAACTGTTGCCATCGAAATTCCCGCTCGCGACACCACCAATTCTAATACCGAAATTATCAATGTGCCACTGGTTACTTTGGTGCCAATTCGTTCTTTAATTATCGGCGAAATCAGCATCGATTTTGAAGCACGAATCAGTGCCATTGAACTAGAAGAATTACAAAAAGCACCAGAAAGCAAAACCAAAAAATCAAGCCCAGATCCAGAAAGCTCGCTGGGAAGCGGTTATAAACTCACCGAAAAACAGATTTCTCCGCAAATTTTTATTGAAATGAAAAAGGCCACTTTTGGCACCTCTTCTACTCCTGTCAAAATTTCTATTAAATTTAAAGACATCGATCCGCCCGAAGGAATTATGAGAGTTTCTGAGCATATTTTAAATCAAATCAAATAATTTTTATGGAATTCGAAGAAAATTTTAAAGGCATACCAATCGCCGACCTAATCTCTGCACCGCTTCTTGCCTCGTGCGAAGCTCAAGCCAGAATTTGCAAAGATATTGTGGGTTTTGTGAAGGCTTTAATTAAAGAAGATGGCACCCCGCAAACTCTCGATTTTATTTTAAACCGATTGGTTGCCGACAATAAAGGTGAGTTGCAAAAAGTTTCTTCTAAGGTTAAGGCTCCAATTTTGGGCTTGGTGCCAATTCCGGCACTATTGATTGATGATGTCGAAATAGAATTTAGTATGGAGGTTCATTCTACCTCGTCAAGCCAAACTCAAAAAGATGAAAAAGAAGATTATGGCACCAAAAAATACAAAAAAGACAACCTTGATCCACAGTTAAAAGAATGGCTCGATGAAGACACTTTGCAAATTAACGGCAATTTGTCTTCTATCAACAAAACCAATCGCTCTACCGATAATTCTGCCAAATACCATATTAAGATTTCTGCCAAACAACACCAAGTGCCCGAAGGTATGGCTCGAATTCTGGATATGATGGCTCATTCTATCGGTTCGCTGGTAGATAGCCCTGAAAAAAAATAAATTATAAAAAAATAAATTATGTTTTGGAAAAAACTTTTTTATAAAATAGTTAACAAATTTTGGCAATTTTTTGCCAAAAAAACACAAAACAAAAGTTTTGATGCTGTTTCTTTTGTTGGAAATTATTTGTTGCAAAATTTGCATAATCAGCAAAAAATGAAAATTAAAATAAATGGTGTCGAGATTTCTAAAAATTCATCGTTAGGCCTTAAACCTAGCTTTGTTTCTTCTTATCAAAAAAATAAGAAGCTTTTATCAACTAAATAACAATAAATTTATATGGCTGATATTGTCGATAATTTTCGCAATCTCCCAATGAGAGATCTAATTGCCAATCCGCTCATTGCCGCTGCCGAAGGGCAACAAGCTTTGGTTGGCACTTTTTTGCAATTTCTAAACTCGATGTTTGATAAAGACAAAGATGGCATGAGTGTGCCAAAAGCAATGGAAATGCAAGTCGATCGCCCAGTTTTTGATGCTAAAACTAATCAAACTTCAATGATTAGTTCAAAAATTAGAGCACCTTTGCTTGGCTTGGTGCCGATTCCGGCTCTTTTGGTAAAAACTGTTGATATCGAATTTAACATGGAAGTAAAATCTGCCGTGTCTGAAAACGAATCTTCCGATTCAAAAGCAGCCATTGAAGGCGACGTGAGTTTTGGTTTTGGTATGTTTAAAATTAGTGCCCATTTTAGTGGCAGTGTTGCAAGCCATCGTGAAACCACCAGAACTAGCGACACTTCTGCCAAATACAATGTAAAAGTTCATGCGGCCCAAATGGAACCGCCCGAAACTTTAAGCAGGCTACTTGATTTGCTAAATCAAACCGTTGAGCCAATTGTGCTTGGTGAAGAAAGCTCTAACAAGAAAAAATAATAATAAAAACAAGAAGAGGGCTGTGAAAAACAGCCCTTTTTGATTTATTGAATTATGTTATGAGAAGAAGACCGGGTTATGCTTTACAGCATCCAGCCAGGCAATTACCACCATCTCCAACGGGGTCAGGATCTGGTGGCGATCAAGATAAAAATTCAACACAAAAAGAAAGCAAAAAAGATGATGGTGGAAAGCATGTTACTTTTGGAACAACGGAGTGTTTTGGTTATATTCAAGATGAAGAAGAATTCAGCCATAATTGCGAGCCATCAAAAATCCCAGCTCCTATTAGAGGTGAGTTGCTCTCGCAATTGCAAGATCCCTCACAAAGTAGTCTTCTTTTAAAAAGATCAGGCAAAGCAAGATAAATAAATTATAAAATAATTCCTTATGAACGATAATTTTCCTATCATTGTGAGTATGAAAAAATATTCTGCTTACAATTATTTAAGAAATGCTACTATAAAACATCATTTACCTGCCCAAAATTATTATGAATTTAATTGTATTGACAACGGCTTAAATATTGTGTTAAATAACAAATTTGGCTCTTCTATAAGCAATGTTAAGCAAATTCCTCAATATAACGGCGATTTATGGTTGATAGCAAAAGGTTTTAGCGATCAAACCAAGCAATTTCCGCCAGAATATCAATTTGGTTTGTTTTTTGATTTTAACGAAAAAAAAGGTGAGGGGTTTTTGTTAAATAATTTGATTTTTCATAATGTGTTGGCAACTTTTTTTCAGCCAAAAAGATTGTTTTTATTTGCTTGTTATCAAGGAAAATATGCAGAACAATACTCGCAAAGCATTGCTTGTTTGCAAGAAGTGCACGGCATAGAAGATACAGCCGATTTTTCTCAACTAAATCAACACTTGTTGTTTTATTTTAAAGCTAGCCACTCTTATAAAATGCCCCTTTCTTTTGACAAAAATCAACAAGCAAAATGAGTTAAACTATTTCCACTAATTAAAACCGCACTTCGATCTAAATTCCCCTTCTGTAGAAGGGGTGGCACGAAGTGCCGGGGTAGTGTCGGCAACCAGCACTCGGATTGCCTTGAAATATCACGGCGATCGTCTCCCAACACTACCCCGCCCGCTATCGCGGGCACCCCTTTCTACAGAAGGGGAATATCTGAGAACTGCTTGCAGGCACTACCCCGTCTTTTCGCATAAGTTTGCACTTATGCGAAAATCCACCCCTTCCCTTGGAGAGAGTGTTAAATGTGTGGACTTTTTATTTATATCAATTAAAATTTCCCCAAATATTAATCAATATAATAGAAGGTTAAAATGTCTGTAAAATGTAAATCTTGTAATTCTACT
>Ga0214921_10003818_pt1 | contig 22772 bp, 14 predicted proteins | sample LL1505_MetaG_FD_177992 | JGI IMG/M metagenome (GOLD analysis project Ga0214921, IMG submission 177992) | Freshwater microbial communities from Lake Lanier, Atlanta, Georgia, United States - LL-1505 | ecosystem: Environmental > Aquatic > Freshwater > Lake | place: USA: Georgia | collected... | reverse complement strand
CCAGTGGAATTAAAAGAAGCTGCATTATTTAAGTACCCTTCTTTTCCAGCAATAAAATTCCATTTAGATCCAGGTTGAATCGAAAGCCTGATTTTTCCAGTACTATCGGTTTTAAATTCCTGATCACTTCCAGTTATGGTTGTCGTTAAATTAGCATTTGCTAATGGTTTTCTTCCAAGAAGGGGAGTATTTGGGTTATTGGGTTCTGTAAATATCTTTTCTAAGACAAAAACATCTAAAAAATACTGATAAACAATAGCTGTTTCTTTTTCAGTTGGTTTAATTTCATCCTTTTTAGGATTTGGAGGAAGTTGTTTGAATTCATAAATATCTTCTCTCCCATTTCCTCCAGCTCTGGTTGAAGTGAAGTAACCAAAGGGAAGATTATTTAAAGAATGAACTACCGTAAAATTGAAATCGTCAGCACCTGAATTAATAGGATGTTTCATATTTACGGGAGGTGACCATTCTCCATTTTCCATTCTGAAACTTTTAAATATATCCAACCCCCCCATTCCTGGTAAAAAATCGGAGCTAAAATAAAGGCTATCTCCATCGAGTGATGGGAATTGCTCGTTTCCGGGTGTGTTTATCTGCCTGCTTAATAAAGCAGGTTCACTCCAGGAACCATTTTCCAGTAATTGGGAACTGTAAAGGTCATAACCTCCCCAACCTTCAGGGGCTTTGGCACTTAAAAGAAGGTATTTGCCGTCACCAGAGAGGGTAGGGTGACCCAGATTTAATTCTTTTAGTTCAGGAAATACTGGTACAGCGGGACCCCAGGTATCTCCACCTGTTTTCTCTATCATAAATAACTTACAAAATGCATCCTCTCTTTTTCCGCCGGAGCACCGGGTGAATACTGCTTTACTTCTTTCAGTGTTAAAGGAAAGGGTTCCTTCATGTGCCTGTGTATTTATGTTTACATTCCAGGGAGAGGCGTCACCAGTTTCTAGATCTGCCATGAACAAATCGGCAAAACCAGCTCCTGTCCACAGGTAAATCTGATCTCCTGTAGCAGTTGGTCTGTCTGAGGTAAAAATCAGATTATTTTTGTTTAATAAAACAGGAGAATAATCAGCATAAGAGGAATTAACAGGTAATAATTCAACTTCAAAATCTTTATAGGTTTCCTTTTTCCATTTTGCAGCTAATTCACAGTTAAGAATATCTCTTCTATATTCATAAGGGCTTCCTATTTCGATGCTAAGGTCTTTAAAAGTTTGCATTGCATCAGTATAAAATTCCCCTTGTTTCAAAGCAAAAGCTAATCCTTTTAATGCATCAACCCCGTAACCATTGTCGTAGGCTATTCTATAATTTTCAATGGCCTGATCAATATTGCCAAGTTGCATAGCTGTTTCTGCTAAAATGAAGGATAGATTACCTCGCTCTGTACCTGATTTAACCTTTTTAAGCTCATTTTTTAGGAATTGATTAGCAACAGTAAACTGTTTTCTTTCGAAAGCAGTTTTTCCGTCTCTGATTTTTTCCGTATAGGTACAAGCGAATAGGTTAAATAAAAGAATAATAATAATGCCCCATTTATGCATAGCTGATGGTTTGTAGTTGGACAAAAAACCAAAAATCTAATCTACCTAAAAACATGGATTTACCCTATTTTGTTTTGTTATGACAATATAAACAAAAAAGGCGAATGCTCATTTGCATCCGCCTTTCTTATTAGGTAAGAATAATTTTATTTTCCTTTAAGATTTACTTAATTCGTCTTTTTTTAATAAATCTGACATAAGGGGTGAAGCCACAAAGATAGAGGAATAGGTTCCAATAGTTATACCAAATAGGATAGCAAATGAAAACCCTTTAATGCTGGATCCTCCAAATAAGAAAAGTATTATAACTACAAACAAGGTTGTTAATGAGGTCAGTGTTGTTCTGGATAAAGTATTATTTATCGCTAAATTGATGACTTCATTTCTGGACCTTTTTGTATATATTCCCATCATTTCTCTGATTCGGTCAAATACCACTACCGTATCATTGATGGAATAACCAATCACAGTTAAAATCGCAGCAATAAATGCCTGATCGATTTCCATACTGAAAGGCAAAATACCATGTAAAGCTGAGAAAACACCTATGGTAATAATGGTATCATGGAATAATGCGAGAACAGCGCCTGCGCTATACTGCCACTTGTTAAATCGGATAAAAATATACAAGAAAATCAAAGCCAGAGCAAAAAGAGCGGCCTCCAAGGAGCTTTCCTTAATGTCTTCAGCAACGGTTGGTCCAACCTGACTGGAACTTACAACATGAGTTCCAGTGCCTTCCGGATTTTTAAAATTTTCAAAATTTAATGTATTTCCAGATATATTATTAACGCCTACAAACAATCTTTCCATTACTTTTTCCGCTGCTTTTTCATCGCCACTGTCAATCATGTAACTGGTAACTACATTTAGAGAATTCTCTGAGTCAATAGATTTTACAATAGGAGTGTTACCATAAAATGCAGTAGTTAACTCTTTTCTTAAATCTTCAGCATTAACTGCTTTTGAAAACTGTAAATTATAAGAATATCCTCCTCTGAAATCAACCCCAAATTCAAATCCACGGGTTAGGATAGAAACAACACTTAATAATAGGAGAATACCAGAAAAAGTATAGGCAATCTTTCGATTTCCCATCCAGTCTATGTTCATATTGGAAAAAGTGCCTTTGGAGAATGAATTGGAGAATTGAAGATTTCTTCCTTTTGAAGTCCACCAGTCAATCAATAATCTACTGACTAAAACTGCGGTAAACATAGAGGAAAGCACACCTATTATTAACACTACGGCAAACCCCTTAATAGGCCCCAGTCCAAAATAAGAAAGCATGAAAGCAGAAAGCAGGGTCGTTACGTTAGAGTCAATGATAGCAGAATAAGATTGTCTAAAACCTTCAGAAATTGCCGTTAAAAGAGGTTTCCCCTCAAGTAATTCTTCTCTGATTCTTTCATAAATGATTACATTCGCATCAACCGCCATACCTATAGTAAGTACGATACCTGCAATACCAGGTAATGTCAGTACAGTACCAAAGGAAGCTAAAGTTCCGAAGATGAAGAATATATTTAAGAATAAAGAGATAATGGACATGATACCTGCTGAACTATAATACAGAAACATGAAAGCCATTACGGTCAAAAAGCCAAATACGAGGGAATTAATACTTTTTGATATATTCTCTTTTCCTAATGAAGGACCTACTAATGCTTCTGAAATAATTTTTGTCTCTGCTGGAAGCTTACCTATTTCGAGAATATTGGCTAAATCCTGTGCTTCCTGAATACTAAAATTACCCGTTATCTGGGTGTTTCCACCTGTTATAGGTTCATTTACGCTTGGAGCAGAAACTACTTCATCATCTAATAAAATAGCAACCTGACGGTTATTGTCTTGTGCTGCTTTAGTGGTCATTTCTGCCCAGGCTTTAGCTCCGTTTTTATCCATTCTTAAAGTTACACCCGTTTCCTTGGTTATTGGATCAGGCTCTGCCGCCGCTGCTACAACCTGATCACCTGAAACCGGAGCTTCAGCTCTTTCCTTTTTGATGGCATAAAGCATGTAAAGATCTGTCACTTCATTGGTCTGGGTATTGGTTATAGGATCCCTTCCCCAATGAAAAGATATCTCTTTGGGAACTCTGCTTCTGACTTCTTGTCTGGTCAATAAAGAATCAATGATAGGTTTTTTATTTCGTGCAGCCACACCTATTACAGCCATACCAAATTCTCCACCGGTATTTAAAGATAAATTTTCAAATATAGGTCCACTGGCAATATTTACAGGGCTGTAAAGAGTATCTAACTTAGCTATTTTACTTTTATTCTGATTACCATCTGCATCTGTAGCATAAGTAGTATCAATACGTAAAATCTCTTTTTTCAATTCTCCACCACCTATTGTTTTGGCTAATTCTGCATTGGCATCAGCAATAGCTTTCTGAATAGTTTCACTACCAGCACGATTAGGATTAACGGGATCTGTTATCCTGTAAACATCCCAAAATTCTAATTTAGCCGCTGCTTGTAAGAAATTACGTGCCCTTTCAGGATTGTCTATACCAGGAAGTTCAACCAGAATTAAGTCGCGGCTTGGATCAAGAGAAACGTTTGGTTGCATAACACCCAAACGGTCTATACGTTCTTTCAGTAATTTGAAAGTAAGTTCAACGGTTTCGCTTGCTTTTTCTCGTAAAATGGCAATCACCTGAGCATTACTTGAACCAAAAGTGATTTCATCTCTCAGTAATTCTGAAGAAGAAAATAATGGGGCTAAATTACGGTTATTTTGCGTGTAAGCATTGGAGAACAAAGTGACGTAGTCACTTTGGGTGGTTAATTGTTCTTTTGTGGCTTTTTCTAAAGCTGCCAAAAAGGCTGGATCTTTACTGTCATTGGCAAGCGCACGTATGAAATCACGTAAATCGACTTGCAATAATACACTCATACCTCCCTTTAAATCAAGTCCCAATGCAAGTTGCTGAGACTTTAATTCCTGATAATTGTAGGTTTTGAGCATAGGAATTTTTAACACCTCTTCAGAAGACATTGAGTCCAGATAGGCAATGCGCTTCTGTTTGTACACTTCCTGCTTTAGGCTCTTTGATGCGTTTTTGCTTGCTGCTTCAGCATAGGCATCTGCCGCTTTTTCGACACTCTGGGTGGGCAATGTGAATAGGAACTGGATTAATGTAACCAGAACCATCAACACAAGGAAGAACCTGATAATCCCTTTTCCTTGCATAACTTGTTGTTTAACGATTAATGTTTACTTTTTTAGAAAACTGCGCAAATATAATTCTTTTACAATACCATTTACGCTTCAAAAACGCGAAGATACTATTTTCAGATTTCTTTACATAGCCTTAATTGAACCTTTTATTTTTTTAAGACCTTATTTTAGTAATGCCAGATTAGTCAAAGGTTTCCCCTCCATAAACCGATGTATATTTTCCGCTGTTATTTCCATTAATCTTTCTCTGGCTTGCTTTGAAGCCCAGGCTATATGAGGTGTTATTATACAGTTATCTAACTCAAATAATGGGCTTTCTGTTAAGGGTGGTTCTACGCTGAGGACATCAAGTGCTGCATATCCAGGCTTTTTATTTTTCAATGCTTCAAATAGGTCTTCTTCATTTATTAAATCTCCTCTGGAGGTATTTATCAAAATGGCATTTTTTTTCATTTGTTGAAAAACCTCCTTGTTCATAATCTGTTTCGTCTCGTCAGTTAACGGAAGATGTAACGTAATAATGTCAGAAACGAGGATTAATTGTTCAAAAGGCATGCCTTCAAATCCCATTTTTTTTACTTTTTCCAGATTTCTGGTAAATATCTTTACATCCATGCCAAATGCCAAGGCTATTTTTGCAACGGCTTGACCTATAGCACCAAATCCAACAATTCCAAGAATTTTACCTTCCAGTCGCTCCAGAGGTTTATTCCAGTAACAAAAATCAGGCTGATTTCCCCAGTCCCCTTTTTTGACTGATTGATTATGTAGGAAAATATTATTAGTGATTTCAAGCAGGAGGGCGAAAACATGTTGAGCGACCGATAATGTGCCGTAATTACTGGCATTCATAACAACTATTCCTTTTTCACGCGCCTTTTCTATATCGATATTATTATATCCAGTAGCAGTAACACAGATACAACGACATTTTAAGGCACTATCAAGGATTTCTGCATCAAGTTTTACTTTATTTACTACAATTATCTCCGCATCTGAAATCCGTTCCTCGATTTCCTCTCTTGATGTTCGCTGATAAATTTTTACTTTTCCAAGAGACTCAATTTTTTCCCAGGATAAATCACCTGGATTTAAGGTATAACCGTCAAGGATGACTATCTGTTTCATCATTGTTTAATTAAACTTTCAACATTTTTTTTAAAATATTCAATAATTTGCTCAAATATGCGTATTAATGTTCAAATCGATCCTATGAAGTTTACATGTTTAATTATTTTATTGTTTTTCTTTATTGTTTACTCAGGATATGCACAAAACAGTATCGTTGCCACACAGGTTGAATCCTGGTCTTCTCCCACCCCCGTATCTTCAGATTATAATCTGAATTCTTCTTACATTTTTTTACTTAACCCTACTTTATTATCATCCGTTTTTGAAGGTGAAGGATTAAATAAAGGGGAGAGAAAAGATGTGGGTATAAAAAAGGGCGACTATCCTCAATATATGTATCTCGCAGCCAGTATTAAAGATCCTGTAAATCCAAATAATTCATTGACGATACCTCTTATGATTCATGATACCAGAAATCCTAATATTTCATCCAGGATTTTGGAATATGGAGGTAGAGTGTTGGAAAATATTTCAGACGATGTTTTGAGTAAAGGGGATATAACAGCAAAAATTAAATTTGAAGCGATTAAAAGTAATGAAGCAAGAGATTTTTGGCAAAAAACAGCAGAAATTTCCGCTGATTTGGGTAAAACTGCGACGAGTTTATTAAGAGTTGGTTTGTCAGGTCCTTTTTTAGCCCTTACAAATCAAATCATGCCTCAAGTTGACAAAGGTCTTCGATCTATGGAAAAAATGGACGATCCTCAAAAAATGGTGAGCGAGTTTTATATTAAATTGCTTTCTAAAGATCTGGGCAATTTATATGACGAAAAAGTAGTGGGCGCTACGCTTTACAGAATTCACTGGGATGTCGATTTACCTCTTAAATCAAAATATTTTTTGAATTTTCAGGCCAACAAAGTTGATGAATTTAAAAATAAAGTACCTAAAACAACCGCCCCATATATATTAATTGTCCAGACTAAATCTGAATATAATACGGATTATTCCGATTTGACCTTCACGAAACCTTATCTTGAAAAAAAAATTAGAGAATTCAAACTTATTCAGAATAACATTAAAAAAGAAACTGATTCAGAATTTTTAGAGGTTTTTTCTTCCGCACTAGATTTACGCAGACAAATAGATTTATTTCAAGGTTCCCTTCAAACAAAATATACAGATTGGATTGCCTTTGCCCGATTAATAGACAGCTACAGAAACATTGGCCTGCTAAAAACAAAGGCACTCTCCAATTTAGCTTCAAAAGATACTGGATTAAAAGAAAAATACGGAAAACTTTATACCAACGTTCAAACAGAGATTGACCTTTGGTTCAATGCCGAAATGTTGCTAAAATTTCGAGAAATCGGAAGATTCTTGATTCAAAATGATTCTTCTTCGCACTTAAAAAGCAAAACCTCAACCCAACTTTATAAGGATATTGAACTCATTGAATTCTATAGGGATCGATTAACTCAAGCTGAAATTCAAGGCAGATTGCCTAAAGAAATTGAATCTTTATCTTCCTTTCAAAAACTTACAGAGCTGAGGAACGAACTGGAAGAATTATTTTTCAAAAAGGAATTTCAGTATTCAGGTGAATTTCCTGTTAAAGAAATGAAAAATACGTGGCTTGAAAAATTAAAAAATCAATTTCCCCTTTGCAGATCTTGTCCCATTTTAATCCAAAATTTAGTAATGGAACATGAAAAATCAACTTTTGTAACGCTAAATCAACAATTTATAACCATTTCTAAAGGACTTTATCAAAAGCTTACTTGCCTTGATGCAATGGTTAGTTTTTTGGGTCAGTATATTGAAAAAGGAAGAGAAACACAACAGATTCCTGAATTGGTGCTTGATAATCTGGCAAAAGATAAGGACGAATTAAACCGTTTAATTCAAAGTTATCAACTTATTCTCTCTAAAGATCCACAAAACATGCCTTTAGACGAATTACAAAAAATGATGATTGATTTTAACAACAAAAAAAATAAAACATTGCTCATCTGGGACCGATTAAAAGGGGGAATTATACCAGAAAACATAGTTGGTTGTAGTGAAGGATTATTTTAAATTCACTAGATTAAAATTTAATATTACATTTGCCTCATTCAAATAATACATTTGTATGAGGAGTCGTGTGCACCCAATATTGATTTACCTTTCCTTGCTATTATTGCTTTGGGATTTTGGCTTTAAGCACTCAAAAACATCCCATGGGTATATTTTATCAGCTTATTTAGTTATCATTATTATTTCCCTTGTATTTGAAGGGTTAGATTTCTTGAGATTACCAAAAAGCGAAAAATGGAAACCATTTTTAAGAGGTCTTTTACCTCTGTTAACGATTTTGGTGCTTATGCTTTCCATGTTACAGGGGTTTAGTTTTATTGATTCAATAAATTTTGCCTCTTCCCTCTTTATTACGAATGTAGTTCTTTTGCTTTCCATAGAAATTGCACTATTTAGCGAAAAGTTATATGCTAAAAGAAGTATAAAGCCTTCCATTGTTTTAGCAGGTAGCTTCCTGTTTCTCATCGCAGTAGGTACCCTATTGCTAAAATTACCCAATGCCACAACTACAGGAATAACATGGGTTGATGCTGCGTTTACTGCTACAAGTGCTGTAAGTGTAACGGGCCTGGTGATCAACGATACAGGAAAAAGTTTTACCTTTTTCGGACATGTGGTTATTTTAATCCTCATTCAACTGGGTGGTTTGAGTATGCTTGTCTTTACGTCTTTTTTTTCCTATTTTTTCAAGGGCAAAGCTTCTTACAGGGAAAATGCTTATTTAAGTGATTTTTTGGGGTCTAATCAGCTTTCAAATCTTCTTGGACTGGCAAAAAAAGTTGTCGTTTTTACCCTTATTATTGAGGCCATTGGAGCGACACTTATTTATTTTAATTTACCCATATTACCCAATGGAAACTCTTTTCAGGAAAGGCTATTCTTTTCTTTCTTTCACGCTGTTTCCTCATTTTGTAATGCAGGTTTTTCCTTACTTGGGAATAATCTATATGATCCCCTTCTCCGTTACAATTACTTTATTCATCTGATAATTGCTTTCCTTTTGGTTTTTGGTGGACTTGGTTACGCTATTCATTTTAATATAGCAGATTTTATCAAATATAAGGTTGATAAAATCAAACGGACTTTTAATAAGGAAAATGATTACAGCGATTATCCAAGGGTAAGGTTGACATTAAATGCTAAAATTGTAATTTACACTACATTAATCCTTATACTTATTGGTTGGTTCTCCTTCCTCTTATTGGAATGGAACAGGCCAGCCCTTCAGGAACATACCTCGATTTTTGGAAAATTAGTTGTTTCGTTTTTTGCCTCCGTAACACCCAGAACGGCAGGTTTTAATACTGTTGATTTAGCAGGTTTAAGTACATCTTTTCTTTTTTTAACTATCATGTTAATGTGGGTGGGTGCCTCACCTGCCTCTACGGGTGGTGGAATAAAAACAAGTACGTTTGCTGTTGCTGTCTTAAATATTTTTCATTCATTGACAGGAAGAGAAAAAATACAGGTTGCTCACCGAGAAATTGAACAACAATCAGTAAACAGAGCCTTTGCCATTATTTCATTATCATTGATTATTATAGGATTTGCTATCATGTTACTTAATATTTTTGAGCCTGAAATGAACTTTCTTTCCCTAGTTTTTGAGGTTTTTTCAGCTTATAGTACTGTTGGCTTAAGTTTGGGGGTAACGCCTACCTTTTCTAACGAAGGAAAGCTCTTGCTTATAGCTGTTATGTTTATTGGGAGAGTTGGAATATTCTCTGTTCTTTCTGGATTATTAGCATTTAAAGAACCGCCACAGTATCATTTTCCGGAAGATTCTATTTTAATAAATTAAAACCTTTGGGATGAAAAAAAATAAAATTATGATTATCGGCCTGGGGATTTTTGGTTCCGAACTGGCTGTAGATTTAACCAGAAGAGGCCATCAGGTGATAGGCGTTGACGCCGAAAGAGATAGGGTTAATAAGTTAAAAGATGTTCTTGAACATACTTTTATTATCGATTCAACAAACCTCAAAGGGATGCAAACTTTGCCATTTAAGGAAACTGAAATGGTGATTATTGCTATCGGGGAAAATGAGGGTGCATCGCTGATGACGGCAGGTATTCTTAAAAGTCTGGAAATTGAAAAAATAATATGCCGATCCCTTTCTAAAACGCATGAATATATCCTTGATGCAATGGGTATTAAAGATATAGTTCATCCAGAAAAGGAAGCTGCACAACAACTTTCTCACCGTTTGACCTATGATCTTGGAAAGGAAATGTTGTTTATTGATCAGATCCATTCCGTTACAGAAACCCTGATTCCAAGCTGGATGGCAGGTAAAAAATTATCTGATCTGGATATCAGAGGCAAATTCTCAGTCAACATTATTTCTGTAATCAGAAAGGAAAATATTTCTAAAGATAAAGAGACCGAAATTTTTGAAAATAGATGCAAAGGGGTAATTAATCCAGATTTCGTTTTTGTTGAAAATGATATTATCGTTACCTTTGGTAAAAATGATGATATTAGAAAATTAATTGATTTTAAAGGCTGATTCAGTTAACATGGAAAAATTAGATGTCCTTAATCAGGTTGCAAACTTTCATCGTACTTTTAAACATCCATTGCCAGAAGAACCCGGAATACCAGTAATTGAAAGATGCCAACTCAGGATTTCATTACTTAAAGAAGAATTGGCAGAGTTAGAAGATGCTATTCAGGCGAATGATCTGGTTGCTGTGGCAGATGCATTCTGTGATTTACAGTATGTACTTACAGGTGCTATCCTTGAATTTGGAATGGGTTCGAAATTCAAAAACCTCTTTGATGAAGTGCAAAGATCCAATATGAGCAAATCATGCATTTCAAAGGAAGAGGCATTTGAAACTCAAGCCCATTATGAAAAAACAAAAGGTGTGGAAAGTATTATTGAAAGTTCCGATGATAAATTTCTTGTTTACAGAGCTTCCGATAGAAAAACACTTAAATCCATTAATTATTCTCCCGCAGATCTGGCGGCTATACTTTTTGAAAAATAATCATGATGATTAAACCTATCGCTATCTTTTGGATAGTTATCTTATTTAGCTGTGCAAATGGTAATGGACAGCCTGAACTTAAAAAAAATAGTAGGGAAACGACTGAAATCCTTGAGTTTCTTGCCGATGATAAACTTATGGGGCGAAGAACAGGAGAATCTGGAAATAACGAAGCTGCCCAATATATCGCCGATAAACTAAAATCTTACGGTGTTTCTTACCCCCCTGGTATGAATACTTATTTTCAAAAAATCCCCTTCGTGCTCGAAAAACCGGTAGGAAAATACAGTCTTGAAATTAATAATATTCCATTTAATCCTTTAACCGATTGTATTATTACAAAAGGGAAGGCCGAATTCAAAAACATCCCTGTGGTTTTTGCAAAATATGGTCTTGAAGATGAACTCACAGGAAAAAGTGATTATGATGGACTGGACGTTGAAGGGAAAATAGTGGTGGTGTTACCCGGCGAACCAGAAAATAGTCAGCAATCAGCAGTCATGAGGGCTTCAAAAAAGAAAAGAGCCCTTGCAGTTAAATATAAAGCAGCAGCCCTCCTTGAACTATATCAATTAAATACTCCTTGGACTTTTTTTACTAATTACTACGGAAGAGAATCTTTGCAACTGGAAGATACAGCTGCTGGTTCTAAAGATCAAATTATATATGGTTGGGTAAAGGATAAAGGAGATTTATTAAAAAAAGAACTCATAGCAGGTAAAAAAGAGATGCTTGGCTCTGTTTCAGCTTATGGAAGCTCCTATGTACCAAAATATTCTCAAAACGTGGTAGGAGTAATCGAGGGATCTCATCCAATGCTGAAAAAGGAGTATGTTTTACTTTCTGCTCATTATGATCATGTTGGAACAGGTAAAAATGGGGGAGCATTTACTCCGGAAGATTCTATTTTTAACGGTGCCAGGGATAATGCCATGGGTGTGACAGCAATTCTTCATGCAGCAGCAGCTTTGGCAAAAAAGAAACCTAAGAGATCCGTCCTTTTCTTAGCTGTTACAGGAGAAGAAGTTGGCCTTCTGGGGAGCAAATTTTATGCTGAAAATCCCATTATTCCACTAAATGATATTATTTTTAATCTTAATACAGACGGAGCGGGCTATAATTCTGTAAATCATGTTTCTGTGATTGGTTGGGGAAGAACCGGAATTGACAGCCTCATTTCAACAGCAGCGAAATTAGCAGGTCTTGATATTTTTAAAAATCCAGCAGCCGAACAAAATCTTTTCGATCGTTCTGATAATGTTTCTTTTGCCGCCAAAGGCATCCCTGCCCTTACTTTTTCTCCTGGTTTTGATGCATTTGATGATGAGATTTCTAAATATTATCATCGTGTAGATGACGAATCAGAAACAGTGGATAAAGTTTATTTATTGAAGTTTTCTCAGTCACTGGCTCACTTGGCTCGCCTAATAGCGGATAATCCTGTTCTTCCAAAATGGAAAGCTGGAGATAAATATGAAGATGCAGGAATTAAATTGTATCAAAAATAGTGGAAAAGACAGATATTTCTCGTTCAGTTTCCAGTTCTCTATATCATAACACAGGACTTGCAGCTATCGCTTTGGCAGCTATTTTATGGAGTACGGGAGGTTTATTTATTAAATGGATTAACCTACCGGCTATTTCTATTTTAACCTTCAGAGCTTTCTTTGCATCCTTACTTTTTTTTATCGTTTTTAGACGTAAAGTTTTGGTTCTTACACCTAAAATATTTCTGGTTTCTTGTTTTTATGCTGTTTTAGTGGGAACTTTCGTGTTTGCTACCAAGTTAACAACTGCTGCAAATGCCATTTTTTTACAATATACTGCTCCTCTTTATTTGATTATTCTTGAGCCTTGGTTGTTCAAGTATAAATTATCCACCCAAAATCTCCTGACGGCTATCTGCTGTATGCTTGGAATGGGCTTATTCTTTTTAGATGAGTTTTCTCTGGGAGGTCTTTTAGGTAATTTTCTGGCCTTATTTTCTGGTGTTATGTTAGCAGGTATGATGCTCGCCCAACGAAATAATCCCCCTCAACATCATGAAGCCTCTATTTTTTGGGGAAATATCTGGGTCGTAATATTAGGTTTATACCTGACTGTTAATGCTCCTTTGCCTTCAGTAAATGAATGGTTTATGCTTTCATTTTTAGGCTTTATTCAAATAGGTCTTGGTTACATATTATTTACTTTTGGACTGAAACGAGTTTCTGCTTTAGAGAGTTCTTTAGTCGCTATGCTTGAACCTATTTTAAATCCAGTGTGGGTAATGATTGGGTTTGGAGAAATGCCTGGATTATTTGCCATTATCGGTGCTTCGGTCATCATTTCTGCGCTTATTTTCCGTATTATATTCACCACTCAGGTTAAAATATGATATTTTTTTATAATATGTTTGTATTTGTCGCAATTATTGTTTACATTCGTAAGAGTTTGTATTTATTGCCTTTTAGGGAAGAAATATAAATGGGTAATCTAAAGTAATGAGTAAGGGGCTGTTTGATTTTAACAGCCCCTCTTTTTATTAAAAGGGAAGGGGGGTTCCTTCTGTTTCTGTTTTATTTCTGAAAGCCTTTTGTAATTTTTCCAGTATTGGCAGATTGGATCTGTTTGTAATCATTCGACCATCAATTTCAGTAACTCGGGTTAATTCTCCCATCGTTCCAGTGCAAAAAACTTCGTCAGCAGTATAAAACTCAGTAACAGATAGATTTTTTTCTTTAAAGGGTAAGTTTAAATGGCTACAGATATCAATTACGTGGGCACGGGTGATTCCTGGTAAGCAATTGTCGGCAAAAGGGGTTAAAACTTCTCCTTTCCTGATCATAAAAACATTAACACTATTTGCTTCAGAAACAAAACCATGTTGATCCAGCATTAATCCTTCATCTGCTCCAGCTAAATTTGCCTCTATTTTGGCTAAAATATTGTTCAATAAATTGTTATGATGGATTTTTGAATCCAGGAACAAAGGGGAATTTCTACGAATTGCTGTCGTTACCATTTTGATGTCAGGGGGAAATACGGGTGGTTTCCATTCAGCTAAAACAATAAGCGTACACCCTTTCGTGTTTAATCGTGGATCCATTCCTGAGGTAATTTTTTCTCCTCTTGTTAAAGTTAACCTAATGTGCGTATTGTCTCTCATACCATTGGCCTCCAGTGTTTTAAATATTGCTTCCTGTATAAATGTTTTAGAAGGTACGTTTTTAAAATCGAGGGAATGAGCCGATAGTTCCATTCTTTCAAGGTGCTTTTCTAAGCTGAAAATTCGTCCGGAATAGACCCTCAGTCCTTCCCATACTGCGTCTCCACCTTGTACAGAACTATCAAAAACAGATACTTTTGCCTCATTTCTGGGATATAATCTATCGCCGACAAATATTTGTATGGATTCATTGGCGCTATTATAAGTTTGTAACATATTTTAGTTTTTAGGATATTTTTAATCGGTTTTCCATTAATTCTGCATAGTAAGGTTCACAAGCAGCAGCTAAAGGCTCAAGGTGTTGAGGTATTACAGCCTCTTTTTCCAGATATGGTTTGAATCCGGTAGTTTGATGAACCTCCGAGTACCAATGAGGTGCCCATATTCCATCATATTCCTTGGGGCCTGCTTTCCATTGTAACATACTGGGTAAATAGGGAATACCAGAGAGTAAACAAATCTTTTCAAGCATTTCTGCAGGATTTAAAAGTAAATCTTTGGCATCAACGACGGCCGTAAGCGCATTCAATCCTTTTAAATGTCGGAATAATTTTTGTTGTAATGCAACGCCAATGTCCTCCATCGTCGGATTAGGAATTACCTTAGAATAGGAAGCTATTATTTGACGTGGGTTTCTGATCAATAGGATATTTTTTGTTTGTGCCATAAAGTCCCAGTCTATCTCAATAAGATGATGGGTCATTTGCTTAAAAAATAAAATATCTCTTTTGGCAGGACCTAATATAACATGGTTAATGACATCATTACCATCATTTAGTTGATACTCAATAATTTTTTCCCTGACAGGGTGGTTTGCCTCAGTTTTTGTCCTAAGTAGATAATGAGCATACAAGGGTTCATCAAAGGCTTGAACGTCAGGTCTTTCTCCAAAAGAATACATAAAAGCAGTACTCACATTTCTTGGACTCGACCAGACATTCAGTCTGGTTGCATTTGTCATTCTATTATTTTTTTTCGAATATAGTTTGATTTTTTCACTTTCAAATATCCATTTTCAGCAAGTTTTGTTTATCCTTTGGGGAATCAGATATTTTCTTAAATTAGATGTTATAAATCATTCTGCTACTATGATTAAATGGCTTGTTGTTTTAGGATTAATTTTTTCTTTAAATAACCTGAGCCATTCAGTTATTGCACAAGGCAATATTATAAAAGGTCTCTATCCAGGTTTTGTCTTAACTTTAAATGGATACCAATTAACAGGACAAATTGGTGAAATAATGGAAATTAATGGAAATCATTCTCTTATATTTATGAATGATTTTGGTACTGTTTATAGTTATCACCCTCGAATGATAAGTGGTTTTCTTTACAAAAATGAATCAAAGGTTTTTTATTATGAGAGTAAATATGATGGGAAACACTGGCTTTTTCTTCAGCTTCTTTTTAGGGAAAAAGGGGTTTCATTATACCAGGTGCCCGAATATACAACTCAGTGGATTTATGAAAATGGAATAGCAAAACCCTATTCATATCCTGTACTGGCCTTTTTTCTGGATTTTTCCAATGTAGGAAATCCCATAAAATTAACCAGAGCAACCTACAAAAAAAGGCTAATTCAGTTGTTCAAAAAAAGAAATCCTGACCTTGCTGAGAAAATTGGAAAACCTGGCTATAGATTTCAAAATCTAACTGAAATTATAAAACAATTTACACAGACTTTGTTGGACAAAGATAAGATAATACTTTAATTTTCATTAAACCGGATCTTCACTCGTTTCTTGGTAAAAGGATGCATCTGTGTTCATAAATGGTATAAGAATGGCTGCTGCAAATGGATTGTTACCTTTTCCTATACCACAATTTTTAACCAGATCTTTCTGAGGTAAATAATGTAAATAGTATCCGTACTCAGATACCAACATTCTGGTATCATTTTTAATTTGTTCTGCAAAATCAATTAAATCAAAACGCGACAGACCTTGAAATAATAACCAATTTAAAAATAAGGATATTGCTCCCCTGCTGGGTAATTCTACTTGAGTTGCATCAGCATATAAAGAATTGGATGCTAATTTGTAATAATCAGGCTTTTCGAAATTTAATCGTAATGCTCCAAGCATGGCTTCGGCCTGTTCCTGGACTGGAATTCCAGCCAGTAAGGGTAATAAACCGCCTATAGAACCTGAAAGGGGAAGCTCTTTTGTGTTTATATCATAAGCTCTGTAGATACCATATTCTTCGTCCCAGAGTTGTTCATTCATGCTGTATAAGGCCAGTTCATTCCATTGAATGATTTCACTGACATTTTTTCGAATCATTTTGCCCATGCTTATTAATGCCTCATTCGACCAGCAGAGTAAGGTATTTACAACAGGATCTTTTACAGCCCATTCTTTTTCTGGTTTTCCAGAAGCATGTAAAAGTTCGGTTTGTTTTTTAAACAGAGAGGCTGAAATATCTGAATCTGATATTTCAGTTCTCTTTTTCCATGCCATTAAGGTCTCATCCCAGGCGCAGGAAGCAGGTAATAATGATTCCAAAGGGTGTAAAATAACGACCAGCCCATCCTCTTCCATTTCCCTTTTTTCATACCAATAAGCATGGGCTTGAACCAGTTTTTCAAAATATTTTTTTATAAACTGTTTAGCCAGTTTTTTGTCTTCTATGCTCTGAGCATATTGCCAGATGATACCAGCATGAAGGGGAGGTTGGTTAAAAGGAGTTGTGTCTCCATTAATTATTAATGGTATTCTGCCATCAATTTGTTGATGTTGAAATAGCGTATCTAAGATGATTTCTGCTTTTTCTAAAGATAATTTATTGCCTCCAAGCAGGAAAAAATAAGGTGCGTAATAACTCTCAGACTTAAAAGTAAGTAATTGATCTTCTGTTAGTTCAACAGAGGATTGATATAATGTACTAATAGCATGCATGGGTCTTGTTTTCATCATAGTACCTTAAAAGCGTAAAGGTATTGAATATTTTCTTAATATAATCAAACTTATTATATTTTTGTAACTTATTTATGACTAAATTTTAATATTTTAAATATCTGAATTATATCCAATATGAATCCAATTCGTTGGGGAATTATGGCGCCCGGTAAGATTGCCACAAAATTTGCTTCCGATATGAGGCTTTTTAGAAAAGATGCCCTTGTTTCAGTGGCGAGCAGCAATGTTGAAAGAGCTCAATCTTTTGCCAGTAAGTTTGAGATTCCTTCTTTCTATGGCAGTTATTCAGAAATGCTGGAAAAAGAAAATTTAGATGTGGTTTACATTGCTTCACCTCATTCTTTCCATTTTGAACAAGCTAAATCTTGCCTGGAAAAGGGAATATCAGTTCTTTGTGAGAAACCAGTCACTATAAACAGCGAACAATTAAAAGAGTTAGTATCACTAGCTGCTCAAAAAGGCTTATTTTTTATGGAGGCCCTTTGGTCTCTTTTTCTTCCCTCTTTTAGAAGCATTTTTACCTTAATAAATGAAGGTAAAATTGGAAGGATTATTGGGATTAAGGCTGATTTTGGCTTTTATTCGGCAAATGATGATGCCAGTCGCCTGTTTAACCCTCATCTCGGAGGAGGAAGTTTACTCGATATAGGAATTTATCCGCTGCTATTGTCTAATGTTTGTCTTGGAGAACCTTGTGAAATTAAAGCGATGGCCTCATTAACTAAATGGAAAGTCGATGATGAAATGATAGCTGTTTTGAAATATAAAAACGAAGGCTTAGCCCAGATTCATTCAACTTTTCGGGCTAATACCAAAACTGAGGCCTTTATTTATGGTGAAAAAGGAACCATCTGGATTCCAAACAGATGGATTGACAGCCAGAAATTTTATATCCTAAATCTGGAAGGAAGTTTATCGCTTTTTCATCATCCCTGGGAGGGTTTTGGCTACCAGTTTCAGGCAATGGAGGTTGAAAAATGCCTTGCTGATGGTAAAAAGGAAAGTGATATCGCCCCATTACAATTAAGCCTTCAAATGATGAAAATGATGGATGATATCAGATATCAAACAGGTATCATTTATCCGGAAGACCATCTGGAAGCTTAAATAAATGATACCCACGATTTACCATAAGGTATTGCTTAATCGTATATTGTTATTTTGATCTCTGATTTCAAATCTAATGGAAGGTTTACTCCAGTCGATATAAAGTAAGCCAAAATTTAAGCTAACAATCAGATTACCAATACGGTATTTATTGGGTTCAACTCTTTCTTCTCCCCAGGTATGGGTCAAGCCACTACTCGTTATTTCTGGCAGGTCTAAATGGTTGCTATTAATTCGGCTATACTCCGCAATATGCCTGTCTCCACTAAGCAAAAGAGGATTTTTGGGTTTCGTTTCCGCTATTAAATTTAATAAACGGGTTCTCGCCTTTGGAAAATTTGCCCATTTTTCAAATCCCTGTTCTTCTGGAATTATTTGTATTCCATTGGCAATAATATGGAAATCTGCTTCACTTTGTATCAATTCATTTTTTAGCCAGGTCCACTGGTCTTCACCCAGGATATCTCCCTCTTCATTTATTTCATATCTAAATCCCTCCTTTTTACTGGGTTGAAGAGCATCTCTGAAATAGCGGGAATCAAGCAATATAAGTTTAATTTTTTTACCATCCTGCCCAAAAGTGTAAGATTGATAGCCACCTTCATGTTTCCATACATCCCCATCTCTTGGAACATCTAAAAAGTCGAGCATAAGTAATTTACTCTCCTTTTTAAATGCATATTCTTTACCTCCATCATTAACACCAAAATCATGGTCGTCCCAAATACCTGTAATCATGGTATTTTTTCTAAACTCCTGATAAGGCACCCCATTTTTTTGGAGCAGGTATTTTTCCTTAAGCACATTCATATCTTCACTGTCTCCATAAATATTATCTCCCGTCCAAATCCATAAATCAGGCTTATTAGAGGCAATTTTATACCATATATCTTGTGGAAGGTCCTCTCTGTTACAAGATCCAAACGCAATCGTAGTAATTATTTTGTTTGTATTCCATTTTTGACCTTGATAAAGGGAATTCTTTTGTGCAATGGAGTTTTTAGGAAGCTGACAGCCTGGTAAAAAAAATATCAAGAATAATAAAACGATATTAAATACTTTCATGAGCGTTTATATTTTCCCAAAGATAAGCATTAATTGGAGTCAAAAATTGGAATTATTACTTAAATAATAACTTTTTACTTATTACTACTAATAAAATAATATTTTGTTTTCACATTAAAAATATTGGTATTCATCTAAATTATATTATTTATATAGATATAAATATTGAATTTTGATAAATTTAGCAATCTAAAATCTTAGATAAAACTAAAAATGACACCTTTAGCTTTCGTAATTTTTAAAACAAAGTCTGGCTGATTTAGATTACCTTATTCGTATGATTATTTGCATAAAACTTTTTTAAAAGTTAGCTTTACTTTCTAAATTGCCCTTTCCTAGTAATACCACTGGTTAGATTATTAATTCAATCTTTCTCCTTCTTTGGAGAATGACTTAATTATTATGATGGATTATAATGAAAATAATATGAACGTGGCTAAAGGTTTGTATACACCTGAACTTGAAAGTGATGCCTGTGGTACGGGATTAATTGCCAATCTTAAAGGCAATAAATCGCATGAATTAATTGAACAGGCCATTCAGATGCTTGAAAATATGGAGCATAGAGGGGCTTGTGGATGTGAACCAAATACGGGAGATGGTGCTGGAATATTAATTCAAATTCCGCATACCTTCTTTCAAAATAAATGGAAGGAACTTGGCATTACCCTTCCTGAATTTGGCTCTTATGGGGTGGGAATGATTTTCTTTCCGGAAGAGCGTATTTTAAGGGAACAATGCAGGGTTTTATTAAATGATTATATTGATGAATGTGATTTTGATTTGATTGGTTATCGAGTTGTTCCTACGAATAATGAGTTGCTTGGTGAATCGGCACTAAATGTGGAGCCTGTTATTGAACAGGTTTTTGTAAAGCCAAAATTTTCCCTGGATAAAAGGGCCTTAGAGCGAAAACTTTATATATTAAGAAAATTTGCTACCCATAATATTCATCATACTTATCCACAGGCAAAAGATCAATTCTATTTACCTTCTTTTTCTTACAAAACAATTATTTATAAAGGTCAGTTGACAACTTTTCAACTCAGACCATACTATCCCGATTTACAAGACGAACTTTGTACTTCGGCCATTGCTCTTATTCATTCCCGTTTCTCTACCAACACTGTTCCAAAATGGAAATTGGCTCAACCTTTCAGATATATCGCTCATAATGGTGAAATTAACACCATAACAGGAAATATAAACTGGTGGAGATCAAAAGAAAAGGAACTTGTCTCTGCTATTTTCACACCTGATGAATTAGAGAAATTAAAGCCCATCTGTGGAGAGAGTTTGTCCGATTCGGGAAATTTTGATAATGTTCTGGAATATATCGTGCTATCAGGTTTTTCTCTTCCTCATGCTTTAATGATGATGATTCCGGAAGCCTGGCAGGAAGCAGACAGAATGAATGATCATAAAAGAGCTTTTTATGAATACCACAGAACACTTTCTGAACCCTGGGATGGTCCAGCCTCCATCTGTTTTACTGATGGTATTGTTGTCGGAGCAACCCTTGATAGAAATGGATTGAGACCTTCCCGATACTGCCTCATGGAAGACAGTACCCTAATTGTTGCTTCCGAAGCGGGTGCATTGCCTGTTGATCAGCGTAAAGTAGTTCAAAAAGGGCGATTACAACCTGGTAAAATGCTTATTGCCGATCTTGATGAACATAGAGTCGTTGGAGATGCTGAGTTGAAAAAAATAATCTGTGAGCGTTTTCCATATCGGCAGTGGCTGAATGATCATAAAATCAATTTGAAAGACCTGTCGCTTAATTCTCCTGTATCTTATCTGCAGGATGAAAAGACTTTATTGAGAAATCAGCACCTACATGGATTTACGAAAGAGGATATTGGCGTTTTACTGCTACCAATGATGGTTGACGGTCAGGAACCACTGGGGTCTATGGGCACTGACACTCCATTAGCTGTCCTTTCTCATCATGCGCAACATTTATCAAATTATTTTAAACAGTTATTTGCGCAAGTTACCAATCCTCCCATTGATCCAATCAGGGAAAGGTCTGTTATGTCCATTTTTGCTATGCTCGGGGGTGCCCCAAATCACATGGATTTAACCCCTGAAAGAGCCAGCTATATCCATTTGGAAAGCCCCATTTTATCTAATGCTGAATTAGCTAAAATAAGAGTTATTTCAATAGGTGCTTTCAAATCGGGCGCGGTAGATATTGTTTTTAAAGCCGATGGCCAGGCAGGAAGATTGAAAGCAGCGATTGATCATATTTGCGCTGTAGCCGAGGACATGGTCAGAAATGGATTTACTATTTTAATTCTTTCTGATAGAAATGCCGATGCCTTTCAAGCCCCCATCCCTTCATTGCTGGCCGTTGGAGCTATTCATCATCACTTGGTAAAAGAGGGTCTTCGCGGCTCAACTTCTCTTGTTTTGGAAGTAGGAGATACCAGAGAGGTACATCATTTTGCCACTTTACTGGGATATGGTGCCTCAGCCATTAATCCTTATTTAACATTTGCTACCCTCGCTGATTTGTTAAACAGGGGAAGAACAAAGACGGAGTTATCTCTTGATAAAGCAATATACACTTATAAAAAGTCAATTGACAAAGGGATATTAAAGATAATGTCTAAAATTGGAATTTCTACCCTTCAGTCTTACCAGGGAGCTCAAATTTTTGAAGCACTAGGTCTTTCAACGGAAGTCGTGGAAAAATGCTTTAAAGGTACCATCTCAAGAATTGAAGGAATAGGATTTGACGGCATTGCCCAGGAAATTCTGGAAAGGCAGCATAGAGCTTATCCAACCTGGGGTGGTTATGACCCACAATTAGATGTGGGTGGTATTTATCAATGGAAGGTAAAAGGGGAGGCACACTTGTTTAATCCACAATCTATCCATTATCTGCAATTAGCCTCCAGGAATAATGATAAAAATGCGTATAAAAAATATGCGGATATTATCAATGAACAGACAGAACAAGCACTTACTTTAAGGGGTTTGCTCACTTTTAGAAGAGGAAACCCTATTCCCATTGAGGAGGTTGAGCCTGTTGAAAATATATTGAAGAGATTTGCTACTGGGGCTATGTCTTTCGGTTCTATTTCCCATGAGGCACATACAACACTCGCTATTGCGATGAATAGAATTGGGGGTAAAAGTAACTCTGGAGAGGGTGGGGAGGATGAAATTCGCTTCCAGCCCAAAGAGAATGGCGATTGGGAAAGGTCAAGTATTAAACAAGTTGCTTCTGGAAGATTTGGAGTGACTAGTTATTACCTGGCAAATGCTGATGAACTGCAAATTAAAATGGCTCAAGGTGCTAAACCTGGGGAAGGGGGTCAGTTACCTGGTCATAAAGTCGATGACTGGATTGGAAAAGTAAGACATTCTACTCCAGGCGTTGGGCTTATTTCTCCTCCTCCTCATCACGATATCTATTCCATTGAAGACTTGGCTCAGCTTATTTTTGACCTGAAAAATGCAAATCCTGACGCAAGAATTAATGTTAAACTGGTTTCAAAAGCAGGCGTTGGCATTATTGCATCAGGCGTTGCAAAAGCACATGCCGACGCGATTCTCATTTCGGGTCATGATGGAGGT
>Ga0214921_10003817_pt1 | contig 22772 bp, 23 predicted proteins | sample LL1505_MetaG_FD_177992 | JGI IMG/M metagenome (GOLD analysis project Ga0214921, IMG submission 177992) | Freshwater microbial communities from Lake Lanier, Atlanta, Georgia, United States - LL-1505 | ecosystem: Environmental > Aquatic > Freshwater > Lake | place: USA: Georgia | collected... | reverse complement strand
CGTGATTCAATCGCCTCCCATTCCAAGGGATAACTCGGCGATGAAACCAGTGTTTGATGTGGAGTCGCTCTCAATCGCACTGGAGCGAGTGACACTTTTGGGTGGCATTGTCACCGAGCGGACTTTTGCCTTGGACGGTTTGACCCGTCACGACATCGTGGATCCTGAAGGTAACGTGGTGCAGCTTCGAAGTTCACATTTATGAACATTTGCCTCAGCAACACCAGGAAAACTCACTGTCCTATTTCGCTGATGGTCACTTTACTGACGAATTTGGAACCAAGTGCCGCTAACGAGTTGTGCGAAACTGACGGCGGAAGGTTTTCACGCCTCTTTACTCGCGTCAATTCAATTTCATGCCGAACTATGGCTCGTGCAAAGTTCTCATACATCACTTGGTGAATAGAGGGGCCGTACTTTCTCCCCCAAACAAAGCGATTGTGACCCTTCCAGGTGAAGGAATAACAGCGAAACATGCCACGAAGGGTTAAGTAAAATGCCCTCATTGTCTGGGGAGTTTTACGTGATTTGGCAATCTGGATCAACGCTCTTTTTCGGGGCTGCATGCAACGATCTTTTCGAGCAATAGAGCAACTCTTCCATTCGGCTTCCAACAGGATTGATTTAACTTCACACTGTGAATGATTCCTAATTTCTGCCAAAAACTTATTTATGTGGCGCCTGACAGCCGCATCAAGTTCGGCCCAATCCGCCGAGGAAAGGAATCGTCGAATTTCGGAATTACTTTGTGAACTGATTATTTGTAAAAAAAATTGGTCATGTCGAGATGCACAAAAACGTCATCTGCGAGTTTTCTATCCAGCAACTCGTTCAATTGATGCCATTTGACTTCCGGGTTTTCTTGGGATTCACCCCGTGCATTTTGCTGTTGGAATTTTTCTTCAACAAACCAATCGTCAGATGGCAGAAATCCGCCGGATAGCCAATCAACTCGGGACGTTTCACTCAACGAACTCATCCAGCGGATCAAGGTGGACTTGCCCGAACCCTTGTATCCGCAAACTAGGTAAATGGTTGCCATTCACGACCTAACTGTTGATTGTGGAATCTATTTCTTTAACCCTCCCGGCTATTAACATCATGTTAGTAGTAAATCTGTCGAAGTTGATAATGCTAAAATCTGAAGTTGACCCAGCCTTAAACCTTGGTTGATTGGTTCGGAGAGCAGAATGGACACAAATTCGTCCCACAACGCGAAATCAATTCGCGAGCAATTCCTCGAACGAACAATTAACGATTTTGCGCGAACCGGGCCGGGCAAGTTTAACCCGGGGAAAATCGCGCGCGACCTCGGCGTTTCGGTTGCCATGATCAACCACTATTTTGCTTCACGATACGGGTTGGTTTCGGAAGCCGCTTACATCGTTTACTCCCGATACATCGACGAAATGTTCGACGCGGTGACGCGTTCTCCCCGCGTTCCCGAGGACCGCCTTCGTGCCTGGATTAGAACTCAGATCGCGGTGTCAAACCGAGTCGGCGGCTGGGGAGTCGTGCTCAACTACCCGACGTTATCGCTGAAGGAACCCCTTGTATTCGAGGACAAATTTCGTGAGTTGAAGTTGGCGAAGTTTGAGCTGAACTTAGCCAGGCTCGCGCAGCTCATTGTCGACATTAACACTGGTTCGGTTTCACCCGACGAGATAACCGAAGAAAACGTTGATCCACAGAAGTTTCTGTCGAACCCGAAACTCATCGCTGTGGCCGCTTCTATCGGGATGTCCACCTTGGGTTCGGCGGTGTGGGTATCGGGTTCTCATTCCCCGTCCGCGGACTCGGAAGATTCGAGAAAATACGCTGAGTTCGCCATTGCATCACACGTGGAGTTCTTGATTCAACTGGCTAAGTCCACCGACCTAGGCCTGCCTCAGAGTCCGCAACCAGAGAAGTAGCATCATGGACCAATCGTTTTTCGATGTTTTCGACTGAAGCGAACGAATCTTGGTTGGCGTTGTAACCTCGGCGAGGTTTGGCAAGACTGAGCATTTCATGACGCCGTGGTTGTAATCCACCATTTCGGCCACGGAACTGTGTATTAAGGCCTATTGAACATTTACGACTCGAGTGTTCACTTTGGGCAAACAAACGATTATCCTTGACGAAACGGTCAACGTAGACCGATTTGGACAAGAAAGCAAGGAGCTCGCACGCCATGTCACTCACCCTTGATTCAGTGCACCACACCGCGATAATCGTCAAGAACCTTGACAGGTCGATTTACTTTTATCACGACCTGCTTGGCCTTGAATTTTCGAACGAGCCAAGCCCATGGTTTGAAGGCCCAGAACTGTCGAAGGGCGTCAACGTTCCTAACGCAAAGCTGCGACAGGTTTCTCTGTGGGTCGGCAAAAACTCGACTCTCGAATTGATCGAATACGGAAACCGTCCGGCAGATAACGACACTCCTATTCAACAGAACTACCTTGGCGCTATGCACATGGCCTTCCAGGTTCCCGATGTCGAGAAGGCCTGCGCGGAGCTCACGGCGAAGGGCATCAAGTTCTATTCCGCACCGAACGTCGTCGACGAGGGAGTTCTCTCGGGCTGGCGCTGGGTTTACTTCGAAGACCCCGATGGCATCCCACTCGAACTTGTCGAGGTCGCGTATTACAACGAAGAGGATCGCAAGGTTGGAATCGCCGAGTATCTGGCTAACCGACCGAAGCTTGCTGACCTCTAACCCAAGCCAACCAATTCGGACCCCGAATTCACCTATTTTCCGGTGAATCGGCCCTTAGCCGAATTTCGATTTCCTGTTGCGGGCACTAGTGGCGCGACTTTGCCGAATCCGAAAGCGGGCATATTGACGTATACATTTTCGGTGTTGCCTTTGGGTACAGCATAGGTTTCGTGCCAAATACCGACAGACGATGTCGATTGCGCGGCTTTATTGAAAGCCCTCCACGCGGGCAAGTGTTCGGAATCTTTCGCCTTGGCGTATTCCATTAGCTTCTCGGTGCTTTCCCAGTATTGAACGAGAATGAGGGTGCGGCTGAACCACATTTCATAGGATTTGAAACCAAGTTTCGGGTTCTTGTAAAGTTCCGGCAACATTCTTGCCATTGCGCTAAACACAGGTACCCATTTTGTCAACGCGAAAAAGTTGTTGATGCGCATCCCGATAAGGAAAACCACAAAATCTTTATCGGCAGGTGCGGTCATTCGACCTTTGTTGATGGCCATCAGCGTCTTACTCCTTCTTCTTTTTCAACAATTCCAGACCAAATCCCCTCCGGGAGATTAGCAATGAAGGCGTCGTCAGTCCGTGGTCTCATCGGTTCCGAATCATCAGTCAGCGTAGCGTGTCCATGAACGGATACCCTTATAAAGTGAAATGTCATGATTAAGAACTTGGTTTCAACTTATAGATAGAGATAGTGAACAATTGAACGTTGCAACGTCGATAAGTGACAGCGCTATTCTCGGCCGTTGGAAGCGCCAGGTCTCTCTATTCCTCGTCGGACAGACAATCACCACCTTTGGTTCTTTCCTGGTGCAGTACGCGATCATGTGGCACCTGACACTCGAGACAAAATCGGGCATGGTCCTCGCGCTGGCCGCCATCTTCGGATTCCTCCCGCAAGCGATCGTCTCGATCTTCGCGGGGGTCTGGGCCGACCGCGTCAACCGAAAAATCATGATCATCGTGTCAGATTCGGCAATAGCGTTGGCGACACTGGGATTGGCATTTCTCATGCTCTCTGGCGTGGACGATCTCTGGCTCATTTTCTTGGTCATGGCCGTTCGGTCGGTCGGTGCCGGCGTTCAGATGCCTGCAATTTCTGCGTTGCTTCCTCAGATTGTTCCTCCCGACCGGCTCATGCGCGTGAACAGCATCAACAGCAGCATTCAGTCGTCGCTAGGACTGTTGGCACCCGTTGCCGCAGCAGCGGTCTACGCCAACATGTCGATCGTCGCCATCTTTTTCATCGACTTCGTGACGGCAGTTATTGGACTTGCACTTCTCGCGATGGTTGCAGTTCCCTCGCTCGCACGGGTGGCGGACGGCGACAAACCCAGCTACTCCGCTGATCTGACCGACGGCATTCGCTACATCTTCAGCAATGAACTGGTGCGTTGGGTGATGGCAGTCTTTGGAATCGTATTCCTGCTCATCGTCGCGCCGTCGAATCTGTCGCCACTCATGCTGGTGCGAACTTTCGGTTCTGACGTGTGGATGCTGACTATTCTCGAGCTTTCGTTCGGGGTGGGAATGGTTGCCGGCGGCGCGCTCATGGCAATCTTCGCAGCAAAAATCAATCGCATTCAGGCAATCATCGGTTCCTCGATATTGTTCGGATTGCTCGCGGTCACGATGGGTTTCACCACCAATTTGATTCTGTTCTTCAGCCTGTTTTTCATCATCGGCGTGGTCGTGCCCGCCTTCTCGACATCAGCGATGACCCTCTTGCAAGAGACCGTAGAGCCAGAGCGCCAGGGACGCGTCTTCGGTTTTGTCGGAATCGTTATGTCCGTCGCGATGCCCCTCGGCATGGCTGTTTTGGGCCCGTTGGCCGACATCGTCTCGGTTGAAATCCTCCTCATCGTTACGGGCTCCGCCACCGTGGTCACCGCGCTGATTGCGATTACTGTTCCGGGAGGGAAGCGAGCCATCGCAGCCGCGCACGAATCCACTGGCAAGTAAAAGCAGCGATCACGAAAACTCTGTCGGCGAGGGCGGTTCGTCATCGTTGGCCAACATCGCTCGCAGCGTGTCATCTGCTGTGGTTACAATTTCATAGGTCTGGGCAATCAGTTCCTCTGCCGACTGGGAACTCAGCAAATCGAACCGGTCCATCTCGCCGATTGGCAATACGCCGGCCAGTTGCCAACATGCCTCCATCGGGTCGTCTGATAACTCGACGTCTGCTCCGAACTGAAAATCACCAAATTGGCTGGCGAACGAGAGCAAGTTCCTAACGGCCAGTTCTAGGTGAACGCGAGCCGGCATCAGGCTGTCGTCCCAGATCAAATCGGGAATCAAGTCGATGTCGGCGATGGGGTAGGGGTCATCCGGTAGCCAGGCGCTGACGCGAAACCTCTGAGTTCCGACGGCCTCGAGGCCGAGGAATTCTCCCGTAGCGCCGACGTCGGCGACGGAGGCGATTGTGCCAATAGACATCCGACCTTCGCCACCACCGACCTCTGCGCCACGCGCAATTCCCACAACACCGAATTCGGGGTTTTCGGCGCTCATCAGGTCGCCGAGAAGCTTGAGGTAGCGCTCTTCAAAGATTCGCAATGTCAGGGGCATCGATGGGAACAACACCGACCCGAGCGGGAACATAGGCATAACGGTCATTGTTCACACGCCATCCTGCTGCTCGCTCAACCAGGTCGCTCTGCTACGGAGTAGCGAGCACACCAATCTTCAAGGCATCAAGTTGTGCATTCGGCGCTGAGGCGTTCCCGTGCTGCGCCCCGAAGCCTGCTGTTCCATCAACGCCGCAGAGGCCGGCGATTGCGGCGGAACCACCGGGGTGCTGGTTCAGGAAAGGTGTCATGTCATAAACCGAGCCACCGATTATGGTCCAGCAGTCCGCGGGGGTGGCGTGTTGACTGACTTCCGCAACCGTTATTGTTCCAGCAGCAGGGTCGGTTGGGGCGGCAGTGGGGCTCTGACTCGGGACGACGGGGGCACCCATGAGTTTCGCCCACGTCGCCTCGGCACCGGAATGGCCAACCAGAAATGTTAGCGCGGTGACGACGATCGACAGGGCAATCACCAAGGCGCCAGTAATTTTTCGCATCGTATTGAGTCCGTCGCGTCGCGCGATGAGAAACCAGACAACCGCGATAACGGCCAGCGCCGCAACCCACACGGGGAAGACCTCCCCCAAACTTTGGTGTCGTTCGGTGATCCCCACTCGTTCAGCGAGCGACTCACCCGATTGCTTCGCGACGAACGACAGCGGCACGGTCACCACGATCAGGACTACGAAAGCGAAGGCGAAACGCGTTCGAAACGTTTTGTTCATCACAGCGACAATCAAACCCAGTGCGGCGAGGGGCACGAGGACTGCGGCGAAGTGAATCACGAGCGGGTGAACCGGCAGACCGGCAATGGTGTCAAAGATTTCGTTCATACCCGTCACCGTACCCTCTGAATCTGTGAAGTTTCAGTGTCCGCCCACTGCATTCTCCTTACCACCCAAGCGTTCCGGGAGCGCCTTTGAAGGGCCCTTGGATGTTGCTCGTGATCCAGCCCCCGTAGAAATCGCCCTCTTGCGGGATGACGGTCTCGTCCCCCACCTGGCAAAGGTCGACTCGGCTTGCATAGAGAGCAACTTTCCCCGCGAGAGTCCCGAACCCTGAGGCCGGATTTTCATAGGTCCATGCAGCACGGTTGATGCGTTGACCCGCGATGTCGAGGTCGAAATAGCTCGCAATACCTTTGAATTCGCACACGGTGTTTCCGCTGACCGGAATCAAAACCCGTCGATGAAATCAACTATCGGCAGGTAATACGTCGGTGGATGGGACGTTTCCAAAACACGAGCCGCACTGTTTGTGGAAACAATCGTCACTCCGTTGTGGACAACCAGGATGTGAGAACTGACGGGTTCGACTCGTGGCGGTCGGGGATAGTCCCACACTGATTCTTTGGCCATCGAGTTCGACATTTTTCCAGCCTACTTCCCGACAGGTATAGGGGTATCAGCGCGCCAAGTACAGCATGAACTGGCCGCCACCAGGACTTATCTGCGTCGTTAACTGAAGGTCAGGTGCGAGGCGTGACACCCGATCGAGAAGCCAGTCCGAGGCCTGTCGTGCATCACCCTCGTCGGGGCATCGAGCGACGATCTCGCGACCGCCTTTGGCACGAAGCCGTTCGACCGTCTCAAAAATCGGTGATGGATCCACCACGAAGAGTTCCGGTGCCCATCGAACTACTGGCGAGATCTTGCCTTTCATCGTGTTGCACGCCCTATGAGCGAGTCGTTCGACGGTGGGTGCGCCCTTTTTGACTCGCGTCGCCGCGTAGCTGTCCACGCTCGGTCCCAAATCGGAATTCACTGACCCGTCTGGGTCAACCGGTTGGTCGCACAACCAGCACATCCAGTTGTCGACGTCGCCGACAGTTGTGATGTCGCTCATGGTTAGAGGCTATGGCATCGTCAACGAAAGCGATTCTCGGGAGACGTACTTAGCAGCTTTCACGGGTCAAATTGTGCCTCATCGCCGACCAGTTCTTTCGGCGGCGACGGCCGCGATGATGACGATGCCGATACCGGCCACTTGGAGTAGATCGAGTTGTTCGCCTAGAAGTGTCACCCCGAAGATAGCGGCGATGGCTGGTTCACCGGCGGAAAGCGTCCCGAAAGCCGCTGCGGTCAGTCGTTGGAGCGCGACGAGCTCGAGGGCGAAGGGGATCACCGGCATGAGAATCCCAAGCCCTAAACCTGCGAGCACGACCCAGATGTCTAGGTGCCCCCAGGCCGACGGTAGTCCCACGAAGGTTGCTGCAATGGCGGCCACGGGGATTGTGACCGCGAGCGCTCGGAAACCGGAAACGCGATCCCCTGCGGATTGGGTCAAGACGATATAGAACGCCCACCCACACGCCGCAAACAACGCCCACATCACTCCCCACGGGTCAATCGACCCTTTCCAAGGCTGGGTTACTGCGATTACGCCGGCTAAGGCGAGAACGGGCCACCAAATGTGACTGCGCTTTTTGGCGCGCAAGACCCCGACCGCGAGTGGGCCGAGGAACTGAATCGGCACGGTCATACTCAACCCGATCGTGGCAACAGCGAACTGAAAGGAGATCGTCATCAGGGCCGTAGCGAACCCCAAACCGATGAGGAGGCGCAGGTTCGCTCGGCCGTACGAGCGAAAATCGGGGCGCACAAGTGCGAGAAATATGATTGCCCCACCCACGAGTCGAAGCCAGCCAGCGCCGGCCGGTCCGACGATGGGATAGAGCTGAGTCGTCAAGGCGGCCGCGAATTGGAGAATCGCCATCGCGGCCACAGCAAACACCCAACCGGGGACGCCGTGCGACTTCATGTTGTCGACTCTATCGGTCGCCGATTGACAACTTATGGGCGGGCGAAATCGCGTGCTGGCTGGTTTCTGGCAGAATCACGACATGAGTTTCGATTTCCCCGTTGTCGAAAAAAGCATCACAGAAATCCGCGCTGCACTGGATGCAGGAACGGTGTCGAGCGTCGAACTTGTCGCCGCGTATTTGAACCGGATCGGTTTCTACGACCGCCATGGAATCACACTGAACGCAGTCCCGGTTCTCAATCCAGCGATGTTTGCGGATGCGCGAGCATCGGATGAGCGCCGAGCGCGAGGCGAGGTTCTCAGTCGGCTCGACGGGATTCCTTACACGGCCAAGAATTCCTATCAAGTCGAAGGACTAACAGTCGCGTCAGGTTCGCCCGCGTTCGCTGATCTGGTTGCTCAGCACGACGCTTTCACCATCGCTCAACTGAGAAAAGCGGGTGCTGTCCTAATCGGTCTGACTAACATGCCGCCCATGGCCAACGGCGGTATGCAACGCGGTGTGTACGGTCGGGCCGAGAGCCCCTACAACGCCGATTTTCTGACGGCGGCCTTTGGTTCGGGGTCGTCGAACGGGTCAGGCACTGCCACGGCAGCGAGTTTCGCCGCGTTTGGTTTGGGTGAAGAAACGTGGTCGTCAGGTCGCGCTCCAGCATCGAATAACGCTCTCTGTGCGTACACGCCATCCCGAGGTGTGATTTCGACCCGCGGAAACTGGCCGCTTGTCCCAACGATGGACGTTGTCGTTCCGCACACTCGCACGATGGACGACATGCTCGCGCTGCTCGATGTCATCGTCGCGGACGACACCGTAACGCGCGGAGACTTCTGGCGGGTGCAACCCTGGATTCCGACACCGCCGTCTTCCGAACTGCGACCGGAATCCTACGCGGCGCTCGCGAAGGGTAATTCGCTGTCAGGTAAGCGAATAGCGATTCCGAGGATGTACATCAATGCCGATCGTGAAACCTCTGACCCCATCGAAACCCGAGAGTCTGTGGTTGAACGTTGGCGAGACGCGAAAGTCACGCTCGAGAGACTCGGTGCCGAGGTAATCGAAACAGACTTCCCGGTCGTCGCGAACTATGAAGATAAGCAAGGGCAGTCCCACAATCTTGTTGCTCGCGGACTGTTGCCTGCGGACTATGCCGACCGTGAACTTCACGAACTCAGCATGTGGGGCTGGAACGAATTCCTTTCCGCTAACGGGGACCCTAAGCTCCACGCACTCATCGATGTCGACGAGGACAAGATTTTTCCGCAACCGAGCGGGGCCTTGGACGACCAATATGGGATTCACCAGTCGAGATTTTCACCCGAGGACGTCACGCTTGATAGTTATGTCCGTGATGCGCGGCGCGATGGAATTGCCGCGCTTGACGACATTCCGGGTATCGCCGAGGGACTTCGAGGTCTCGAAGAGGCACGTCGAACTGACCTAGAACAGTGGATGGACGAAAATCGGCTCGATGCCATCGTTTTCCCCGCGGTCGCAGATGTTGGCCCAGCGGACATGGACGTGAACCCTGCTTCAGCCGAAATCGGTTGGCGGAACGGAACCTGGGTTGCGAACGGCAACGTTGTCATCCGTCACCTCGGCATTCCGACAGTGACGGTCCCCATGGGCAACATGAGTGACATCGGCATGCCAGTGGGACTCACGTTTGCTGGTCGCGGATATGACGACACCAACCTTCTGGCTTTCGCCTCAGCGTTCGACCGTGCGCACATTGGGCGAATCAAGCCACCTCGCACTCCAGAGTTGCCCGCGAAAGTGTGGGAATCGCGTGGTGGCGACGCGTCTCCACAACCCGCGCTCATCGTCGAGGCGACCGCGGGTTTGGCGGCGAACGGAATCATTCCGATTCACATCGAAATTCGCACGGACGCCACCGAGGTGTCGGTGACAGTAAACGGAATCAGTGTGACGGGCACCGCGACTGAATCCGGCTACACGGTTGACACCGCAGTTCCTGAGGAAGAGCACGCTCGTCTACACAGCGAATGGCGCGGGGGTTACGGTTCAGTCGTGATTGCGCTGGCGCGAACCGGGGATGTTGTTTCGGGCGGATTCACGGTCGTCGGCGGTGTCGCTTAGCCCTCGCTGGCTGGCCACCCACCGGGCGGACCAATGATGATCAACGTCGCAAAGATTGCGACGATCACTGTCAGCAACACGAGAGCAAACAGCACCGGCCGATTGAGGAACCACCGGTATAGCCGGTCAAACCAATGCGCATCGCGCGGGTCGCTCGACGCGACGCGACGCCACGTTCCAGAGAGTCGCCCGGCTTTGTCAACCCGGATTTCGAACGGGATGGTCGCATACGGCACGACGGCAAGCGCAATCCCCAGCACTGTTCGTCCGATACCCCAGCGATTGTTCACACCGACCAGCGCGGCCACAACACCATAACCAAGGAACACAGCGCCGTGGATTCCACCGACAACGGTCAGCAGAATTGGTGGCGCACCGAGCATCTCTCGAATCGCGAGACCGCCCAGCAGAAGCGTCCACGTCACCGCTTCACTGAAGGCGAAGAATCGAAATAGATGCCGAGGCAAAATACCGCCCTCGCGGGGACTTGTCATGAACTGCCTTTCACGGGTGATCCCTTCAAGCATATGCACAGCCGCTAACCCGCTCGGTTATATTTGACTGGTGAGCGACAAAGTTCAGGGACCAGCGTCGTACTTCCCGTCTATCGAAAAAAAGTACGGCAGGCCGGTCACTCATTGGTTTGAACTTCTTGAAAACGAAGTCGCCAAGAAACACCTGGAGCAAGTCGAGTGGCTCAAGTCGGTGCACGGTATCGGGCACGGTCACGCCAACGCACTTGTCGCCTATTTTCGCAAGTTGAAAGGCCTCTAGCCTCATGGGAACAACCGTGCTGTTCGTCTGTGTTCACAATGCAGGCCGTTCGCAGATGGCTGCGGGTTATTTACAGGCGCTCGCGGGGGACCGCGTCACGGTGCTGTCCGCCGGCACAGAGCCAAAAAACGAAATCAATCCGGCGGCAATTGCGGTGATGGCCGAAGAGGGTATCGATATCGCCAACAACGCCCCGAAGGTCTTGACCACCGAGGCAGTCAAAGAATCCGATTACGTCATCACGATGGGCTGTGGCGACACGTGCCCATTCTTCCCAGGCAAGACCTATCTTGATTGGCCGTTGGACGATCCGGCCGGACAGGGCATCGAGGATGTCCGAATTATTCGAGATGAGATTCGCGCCAAGGTTGACGCCCTCATCACCGAGATTGACGCACGTGAATAATCCAATCAACGCTCAGGGAGAAAATTGTGGCCGATAAATGGACAGCGGAAGAACGCGCAGCAATGAAGGACCGCGCAGCCGAGATGAAGGGCAAAAAGGTTGACGGGCTAACGGCGGTGCTCGAAAAAATCGCCGCGATGGCACCTGCTGATCGGAAAATCGCTGAGAACGTTCATCGTCTTGTCACAAAAATCGCACCCAGCATGGACGTCAAGACTTGGTACGGAATGCAGGCCTATTTCCTCGACGGAAAAGTAGTTGTGTTTTTCCAAGACGGCGGCAAGTTCAAATCCCGATACTCGACTTTGGGTTTTCAAGACGCGGCCCAACTCGACGATGGGGAAATGTGGCCAACGTCGTTTGCGGTGACGAGCTGGACGCCTGCTGTTGAGAAAAGGGTGTCCGAATTAGTCCTTCGCGCAATTGAGCGGAAATGACGCAACGTCCATGACAACGAATGCGGACGACGACAGGTCGAAGGTCGAAGAATCACACCCAATCGTCAAGAACGCGGCCGCCAAGGGTGTCGGTTGCGGAATCGCAGGACTTGGGCTAATTGCGCTCGTCGGTTTTGTTGTCTGGTCGATGTCGCCGTTAGCGCCGATTGGTATTGCCTACAGCGCGGTTGGCGCAGTTCCGTGGCTGATTGGCGTAGGAGCACTGCTCCTCGTTTTGAGGCTGTTCACTCGAAAAAAATAGCGCGGCGACTCTGCTCACCGGTTAGTGGTGCGCGATAGATCGTTCCAGCTTTGCGCCTTCGACATCGACGTCTGGCAGGACGCGGTCGAGCCATTTGGGCAACCACCATGCAGCGGGCCCAAGCAACTTCAGCGCGGCAGGTACCAGCACGAGCCGCACGAGGAATGCGTCGACGAGCACGCCAACGGCAAGGCCGAAACCGACCGGTCGAATCATGGTCGTGTGGCTAAAAACGAACCCGCCAAATACTGAGATCATGATGATCGCTGCGGCGGTCACGACACTGCGGCTGAGGCGCAGTCCGTAGTTGATGGAGTCCGTTGCTGACTTACCGTGGATGAACGCTTCGCGCATTCCGGAGGCGAGGAACAATTGATAGTCCATCGCGAGGCCGAAAAGGATTCCGATGAGCATCGTCGGCAGGAAGCTGAGGATCGGTGCTGGGTCATGAATGTCAAACAGCCAACCGAGCCACCCCCACTGGAATACTGCCGTGACCGCGCCCAAGGTTGCGAAAACGGTGAATAGGAAGCCGGCACTAGCAATAAGCGGTAGCCAGATTGAACGGAACACGAGCATCATGATGAGAAGCGAGAGCCCGATTACCGTGCCCAAGTAAATTGGCAAGGCCTGACTGAGTTTTTCGGATACATCGATATTGATCGGAGCCATCCCCGTCACATTGACCGACGAGTCGAGCGATGCTTGGAATTCTGCATCGAGCGATCGGATGTCATGCACGACGTCTTGCGTGGATTGATCATTCGGTCCACCTGCCGGAATCACGCGGAAAATGGCAATGGTGCGGTCGTCCGAGAATCCCCCCGGCACGGAGGACTCGACGTTGTCGACACCCATGATGAGTTTCGTTGCACCCGCTTGGAAGGCAAGTTCGTTGTCTTCGCTGATGGGGGTGGGGGATGTCGCAACGACGAGCAGGGTTGCATTCACTCCTTCGCCGAATGCATCTTGGGTTAAGTGGTAAGACTTGTAGCCGGTCGAATCGGTCGGCTCGGACGAGCCATCAGGCAGACCGAGGCGCATGTCGAGCAACGGGATTGCTGCAATTCCGAGAACCGCAAGGGTGGCGAACAACGAGACCAATGGGTGCCGAGTCGCGAACACGCTTGCCGTTGATGTGGTGACCGGCTTCCTGTCGTGCGCCTTCTGGTCAGCGAGAGCTCGATGTTCCTTTTTGCTGAGCACGCGCATCCCGATTAGTGAAATAACGGCGGGGTTGAACGTAACGGCGACGGCGACTGCAATGGCAATCGCCGCAGCACCCACAGACCCCATGAGGCCCAGGAAGTCGATACCCGTGAGGTTGAGCGCCGCGAGGGCGATGATAACGGTGAGGCCAGCAAACGTTACAGAGTTTCCGGACGTGCCGTTTGCGAGCGCGATTGATTCGGCGACCGGCATACCCGCCTTCAATTGACGACGGTGGCGATTCAGAATGAAGAGTGAATAGTCGATTCCCACGGCAAGCCCCAGCATCACTCCGAGGATGGGGGTAGTTGTGGTCGATTCGACCACTGCTGCCAGAGCGACGCTCGACGCGCCTGAGATTGCTACTCCGACGATTGCTGACAACACGGGAAGCCCAGCGGCTACCAGTGTTCCGAGCATCACGAACAGAACGATGGCCGCGACGAGAAGCCCGACGATTTCACCTGGTCCCAGCAGTCCGCCGAGTGAACGTGTGAGATCTTGCGAAAACTCAACCTGGATTGTGTCGGTCGCGGTTGCGGACAATGCGGCGACGACTGCTTCTTTGTCGGCGGTTTCGACTTCTGAGATCGGGGTTGTGAACATGACGCTACCCGTCGCAGTTTGATTGTCCGATGACACCGCACGGAACTTAGAGGTTCCCGCCATGATGATTTGAGCAGAGGCAAATTCAACGCGCGCATCGTTCAGTTTTGCCTGACCTCTGTCGAGTTTGCGTTGTGCGCGGGCGAGTTTCTTGTCACCGTCGATTGCCTGTCGTTCACCGTCGAGGAGATCGACCCAGCCCGCATCAATTTTGGCCTGACCATCGCGAATGCTTTCTTTGCCGGCGGCTATGGAAAGTAGACCGTCGTTGATGAGGGCGAGATTTGCGTTTAGTTCAGCAACGGTGGCTTCGTGGCCACCCAAACCTGTGTAATAGGCGATTCCGGCCTTGACCTCAGCTTTGGCGGCACGTAAATCTGGTTCTGCGTCGTGAAGTTTTGCCAGACCCCTGTTGAGCTTTCTCTGGTTCGTCGCCAACTCGACACGCCCATCGGCGAGGTCAACCCGAGCCGCCGCAAGGTCCTTCAGTCCCTTGTCGATCTTGGCTTGGCCTTTATCAATCTTGTTCTGGCCATCGGCAAATTCAGCGGGGGCGTCTGCGACATCGCGGACGCTTGAATCCAGCTTCTTTTGAGTTTTGAACGGGTCTACCGTGTCATCCACGGCGGGGAGGTCGTGAACCGACACTAACGCGGCGGAGATGCTCGCCTTTTCTTCGTCGGTAAACGGCAGTCCATCGGTCTTGTGAAAAACTACCTGGCCAATTCCGCGGCTCGCGTCGCTGAATTTCGCTTCAAGCGTTTCGATCGTCGTCTGTGCGTCGGTGCCATTGATTGTCATGGCGGTGGAGAACGTACCCCCGGCCGTTGCCGCGACTCCGCCCAGTATTCCGATGACCGCGATCCATCCGACGATGACGAGCCATGCCCGGCGCGCAGAGAATCGTCCAAGACGGTAAAGAAATTGGGACACGGGAAACCCTTCGCGATTTTTGCACCGGTATTCAAATTATTGCACTAGTGCATAAATCTGTCAAATCGGTCTAGACTCAGGCCATGAGTAACGAGACGATGACAGTCACTAGCGCTAACCATGTGTTGGGGCGCAGGCCGAAGTCAACGCCCGACGAAATCATCCTTGTCGCATGGTCACAATTTGAAAACGGCGGATTTGATTCGACCACGATGGCGGATGTTGCAAACGCTGTTGGAATTTCGCGGAGAACTCTCTTCAACTACTTTGCGACCAAAGAAGCATTGTTGTATCCCGCGGTGGATGAGTACATGGAGCATTTCGGTGCGTTGTTGATGGATAGACCTCGGGACGAGCCACTGTTCCAGTCCCTTGAATATTGCCTTCACCACAGCCACGACAAGCAAATTGAGCTTGAAGACAGATTCAATCCAGGCCCTATCGTTCAGGCCGCGCGACTAAGTGATGGTGCGGTTCGATATTCCCGCGACCATTGGGCCCGCGAAATGGAGAAGGCCGTCGCTAGGCGCCTCGAGGGTCAACCTGGTGGGGCGGCGCTCGCTGGATTCGTCGGTGCACTTGCCGCTCAAGTTTGGACTGAAATCACGAAGTACCTCAGAGCTGCTGGTCCCGATGCCGACATTGGCGAAGCACTGTCCGATGTAATGTCCTCGCTTCGGAAACTCTTCTCCTAGCGACAGGTGCTAACGCGCCGTCAGCGTCACGTTCGGCATTTCGGGCGCGGGGATCCATCCGCCAACTCGGTCGGCAATCGGTGGGTAGGTATGAAGGTTCCAGTCCATTCGCATTGCTTCAATTTCTTCGTGGGTGCGAGCGATGAAGTTCCACCACATCAAGATTTGTTCACCGAAAGGCTCGCCGCCGACGATAATTGCAGTCCCAGCGCCCGTGAGTGTGAGTTCAGTCGCTCCCACCGGTGAGTACCAGAGCGCATTCAGCGGCACCTCGTCACCGTTCGCCGTCATTGAACCGTCGATGTTCAGAACTCCGTATTCCCAGGCCGGATTAAGCGGAATCGAGCCATATTTGCCAACCACCACCTCGGCCCCAACTAGTGGACTAAACACGGTTGCCGGCGAAACCGCTTCACCCCACTGGCCAACGAACACCTGGGCAGAATGATCACCGAACGTCGCGGTAGGAACGGTTTCGATGTGTTCGAACGTTGGTCGCATCGAGCGCATTTCCTCTGGCAGAGCAATCCACAGTTGAACGGCATGTAGCGCCTCTGGTCCAGGAAGGCTCCGTTCGCTGTGAGAAACACCCGACCCGGCGGTCATTAGATTGAGCGAGCCAGGCGTCACATTCTGGGCCGTGCCAAGGCTGTCGCGGTGATCGATGAGTCCGTCCACCAACCACGTTACTGTTTGCAAACCCGTGTGCGGGTGGGCGGCGACCGTCATTCCGTCGACCTGTTCCGTTGGTCCGAAATGGTCCACGAACACCCACGCACCGATTCGACGAAGTTTCGCGTGAGGAATCGATCGTCGGACGTCCACCTCGGTTCGAGTTGTCAATTTCACGATCCGCGGTTCAATAATCACTGTTCCAGTATCGCTCCCAGGGATTAGAATTGTGCCAGCCCCTCGCGTGGCGCCACCCAGGCCAACTCCCCCAGGTCGGAAACGAAGCAAGGGTAACCCGGCTCTGGCGGGTGCGCGGGGGGTCTTTTCGACTCTTTTCCCCAGCTAAGCGCACGCGCCACCCCCTGAAAGTCGGCGGGTGCGGGTAATCTCGTAGGGTGGCAGTCGCTCTCTATCGTCGGTACCGACCCGAATCGTTCGATGAACTCATCGGACAATCTCAGGTGACCGACCCCCTGCGTGCCGCTCTTCGTCAGAACCGCGTCAATCACGCCTACTTGTTCTCAGGACCGCGAGGTTGCGGAAAGACCACTTCCGCCCGAATCCTTGCCCGGTGTCTCAATTGCGCCGAAGGTCCGACCGATACTCCGTGTGGAAAGTGTGACAGTTGTGTCGAGTTGTCACGAGACGGATCGGGTTCACTCGACGTCGTCGAAATCGATGCCGCGAGCCACAATGGCGTCGATGACGCGCGCGAACTTCGAGAGCGCGCGGGGTTCGCACCCGCTCGCGACCGATACAAAATTTTCATCCTTGACGAAGCGCACATGGTCACACAGCAGGGGTTCAATGCTCTGCTCAAAATAGTCGAAGAGCCGCCCGAGCACGTCAAGTTCATTTTTGCGACAACAGAACCCGAAAAGGTCATCGGAACCATTCGGTCGCGCACCCACCACTACCCCTTCCGCCTCGTACCTCCCGCGGTCATGCTCGATTATGTGTCGGAACTCTGCGTTCAAGAAAAGGTCACAATCGAAGACGGCGTTCTACCCTTGGTCATCCGTGCCGGCGGAGGCTCTGTCCGTGACACCCTTTCGCTGCTTGACCAAATCATTGCTGGCTCGGACGACAGCACGGTCACCCGCCTACGCACCAACAACTTGCTGGGTTACACGCCGAGCGAACTTCTTGACGAGACCCTCGAGGCGATTGGACGTGATGATGCCGCTGACGCCTTTGCGGCTATCGACCGAGTCGTGCAGACCGGGAACGATCCTCGGCGCTTTGTCGAAGATGTTCTCGAACGATTGCGGGATCTCATTATCATTGACGCGACTGGCGACGGAGCGGCGGCAGTTTTGCGGGGAATGCCCGCAGACGAAATCACTCGCATGAACGGGCTCGCTGCTCATTATGGAGCGGCTGCACTGTCGCGTGCGGCGGACATTGTCAACGCTGCGCTGTCGGGAATGACGGGCACAACCCCTCCCAGAATTCACCTTGAGTTGATGGTCGCCCGACTGCTGACAGAGCTCCCTGACAGAAACGCCTCTCAACCGGTACCGGTCGTCAGCTCAACCCTCACGGCTAACGCCGTTCCTGCGCCAGGTGTTTCCGCACCTGATGTCGTTGTGCCGGTCGCGCCGGTCGTGCCGGTCGTGCCGGTCGTCGATCCTGCTGTGGTTCCATCGCCGGCATTGCCACGCATCGAACCAGGGACGCTGGCGGAAATCCTCGACTCATGGCCCGCGATCCTTGAAGACCTCGAGTCGTCAAAGGGTTCGTGGGTAGTTGTGAACTCGGCCCGCCCGGTGATTCTGGAAGGGGACGTGCTCACACTCGAATTCTCTGAACAAATGTGGGTTGATCGCTTCAAAGAAAACCCTCCGAGCGGCAAAGCCGTATTCGAAGATCTGCGCGAGGGGATTCTGGGTGCCCTCGGAGTGCGTCTCCGATTCGTTCCGCGCCTCGGCACGATGTCGGGCACAGGTCCGACAACACCCGCGGCACCCGTCAATGCGTCGCAGATTGAACCGTCGGCGGCAATTGAGCGTCCTACTGAGACCCCCGACGATGACGCCCCGACGACCAAGATGGAACCGGTCGAATCGCCCGAATTGGTGGCACCCGCGCCTGCCGAAGCCGAACCTGTCGAAACGGAACCTACCGTGGCCGAACCAGCCGAACGCCGAGGCGAATCCGTTATTCGCGAGATGCTTGGTGCCACGCTGATTGCCAACATTGATGATGCGTCAACACCACATGCGCGCACCGCAACGGTCGATGACAGTCCCGCAATTTTTGACATCGACCCGACCCCACGTCAGGGCGACCAATAACGATGTACGAGGGAATCCTTCAAGAACTGATTGACGAATTCGGCCGACTTCCCGGCATCGGCCCGAAATCGGCACAACGCATCGCGTTCCACATCATTCAAACGGAATCTTTTGACCCGGCTCGACTCGCGGAACTTCTCCGGACTGTGAGGGACAGCGTCAAATTTTGTGTCACCTGCGGAAATGTGTCCCAAGACGACGAATGCGCGATTTGTCGCGACCCACGTCGTCGGAGGGACCAGATTTGTGTCGTTGAAGAAGCCAAAGACGTTGTCGCAATCGAGCGGACCCGGGAATTCACGGGCCTGTACCACGTGCTGGGGGGTGCGATCAGCCCCATTGATGGAATTGGCCCCGACCAGCTCCGCATCGCGCCTCTGTTGGAAAGACTCCGAGACACATCGATTACTGAAATCATCCTCGCCACCGACCCGAATGTCGAAGGTGAAGCAACCGCGACCTATTTGTCGCGGCTCATCGGCCCCCTGGGAATGATCGTGTCACGCCTCGCGAGCGGATTACCGGTTGGCGGCGACCTTGAGTACGCCGATGAAATCACGCTCGGTCGGGCATTCGAGGGTCGCACTCGAATCACCCAGCCCTAAATTTGGATAGAATTTCCCCAATTGGTGGGCAACGACGCGACCGCCTTCGTCTGACCCTCGAACGAGAGAAAACCCGTGTCCCTCATTGTGCAAAAGTTTGGTGGCTCTTCGGTCGCTGATGCCGAAAGCATCATGCGCGTGGCCCGTCGAATCGTTGCGACACGGGAGTCGGGACACGACGTCGTCGTCGCCGTATCTGCGATGGGAGACACGACCGACGAACTCGTCGACCTCGCCCATCAGATTACTGATGTGCCCGACCCGCGTGAACTCGACATGCTTCTCACGACTGGCGAGCGAATCTCGATGGCGCTGTTGGCGATGGCAATCAAAAGTCTCGGACACGAAGCGCGCTCGTACACCGGAAGTCAAGCGGGAATGATGACGACCGCGCAGCACGGAGCTGCCCGAATTGTTGATGTGTCCCCCGATCGAATCCGCGATGCGCTCGACGAAGGAGCGATTGCCATCGTTGCCGGTTTTCAGGGATTTAACCGCGATTCCAAGGACATCACGACTCTTGGGCGAGGGGGAAGCGACACGACAGCCGTCGCTCTCGCGGCGGCGCTTGACGCCGAAGTCTGTGAAATCTATACGGACGTTGACGGTGTGTTCACCGCCGATCCGCGAATTGTGCCCAAGGCGCACAAAGTTGACCGTGTCACGTTTGAAGAGATGTTGGAACTCGCCGCCGCGGGCGCGAAAGTATTGCATATTCGCGCTGTCGAATACGCGCGTCGGCACGGTGTGACCATCCACGTCCGTTCGAGTTTTGCGGACACAGAAGGTACGTTCGTCATTGCAGATAGGGGAGAAAACATGGAAGAACCCATCATCACCGGTGTTGCCGGCGACTTGTCCGAGGCCAAAATCACCGTGATCGGCGTTCCCGACATTCCCGGTAAAGCCGCCGAGATCTTCACCATCGTTGCGGGCACGGGCGCGAACATTGACATGATTGTCCAGAATGTGTCTGCTCAGGCAACCGCTCTGACCGATATCTCGTTCACACTTCCGAAAACGGATGGTGAAAAGACGCTCCGGGCGCTTCGCGCCGCCCAAGACAAGGTCGGCTTTAGCGACGTCGCTTTCGACGACAACATCGGCAAGCTCTCTGTGATCGGTGGCGGGATGCGCACCAATGCTGGCGTTTCTGCACAACTCTTCACTGCGTTGTTCGAAGCTGGAATCAACATGGAAATGATCTCTACTTCAGAGATTCGCATTTCTGTCATCACGCGCGGCGAGGACCTCACGAGTGCAATGCAGGTCGTGCACACCGCATTCGGACTCGACGGCGACGTCGACGCTGTAGTCTACGCGGGAACGGGTCGATAATGGGCGCTCGAATCGGTGTCGTCGGGGCGACCGGTCAGGTCGGTACCGTCGTTCGGCAACTACTTTCTGATCGCGCTTTTGCCATTGACGAACTTCGCTTTTTCGCATCCTCTCGAAGTGCCGGCACGATGCTGACGTTTGAGGGCAAGGACATCGTCGTCGAAGACACGGAAACGGCCGACCCAACGGGCCTCGACATCGCCATCTTCTCGGCGGGGGCGACTCTGTCCAAAGCTCAGGCTCCGCGTTTCGCCGCTGCGGGAGTGACTGTCATTGACAACTCAAGCGGGTGGAGAATGGACCCCGAGGTTCCGCTCGTCGTCTCGGAAGTGAACCCGCACGCGATCGCTGAGGCTGCTAAGGGCATCATCGCCAACCCGAACTGCACGACTATGGCGGCGATGCCAGCGCTGAAGCCACTCGATCTCGAAGCGGGGCTCACACGTCTTCAAGTGTCGACTTACCAGGCGACCTCGGGTGCGGGTCTCTCGGGTGGCGCAGAACTGTTCGATCAAGTTGCCGCGACTGCAGGGCAAGACCTGATGGGACTTATTCACGACGGTCGCGCCGTTGAATTCCCGAAACCCGTCACGTTCCCCCGCACCATCGCGTTCAATGTCATTCCGCAGGCCGGAAACTTCGTCGATGACGGATTGGGCGAAACGGACGAGGAGAAAAAACTTCGCAACGAAACCCGCAAAATTCTGGAACTTCCGAACCTGCTCGTTTCGGGCACGTGCGTTCGAGTTCCTGTATTCACGGGGCATTCCTTGTCAATCCACGCGCAGTTCGATCGCCCCATCACGGCGGAGCGCGCGCGAGAGATTCTCGCAACTGCTCCGGGAGTCACGCTCATGGACGTCCCGACGCCGCTTAATGCTGCTGGGATTGACCCTAGCCTCGTCGGGCGAATCCGTCAGGACCAATCGTTCGAGGACGGAACGGGACTCGTCATGTTTGTGTCCAATGACAACCTTCGCAAAGGCGCCGCGCTCAACGCCGTTCAGATTGCCGAACTGGTTGCCGACCGTAATGGACTTCGCTAGCCCTTTCGCATCGCCTTGATCGTGCGGAAGGCGAGTTGGGTGACCGCGTAGATCAACACGGCAGCCAATAATGGGCTCGCCCATTCGACTGGAGTGATTGTTGCCAGCCAGACTCCCACTGTGGACGCGAGGGCCATCGGAATTCCGAGCGAAACTCCGGCCTTCCAATTGACCACACCAGCTCGTGCGGAACCAATGGTCCCAGAGATTGCCGCGGGAAACATGGCGATGAGAGACAGTGCTTTCGCCGTGAGATCGCTCACTCCGAACCCGATCACGAGCAATGGCACAATCAGCAAACCCCCGCCGACACCCAAAAGGCCAGCGACGAAGCCCATCGCTGCACCGGACGCAATCAATACGAGAACCGTAGTTGCTGACCATTCCAGGTGACTGTTGCGATCCGGCAACTGATAGAGAACTTGAATCGCGGCAATCAGCAAGATGGTGATGAAAATCCACCGAACGGTAACGGTGTTCCAGGTTCGAAGTGCCCACGCTCCCAGTGGCGCCGTGGCTGTCGATCCAATTGCGATGATGAGCCCAAATACGGTTTGGTCCAAGGGCACGCTTCCCGACACCAAAAAGGTTGACGCCGCAACGAGCGAGGTGGGAATGATTGCAACCAGCGACGTGACGGATGCCTGACGCTGGTTGACGTTCGCCACAAGGATGAGCAAGGGGACGATGAGGATCCCGCCTCCGACTCCAAAGAATCCAGCAAAGATTCCTGCGATTAGCCCGATGGCCGTATAGGACACAATGTGGGGCGCAACGGTTTCAGTGGGCACAAATTCAGCCTACTGGCGCGGATAGGATGGAAGAGTGACCAAGATTGTTGACGTCGTCCTCGTAGGTGGGGGCATCATGAGTGCCACTCTTGGTTCGCTTCTTCGGAGGCTCGAACCCAACTGGACGATTTCACTGTTCGAGCGCGGGCCTGGACTCGCTCCCGAATCCTCGAACCCTTGGAACAACGCGGGGACAGGCCACTCGGCATTGTGTGAATTGAATTACACGCCAGAACAACCAGACGGCAGCGTCGCGACGTCCGGTGCGATTAAAGTCAACCAAGAGTTCCAGTTGTCGCGAGAATATTGGTCCGCCCTCGTCAATGACGGAACCATCCCGGACCCGTCATCGTTTCTCGTCCCCGTTCCACACATGTCGTTTGTGTGGGGCACGGATAATGTTGCGTATCTCAAGACTCGCTACGAGGCGCTAAAGAACCACCCCCTTTTCCCGGGAGCGGAATTTACGGATGACCCGAAGGTCATTCACCAGTGGGCTCCAATTGTCATGCCGGGCCGATCGAAGTCTGAGCCGGTGGCAGCGACTCGTTTTCAGAACGGTACCG
>Ga0214921_10003816_pt1 | contig 22774 bp, 20 predicted proteins | sample LL1505_MetaG_FD_177992 | JGI IMG/M metagenome (GOLD analysis project Ga0214921, IMG submission 177992) | Freshwater microbial communities from Lake Lanier, Atlanta, Georgia, United States - LL-1505 | ecosystem: Environmental > Aquatic > Freshwater > Lake | place: USA: Georgia | collected... | reverse complement strand
TATCCTTAAGCCAAACCGGCACGGCTCGAAGAAACGAGGGAAACCCAGCAGGCGCTAAAGCAAGATAAGTTTCCAAAAGCCGATCAAATTTCAAAAGAGGCTTTTCGTAAAAGGCGACGTATTCCAGTTCCTTCGCTTCGATTCCGGCTTCCTCCAAGCAATAATCCACCGCGCGGACCGGAAAAGAGTCGTCATGCTTCTTCCGGGTAAATCTCTCCTCCTGAGCCGCCGCCAGTATTCTTCCATCGGCCACCAAGGCCGCCGCAGAATCATGATAATAAGCCGAAATACCAAGAATCTTCATTTCCATTCCTCCAGAAACTTTTTCTGAAATAGACTCATCACGCTCTTTGGATCCGCAAACATTTCGTACTCAGTCCCATGGGCCTTATGAGGACAAAACTCCTTGAGGATCCCTGCCAATTCTCCAAAATGCTGGTATAATAAAGGCTGCTTTCCTAGCATCTCAAGATGGGCTCTCTCCCTTGATTCTGAAAATGTAATCACCGGCTTTCCCAAAACGGCAAACTCCCCCACGGCCAAACCAAATGTTTCCCCATGCCAGCGGGCATGAAGCATCGCATCGCAGGTGGCAAGGAATTTCGCCTTTTCCAGTGGATCCACCGTGGCCGGAAGATAGTGCACATTGGAAAATCGCTCACTTCCACAAATGGGTTCCGTATTCAAAAATACAAAATGATCTTCCGTGTAGTTTCGCGCGTGCTCAACTACGGCCCTCCGTGCAAAAGGGATATTGAAAGTGTCCCAACCACCATGCCGACCGAACACCTTAGCGCCATTGGGTATCCCCAGTTTTTCCCTTAGGTCTTTCTCGGAAACAAACTGGGGAACAAAAAACGGTACAAAACAGTCCTCCCGACCAGTCATCACCCGCGACATCCAAGAGGAAAGATAAGCGTAGGCATCGCCATGAAATTCATCGCAGAGAAACTGCGCATGAACGCAGTTTTTTACTCCTGGAACTATAAAGCCGTCAAAGGGTCCAGGTTTGGTCAGATAAAGCACTTCTGCCGCTTTTCTCTTTAGCTTCATGCCAAGGTCGTTTTTGTCGGCGTACTGAATCACTTCAAACTCCTTCCGCCATTTTTTAAGCAGAGGGTTTCCGGCAAATTCAGGCTGATCTGGCAGGCAGAGGACCGATTCATTACCCAATACAGAGCGATTCAATCGGGCGTAATCCAACATGGCTCCCTCAGATCCTCGTTCCGTCAATAGTCGGCTATGAAAGGCAACTTTCATCGATTCCTCAAACAATAAAATTCCATTCTTTCATAAATGATTTCTAGGCGATATCCCGCCCGACCAAGGCGATGCATCCAAATAGAGCGCCGGCTCGGATTCCAGATGCCCACAAAACCTGGGCAGATCCGCCCATTGCGGATTTCCCGGCAAATCCCCGCACTCTCCCGCGCACCCCGACTGGTGATACCCGCTGGATTCGCCTTCCTTTCCTTCTCTCCCCAGTTCGTCAGGCGTTCCCCATGGATTTTCGTCCCAAGTCGGTTTTTGCGGAAAGACGCCAATGGATGAACCCGATGCTCCCATGCTTCTACCCTCCATCCCCCGTCCACTCGCTCCAACCAGAGACCTAAACTCCCTACCTGCCCATCCCCCACCATCAATTCATAGAAGGGGCCGGCTCGTAGAGCGGCCAAAATGTTCTTTTGAAGAATTCCGAAAAAACCCTCCTTGGTGAAACCGTCTTGTTCCAATCCCCATCTTCGCTCATAGCCCGCCAGTTTTTTATGGTGCCACGCCACACAGAGGGATGGATATCTACGGTAGATCCACCCTCGGATTTGACGGAGAGTTTTTCTCATTCCGACATTTGTAGCACAAAAAACTTGAGGGGTCGGCATCTTCCTCTCGCCCCGATTCCCTTCTCCAGCTAGAATAATCCTATTAGCTATTCCCACCTCAAAGAAATGCTCCGACTCATCCCTTTTTCACAAAAGTGTGAGGCTTTTGGAGTTTTTCTTCCTCGTACCCTCTTGGACTGGGCTGAGATTTACGGCATTCCAGACACTATTTCCGAGTCTGTTCACCAAGAGAATTTGTCATTTTGGAGGTCTCGTCGGGTCGCCTTGGTTCGCCAAACCGCTTATCGAGGAGCCTACCTTCCGGGGGGAAAACGAAACTGGGCCGATATCGTCCTCACAGCCAATGCCCACCTAGGACCCTTTTCTTTTTTAGCTGAACTCAATGCCGATTACTTTGTGACACGCCAAACGCCCGAACCAGAAACCTACCTTTGGAAAGAAAAGTTTGCCAATGATCCTAATCCCGAGACCGCTTACCGAAGCGTTGAGGCTTGGCAGGAGGAGCAGGAAGCGATGCATGTCGTCGATTGCGATCAGATCCGTTGGGACGACTACGACCTCGTGGTCTGTCTGGATATTCCCATACCCACCAGAATTGCTTTAAAATCACGAAGGCCTGTCTGGTGCTACTACTCGGTTGAAGCGGGCGGCTCCCTCCACAAGAGTTCCCTTCTGAAGCCCGTGAGCGGGTACCACTTTTATCTTAATCACTGTTTTCGCCGTTATCGCGCCCGGCCTTACAACAGAAAGCATGTGTTGGAATTCCCCTTCACCTTCCAATCGGCAGCTTCATGGAAACATTTAGCAAAAGAGACGGCAGGCGGAGACACCAACCGCCACGGCGCTGTCGTCGACCGAGCCAGCTGGCAATCCCATCGCGGTGAAAAACCCAGTTTCATGACTCCCTTATTCGGGGATGCCGCCGCCTACATCCGGCTGATGTCCTCCAGCGAATTCGCCATCCGGACGGACCCGAAGACCCGCTGGGGCAACTGGGCACTAGAGGCCATACAAGCCGGCTGCCTTTTTTTAGGCCGAGCGGACTCGCTTGCCATGCCCGGTGTTCTTTTTCGAGATCTGATTGTCGCAGATCTTGCCTCTGCCCATAAAAAGATTGACGACCTTTTGAAAAATCCTCTCCATCTATTATCTCTGGCCCATACTCAGGCAACTTTGGCGGAGCATCTGGCTTTTCGCCGCCCTTTGATGGATCTTACGGCCCACGCGAAAAAGTTATTTGTTAAATGAAAACAACGGTCTCACTTAACTTCATCGATTTCCCATCCCAGAGCAAAGCTTTTTTCCTCGATCTACTTTCACCTTATTACGACTTCACTTTTGACGACACGCCCGATTTCCTTTTTTACTCGCATATCGGCTACCGTCACCGTCTCTACAACTGCACCAAGATCTTTCACACGCAGGAGAAATATTGGCCGAACTGGAGGGAGTGCGACTATGCGGCCGTCTCTGTCCTGGTCGACGACCCCCGTTCGGTATATCTGCCCATCTACGCCTTCGACGGCCGGCAAGAAAAGTTGATTCATACTTCTACCCCGGATTCCGCAACCATTCGGCAATCAAAACCACACTTTTGCTCCCTGCTCTCTGCTTATGTCGACCGGACGGTGAAAAGGCGGGCACAGTTTTTCCATGCACTCAACCGACTTCGAAAGGTCGATTCAGCTGGCCGCGCTCTGAACAACACTGGGTACCGGTTGCCTCCCGGTGACCGCTACCAGGTTAAGGTTGATTGGCTCGCTAGCTACCGCTTCAACATCGCTTTTGAAAACACCCGCCGGGCAGGGTGGTGTACAGAGAAACTCGTCGACCCCCTTCATGTGAACACCATCCCCATCTACTGGGGCGATCCTCGGGTGAAAGAGTTTTTCAACCCGGAAAGTTTTATCGGCCGAGACGATTTCTCGTCAGACCAAGAACTCGCTGAATACGTCCTGCATGTGGATGACACCCCCGAACTTTACGCAAAATACATCCGCGCTAGCCCCTTTTACAACAACCGGCCCAACTCCACCTTTGATAAGGAGGCCTTGGTCGCTTTCTTCGATCGTGTTTTTCAATCTCCTCTCAAACCCGTTGCGCAACGCCGCTGGTTTTTCGGGCTCACGAAATGGCGCCTCGCCAAGAGAAATAAACTGTCCGGAGAATAAAGTTTCTCTACTTCCCTCCCTGGCCCTCAGCTAATTACTGAAGTAGTGCAGTCTCTCTTTCAGCCCCCTTTCAACCCTAGATGAAGATTTTCAAACATTTTCTTTAATCTTCCTGCATCCCAAAGATCCTCTGCAGATTTTCTACACTGCATTCGCATTTGACTAAGTTTTTTAGAATTGGTGAAAGCCTCATTCATACATTCATTTAATGATTCGCCCGTCGTTTCTGCCGCTAAATATCCATTTTCCCCTGATTCGATCATTTCTGGAATTCCTCCGACTGCGAAGGCCAACACAGGCGTTCCACAGGCCAAAGACTCCTGGATGGTGCAAGGGGCGTTCTCCATTCTCGCCGGGTGCACATACAGGTCAGCCGCCTGGTACGCTGCTACCATCTCCTCATCCGAGGTCAGATTTCCCAAATAGCGCTCTCCAGGCCGACTCTCCCCATGCCGCCCAAAGAGGGCCAGCGTAACCCCGTGTCTGCCAGCCGATCCCCAGGCTTCCCGCAAAAGATCAAAACCTTTTCTTGGGTCTGCCAAAGAGTCCGCGCCAGCTAAGATCACCAGACCCTCCTCTGGCAGCCCCCACCGCCGCCGGGCCACAGACCGGTCTCCGGGCGAAAAGATTTTTAGGTCGAGCGGATTAGGAAGAAAGACGCACTCCTGCCCTGTGGTCTTTTTGCTCATATCCGCCAGCCACTGGGAGGGGGCTGTTATCGTGACCGGATATTTTGCAGATTCCCCATACACCCTTTGCACCCTTGAGCCCTTAAGTCTTTCTTCCTTCACCTCCTGCCCCCTTCCACCTTCCACAACTGAGTCTTCTTGCCAGTAGGACTCACTGCCTTCACCCAACGCCCACATATCATGCAAAGTCCAAAGGACCGGTGCGTACTGCCTGGCAATGAGGACCATCTCCTCCGACCACCCCCACTTGCCCCCTCCGGCGATGTTGTGAAACCAAATTCTATCCGGTTGCGTATTTTGCAGCAGGGAATGTAGCTGGGTCTCGACTCGGTTTTTTCTGTCTACCCTCCCTCTGATCCATTCGGCGATTCGCCCCCAGCCCCGGGCCGGTTTTCCGGTCAGAAGATAGCCATGGCTCGAAACTTCATCCCCCGCGGCTTGCAGCACCTCCCCCTCTGACTGCCCGAGAAGTTCTGCCCACCTACCAGCCGCCCGAGCGGCCCCGCCGCTTTTCAGATGATCCTGGACTTGAAGAATTTTCATTTTTTACCCGCGCTTTAACGACGACCGACCACCGAGATCAGGCCTCTGTCCTCTGGCATACAGCGTTTGCCATCCCCACCCATCAGTCATTCCCCGATACGTCCAGTCCACCGACAGCCGGTCGCGAACAATCACGCCTTGCCAAGACAATACTTAATCGCATTTTCTATCGGGCGAAGAATTTTTCGGTCCAGGCGATAGTCGTAGATCCTGCGATACCAAGGATGTGGATCTAGTTTTGACCCCACCCATGAACCAGCCACATGGTGGATCGCCCTGGTTTTGGCCGGTAGTTGTTCGCGACTGGCGAACCGGTTGAACATGTCTGGGTAAAGTACATCACTGTGATAGATTCGAATTCCATCGAGCTCCAAATACTCAAAATCAACCGGGTGGCATCGAAGCTTGGACAAGCCCCTTTTCCGTATTAGCCGGGCTAGCAGATCCGTCCCCAAAGGTCTGGCGGCGGGCTTCCGGTCATAAGCCTCCATCATTTGATGACAAAGGAGATGCCGGGGGGCAAATCCAAGAATCGCGGTTCCAAGGGGATTTTTGGATACTCGGTCCAAGACATTTTCAAAACCCAGAAATGCGGGACCACCGACGTCGGGCAAGGATTTTAGGAGCTCTACATCCGTATCCATATAAATTCCACCATGTTCGTAAAGAACCTGAAAACGCACATGATCCGAAACAAAAGCCCAGTTTCCCTGTTCAAGGTTTTGTTGAACGTAATCTGATCTTTTACCCAGATTTCTCTCGTTCCATTCATGAATTCGGTGGTTCGGCATATGATGTCTCCAGGAATCGAGATAAGGACGAAATTTCTCAGGAAGGGGCTTTCCCCCAAACCAGCAATAATGGATGGTTGTAGGAATCATTTGCCTGGAAGGGTATTTGTCCAGGCGAGCGGATATTCCTGGTGTGCTCCGCTTGGCAGGCTATCGACAGTCTTTTCTAGATCGATCTCCAGCCCTTCGTTAAATTTATCGAGCAAGACAAGCGCTGAGCTGTCTTCCAGGGTCCCGCTCCGATTCAGGAAAGTCGTTTGCACCCGGTTGATCGGGTTGGAGACGTAGCGCGAGGTGCGATAACTCGCCATCCAACGGGGCGGCCCTTTACGAACTGCCTTGTGCATCACGTCTTCCAGCTGGTTAGGATTGCCAAAACTGATTTTCTGCAAGACTTGTGCAATAAACTCTTTCTTGAAAATGTGGCCATCTAGGCTCATGGGGTACTCAAACTCGTGGCACGCCCCCTCCCACTTCCAGAGCAAAATATTTTGATTGCAGAAGAAATCTGGATGCCTCACGGAAGCACTCATTGGGTAAGAATAGTTGGTGTTGAGTCCTAGGCGGCAAGAAAAACAGATTAGGTCCGGATGCGCATTGACTGCCTCTAAGTCGAAAGTGTCGAAAAATAGGCTGTCGTCCGTGCAAAAGGCAACGAATGAATCCAGATTCAGAAGTAGTCGCCGCACATCGGTCTCAAAGTCCTTTTGCTGGACAAAGACGCAAAGGGGATAGCGCTCGCGCAATTCTTCATATGCCCGCGCAAAATCCGGAGATGAGGCTTTCCAAAGAACGTGGACCAGGAAAGATCCTCTTCCATTCTTGAAAATGCTACGCAGCAGCGCATCCAGCTGGAGTGGTCGATCCATGGAAAAAATCATCAGGCTAAGACGTTCCCGGAGGGGGGCTTTTACCTCCAACAAAGATTCCGCCCCGGACGGTGCGCGGTCCTCCCGGCGAGAACGGACTAGGGTCAGTAAGGCTCGCCAAACCAAGCGGGGTTTCTTGAGAACTAATTGGAGCGAAAGTGGCACTCCCGCGTTTTTTTGTTCCCTCCAAGTATCACTCCTTTTTTGATGCACCCAGTCATTCAAGCTTGTTTGTGTAGTCCGATAAACAACTTTAGCCCGGATTCTGGCACGGTTCCCCGGAGAGCTTCTTTTGATCAATTCTGCCAAAAAAGCGAATTCATCGCGACGAGACTGCAACGCAGAAACTTGCATCGAATGTTTCCGGTAACGGTATAAGGAGTTTGGCTGAATGCCGATCGGACCATGAGCGGCCAGAGAGGCTAAAAATAGCTGGTCTCCGAACGATCCGAAATTGCGGTCTACATAGCTAATGTAGGGGATCTTCCTGCGACGATAAAAAGTGGCAGGAAACGGAATGCAGGACTCAATGTTAAATTCCAGAACTGCATCGGGATTCGCAAATTCTGTTTCTTTGTAGAGAAATTCATTGCTTTCTATTGACCGTCCGTTTTCGTCCATCCGTTCCAAGGAACAGCTTACCGCCTGAAGGTAAGGCCGGTTCCGCAGCCATTCCAAGGAGCGCGCGATATATTCGGGCTTCAACTCATCATCGTCATGGAGCACAAAGAAATATTTTGCGTCTTCCGGAATATTTTCCAAGGCCGCTCGAAATGCTTGGGTCCAATGCCCGCGCCCAAGCCTCGGGGTGGCGATTTCCCTTACCGGGATATCCCCGCAAGAGATAATATTCAGCGGCGCGGCAGAGTCGTTGACCAAAGTGATTGTAGCCGGTCGAACCGAATTGGCCGCAATCGATTCCAAGGCGCGGGCAAGGTACGCCCCGCGACCCATCGTCAGTACCAACCCATGAACCCAAGGATTAATCATGGCGCTGGATTTCTGCATGGAGCACCAAGTCAGCGCAGATCACGGATCTCCTCATCTTTGGGACTTTCTATGAGGAGACGATGCCGCTCCCAAACTCGTCGCATATTGGCTTGGTGCGCGCGGTAAAGCCAAACGGGACGCCCCTGCCGCCGCGTCGCCCCCCAATCATCCTTGCAGATAAAGTTGATCCAGTATATCCCGGCACGTTTTCCAAGTTGCCGGCGTGCCCGGTAACAAAGGTCGTGGTCATCCATGTCCTGCGGAGCAAACCCCTCGTCGAAGTATCCAAGCTGCCTAAAGTCCGCATGCCGTATAGCCAAAGGCCCCCGGTTAACGGTGTCTTTAATAATGAAGACGTCCCGCGGGGTGTTAACCCGGGTGCGATGATTGACATGGTTTAAAATATCGCACCAGTCTACTTCCTCGTCGCGGTAGGAATCCAGACTCCGATGAAGATCCCGGGAGGCTGGGTTCGCCACCCAGTCATGGGCAGTCCGACTGGTAACGGCAAAAATATCGTCCCAGCGTAGGAGCGGCTTGATGAGGCGCTGGTTCCAGCCGTCCTCCGCGATTAGCATATCGTCTTGCACAATTACGATATGCTCTCCCTCGCTTTGTTGCGCCGCTAAGTTGTTGGCTTTTGTTTCGAAGACGTTCGGAGCCTGGAGAAGTTTGATTTTGAGCCGGGTATGATCCCGAATGAACTCTGCGCAGATGGCCTCGCTACCGTCCTTGCACCCGTCTAGCACAATGACCAGCTCGTAGGGCCCGCGGGTGAAATGGGCTAGACGGTCCAACACCTCCCGTAGGAGGGGCTCTTGGTTGTGGACGGTCAGGTTGAGTGAGACGATGGGGTCCACGTTAGATTTTGCCTTATGTAACCGCTCAGCTCCCGGGAACGGGAAACCCCCGGCTCGAACGAAAGAAGATTCAGCAGGGCCTGATCGTGCCGATGAAAGCAGAACTCGTCATGCTCCGGCGCCAGCCGGCTGGGCTCATCCGAGATAAGCGAAAATTGTCGACACCACGAAAACCACTCCTCGAGGAAGGCACATCCCCGCGGCGTGTTCTTCACGGAGATAAAGCCAGCCTCAATCTGAGGTTGCTCGTGGTAAAAAGGAGTATCCCGATTCATGGCCACGAAGGCATCCCGCTTGGTTCTTTCAATCGCCGGGGCGCTGTTGGTGAGATTCAAGATCACATCATGCCGGCTGTGGAGCGCCAAGAGAACCTCCCGGCAGTCCACTTCCAGCCCGTCATCAGTATCCAGATAAAGCAGAACACCCCCCGGCGGAAGTTGCTGCAAAGCCCGTAATATTAGAAAAGGTTTCCATAGCCAGAACCCAAATCCTTTCTGGGATGGGTCAAACTGGGGGTTCGCCGTAAACAGACCTGAAGACTGGAGGTCATCCGGGCCCGCCATGAGGTGACTATCCGCATAACCAAACTTGACTCGGTTTTTGTCCAGCCGCCTCTGAGCATTCGCGAACTTCTCGTCGGCGAAGCTGAGGAGCCGGATGGGAATTCGGCCTGGCTTGATCTTGTTAAGAAGTTTGTTTAAGCCGCCAAGCGTTCGCAGAAAATAACCGCGGGGGTTCCGTCTTTGGCATTTTTTACTGCTTTCTAAAAGATCTTTTCGAGAAAAATAATCATATTTGAGTCTTTCCGTGTAATCGATTTGCACCGAATTTCCAATTTCCCTCAAATGTGCTTTTGGATTACTTTCCATGCTGACTTGGGATTCGGATAGGCGGTAGTAAAGAAACCACTCATTCTGAATTACAAAACGCTTCCCTGCCGCCAGCATTTTTTTGTAGGCACTAAAATCTTCTGCAGGGGCATCCAATGGGTCATATCGAAAATTGCTCCAAACGTCGAGTCGAATGGCCACGCACGGGTTTGCCACGATGTTGTGTCCTTCCGCAAAGTTCTTCCGGATATCTCCAAATGCTACCATGTCCTTGTTCTTTACTAGTATTGGGATATCCCCCTCTAAGCAGGTATAGAAGAAATTACTCGAAACTATTTCAGCCCCTTTTAAAAGCTCCCCGTATTGGTGTTCAAATCGGAAGGGGGAATAAAAGTCGTCTACATTTGTGAGGAAGGCTCCTGAAAAACCCTCCTGCATGGCTTGCTCCATCATTAAGTTGCATGCCTCCACATAAGTGCTTAAGGGTCGGCTGGTAAAATCTGTTTCTCGCCCATCGGTTTTGGAAAAGATTCGATAGTCATCACCTCCGAAGTTAATTTCAAATATCTTAAAATCTTCAAAAGACTGATTTAAAATACTGGATTTAAATCTTTCCAGCGTGCCGGACCCGTATTTCTGTTGGGCGTCTTTATGAAAAACAATGCAGGCCATTTTTTTTCTATTCCTAAGCTTTTCGCGGTCTGTCTTGTGTAAGGCATACAAAATAGGTCGGTATTTGCCTTTAAGCTTTTCCAGCTTTGGATCAAAGCAATAGGACGGCGTGAGGATGGTTTCCGGCGGATGATCAAAAAAGTAGCGATTCAGGTGACTTTCATCATGCCACACCGCGACAATATTTTTGGCAAAATCCGCCTCGATAGCTTGGCTGCAACTTTTAGCCATTTTCAAGTACTCTTCTTGTGAACCACCGTTGAATCCTCCGCAAAAGTACTGGCTTCCGGATCCCTCCGGGATGTACGCCTTTGAGCGGGAGTCCCGCTCCGGGGTCCCCTCCGTTCCTACAAACATCGGATGTTGCGTTGCCACCCGACCTCCCAGAATTTCTGGGCCGCAGAAGTCCACAAATTTCATGTCTATGTCGGAGTAAAATAAGTAATCCATTTCTTTAAAGTGAGCGGCGTGCTTGCTGATAAAGTGGTAGCGCTTAAGGGTGGGCCCGGGCCAGCGGAGATGGGGGATTAGAATCTTGTGAAACTGCCGCTCGGTTTTGACGGTAAGGGCCTGGTCGTCAGTAAAAAGAAAATAGGAAACCTGGAATTCCTTTTGCCTAGCAAAGAAGTGCTCGTCACAGGATCGGTAAAAGCCACGGGCGAAGATGTGGTAGTTTCCTGTCGCAAAACTAATTAAACCTATATTTTTCATTTTTGTGTGTACGCCCCTTGCGAGTTTATTTTACGGACTTTTCCCCCACCACTTAGCTAAAATTTCGACTGCTTCTGGGGTTGGCCCTAGTCCGGAATCGCTGTTTTTGAAATTCACTTTCCCGAACCTCGCCAGTTTGCCTACTGTCACTATTTTGCACCATCCGTAATGACTCGCTTCTGGGTCTTTCAAAAGCTCTAGCGGACACCAATTCATTTCCGCCACCCTTGGGCTGCTTGCGAGCGAAAGATCCGCTACATACTTTTCGTTGAGTTTTCTCAAGTCGCAAAAGAAATCTTTGCGCACCAACCGCACTGCATCAGAATCAGACAGCAGTCGTTTTTGCACAGAAAATATATTACCAGCAACCCAAAGACTTCCCACACATAGAACGATAGCCATTTTTTTGAGGCCCAGTTTGTCGACAAGTGCGGCCGAGGCCACTGCAAGTAAAATAGATAAGCCTATAAAAGGGAGAAACATGTGGTATCCGTCAAAGTCGTGCCGGTTTGCAAAAATCAACCCTCTAGCGCCGTTTAGTTGCAGTGTTCCAACAAAAAGAATGGCGGCGCCTAGCGCCATAGGAAGCCTCAGGAAGTCTAGTTTTATTAAGGCGACGTAAATCCCCGCGACAAGAAAAGTAATAACTATGGCGAAAACTATTTTGTTATCAAATGCATAACTAAAAGTTACTGCATGTAACGAAGAACCAAATTTAATTATATTATTCCACATCAAGCCTGAAGTTACCACCCTACTTCTTAATACCCAATAAATTAAGCTTATAGCAAGGCAGCTCATCAGAATTGCAAAGGACTTTGCATTCCGATATTTTTTGTCAAACAAGGGGAAAATCGACAAAAACAAAAATCCGACTGTGATTAGGGATGAACTAAAAACCGCTGCAAAATACAGGGAAACAATTATCAAGCATGTGAATAAAGGCAGATTGGCCGAACGCGAGTAAAGAAAAAGACTAATTGAAAAGAACATAAAAGACATAATGGGCCCATCCCCACACCCTTTCCAAAACCATAACTTCCACGAATGAAAAGGAAGGGAGGAAATTAGGATCATCACATTTTTAGCATTATTAGTTAGATTTTTGGCCATGGTTCCAATTGACATGGAAAAAGCTAATAACCCGACTACACAGGTAATATAGAAGATTGTGGATATAACAATATAGTCACCAGCAAAGACTTGGTATTCAATCAACCACAAAGGGTATATAAGTGGCATTAAGTGGTCATTAATCGGATTAGAGAACCACGATGAAATGGGTGGTGATGGATATCTCGTCAATTCATCGTAATAAATATACCCATTAAATATTGGGATGCCCCACATAATGGTAAAGAAAAAAGGCACAAGACTTGTCGCGGCTTTATTAACACGAACAAAACGATAAACATATTGTTGGACGCAGAATGCGAGCAGCAAAAGTGCGAAATACCGGATGGGAACCGGATAAATGGAGGTGTTTAGATACGCTGCTAGGATAATTGCACCAAGAATTAGAAGCGTGTAAAGGCTGAATCGCAAGGAATTGAAGATGTTTTTTTTGTTATAATTCTTATCCATTCATTAATCCTCAAGGCTTCTTTGAAAAAACTATCTTATGGCAATAAAGACTTGGCTTCAAAGTTTTTTTCCTGTGACTCACGGATAAGAAATTTTCTTAGTTTTGCTTCAGAGTGCGCGCGCCCGTTTTCGACTATGGTTTGAAGCCTTCGCGAGTATATCTCTCGAAAGATTGGGTCTTTTGTTTTCAATAAAAGTGCCGCATTTTTATCATAGAGATTAATTATGTATTTTTCTTTATCCACACAGACCAATCGATGTCTTTCGCCTCCCCCCAAACAAGCCTTTCGTCCAAGGGAAATTCCAGCATGTTTTTTTTCGGGCCAACCAGTAACCCCCAGAAATATAAAGCCGTGGATGAAAAATTTCGCCCGCCTCGGAGAAGATCCCATATGGGATCAAGGCCTCTTCAGGATCCATCTCGGGGATTTGCGAGAAAAGATCAGGCTTAATTATGACTCGAATATGGGTAATCAGAATCTTTTGAAACTGCCGCTCGGTTTGGACGGGAAGTGTCTGGACATTAGTGAAAAGAAAATAGGGAACCTGGATTTCTTTTTGTCGAGCAAAGAAGTGTTCATCGCAGGATCGGTAAAAGCCACGGGCGAAGACGGTATATTTTCCTGTCGCAAAATTGATAAGCCCAATGTTTTTCATCCACGTGATTATAGAATCCGGTGTATAGGTTTTAACCGAAACGTTTTCTCAAAAAGAAGCTGATTGTTTTTGTTTTCTTTTCATAGTGAGATTGAATTAACGCCAAAAGATGATCAGTTGTGTAATTATTGACAGCCTTTTTAAATGCATTTCTCGCTAAGGGTTCATATCGTGAATAGTTTTGGATCACGTTTTTGATCAAGTCTCTTAGCTCATCGAGCGAGCTAAAATACAGAAAGTCCTCCTTTTCCGAAAAGTATCTTTCAATAAGGCAAAAAGGGTCTTTTTTACATAAGATTAGACTCTTAGAAAATGCTGCCTCAAACAACCGCGACTTAAGTTGGGGTACAATTTTAAAATCTTCAAGATGCCGAAAGCACTTATTCATATGTATCTGTGAAAGGCCTGCCTGATTAGCGAGTATTTCGAGATCAGAGCACTTTGTATCTCTATCATTTTCAAGCAGATTGTGCACGACGGCAATCTTGCTTTGTCCGTATAATGCCATTTTCTGAGAATACGTAGTATTAGTATGTGTCGCTATTTCTGCATCGTAACTAATAATAGCATGCTTTGGAAATTCTTTTACGCACGATATTAGGTCTCTTTGAAATAACGTATGCGGCAATCCCGAATATATAACATTAATTTGTTTTTGATCTGATTTAGGTATTTTCTGTTTATTAAATGGGAAAAAAATAGGTATACATTTATTTTCATTATAAAACCTCTTATTCAGATAATCGGCTGTAAATGGGCACAGGGTAAATATGTTATCGAATAAATGGCTATTTTTAAGCTTAAGCATCCAGTCTTTGCTCCAGAATTTATTGGGTTCTTCAAATTCAAGGTAATATTGTAGTTTGTGTCTTTTGTACTTTTTAATATATTTTTTAATATCAATATTAATTCCAATGTGCAATGTTGCGTGACCCATACCTGAAGAAACTAAATCAAAGTTTCGAATGGGATCTTCAATGTAATTTCCGCTAAAATCTGTATGTATAACCACTATTTGTTGAATTCTTTTTTATAAATCGTAATAAACTGTTTTGTCTCATTTGGAAGGATATCTGACTCAAAAATACTTCTTTGGTTTAGTTCGTTTATGAATTTATATGTGTATCTGTATCCAAGAATTTCTTTTTCAAGGTTTGTGATTAGATCTTGTAGATTTCTGTTTTGGTATACTGTTGCTCGATTATAAATAACAGATTCTTTGTGTTTTGATTGAAAATAATAACCCGCCCAAATATCATCCATGCGCCCTACATGCGGCCAAACCGAGTAATCCTGAATTACAGATCCGTCGATAAATGTATTCTGCGAATTAAAAGGAGAAATTGTGTTGCTTCCAAATGGGTTTTGGATCAAATCAAATTTAACAATTGGTCTTTTCGTAAGCCTAGCCATCGCGTCAATGTCAGGATCGCCGTCCCACAAATCCGCTTGTATTAAAACTTTCCTTTTGGCTTTCCCTTTGTATTCAACAGCGTTTTTTTGCAGAATCTTTTCAAGCGGAAATCCACGGTGCCATATGTCTTTATGTTCGGTCACGGAAAGCGGGTCGAATACGTCAGATTCCAATGGATGATATAAGTCGATTTCAACCTCTTTCCCAACAAGGACGTTTTTCCCCCAATCGTCGTATGGAATATTATCGTCATCCACAGAAGCAATAATTTTAGCTCCTCTTCGATAAGCTTCTACAAATCCGATATTTCGTCTTTGAATTGATTTCCATCCAATAATTTGACTTAGTTCCTTGTAATTTTTTTCTTGGTATTCTGGGCTAAGGTATATGATGTTAGATGTTTTTTCTAGACATTTATATTCGTCATGAGGTGTCTTTGTGTCTCCAACGATTAAAAACTCCCAGTCTCTGAGTTTTGAAAATTTTAATGTGGCTTCTGTTGGGCTGTTAATAGTGGTGGTTACAATGATTTTTTTCATTTGTAGATTCCAATAATGTTTTGTCCCAATGTTTTTCTTTGATACTGCTGACACCCCCATTTATTTATGGGGTTTTTATAAGTTTCTGAATTATATACGCCGTCTCTTGGGGAGGGTCTTCCATGCTCGATGTGGTAATAGGGATGTTCAATAAATTGCATTTTAAAGCCTTGATTATGTAGATTCCAAAGTATCTCCCCATCCATATTGCTTTGGCTTTTATCCCCTCGATGACCCGGATTTGTCTCGTCATAGCCGGTAGCAGTTTCAAGCAAGGAGGACCTTGTAAACATGGTTGCATCCCCAGAATAATGACCGCAGATAACAGCATCGGCATAAGAAGGAACATGCAAGTCACCATTGGGTGTTCCTGTTGTTAAGAAAAATCTTTCGAGCGGATCATTTAGATTTATCGAGCGCCGGTAACGGCACCGATAAAAGATTCTTTCTGTAGAGTTTTTATTTAGGATTTCGTTCATTGCAAAGATTGTTTCTCTTGGATAAACAATGTCAGAGTTTGTAATTACAAGAAACTTTCCTTTGCTTTCGATAATGCCTACGTTTTTTGCAAAGTACTCATAATATTTTGTTTTATTTAATTTTTCTTCTACAATTACAGAGTTGTCTACGATAATGTTTTTTACGATCTTGTCGGAAAGTAATGTAACAAGCATGGGGTTGCGGCAAAGCCACTTTTCTCGCTCTAAGGGATTGTAGTCTACAACAATAATTTCAACTTGCTCTTGTAACCCAAGAAGGTGGATAGCTTTAATATTTTCTTCTAAGGCTCTATGCAGCCTCTCAATAAAGAACTCCCCATAATTGTCATCTCGTCCACCCAGAACAAATGATAAATTCATATTTTTCTTTTCATATAAAATGCATCACCCCAGCCGTGGGAAAGGATTTTCTGTTCTTTTAATTCAAAATTAAATTTACTTAGATATTCTTCGATTTCCTTATGAAAAGCGCAGCCCTCATAAATCTCTTTAGTATTTACTTCCAGATAAACATACCTTGCCCTTTGCAAGATTTGGCTCATTCCTTGGAGGGCCATTAACTCGGCACCCTGTATGTCCAGATTGATAAAATCATATAACTTTAGGCTCACTTTCTCCTTCTCGCATAACCTGTCGAATCGGGCGGATTTCAGTTTTATAATTTCTTCGACGAAAATATGAGGGTGCTCAACGAGGTGCTCCTTGAGGGGCAACATGGAGGAAGATTCGCCATTATTTGTTATTCTAAAAAGGCATTCCTTGTCATCGCTATCCGATACCAACGCGTTCAGACAACGTGATCCCGCGTGGTTAAAAACATTTTGACAAAGTCTTGTGTAAACTTTTGGATTCGCCTCTACCCAAAGAATATTCTTCACCCCCACATCCAGGTAATCCCTCAGCTCTTCGCCCAAGTGTGCACCAATATGAATTACGCCGGATGGCAAACAGGCATGACTTCTCTTTAATTCTTGCATGCTAATCAACATAAAGCAGAATTATCCTCATTATACGCTTTAGACGGTCAATTAATTTTATGATAAGGGATCGGCGACCTTCAAGTGCCTGATAGTGAAGTTCAAAGACTTTTTTGTCCATCTTATAGTCCACGATCGTATGTTCTGGATGTTGTAGCGACCCTTGTATGCCGATTACATCATGCATTTTCAATTTTGCGTAACTTTGCTCTGTTGTGTGCGTTGCATTTATGCCAAAGCCAATATTTCGAACTAGGTTCCATCGTGGTATAATACACCTCATCTTTGAGTGCCAAAGAGAAAGGGTCCATCGATAATCCCAGGCGTCCAACTGGCGGGCATAGGTTCTCCGTAAGCACCTTTCCCAGTAGGCCCACTCCTTGCGCGAAAGACCCATCCAGTTTTCTTTTTTGATTTTGGGCATTTCCGCAAACAGCTTCCCCTCCCGGTCAAAGCACGCCCAAGCCCGTTTCCACGTTCCCCAGCCCCAGGAGTGATGATACCGCGTAAATCGGTAGCTGGCTTCGCTCGTCCAATCCTTGGAATCATCGTAGTTATTCCCGCAAACTGCACCTACATCGGGGGTATCCCGGTACTTTTCCAATAGTTCAGCCGCGAAACGAAAAAAGGTGGAGTCAGGCACGGTGTCGTCCTCAAGCACAATAGTTTCCCCCACACTCTCAAATACCCAGTCCAACCCCCTGGAGACACTCAGGTAGGATCCCAGGTTTGTCTCTCTTTCCAAGAGTTCCCACCGACAGGGCCAGTCGATCGCTTCGCGAAAGATCCTCCGTGACTCCTCAACCCCTTTTTGAATATCAGCATTCCCAGGCTTTGGACCATCCGAGATTCCGAAAAGAACTGGGGGCCGAGCTTCCCGTACTTTCTCTAGCACTTGGCGTAAGTGATCCGGCCTCCGATAAAAAAAGACACTGACGGGAGTTTGCAGTTGCCAGCTCATGACCTCAACTTCTTCAGGACTTTCTCAAGTGGGCGCAGGATTTTCCGATCGATCCGCAGGTCGATCAGCCACCTCCACCACGGCAGCGGCGTAGCTTGGCCCGACCAGCTGCCCTCCGCATGGTGAACTCCCAAAATTTGATGGACCGGAGCACGTTCCGCAGAGGGGTAAAAAAAATCGGAATGATAGATGCGAATGTCCCCAAGATCCCAGAATCTACTGTCTGGTGATTCGTTTTTTAAACCGCGAAGTCCACGATGCTGTAGGCTTGCCGTGGCCAAAGTCGTGTTCATCACCGCTTTTTGCTTCCCTTGATAAAGGCTTTTCAATTCCTCAATCCAGGGGTGGGCGGGGACCGAAGCCAAAAACCCCAGCGCCGCCGAGTTTTTGCTGGGCCTGTTTTGCGCGGAAAGAAAGGCCAACACACACGACCGACTCAGAAGCGGCTCCACGTCGCCCACAAGCTCCATGTCCGTATCCAGATACAGCCCTCCCTGTTCTGCCAGCACATGGAGACGAATGTAATCAGAGGCAAAAGCGTATTTTCTATCCTGTAACATTCGGGTCACAAAGGGGTGCTCCAAGGGGCTGTTATCCTCCGTCCATTTATGAATTTCCCAGCCAGGCAAAAACCTCTGCCAGCTGGCAAGGCACTTCTTGCCTAGCGGGGTCAACTCTTTCCGCCCCAGCCAGACATAATGAATTTTTTTTGGTATCGGAGGAGTCATTTTTCCGTTTTGCTCATTCAGCTATTATCTGAGTTAAGGCTTCCAGAGCTGCCTCTGCACTGGTTGAGATTGGGGCCGCAGGTTGGTCATGCCCCATAACCACCTCCCAGTCTTCCCCGTTGCCGATGACTGCCGCATACCTCAAATTAGCCGCAACGCATGTATCACGGTAGCACGGATTAACATATTTCGGGCTGAAGAGTTCGAGCACCATGGTCCCAGGCTTGCAAAACACGAGGTTTGTAAGAGCTGCCCCGTGGGCAGCGACAATGGTCTCTGCCGAATGAAATAACCTCGCCTGTTCTGCCACGCTTGCCCCTTCACACTCGTAAGCTTCGAAACCCTGCAAAGCAAGCTGGCGACGAATTTCCGATTCGTGCCGAAGGATTCGGTGCTTTGCATCTGCCCTGCCAACAAAGATTTTACGTTTTGCAGAAGAGCTTTCGACAGGAAATAGTTCTTTTAAATAGTCGACTGTGCTGCAAGGCACAACTCCGGTCGTGCTAGGCAGGCTAGGCAAGGTCAGGTTTTCGCAATAGTACCCCGTCTCCTTAGGACCAAGAATTCGACATTTGTTCAGCGGTATTCCGGCGGCAAGAAGAGTTTCTGTTTGAAACGATTTTTTTATTCCGGTTACCAAAATATGATCGAATTTAGCAAGTTGGTAGCCCGCCCTTAGAGTCAGCTTGATCCTCGGCAAGACATCCGTCATCCAGTGGAAGTAAGTCTCCCCTCCCGTACTGGCTAAAAGAAGTGTCTGGCCGCAAAGTATCTCCCGACGAGGAAGAATGAGACGCCGGAGAGTCCAATGCATTTCAGGCAGTGCTCCCCATTGAATCGAGACTTCAGGAATCAAGTGATTTTCTTGATCAACTACCCCAACCGTTGGCCCATAAACTGTTGCCCCAGATAATTCAGCCACTCCAGTTTCTGGGTATTCCAAGGAATTCGCGCATAGGTGAGGATGGGAATGGGGCCAAATGCGATAAGCCTCTTCCCCTAAGTGAGTTCGTTTTTTTTCGATTACTTTGCGCGGAAGATCCCCCCATGTTTTTATGCCGACAGGCCCGGGGAGGCCAAGACCGCACCTTGCGGAACTGCGACGAACGGTCCGGGTCAGCTTAGTTCTTGTCGTCTTCCAAAATAAACTGGCCTTCATTATGTCTTTTGTTTTTTTGATTAGCTATCCCGATGCGTGGCGCCATTTGATCTTGATATACTGCCTTCTCAGTGGTGATGGTAAAGTCCATTGCTGAATAACTTGTTGCGCGCGCGCTTACTGAAATGAGGTTTTGCTTCCGTCCTCTACTCCCTTCTCCCGCAAGCTCTAGGCCTGCCAGACCCAGAGCTCATAAATGTCTATGATCATTAGAATCGCATTCGGGATAAGGCATTGTTAATTTCCGACTGTGCAAGAGCTTAAAAAGATTTGGGCGTTTGGGCTCCCTTACCTCAAGCCGTACCGATTCCGATTCCTCCTCGGGATTGCCTTAAGCATCTTCTTTGGTGTTTCCAACGGTTTGTTTGTTTTGTCGATCAATACCTTGTTCAACCGTTTGACCCCAACCCCAGCTCAAACTCCGCCAGTGGCCCAGATCGAATCAATCCCAGCGACCGAAACCGTTTCGTTCGACAAAAAAATTAAGGCTGCTTTGAAAGAAAAAACCGCGGCTATAGGCAAGAGCTTCCAAGTAGCTTCCGATGAGTGGCTTCCGCGGATGGGACAAAAAATCACCTGGAAACAGATGCTCGGTGGCTTTTCCCTTCTTCCACTTGTCATGGGCGTTAGGGCTATGGCCAGCTACTTCAGCACCTACTGCCTTACCTGGGTCAGTGCTCGAGTCATCCGAGACATGCAAGTCGCCGCCCTGCGTAAGGCCCAGGAACTTTCCATGGCCTTTTTTCAAAAAATGTCGGTCGCAGACCTTTATGCAAGAATTACTGCCGACACCAGTGCCATCTATGCCGCCATGACTAATGGATTTATCGACACCATCCGCGAGCCTTTTGCTGTTCTGAGTATTCTGATCAGCATGCTGATTATCGACTGGAAGCTGACCCTCATTTCTATCTGCATGCTGCCTCTGGTCGCTGTTCCGGTTGTCTCAAGTGGTCGTCGACTGAAGGCTCTCACCAAGAAGTTTACAGGCTTAACCGTTACCCAAAGTGGCGGACTTTTAGAAGCACTCGCTGCAGTCCGTATCGTTAAGGCCTATGCGATGGAGGCTCTCCAACTGCGATCCTTCCGTGAGCAGGCGAATCTCGGGGTAGAGATGAGCGTAAAGACAGCCCAGACACGAAATTTGCTGAATCCCTTGATCGAGATTTTGGCGATGCTCGGCATCGGCTTTCTCCTCATCTTCGTTTTCTCCACCAGCGCTAAGCCAGGCAATCTCGTTGCCTTCCTCAGCGCTCTTCTTCTCGCTCCTCTATCGATTAAACGGATTGCCAATCTGCATCTCACCCTGCAGATGACCACGGTCAGCACTCAGAGACTGGAAGAGCTGTTTTCGGAAAAACCTACGGTGGTCGAGCCCGCCGATCCCCGCCCCTTAAAATCCTTCCAAAAGGGAATCCTCTTGCAAAATGTAACCTTCTCTTACGGACATACTGATGTTCTCCACGATATCACCTTGGAGATTCCAAAAGGGAAAAAAATAGGCCTGGCAGGAGAAAGTGGTTCGGGCAAAAGCACGCTAATCAACCTCCTAATGCGCTTTTACGATCCAACCAAGGGCAAGTTGCTTTTCGATGGCCACGACTTGCGCGACTACGCGACAAAAGACCTGCTCCACCAGATGGCTCTAGTCAGCCAAGACGTTGTCCTCTTTAACTTGCCCGTTGGGATCAACATTGGTTTTGGCAAAGAGAATCCCACCCAGCAGGAGATCGAGCAGGCGGCCAAACATGCCTATGCTCACGACTTCATCATGCAGATGCCGGCCGGTTACGATTCCCCATGCGGGGAGCGGGGTCAGCTTCTTTCCGGAGGGCAGAAAGCCCGTGTGGCGATTGCTAGGGCATTTGTCCGTAACGCTCCGATCCTCGTTCTAGACGAACCGACCGCTGCCTTGGATTCCCGTGCAGAAAAAGAAATTCAAACTGCCATCGATTCACTGGAGGAAGGCCGAACGGTCATCTGCATCGCCCACCGCCTCTCGACCTTGGCGAATATGGATGAAATCATTGTCCTAGACCACGGGCGAATTGTGGAGCGTGGAACATTCGAGGAACTTCTCAAAGCCAAGGGTCATTTTGCAAAAATGGCGGAACAGCAGAGACTCACGGCCACCAGCTGAAAAGCACCCGCGGAAAATGATTTTGAAATTCGGATTTCGGAATTGGCCCCCGTGCACCCACCCATGGCCCAAGCCAGTCTCGCCTCCGGCTTGATAATTTTTTGCGCTGACGCTCCGGATTTTCGGATTAAGGAAATCGATGAACAAGGCTGAACTGGAGCGGCGGACGAAAGAGTTCTCACTCAATTTGATCCGGTTTTTGCAGAGTCTTCCAAAAAACTATCTGGGTGAAGCCTTGGGCCGACAGCTGCTTAAATCCGGTACCTCCATCGGGGCAAACTACCGGGAAGCTAACCGGGCAGAGTCCAAGGCGGATTTTATCCATAAGTTAGCGATTGTGGAGAAAGAAGCCTCGGAAACCCTCTATTGGCTGGAATTGATGCTGGAAGCCGGAATCGGGGCAAATCAAGAGGCCATAAGGCTTATGCAGGAGGCCAAGGAACTGTTGGCCATATTTACAGCGGCCGGGCGAACATCGAAAGGCCTCCGATAATTTCGAATTCAGAATTTCGATATCCGAAATCACAAATCCACATTCTAATTACGGCTTGGGCGGGAGGGGCTTTTTGGAAAGCTTATGCTCCAAAAGACGGGTGTGGCGGACGAGGGTGGAGTAGAAGGTGGAAGCGGCGATATAAAAGCCGGGAAAGCCATCGAGAAAGCCAAACCGGAGAACATAGGCCCGGAAAAATCTCCAGAATGCACGAAAGGTCGCTTCGGCAGGCAACCATCGAGATTTTTTCTTTAAACGCGATTCTAGATAGAGATCAGAGAAGTAGTTGATCTTAGAGACATAGCGGGAAATGGAGGGATTCGAGTAGTGGAGTATATCCCCGGACAACGTTCCAACACTGCCCTCAACTATCAGTCGGTCGTGCGGATCCGTCCCTCCCCACTTCGCCTTACCCGTACGCCAAAGCCGTGTCTGCCAATCCGGATACCAGTCGCCATGCCTCACCCAGTGGCCGAGAAAGAGGGAGCAGCGGGCCATTCGCAAAGCGACAGGACCCCCATCTTTCGCCGTCAGAAAAAAACGGTGAATCGAATCCTTTAATTTGTCGGAGATTTCTTCGTCCGAATCGAGTCCGAGGATCCAAGGTTGGGTGGCCTTGTCCGCGGCCGAGTTCTTTTGGGCAATATGCTCTTTC
>Ga0214921_10003815_pt1 | contig 22774 bp, 22 predicted proteins | sample LL1505_MetaG_FD_177992 | JGI IMG/M metagenome (GOLD analysis project Ga0214921, IMG submission 177992) | Freshwater microbial communities from Lake Lanier, Atlanta, Georgia, United States - LL-1505 | ecosystem: Environmental > Aquatic > Freshwater > Lake | place: USA: Georgia | collected... | reverse complement strand
ATATTGATTCTTTTACTATTCCACAATATAAAGACAAATCACCAGTTATTGAAAGTTGGTTTTTTGCATGTGTACCTCAGTCAAAATTTGTATGTGATTGGCGTGATGAATTTTCAAAAATAACTAATTTTAATAGTATAAATGATTATTTGAACGATTTAAAATCACAATCTGTAAATTTTCAAAATATAGCTATGCCAAATTATTTAACAATTCATATATCAGCACAAAAAGTATTACAAAGTGATAAAAAATACAAATTATCATTAATAAAGGCTGAAGATGATGCGTTCAAATATCTTACACAAAATGGATGGGACTCAAAAAAAGCTGTCAAAAATTTAGTAGATTGTACTAATGAATCTATAAAAACAACTTCGTCATGTAGTTTTTTACAAGGCAAAATAATAAAACTAAGAGGTGATGAAAGAAAAGAGATTGATAGAGATGCTCAGCTTGATTTTTTCAATAAATTCTAAATGTACAAAAAAATTGAATACCATGTTATTATTATATTATTATATTATAATAACAAAATGTCCAAGCCTATTTTTATTTCTATCGAAGGGAACATCGGTTCAGGTAAAACAACTATTTTAGAAAAATTAGAGGAATTCATGAGAGACAATAATCGTATCGTATTTTTAAAAGAGCCAGTTGATATATGGGAAACAATTAAAGATGAAAATACTGGCGAAAATATATTACAAAAATTCTATAAAAATCAAGATAAATATGCATTTCCATTTCAAGTTATGGCTTATGCGTCCAGACTTTCTATGATACGTAATACAATAACAAACAGTGAGAATATTGATGTAATAATATGTGAACGTTCATTAGCAGCGGACAAACATATTTTTGCAAAAATGTTGTATGACGATTGTAAAATAGATGATATTAGTTATCAAATATACAACAAATTTTATAATATGTTTGAAGACGAATTCAAATTGGATGGAATTGTCTATATTGATGTCGATGCAGAAATATGTATTGAACGTATCGATAAACGATCTCGTGCAGGTGAAAATAACATATCTTTGGAATATTTACAAAAATGCAAATCATATCACCATGAATGGCTGACAAATACGAATACCAATGTTTTAAATATTAATGCAAATGTCGATGTAACATATAATATTAGTGATCCAACTGATTTAGGTAGCGAATGGTTATATAAAATTCGAAATTTCATAGGTATTTTGACACCAAATAAAAAAAAACCATGTGGTTTATCATGGTCATGAAGTTTACTAACATGCTGTTGATTCAAAATAAATACAAAAATAGTGTCTATAATCATATAAAGAATGTTGAAAAATAAATATAATTATCACAGTTTTTTTATTTCGATAATTATATATGTCAGTTAAAACGCCTATTCGAGCAATTGCATATTTCAATACCAAAAAAATAAAGGGTTTGGTTTATTTTACCGAAGATTTGAAAAATGACACCGTTGTTATTGATATTCATATAGAAGGTTTGAAAAAGAACGGAAAACATGGGTTTCATGTACACGAATGTGGTGATATGAGTGAACAATGTGAAAGTATGTGTGCACATTTCAATCCATATGGGAAAAAACATGGTTGTCCTGGTTCACGAGAACGCCATGTAGGTGATTTAGGAAATTTAGTCACCAATACAATTGGTATTGCACATTATCGAATGGTGGATGATATGATAAAACTACGTGGAACAAAAGCGAATATTATTGGGCGTGGGTTGATTATTCATGCCGATGAAGATGATTGTGGATTGGGAGAACACGATGATAGTTTGACTACTGGACATTCTGGAAAACGCATTGCTTGTGCAGTTATTGGTTATGCAAAAAATTGAACTATTTTTTATAGTGATTTTTGTCTGCATCTATAATACGAAAATGTACTGCTGCATTGAATTTGCTTTTTATTTACTATTTGCCTTCATTTGGTTTTATACAGGTTCGGTTTTATTTAGAAAAGATCCGATTATCAAGAAACTGAAAATAGACAATGATTTACTGACAAAATATAATAATGTTTTGAATGAATATTATTATAATGAATGTTCTTATAAAAATATTCATACTTATGAGAATCTTTGGATAAACAACAATAAAAATGGGTTCAATGTTATACATAACAACAATATTACAATATCTGGTTTCAAAAAAGACAATTTATTTGATGGATTGGTGAGAATTGATGGAATGTTGTTGAATAATAATGAATTGAAAAATATCGATTGTATATATGAAAATGGGATACAAAAATCATGTTTTGTTATTGATAAAAAACACCGTATCGTCTTTGTTGTTCCTGAACAAGTAGTTGTAGTTTTATAATTATATTCAAAAAATTCAAAAAATAAAAAAAGGACTGAAACAAACAAAAAATTTAATTAAATTTCACAATAATTTTAACAGTCTCTTTTTTTATGCATTTACATGCACTCACTGAAAGTTCTTCACGCTTTTTACGTGTTTTTGTATTATTATTATTATTGGTGGTGGTTGTGTTTTCATCAACGGGGTCAATACTTTCATCCGACTCACCATCTGTGCTATTTGGACTACGACGTTTCGATGTGGTATTACGACTATTCATGTCTCGTTCGATGTCTTCGTAGTTTTGTTCGATGTACTCGATGATATTGTTCTCGATCGCCCATTTAAAAAAGTTCAGTTGTCCTATGGTGGTTTCAATATATTTTTCGTTGTCGTATGGAATATTGATACGTTCCCAACGACAAAATGGATCGAATTTACGCTTACTATATGCTTTGAGCTTTAGTTTATAGTCATTATAGACTTTGAATCTGATCTTGTCTTGGACGGTACCGCGTTGTGTATGTAAATCATAGACAGTATAATATTTTTTTGCGAAATTGGTTACAAACCAGTCGACGATACGTAATGATATTTTGGTTTCACCATTAATTATAGACATCATTTTATTGAGGGTTGCGTGATTGTTGTAAAAATCCATGAGATTTTTCATTAATAAATCGTTTTGTGTATTGAGATTCGATGCACAATATAATGACATTTTTGGATTGATATAGACTAGTATGTTTGTTTTGTTTATGCGGTTTTTTCGTAAAATATATATTTTTTCAAAAAATTGAATCAAGTAAATAATATAATATAATATATTATTAAAGAAATGAACAAAAACGAATTGTTACACTAATAAAAGTCTCCAACCGCTAAAAGCCGTGAAATGTGAGACAAGCCCAAGATTTTCTTTAACAGAAAATGGATAGGGTGCATTTACATTACCAAAAAGGGATTTGAGATTTTATTTTTTATAGAAAGTTTGTCTCATTTTTCTTTCCGGTCGGTGTAATATAAAAAAATCTATTTTATATTAATTTTTAGGGTTTATAATTTCTTGGTCTCTGTTATTATCACTCATTGTTTGGTTTGTTTAAGTTCTTGAAAAGGTAAAAAATGAATCAATTTTATTATGATGATAACTTATTGGTTATAATAAAAAATTGTCTATGAACCGCAATCAAACGTAATATGGTTATAACTTATGTACGTAATTTCTTCCAGGTATTTACAATCAGTTAATAATTCACCCTTTATTGGATTGTTACCGTAACATTTATATTCACGAAAAAACAGATTGTCCTTAATTTTATTATAATATTCTTCTGTTGCTTCCTGTGATAACCATTTTTCTACCTCTATTATGGCTTCTTTCTCAGTTAGTGCTTTATCAAATGATAAAGTGTGTGTATATTTTCTATAACGACTTATAAAAAATGTTATATGATTTATTTTTTTAATTGTATCCTCTAATTTATAATCTCCCATGGATAAAACATAATGAAACTCTTTTTTCTCTTCCATTATAATATAAATCGTAAAGAATTTTTATATTGTTTTCTACATTAATAAGTTATTTACCCAAAAAACTGATTTATAATATTTATTTAAAGATATCGTTTTAATATATACAAATGAGACCAAAACTATCTGAAAAATATGCAGAAGAACGTGAAGAAATTTGTTCTCGAATTTTGAACATTCTAGAATTGGACGACAATGGCGCTTTTATATTATCTACATTGGACGCTGATGTAGAAAGACAGAATAAAATCATGGAATTGAAAGACGAAATAAGAATGTATTTTTCATGTTGCAATATGAGTCCTTTCAAGCCGAGCGCTACTTGTAAACGTCCATATTTGAGTGTCGCTAGAAATATACTAAGAAAGCAAGGATATATGTTTATTGGTAACGACTATACAACAAAGCCCGACCACGTAAAAACAATACGCTACTATATATTTCGATGAAATAATAATATATTGCGGTAAATAACTTAGAAATAAAACCTTTAGGTATATTAATAAATGGAACGAAAAAGATGCTTGTCTAAAAACCGACACGGAGACGATTGTACTTTTAGATGTCTGGGTGATACAAGCTTTTGTAAATTCCATCAATATATGACTTCGTATAGTAAAGAGATGTTGGCAAAATTGGAACTTTGTAATGGATGTAAAAAGATGTATTATTTTGCTAATGAACAGCGGACTTGTGAAAATTGTAGAGAACGTGCGAAATCCAATAAAGTAAAAAAAAAAGAAACGATTATTTTATGTTCAAAAGAAGGTTGTAAATTCAAAAAATCGAACGACAATGATTACTGCGGAAAACATCAGATCTGTTTGTTTGAGGATGAAACGAATGAACTTAATAAAAAATTGTGCTATAATTATATTCGTGGGTGTAGAAGTCAATTAGAAATAGATTATGGGTTTTCTAGATGTCCTGAATGTTTGGAAAAAGAACGAAAACATGATAGAGAACGACGAAGAACAGTAGAGAATACGAATACTGATCCACCACTAGAAAACAATATTCGTACGTCGAAATATTGTACGACTTGTTGTAGAGATTTGTCATTTGATAAATTTATTGGTACGAAAATAGCAGAAACGAGAACATGTAATGATTGCAGAGAAAATAATAAAAAACAGGATGCGAAACGTGATAAAGAACACAGAAACGCTATTGCTAGAAAAAATGATGCGAAACCTGAACGTAAAGAGGTAAAGAAAGAATGGAATGAAAATAATTATGAAAAAGTTGCACTCAAAACAATTAATTACCGACAACGACAGATGGAAGAAAACCAAGAAGGTTATTTGATACATAATGCAGAAATGGCCAAAAAATGGAGGGAAAATAATCCAGATAAAATGATAGAAGCGAATGAAAATAAAAAAAATAGTAAGGAAATAAATTACTCAAATTATAAACGAAACGCAAATATGAAAAACCTTGATTTTTCAATTAATTATGATGAATATTGTAATATTGTAACAAAAGAATGTTATTATTGTGGTATTATACAAGAGCGCGGATTCAATGGAATTGATAGGAAAGACCAAACGAAAGGATATATACTAGATAACTGTAGTAGTTGCTGTAAAATGTGTAATTATATGAAAGGTTCTACGAGCGATGAAGTTTTTATAAAAAGGGTAGAACATATTTTAACGTTTCAAGGAAAGATTGATGGAAATTTATATCCTGAATGCTTTGCTAATCATAATACTACGACTTATTCTCATTACAGAGGAAGAGCTATAAAAAAACAATTAGAATTCTTGTTAACATCAGATGATTTCAATGTTATTATTAAAAATGATTGTTTCATGTGTGGAAAAAAAACTGGTCAACACCATGAAAACGGAATAGATAGAATGAATAATACAAAAGGATATACATTAGAAAATGTGAATGCGTGTTGCTGTGAATGTAATTTCATTAAAAAAGATTATTTATATGAAGAATTAATAAACAAAATGGTATTAATTTACGCAAAAAATCGGGATAAACCAGAAAAAATAGATACGGAAAATGAAAACAACGATTCAGTAAAAACAGAATTATTAGAAAAAACAATGATATTTAATGAAATAATAAAGAACAATACCACAATTTCGCCTCCAAAAAATAAACTCAACGAAAACAACAGGCATATGGTGCCAAATAAAAATAAAAAAACAAAAGAAGAAATAAAAGAGGCAAATCGTCTATATAAGCAGAAACAAAGAGAGAAGATGAAAGAAAAGTATGGAAATGAAGAATATAAAAAAAAACGTGCACAAGAAATAGCAGATAGTAGAGCTAAAAAGAAAGAGAATAGTGTATAAATTGATATATAAATGATATTTACATATCAATAAATTATGATTTTTATGATTATTTTTATTTTTTGTTGGTCAGATTTGTTGGTCAGAAATTTAGGAATATATAATATAAAATGTTGGTCAGAAAACAAGCCATACCGGTCATCCGATCAATTACTGTATGCGACGCCTGCCATACCACTCATGACACGAAGGACGTTGTAGTTGACAGCGTAAACTCTGACCTTGGCAGTGTGGGTACCACCAACAGTTCCTGATGAAAGAACAAGTTGAAGAACGGCGTTATCAATACGGGAGAAGTTGCACGACCCACTTGGTTGATGCTCTTCCGGTCTCAGGGCGAATGAGTAAACATTGATACCAGCATCAGGTGCGCGGGTGTGGTGTTGGAATGGTTGGACAACATCGAAGTAGTTACCTTCACGCTCAGAGAATCTGTCTTGGCCGTTAAGTTGAAGCTTAGCGGTGACGACTGGGTTCTCACCCCAACAGTGCATGTCAAGGGCGGTCTCTGAAAGAACGAATGTTCCAGCATCAGAGACAAGGGATCCATTTTGACCTGTGGTTGATGGAGCAAATGGAATGTATGCAGTTGGTGCCATTCCAGTTCCGTCAGCAGCACCTGGAAGATCAAAAAGACCTGATGAGTTAATGTAACCAGTGGCTGGAGTGGTTTCACCAGGTCCACCGAAAGCAGCGATAGATGGAGGAAGAGCATCGATGGCATCAGTGTAGTTGAATGGTTGAGCACCAAGGGTTCTGAATAAAGTAGTATCGGCAATTAAAGATGCGCAATAATCAACGTTGGCATCAGGTTGGACAACCCAGATTAACTCCTTGCAAGGGTGGTTGAAGTTAAGCTTGATCTTGTTTGATGATGAACCGACTGATTCGTCACCAGTGAATTGAAGTTGTTCAATAAGGTATTCGTGAGGGTTTTGTGCCATCTTTCTACGTTCATCAGTATCAAGGAAGATATAGTCGACGTAAAGGGAAGCGGCAACAAGGGATTGTTGGTATGCTTGGGAGACGGATTGAGTACCAGAGGTGGCAGCTAAATCACCGACAGCCCATAAACATTCACCAATAGGACGGAAATCAATGTTGATCTTGACTTCGTGGTACTGTACGAACCACTTATACCCTCTCTTTCGAGATATTTATCGGCATTCTCATTGCATCAACAATATAAAATGAGAACTTTAGCCGGGGGCTAGACTATATCTTAAGTCATCATAGAAGTTGATTATACTTCTCAGACCCATAACCATTTAGTCGTTGAACCTTCCTCATATTCTTATCATAACGAATTTAGAGGCTTGGCTGCTGATTGCCTATTTCAAACGATATTTTATTATCGTTATTATCCATGGGATTTTCACCATACCTGAGTTTTGTTCTCAGCCATTGTAAACTTTCATTTACAACTTGGTACCCAATAAATTGTTTGTATTTTGTATTGAAACGATTTACATTTACGATATTATTAAAATAGTAGTGTAGTAATAATTTATTACTTTTTTGTCTGTTTTCAAATGCAGAAAGTGGTTGCAAATTTGTCCAATGAAAGCATATTTTTTGAGATATTTCGTTGTTTTTGAAATCAAATCCATTAATTGGCAATATATGGTCTATTTGCCAATAACTACCAAAATTTTCCCAATTCATATTTTCATCAAAGCGAAATTCTAACCAAGATTTTAACCAATTTAAATCACAACCAATTAATTTGGAATATGACGTAGTTTGATTATTCAAAATCTTGTGAATTTTACTCCTTAAAATTTCAGACATTTTAAAATTCAAATTTGTTTTTCTAAGCTCTTTTATTTTTTCTTTTCGAATAGGTAAATATTCTTTTTGTTTTGTTTTGATATAGTCTTTTATTTCTTCACGGTTTCGATATTCTTTACGTTGTAGATTTATTATACTTTTATTTTTTTCTCTGTAAATTTTGTTTTGTTCTTTCAAGTATACTTTATTTTTTTCATAATATTCCCTTTGTTTATCTTTAATTTGTAAACTTGCACTTTTCCTATATTCTTTTCTACAATCATTACATTCATTACGAAGACCATCTTTAGAATTTTTTGATTTACCAAACACATTTGAATTTTTCAAAATCTTGCATTTTGAACATACTTTTTCCATTAAAATGGAATTATACTATTTTTTCAATAAATTTTTTGTTTTCAATTTTTTACAACAATTTATTTTTTATGGCTTTAAGGTTTTCCAGCAATTTGGATATGTCGCCACAAAGTTACTAATTATTCTTAGCAACATGCGACTAGCACCTGAGCATTATGATTTAAAAAATCACACCGAGGCTCGAACAAATTTTTCCTAAAATAGTTCTCGGATATTTTAGGTTGAGTACTTTTCTGCCCTACAGATTTTAAGGCAATTAAAGGAAGAGCAAGTCCAGGGTTTCTGCAGAACCAGAATAAAAGAGGAATGTAAAGGGTGGTTTCTGGAAGAGCATTTCTTGGAGCACAAACTTGGGATGGTCCTCCTGAGGCAGCACATGGACCTGAGACGTTGGCAAAATCAGGATCAATCATGTAGGTTAATTGAGTGGTGTTACCAATCATCTTGAAGTAACCACGTTGTTGTTCAGCAGACATGGTAAGTTGGTTCCAGATGTGCATCCAATCACCATATTGACGATCAATTCTTTGACCACCAATCTCAACTTCAACTTGAGCGATGATTTGTTCACCAATGTAGTTTAACCAACGAGCATAAACGGCCTTTCCTGGATTCATTGATTGGTTGATTTCAGGAAGAGTTAATTGTAAATAGGTTCTGTATGCAAGATCACCGTTACGTGAGATGGTACAGGTAACACGACGACCGAAGTCGGCTTGGCCTGAGAAAGTTTGCTCAATTGATTCCATAGCAAAGTTTGTATGGCGTCTGTATGACACCTTCCAGAAAGTGATTTCAGGGGTTCCAGTAAGGAAAACGTCTTGTGCGCCATAGGCGACTAGTTGCATTAGACCTCCAGCCATATCTTATGATATTTATAGACTATACAAAGAAAATAATTTGGAGTAAATACCTAAATTAATTATTATTTAAATAATAGTAAAAAAATATTATTTTACTATTATACACAATATAACTAGAAATAGTTTTTACTAAATAATATTGGTATTGATTCGATTTTTAAATAATTTTACATAGAATTATAATGGCTGATACATACTCTTATAAGATGATAAAGTAGTTACTTCTTCTCGTTCACCGTTTGTATATCTCAAACACACACCCAAATCATTACCATAATAACAAACAGTCAATCTAGGACCTGTATCAAATAAACTAAAACCCCATCTTTCTTTTTTCATATCTTCGTATGTATATATTTTTCGGTTAGCTCTAATAGTACCTGTACATCTTCGTTGTCCGTCTTCACAAACTATATAATGATCAAATAATGATGATACATTAAAATTATGTTGACGAACGGCTTCTGGCAGCTGCATATTGTTTTTTATATTAGTATCTATTTCTGTTATAATATTATTTTCATCGCATTTTATAAACAATGTTTTTATTTTCAATACGATTTTCGATTTACCTTTCACACGGGATGATAGATCAGTTTTTATATTACATCCCAAATCATCTAATATTTTATCCGCAGTAGCATCATTATACTCTTCACTATATTCAGGATGTATTTCGCCGGTTTTTGTATTTATAATATTGAACTTTTTGTTTTCACTATCTTTTTTTATATTACTTTTTTTAATATTTGTTTTCGTTATTAATAAATCGTTTTGTATAAATGACAAATTATATGTATCATCTTCGTTATACGCAGTAATTAAAGCATCCACCCAAATATTATTATGTTTATATTTGATACTATCATCTACCATCCAATGATCACGTATTACTTGTTTTTTTTGCCAATCATCATTCAAATACTCACTGAATGTAATTTCTTTTGCCGCCAGTTGAAACGTCTTCAAATGTCCATAAACACAAATTGATTGAAATTCACCATATTTAATTGAATAATGGGCAACACGCAACTGTGCTTGAGCAATAGTTCCATAACTAACTGTCGGTCTATAATCATGTGTTGCAAAAACACGATCATGAAATTCCCATTCTGTAGACCTTGTACTTGTTTGTTCATGAACAATCACAATCAATTTATCACTTTGTTTGTTATCCCAATAGCTTCTATTACTCCAGTTTACAGTTTCACATGAAATGTTCTGATTATTATTTGTATATTTGGATAAATCGGATTTATCAGCTATAATATTTACATCAGCTAATTCTGGAAACAAGTGGGAATTATTCAAGAATTCTTCGATTGAACGATTATTGCTTCTTTGTGAACTTCTATACGTTTTATATGTCAATCGTAAAACAATAACGTTTCTTATTTTTTTTTCTTTTGTTATCAAATATTTTTCGGCTTCAGCTATATTATTTTCATTTATATATTTGTTGTACAAATATGTAGCTTCCACTTTTTGCATTTTTGACTTTCTAAGATTTTCTTTTGCATTTGTAATAATTTGTCTACCTTGAGTCGACAACATATAAGTACCATCCTCTTTTTTGAAGAACGGTATAGCATTTTCTACCAATCCTTCTAACAAAAACTTTTTAGCACCACAATATGTTTCAGGTGGAATATAATATAATCGAATACCTTGTTCATAAATACCCCCAATAAAATCTTCGTCTTCTTCACTTTGGGTTATGTCCTGTGAAAATAACACCTCTTCAGGAGTTGCACTATATAGTATTACAAAAATATTTGTATTTTCTTTTATTCTACTATAAATAAATTTTAAACTTTGCCTGGATCCTGTTCCATAATCACATTCATCTGCGTGTAATATTATTTTTTTACCCTGTGAAACCCTTTCGTTTATATATCTTGTAGCTTCTTTTGCTACTTCCATTGATATTATTGAAAATACTTTTAGATTATGTTGTTCTAATTCACGACGTTGGCTTTCATCAGCTTTTCTATGGAATGCAGAAATGAAAATATGTTCTCGTTGTGTAGAACCATTATCTCTACGAGCAATATATTCGACTATTTCTCGTTTACCAGATTTTACTTCACCATGAATCAAAACACGTCTGATAGGATAGTCTCTAGATTCAATCAATGGAACAATATTGGAATCTACAAAATTAGTTATATAAGGTCTATAACGCTGAAATTCGGATACTGCCCATGGTTTGGGCGAATTAGTCAAAGCACTTCCTGTGGAAATAAATAATGACATTTTGATTTATTGAATTATATAAAAACTATTTTACAGAATTCAATTTTTTTTATTGCTCGAATCATTGGCTGATTTTTTTGGTTGAATTTTTTGACGATTTTTTTGATTTTCTAGATTCCCGGATACATTTGAAATCTGAATTTCTTATATAACCTGGTTTACATTTATTGTTGCATCTACGTGTTTTCGGATTTCGCTCTTTTCCCGGAGGACAGTCTTTCATTTTTATAACGGGTTCTTTTCCAGGTGTATTTAGTACTAATTCTGTATTTACTTTATTATCCGGTTTAGCATTAGCCAATAATTTTTTGATTTTTGTTTCAGGTTTTTTTGACAAATCAACTACAATGTCTTCATGAATTTCCTTCTTATGTTTTTCTAATAAACCGCTTTCTAATAATATATGTTCCAATTGACTCCTGGCTTCTTCGATTCTCAAACGACCAATCAAATCTGGTGTTATCATCTGATAATACAAGACAAACAATTTATCAGAGATAGAGTTATCTAAAAAGGATTTTGCATAAAGAAGCCAATGCATCATTGCAAATCCCAAACCATAAGAATCAATAGTATCAATTGATTTTTCTAAAAAATCATCGTATTGATAGGTATCAATACCATCTACGAAAAAACGTTTATAATCATTCAAATATTTTGCACGATTTTTACGATATTCATCGCGGTTTATGTTTGGATCCAATGCATAATAAAAAAAATTATGCATATTTTCGACATGTTTGTCTCCAACCTTACGATTGACAAAATTCTCTATTAGTGTATTATAAAAATTTATTCGAACTGTTTTACTGCCTTTTTTCAAAGAATCAAATTTTTTCTTTTTGAGAAATTCGAGTTCCCATGGAAAAGACCAATGAAATATACCCATATGGTTTGCGTTTTTATTGGATTCTTCTATTAGTTTTGTTTTCGAAGTCATCAAACCAAAATCGATAAAATTCAAACGATTTGTTTCGTCATTATAGACGAAATTTTGTGGTTTCAAATCATGATGAATCAAATCATTCTCTTTGAATCTTATTAACCCGGTAAATAAACGTAACGTCTCTAACAAAAAAAGTTCAGCATTGTTTGTATTCAAAATTGATTTACTAGAATTTTTAATCTTTTTGACATAATCTTCTATGTTGATACCACCATCAGCCATTATTATTAGTTTATGTTGTTCTAGATTCTTCAAAACTTCTTTCCCTATAGCACAATTTTTTATAGAATTTGTATTGATGTAGTTATCTTCGATGTTACAAGATATTGGTTTACCCAAATAAAATTCGCGTTTTTTGTCGGCATCTTTTAGATTTTTATATTCTTTGAGTTCATCTTTGGCTGCTGATTTGAGTAAAACTTTTGATACTTTGTTTTTGTATGATAATTTAGGCTTATTTTTACATGTGAGACTGGGTTTATGAACACAACCATATGAACCTTCACCGATTACTTGTGGTTCTAACATATATTGATATTGTTATTAATATATGTAGAGATTTTTTGTAATTAGGAATTTTTGGAATCCAATATGTCTTTGGAGAAATTAGATATTAAAAATGTTTCTAAATAATTTTCTTGGAAAATTTCACGACGGTTCTCGTGTTTTTTTGTGAAAATATAGGAGTCATCGGATTTTTTGATTGTCCAACCTTGGTCGAGGGCGTTTTGGATAAAAACCATTTTTTGGAACGACTTTTTATTTAGTTGGATATTGGATGGAAATGGATTGTTTATTAATGGTTCTTTGTTCATTTTGTTTTTATATATTTTTTGGATATTGACTTTTTGTGGGTTTTACGATTTCGTTTTTTATTATTATCACTATTAGTCAACAATAATATTATCAATAATAATAATTTACTCCAATTTAGTATGATTTATAAAAATTTATAATATATATATATATATATTATATGTCAAAGATATTATATCCCAAATCAAAGATATTATATCCCAAAAATAGTGCTTATGATGATAGTTATGATGATGATGATGGTAATGATAGTTATGATGATGATGATGGTAATGATAGTTATGATGATGATGATGGTAATGATAGTTATGATGATGATGATGGTAATGATAGTTATGATGATGATGATACTGAAAATTATATGTCAAACATATTAAATGCCAATAAAAATGCTGATAATACTGAAATTTTAAAAAAAAAATTATTAAAATATATTGATAAAAATAATAGAGAAAAAAACAGAAGCATTGACTCAAGTGTTATTGATTATATTGATAACAATAATTCTACATCATTCAAATTTAATTTAGAAAATTATAGAAACGATATTGAAAAAATAGATATCATGGGGCTTACTTCTCCATCATTAAAAGACCAAATCGATACTTTAAATAATCAAGAAAGAAATACATATGAAAAAATAATAAATAAATATAGATTATTTTCAGATTTTATTGATATGGTACATGATTTTAAAATTTGTAATGATTTTTTTTTTAAACTTATTGGATATAATAAAGCAAAATTTCCTGATGAAACATTAGAAGAATTTCAAACACTTTTTATTAATCTTTGCAGTGATAGCAATAATATTAGAGTAGATAAATCCTATGTAATACAGTACGAATTATTCAAAGATCTTATTAAAAAACTAAAGGAATTAAATTTAAATATACCTGAACTTCCGGAATACGAAGTATTATTAAAAGACAAAGATTATAATGATTATTTCAAAAATAAAAATGAATTTTTTAATTGGTTTAGAGAATCAGGTAAAGGGTCTCCTATAGGTTATAAAATTTCTGCGAATAATTATAGTGTACTAGATGGTTGTAAACAAATACCAATAAATATGCCAACATATTATCCTAAATTTTGGACACAAAATGTAGCTGGATTATTCGATGTAACTGTTTATCCAAATTCATTAAATGAAAATGGAGATAAAGGTGCTAAATTTGTTGTAAATTATGTTGATTATGTTGATGAAAAAAGACGCGTAATAACTGTTACATACAATATTGGCTCACGAGCTACTTTAGATAATGTATTACGTATTAAATATAACGACAAAATATTAAACCAAAGATTATTAAAAAAAAAAAAAGAAAGTTTAGAAGTTTTTACACAAAATATAATAACGGCCGCAAAAAGAGGAAAAGATGATGATGATGATGATGATGAACAATGTATCTTAGAAAATAGTACTATAGAAGATAGTACTATAACAATAACAAACCTAAAAATAAATGGTCAAGAACATATACTAGAAAACCTTGATAAAGAAATGCGTGAATTAATTATGGTATTTTCAGAGTGTATTAAAACTCTATGTGATAAACTTGTAATTGAACGGGTACAAAACAATTGTATGTCACCATCGGCATCGAATGCATTACAGTTTGAACCTAAACATTTACATGCATTATTTACAATAGATAGTTATGTACCTTATGTAGGTATATTAGAATATTTGGCAAAAAAAATAGATTACTGTTTTCCAACTTTTGTAAAAATAAAAAAAGGATTCAAATATCTAGATATGCCAACTGTAGGAAGTGACAATAAATTATTAAAAGAAAAACTTTATTATTTTAAATTACTTAAAAAATATTTTGAAATTAATGATGATGATCATGATGATGATAGTAATATGGATCTTGATAATAATAATTCATTAACTATTATTCAAACTAATTTAAAAAATACAGATGATTTTTTCAAAGAAAATATTTTTAGAAAAGACATTTTGAAAACGGAAGATTTATGGAAATATATACAATACGAATTTATTAAAAATTATTCGAATATTTGGATATATAAAAAAAGTGAATTTGAAAAATCTAAAAATACTGTTAAAGAAATTAATAATTTAATAAAAATTAAAAAAAAATTACTTAAAGAGAAGAAATCGTCTGAAGCTGATGGTATTAATAAGGATTTAATAACTTTATTGTTCAAATTACCCGATGTACCTAATATGGCATTAGAATTATCAGAACTTATTGAAGAAAGTGATGAATTTATACCGTTATCTTTAACTGAAAATATAAAAGTTATTCATGATATATTAACATTCGAATACTTAACTGGTACAACTAGAGAAATAACAAAAAAAATTAATGAACATTCAGAATTATATCGTCAAGGTCATAGATTTACAAACGGCGAAGCTATAGTTACTAAAATGAAAAAAAATATTGAATTGTTTGATTTAGAAAAAAAAATAAGAAGTAAAAATAATAATCAACTAATTGATGATACTATTAAAACACTTATTGAAGACCAAATGTCTTCTCAATATATTGAATTTCAAATGTCTTCTGCATACTTTGGTAATAAAAATATCAATCAAATTATAGATTATAATATAAAAAATTTAAAATTAAATTTTGATATTAATACATATTATGATTCAATTGTTTTAGAATATATAAAAGAATACAGAAAAAAACTGATATATAATCCAGAAGAACAAATACTAGTAATAGAAGTTAATAATATAATATCAAAATTGATACAAGAAGATAATAATGAAAAAGAACTTAATATAATAGGTTTTGCTTTTAATGTACTAAAAGATTTCAATAATTTGAAACATAATTTTTATACATTTATAAGTAAATTAAATCCTATACCAAAATATGATGTAGATAGTAAATTAGTTACAGTGAACTTAGCAACAAATACAGATGACAAGACAATTAAAAATATCGTTAAATTTTTTAATGAAGAAGGAGATAGAAAAATAAAATATATATCGGAAAACGCAACCAAAAAACTTATTATTCCATTAAGTATTGAATTAATTATAAATTTGACATATGCATCATTGTTAAAAGTTTCTGAAATAGACGAAAGAGAACCCAATGCAAAAATTTCAGATAGAATACCATTAACAGAATTTTCAAAACGTTCAAAATATGACATTCAAAAGTTGAATAATGAAATAATAGAAGAAAGTTATATTGCACTAAAAAGATATTGTGATGGTATTGAAATTTTTGATTTTGATACATACAGTAATGTATTGTTTAATTCAATTGAAATTGAGAAAGATGAGAATAAAAAAAATATTGAACAACAATATAATGAATGGATTGAAGAAAACCGGCGCAATAATAGTATAAATAAACCTATTGAAAAAATCATTGGATATATTGGTAAAAACGGAGGCTCAAAAAAAAGTGGTTCGAAAAGAAAACCTTCAAAACAGACCAAAAAACTTCATCGAAACAAACACAGAAACAAACACACCCAAAAAACTCACTCCAGAAAGAAAAGATATTCAAAAAAATATAGGAACAAATTAAAATAACAATTCAATTAGAATTCAAAAAATCATTGTATTTACACAGTTGAAGAATTTAAATGGGACACTATTGAAATCATGACGGGTATAAATATTATATTTTACTGCATTTTTTCTATTTTTATTGATAAAACCCCCAATCTTAACATAATTTATCAAAAAACTCACATAAAAAACACAAACTATTAATATCTATAAAACCCCATCTAAAAACAATACTATGTCCGCTACTAACTCAAAAACGGTACAGCCATCAAAATCGACATCCAATACCATCGATGAAAAACATACTGAAATGCTAAATCATTTCCATGAAATAGAAACAACTATAATTCCTAACCTACAATCCGAAAAAACACGCCTAAAATCAATTATTCCAACACTGAAAGACAATCAAATCGACGAATATATGGATATCCGCGATAAGATCACCGACATACGTTCTCAAATACGCTCCCTAAAATCCCAAAAAAAAATGTATTTATTGGACAACTCTAAATACATTTTCGATTATTTCGAACAAAAAAAACAGATATCAACTTCGTCAAATACTACTAATCAAAACACCAATGTTCTCAATTCCTTTTTTAAGATTCGATCAAATACATCAAATCCCGATTCATCCAACCCTAATAGTGATAAATATTCACAATCAAAAAAAACCTATCAAAACTACTGGCGTAACGTCAACAATGAAATAACCAACATACAAGACTTTGTAATTACTAGTGACGTATGTGAAATATGTCATAAAGGAGAACTCATACCACAAGACGAAGAAGGCATCCTAATATGTAATAACCAAGGATGTGGTAAATTTATTACTTATATTATCGATAGTTCAAAACCCACTAACAAAGAGCCACCCAATGAAGTATCCTATACTGCATATATCCGTCTTAACCATTTCAAAGAGATTCTTTCACAATTCCAAGCCAAAGAGACGACACAAATACCAAAAGAAGTCATTGATGCGATCAAAGCCCGTATCAAAAAAGAGCGTATCCAAGATATGTCCTTGATAAATTATGACAAAATGCGTGAGATCTTACGTAAGTTGGGTCTCAATAAATACTTTGAGCATATTCAATATATTAATTCGCTTTTTGGAATTAAACCACCCATTATGAACGAAGAGCTACATGAGACCTTATGTGTACTTTTTATTGAGATCCAAAAACCCTGGGCAGTGCATTGTCCAGCTAATCGTACGAATTTTTTCAATTATACTTATACGCTATATCAATTATGTGTTTTATTAGATCAAACACAGTATTTACCGTATATTCCTATGATGAAAGATCGCGAAAAACAATTAGAACAGGATATGATATGGAAAAAAGTATGTAATGATTTAGATTGGGAATTTTGCCCTACTGTGTAAAAAATATTATTGCGTTTGAATAATATTTTTATTGATCACTTTCGTTGATCTTCTCTTTACGTTTCATATAAGCACGATGTCTATATTCTTTTAGTTTATCAGGGTTCTCCTCTTTAAGACGATTCAAATATTGTTTTGCATTTTCTTTGACACGTTCTTTATTTTTTTCATAATATTTACGATGTCTTTCATTATTTGTATATTTTTCTAATTTATTTTTCAGTATTTTAATTTCACCTTCTAAAGCTGCGATTTTTTCATCCCGATTATCCATTTTTATATTATCAAAATAAAATATTCCTAAATATTAAACGTAAAAACATCACTCCAAAAAACTACTAGTATATGATACCAAATATCGATTATTGAAAAATTCCATTACAGAATCTAGTTTGTTATTTCCAGCAGCATTATCTAAAATTATACGGATGGATGTATCAAATAATTTATCTCGACTAGTATTCATATACATAGGAAACACAAAATATGATATAAGAGATTCGGCTTTATTAGAATTGTCTAATGCCGAATGTATAAAATGTCTATCAGATACTTTGGTTATTTTTCTACAACTAATGCCATAACGGTGTATTAAATACACTTTTTTACCAATATCGTTAATAGTCAATTCATTTGCATAAATAGTTTTATACAATCCTGGATTTTGTAGTGTTTCTACATTTAGATTTTTCATTGTATAATCTATGGTTTTCATTATATCTTTTATATAATGAAAAATGTATTTATTGTTTTATATTATTTACATAGGGAATTTTACTAGATTTAAACCTAGACCAAGACCGGCACCATTTCTTGCTGAAGCACCCATTGATGGAATAAATACATCAAGGATACTGAATGCTGCAGCAGCAGTTAGTGCAATAATAACAATTTCTTCAACGTTTAATGGTTTACGAGGAACAATTGTGGCAACAACTGCAACAACTAAACCTTCGATTAAATATTTGATAGCGCGCTTAATAAGCTCGGTTAAATCGAACATTCCTGACATTCTATTAATATATTATATAACAACAAAATAATTCCTAAATAAAACAAATATTAATATTGATAGCAAATTACTTAAACAAAAAAATACAATGAAATTATAAAAATGAGTTTTGAAAAAAAAATTCTTCCAAACGGTAAACAAAATCCTAAATATATCGATTTGTGTGATGAAGATCCACCTATCGCAGGACAAAAATTCGCATGTATTTCTTTTGTGTCGCCAGAAAAGACTCTTAAAAAGCGCGAGGTCTATTTGTTTGATCAATTTATTAAACAATGGGAATTTTCTAAATCTATGGAAAGATACTTCGACTTTGTCCATTTTATTGCATACAAATACAACCTCAAAGTAGAGACTCTTATTGATGATTTCAATGACTTTGTAAAAGAAGAAACCGACAAACTGAAAAAAAGTGGCATCGAAGACGATTACAAAAATTTTATGGATAAACAAGAAGAAAAATTAAATGAACAATTCAATCGCGAACATTCATTCCAAACATCAGTTCGTGGTTTGAAAATCCGTGGATCATTCCCAACTCAAGAAGAGGCTGAAATGAAATGTAAAAAACTACGTGAACAAGACCCTAATCATGATATTTTTGTAGGTCCGGTAGGTATATGGGTTCCTTGGGATCCGGATGCTTACAAAACCGGTCGTGTAGAACACTTAGAAGAAGAACTCAATGCACTTCATAAGGAAAAACTGAAGAATGAAGAGATGGCTCGAAAGGAATTTGAAGAACGTGTTCGTGAAACAAAAAAGAAGGCCATTATGGAGAACGTCGAAAAAGCAAAGAAGAGTGGTAATGTTTTAACACAAACCATGGATGAAGAAGGTAATTTAGTTGGTGTCAAAGAAACAGTTAATTTCGAGGAACGTGAGGTCGAAGACGTAGAAACAACTCAGTTACGTAATGAATTATTAATAAAAAATATCATGGAAAATGATGCCAAGAAATCAAATGAAAAGGCGGATGATTCTGAATAGTTTACCAATAAAATTTGTCTATAGGTCCACATAGAGAAATACCACTTTTTTTTTTAATTTTGTCTACAAAATTTTTAGGAGCTTTTTCATAAAAATTATCAATCAATACATCAGTTTTGTTTCCAAATAAATTTTTTCTGTCTTCTTTTAAAATTTCAATCATTCCTTTTACATCTTTATATTTTTTATAAATTTCACTTGGTAATTTATTACCAGGTTCAAGAATAGTACCCTTACAACCTGGATTACAAAAAATATTCATATCAGTTTTTTCTTGAATTTTCGATCCTTTTTTTGATTTTCTTTCTTTTTTGATTCTTTTCAAACTTTTTATAGCGTCATCTCTAACTTCTTTCAGTAAGTCTTTTTTTTTCAAAATTTTATTATATTCTTTTTCACGTTCGTCATACATTTCTTTTTTCAGTTTATTATAATTTTCCATTCTTGGTTTCACCAAATTATCAAAACATTTTTTGATTGTTCGGTTTTTATTTTTTTTTATTATTTTTTTTGTTTTATTCATTTTATAATATAACAAAATATTTTTCAATCTGTATTTTATAATAATTATAACAATTTAAAAACAATCCGCTGTTAAAAGATAAGTATACGTCATCGAGCGGATAGAATAATGAACACATTTTTACAACTACTTCACAAACAATTCGCTAAAACAAATGAATTATACAATATGTCAAATCTAGAAAATAATGTACAATGTCACTTTGATCTAACAGAAAAAACATACAATTATGAACTCAAAAAACCGGATTTGAATTGTTGTGATAAATTGATTATAATAACATTCAATATTTTATTATTGACACCGTTTTATAATACAAAAACTAAATTTAACTTTCTAAGTTCAATACGTGACAATATATTTTATGATGATTCAGTAAAACAAATGATATATAACATATTTTACGAAGTACAAAAAAAATATCACGTATTAAATAGATTAGTATATCGATACAAATATAAAAGAGCACATATAGCTATTGACACTGATCTTTCATTATCTAATATAAAGAGCTCACCTACAACTATGACTATATTACAAAATAATCAAAAATATTTGTTTACATTATTTGATTTGAAAAGACTCATAGATACATCCTTATCAAACTCACCATACCATTTTTCTCATCCATTACCTATAAAAAATCCTTATAATAATATGCCTTTTGAAAAATCGGTGTTATATAATATATATTTTTTTATGAAAAAGAGTGATTTTGTCATTCCTACGTTATTTCATCTATATTTTTTGAGTAATTTTAATTTATCAAAATTTCAAGAGGAAAACGAAGTAATGATACAAAAAGTTCATTTGAAACAATATTTACATAATTTATCGGCAAAAGAAACAAAATCTGAAATAATCTACATGTTAAAACAAAATAAATATACTAAAAAGATCAAAATAGATGCGGAATTTCCAAGAGATAAATTGATAGAAATATTCAGACCCTATCTGGAATTATTTTATAAACAGAATTACTCAATTGATCTGAATACACGAATAATGGCAAAAAATGAATTATATACAAAATTAAAAGATTTTTATAATTTTAATCCTATTTTCGGTCGCAAATGCATTGCTAATAAAAATCAAGAAAATACAAATGCATCTATGAATACTAATCATATTCAATTTCAGAAAAAAAACTATAATAAAAACTATGATGTCTCACATATAATTGTGGGCGATAATAATAATGAAGTCAATGATAGTGACGATGAAAGTGAAAGTACTAGCGAAGACGACGATGTTACTATTATTGAAAATAATAGAACCCGTAATATTCATGTATTTCGTGTATAAAACACCAATATACCTAATATAATAGAACTAACAATAACAAATAACGCTTTATCGGTTACTAATATATTATTCATATATTCATTCAATAAAAATACTGCTTCAACAAAATAAGATAACGATATCAACAAATTATTACCAAATATTCGTATTATACCATATGTAAATATCCAATATGCAAAAAAACGTTCAAACAACGGATTTCTATCATATTTTTTTATCATAGACAAATGCAATTCTGATAATATTGGGATATGTATTATTTTCAAAATAGAAATAGCACATAAAATATCATAAATACCATTCAATAATACTATACGTTTCAATATCATGATATATTGTATATAGATTGTATACAATATATTATTACCATTTGTTTTTTTTTACATTAATGGCTGGACCCTGGCGTTTCTTCGCTTTACTAGGATCATAAGCTTCGTCTTCGTCATCTGAACCCATATTTTTCGATATTTCCCAAAATTCCTTAGAACCCAATTTGAAGTCTGGGTGACCTTCTGCCTTGTACCAAAATATTTGGTCGTTTAGTTTATTGGATTTTGCATTGTTATTGATGACTAAACATTCGTAGTTTTCGGTTGTTTGGTCCATTACTGCACAAAACGACTCCATAGTTGGAAACATACTTGCATAATTTTCCCATATTCTTTTACGATTTGTCAAATAAGGTTCTCTTAATATAAATACATAATCGATGTTTGTACGCAAATTCGGTGGTATACCCAATGGATACTGCATAGTAATGATCAACATTATTTTCCAGTGACGACCATTCATAAATAAGAGACGCATCATTTTATCCCTTGTCCATGT
>Ga0214921_10003814_pt1 | contig 22778 bp, 26 predicted proteins | sample LL1505_MetaG_FD_177992 | JGI IMG/M metagenome (GOLD analysis project Ga0214921, IMG submission 177992) | Freshwater microbial communities from Lake Lanier, Atlanta, Georgia, United States - LL-1505 | ecosystem: Environmental > Aquatic > Freshwater > Lake | place: USA: Georgia | collected... | reverse complement strand
CGGCAATGGAACCAGAAACCAAGAAGCATATGTACGCTCTGCATCAGCTATACAAGACGGAGCTGCGTCCAAACAACCAGCATGTCACTCCTGAGATTGTGAATGAGTATATTGCGTCGTTTTGAATCCACTTTTGGAAAAAGTGGAGCAAAAAATAATATCCACATTATCCACTTTATCCACTTTTGGAAAAAGTGGAGCAAAAATTATAAAAGGTGGAGCAAAAATTATAAAAGGTTGAGTAAAAGTTATAGGGCTTGAGCAAAAATATAAAAAGATGATATGTATATGGCAGACCCATTTAATAAATTATTAGATTTAGCATTAGAAATATTAACGATTGATTTTTCAAGATTTACGTTCGATAAAAATACAGAAGCTGAACTAACACAAGCTGAGAAGGATGAGCTAACACGAATGGAGGAAATAATGATAAATACATCTCGGCGTATAGACGAAATTACACACCAAATAAATTTTGGTATTGGGTTGGATCAAAACCCGCCAAATGCTGCTGTAATACTACGGATGTGTCTTCTTGTATCTCTAGAATGGGGAAAGCGTGATAGATACCCTGGATACCTTGAATATTCTAATGCAATATATAGAAGAAGGCGAGACTTAGGAACACCAATAGATCCATTCAGAGGAGATCCACGTATATTTAGGTCTATGCAAATGAAAATTTACTCGTGTGTATATCAATATTCTCGTATGCGAAACCTAGACTTTCCTATACTAACTGATGAACAACGTAGATTGTTGGAAACACGTATGAATGAGGTTGTTCATGAGAAAAACAGACGAAGAAAAATTGCGTTCCTAGAAGGGGCAAGACAAGCTGGTCTAGAACCAATACCTCCAGAATGGAAACCACCTGGTTTTGATGGTATAAAATACTCTAAACAGAGTGGGTTAGGAGATGATGTAGATGATCATATAACTGGTTTTTTTGAAGAAGGCGGAAAAATATTAAGAAAAAGTAAGAAACGCCGAAGTAAAACTACAAAGACAAGACTTCGTAAAAGAAGGAAAACTCGTCGGAAGGCTAAACATCAAGTTTTTAAAACTTCATAAGAAAAGTAAAGCAATAGATATAAAATACGGATCAAAAATCACAACGCGTGGAGCAAAAAATAAAACGATAATATATGGCAGACCCATTTAATGAATTATTAAATTTAGCGTTAGAGATATACGAATTAAATTTTTCAGAATTTATGGGAGACGGACCTGTTTCGGGTGTTAAGGTAGAACAAATGGAGACGAGAATAACTGGTATATCTAATAGAATAGACACAATTATAAAAATAATAAAAGAAATTCCTCAAGATGAAGCTCCAGATGATCCTTTTATTATATTAGCGATGGTCAGTATATTGTCTAGAGATATAACTTATATACCTGGATACCATAACTATGACGAGATAGTATCTAGAAAAAGGGATATACAAGGAAGACTAACATCGGGGTTAACAGACACTCGTAGACTTATAAGTATAAAAAGAAAACTAAGAGATTTTTGTTTTGAATATTATCCTGGTGAAGATTTAGAACAACAATTAACTCCCGAACAATATAACATGTTGAGACAACGACAAAACGAGTCTATAGCCAAAGGTGAAGCGGCTGCTGCTGCAGCTAATGCATTCCTCGAGGGTGCCGCCGACGACAATCCTGAACACGCACCTCCTGGATATCAACCGCCTCCTGGATCATTTCGTGGTGATATATACCAAAAACAACCAGGATTAGGAGAACGCGTTGATCTAGAAATCGCTTCATATTTAAATGGCGGTAAAAGAAAGACTAAAACAAAGAAACAACGAAATAAAACAAGAAAGAGAAAGACAACACTATATAAAAAAAAGAAAACTAGCTATAGGAAGAGCATGCGATAATCGCTTCTAATATGTAAATGTGTATTTCCTTGTTTTGGAATGACCGCGTTTATATTTCCTCCTCGATTTGTTTGCCAGAATAAACGCCTTCTTTTTGTGATCACATCCTTCGCTGATAATATCATAATCAACCGCCGCTGCTTTACCCGCCGTAATCGAACTCGCCAGACGAGCTAAACCCCAAGATTGCGCTGTCTGATTTGGTCTTGAACCAGATGAGAAATATGCACCTTCACCCTTTTGTACAATTTTCTCAAGAGCAGATAATGTACAACCTGTCTTACGTGCCAATTCTTCATTTGGTGTAACATTTTCAATATTGTATATTTTTCTGGCGTCGGATACATGGCTTGATTTCTTGTTTTTATATGACGAAACTTTTTTACGCGTAAAGTATTTCTTGTTTTTATACATTCTTTTTGACTTTAACAACATACCAAGTTGTTTCTTCTTGTCTTTTCGTGATATGTTTTTTGGTATATACCTGGCTGGAAATTTGATTGGTTTCATCTGCTATATATTGATTTTATAAAATAAAATATATAATACATATGTTATTATATATTTTGTGTTTTAAACAATAAAAATATATGTCATGAATAACATAAACAAAGATTTTTGGAAAAACTTTTACGACAACAAAGACAATATAGAAAAAATAAAAGAAAATAGCTCGTTTTCATCATTTGTATATGAAAAATACATAAGTGAATATAATAAGAAAGATATACGATTAAAAATAGCAGATATTGGTAGTGGTAATTGTAGAGATAGTATATTTTTTTCTGGACACGGAAACTTGTGTTATGCTGTTGACATAAATAATACAACAAAAGAAGAATATCTAAATTGTTACAAAATAAAAGACGACGTAGAAGATTTTTTAAAAGAAAAGAAATCAAAAACATTATTTGATATGATTTATATGCGGTGGTTTATGCATGCATTGCCCTATGATAAATCAAAAAATATATTTAATTGTTCAGTTGAAAATATTAAACCAGGTGGTTTAATTTGTATAGAGGTACGTTCATTAAATGACGTTGAATTGAAACAAATAAGTAAATATGATCCAAATGATTCGTCGTATGAATCAACTCATAAGAGATGGTTATATACAAATGATATGTGTATAAAATTAGCAGATGATAATGATTGTGATGTATTATATTGCGATGAGGATTATTTTTCACCGAATGTAAACACAGAAACAGAAAATCCATTATTAATAAGGTTTATATGCAGAAAAAAATTGTTACCTTACTATGAAAGAAGTGAAAATTATAATAGTTACAAAGAGGTCGTATCATTGTTTAACAAAGAATCTATTGATTCCTATGATCAGATGAATAAATTTAATATAATATTAGAGAAACATAATATAAAATATGTCGCCGTAGCAGGTACAATATTAGGTTTAAATAGACATGGCGGCATAATTCCTTGGGACAATGATATAGATATAGGTTTTATAGATAGTGAATGGAAAAAACTTATGTTGATCAAAGAAGAATTAAATGAAAATGGGTTTAAATATAAAGAATGTTATAGTTTGCATTGTCATTTTGGATTAATAGATTGTTTTTGTCTAAGTTTAAAGAATAATAGTTACGATGGAGATGCTAGAACTTATTGTAGTATCAATGAATATAAAAATGTAGCAAAACAGATATTTGGATATACATATATATATGCACCATTTTGTAGTAGAGAATCATTGACTAGAAGATATGGTAATTATTTTATGGAAGGAGATGTAAATGATAATTTTCATTACAAAAATAGTGAAATAAAACGATTCAAATTAAATAAATATGATTTATCATATCAGTTAAAATAATCCACTTTTTTCGCGAAGCTTATGAAAAGTGGAGCAAAAAATTACATTACACTTTATTCACATTTTGCTCCACTTTTCATAAGCTTCGCGAAAAAAGTGGATAAAGAGTATATAAAAAATTGAATAGAAATTTCTATTTATATTCAATTACACACAAACCTATTCAATTCAATGGACACTATCATTAACACCGATAACAACCAGGACACCAAGCAATACAGCAAGTACTATCAAAAGAAACTTGCTGCAGACCCTGATTACTTTCGTAACAAGCGTGACAAAATGGCAGAGAAAACCAAATACAAGGAACATCGCGATGAAATTCTAGAGTACCAGAAGAACTACAACAGAGAGCATCGCGACGATATTCTTGAGTACCAGAAACAATATTATCTGGACAACAAGGAGAAATTGTGTCGTCTTGCAAAGGAACGTCAAAACCAACCGACTAACTGCCCGCTCTGTAACAAGACGATTGCCAAGGGAACACTACCAAGACATCAAGGCCGACCTATCTGTTTGAAAAAGCAGAGACAGATCAATAACATTCAAACTATAGAGCAACCAAAAGAAGTAATAAAATCAAAAAAAATTAAACTAAAAATTGTCAAACGCCTACCAGACCAATAATGGTGTGGGTGGGTAAGGAAATAGAATGTGAGATATGTCAGCTGAATTTGTCATCTATCTTCCAGCGAGATATACTATGAATTATTATTTTTTGTTTCCTCGGTTGATCAATCTAACTTTACCTAGCCATTCTCCGATCATGAGCCATTCATTGACAAATTGTTGATATTTTTCATTTCCGTCGTCGAATGTATTGATCTCATAAATTTTGGCTTCGTTCGGCTTATATAAGTTCCATTCAGATTCGCTCATACTTATTATGTACAAATGTATAATAAGTAAAATTATCATTTTTTTAGGAGAAAAGAGACCATTTTTTAGTGGCCTTCTTGTTGGGTTCTAAATAGGTTGTCGTCTTGAATAAATCTACATTCTTAGGGTAATATGTTTGGATATACTGATCCATGCTAGTTGTTGACATTGATTTATTACAACCGCTACAAATAGGCCGTATATTATCAACATCCGTTGTTCCACCATTAGCAACTGATAATACATGACCAGCTTCAAAATTTAATGCGGTGATTGTAGTTTCACGGCAACAAAGACACAATACCTCTCCCTTGTCACTTCCAACATGTCGATTCCAGGAATCACATCGGACTTTCCCTGGTACACTGGTCCGTTTCTTTGGATCACTCTTGGCCTTTTTGACAATGATACCAGTTTCAATATGTATGATTTCCTTCACCCATTCGTAACGATAATCGTCCGAGATATGGTTATAGATTCCTAGATAAAAACCAGTCTCTTTGCATTTCTTAATAATATTCTCAGAGACATTCTTTGAATCGGGATATTGTTCGATTGACCATTGACTGATCTTTGTGTTGTGGTCTTCAATAATTTGCTGCAAAACAACAGCTGATTTTATTTGCAGACGTTCTGTGAGAACACCTAGGGCTTCTTGGAAGAAATTGAAATAAATGTGAGGTCGTCTTGCACGCGAATTCTTCGACCAAATCGCAGGATACTTGTCGTGAAAATACATGGCGACCTTTTCGGGGATACTTTTGTCAATGGTCTCTGGAAACTCTGGTAACGGAGTGTTCTTGTTGATCATGTTATAGTTCTCTCGGAGTTGTTCTAGGGTGTCAACAACCACAATTTCAATGCTTACAGGAAAGGAAATCAACTGGCTGATGATCTTAATAGACTCGAACCGATGTTGGCCGTCGACAATATACAGATCGCCAGTCTCTTTGCAAAAATGTATATTGATGACGCCTAGGAAATTACAAGCACCAGTTTTCTGAAGGCACGATTGCTGATAAGCAACAATCTCTGTAACTTTGGCATTATCGCGAATGCGTTGAATATTGGGTACTTGAATGATATGTGATAGTAATTTATTTGTCTGGATAATTCCGATATATTTATTATTGATTGTAATTTGGTGATCCATATCATCCCATATCATAATGAGGTTCTTAATTATAATATATGATATATCTCTATATCATAAATCACTCTAAATACGTCTGGTTCTCTTTTTACTCTTCCTTAAAGTCTTACGTTAACGTTTAATCTTCATTTTAACTAGCATATTGTTGGCTTTTCTCGAAATAGTATTGTATAAACGTCCCTTCTTGCTATATTGACGTGCACGAACATATGCAGAATAAACACCCCTCGGATTTCTCTTGCATGTATTTCGTGAACAAATTGGAAATGACTTGTTGGGACCAAGAAAACACTTTTTACCGCAACGAGATAACATTCTGGTTCTCTCACGCCTGCTAGGGGCTATCCATCCTTTGGTCGGTGAGCCTCTGTTCTTACGTGTTGTTGACATTGTATATTAAAGTGATATTATTTTCTAAAGACTATATATTTATATGAGCAACAACGAGCAAAAGTATGACTATACCAAGCTTCCAGAGGATAAACTAAACAACCTCTCTAGTCTTTTCTTATTTTATCATGTAGATTGTTTACGAAAACAACGCGAAATGAATTTAACGGATAGCGAAATCCCGTGTAATATGCTATTTAACGAACACTTCAAATATTTTAGACGAGTATCAGAGTTACATGATAAGTCAATTGAAACAAAAAAATGAAATGTTAATGATTAGCAAATCATAATGTAAATATTACATAATGATTCAAACTGATATTGATGCCGTTTACAACAACATGTTGGCTTTGCTGAAAGAGGAGTTGGTTATTTCACAGAACACTAAAGACAATAGTCGTATATCATATCGTCTGCGGAATATATTTACATTCATATTGGACCACTATGACAAGATCGTCAATAATAACAAGGAACTCATCGAAACACACATGTCAAAATACTATACATGTACCCGAGAAGTTATTAATACTGAATATAATGTACTATGTGTGAAAAAAGTAGAGTCAACATTGACTACTGACGAACAAAAAACATTAGATGACTATAAAAAGACAATTGAATGTGTCAAGCGTTTCACCGATAAGTATTATGTATAATTCAATAAAAGACAATTATTAGAGAAAACAAACTATTTACACCCTTGAAGATTTTAGAACTTGTAAAAATGGCACGATTTTTTAGTGTTTTTCATTTTTTTTAATAACATAAAAACAGGAGAAAAAATTCTTCGCTTGGTAAAAACTCATACTTACGAGTTTTATATAATTCATCACATTTACTATTATTTTCTTTACATTTACTCAAAAAAAGTAAAATGTTTGCTGAATATTGGTACCACAAGACGAGAAGGTGGGCATCGTTGCAAATTGATAATGTTTAAAGCTCAAATCCATTTACAATATTCGTAAATTTTTCTATATACATTTTTTCGGCCGCATTTATCTTGTCTGATTTTTTATCTAATATTTTATCTAACATATCAATACCCATTTTAGTAATAATTTCATTGTAAAGATGTTTCCAATTTTCTGTGCGACAACACGGACACCTTATAGATTTTTTTAATGTATCCAAATTCATAAAACGAAAACAACGTGCAGGCAGTTTAAAGTTATCTAACGTTTTTGCCTTTGTAATTTTTCCAAGACACTTAGCACATACAATACCACTATCACATGTTTGACAAATATAAGTAAGTTGTCTATACCCCATCTCTTCGAAGCACACACAGCAACTTTTACGCATAGTTGTTAATTTTTAATCTTACTAGTATTTACTTGTCTTTACTTTTTAATCAATTTTTTTTACACCCTTGAAGATTTTAGAACTTGTAAAAATGGCACGATTTTTGAGTAATATTTTATTTTTGTAATAACATAAAAATACTAGAAAAAATTTCTTCGCTTGGTAAAAACTCATATTTACGAGATTTATATAATTCATCACATTTACTATTATTTTCTTTCCATTTATTCAAATTAACAAATCTAAACAATCTATCTTGAATTTCATCAGGATTTTTTAACCATTCATTAAAAAAATATTCTTTCCTTGTATCTAATTTATCAATTTGTCTAAAAAATCGTTGTTTTAGCGTGGTTTCATTAGATAAAATATAATAATTATATTTGCTATAAAGATTATAATATATATCACTATCATCCATCAAACCTAAACACAATTCCGCATCTAACCCAACAAATATAATAGGTTTATCACTATGACTTCTAATGTATTTGTCAATGTATTTTTGATATGATTTTGATAGTGATTGTGTTAAAAATTCTCCGTGTAAATCATCTAAATCGCAAACATATATTTCATTTGGATATTCTTTCAATAATTTATTGCCGATCGTAGATTTTCCCGAACCTTGTGTTCCAGCAATATGAATTATGATATTTTTAACGCCACCGCGCATTTTTCTTGTTTTATTTTTACATTTTTTCACTTTTTTTGATGTGCTTATAACGCCCATTATTTATACTATTATAGAAATATATAATAAATGTCAAAAACAATAATACATATTAGTGGTGCGTCTGGCTCTGGCAAAACCTTTTTAGGCAATCTGTTAAAAGAACAATATAAAAACAGAATCATAGTTCAAGACTTAGATGATTTACGCGACAAATTTATAAAAAATTTTTATGGCAATAAAAAATGGAGTTATATTAATGAAAGAGAATATCAAAATTATATTGATGCTTTTATTGATAAACAAAATAAACCGATTGTTTTTGTTGGATTAAATGATAACAATGTTTATGGAAAAAATAAAAGACTATATTATAATTTACAATCACAATATAATTATTATATTGAAATTGATGATATGATAATAGTAAAACAAAAATGTTTGAGATTATTAGATAGTATACAAAATGACGAAATGGCTATGAAAGATTTGATTCAAAACAATGAATTATTCGTTAAAATGTTCTCACAAGCAGTTAAAAAAGAATGTAGCGCTAAGGAAACTATTAAAATGAATAATAAATGGAAAAAAGAATATGAAAAACAAGATTATAAATTTATGTCAAGTGAGGATATTTTCAAACATATAAATAATGTACTATCTAAAATTATATAATTATGAAATTATGTGGAATGATTTCGGGTCAATATAGCAATTCACGCTATTTTTTTCAATACTTTTGTCTATACAAGTATTTAGTTTTTGTATATAATCTTTGAATCCGCTAAAATACATTTTCTTGATTCTTTTGTGCTCTATCATTAATTCGGTTCTCTCCATTCCCGTCTTTACGCTAATTATGTCATTGGATATAGTCTCAATAGCCTCTTTCAATGCTGACATTGGGTTATTTAGATATGATTCTAAATTGGTTTTTAGTTCTACTTTATTTTCATATTTATGCTTTTCTATTTCCAATGTGTTTTCCAAAAGTGTAATATTTTCATCCATCGTCCTAATATCATCATCACTAAGCAATTGCGATTTAATTCTGTCTTTGATTCTGTGAAGAAATGAAATCCATTCAATTCGTTTCTTTTCAAGTTCAGCATTTGGTATTTGTTGTAAAAGTCCAGATGTTTCAAGCTCATTCAGTGCCTCAATATCAGTCAATATAGTTTCACAATACTCGGTTTCTGTTATGAGGCGTTCAATCGTTGGAATTGATGGAATCATTCTTTCTTCCCAAAACCTTTTAGTTTGTGCGATTGCCATTTTTTCAAGTTCAATATATTTTAAGTCCATTTCGTTCATTTTGTTTGCGAAAAGCTTCATTTTTGTCAAATCAATATCCGTATGTTTTTTTACTTGGTAAGTTTCTCGTTGCATAGCAATTAATTGTTCTGCGGTTGTCATAGAGGAGGGTTTCGGTCTGCTCCAATTAACAAGAGGCAGTTTTTCGTATAATTCATCTATTTGACTCTGTGATTTAGCAAACGCTAAATATAACTCTTCAATTTGTTTCGTGCTATCCATTCGTAAATTATATATTGAACGTGTTAGGTTATCTTTAAATCAATTTTTTTATAATTATAAGTCGGCATATAAAATTCAGATTTTAGACAAATATCTTTGTGTAATATATGGATATTACTACGTTAAGTTCCTTCGAAGAAACTGAATTATTTAAAAGGATAAAATTAACCAACACGGAAGAATATATTGGAGACTTTTACAAAATTTGGGAAAACTTTTATATGTTATTTGATATTCTTCGCGGTGAAGATAAAACTCATCAACATTTAGCTTTAGATTATTACAATAATTTTCGAGTAAAAATATCATATCCAAATGAGATTGAAATTACAGGAAAGTTTATAATTGGAAAAGATGACATGGGGGGGTACAAATTGGATAGCTACAAACTAGATGAATTTTTCATAAATGATTTTTTAGAACAAGATAGAGAGCAAGTAGAAGCAAATGCTGTCGTTGTTATGATGAGTCTAAAAACTTGTAAGCCGCTTTATTTTTTTGATGATTTCTCACAAGAAAATCAAAAGTTAGCAAATGGAAATATCTTAAAAAGTGCGAAATATTGGAGAATACCTCCTCAGACTCGTCTATCATGTAAAGAGTTCAAACCACTGGTACAAAAGGGCGAAAAATTTAAAATAGAGGTTGGCGGAAAACGAAAGAAAAAAAGAATAATGCGTACAAAACGAAAACGAAATAAACACACAAGACGCACTAAACGCCGTTGAAATTACAACTTATATAATTTAAGTTTTCGTTTTCTCGTGGATGATTTATTTGTATAACTAAATTGAGTTTTATCCCCATAAGCAAAACCAAAATAATTTTTGTAATTACTTTGTTTTATCTGTTTTATTGAGTTTTCTACATTTGTTTTAACTTCTTGAATCGTTTGTATATTTCTTGCCTTTTTTCATATATGTTTTTAGTTGGTTGAAATACTAGAATGAGACAATATTTTAGATAACCTAAGTGATATTATTATTATTGGGGAATATATTTATATAATATTTTTATGTAAATTTTATAATTTAAAGTATTTTTTATATTTACATAAATGACAATATTAACGTCTGATGGAGATAATACAGATTTTACACCATTGGCAAATAAAAATCTCCAATCAGAACTTATAAAAGCTGTTGCTTCACTAGACGGACTGAATGTACAAAGGTCGAATGCAATAAAAAATTATAAAAAAGATAGAGCAATATGGGTGAAACATTTATTAGAATTAACTAAACCACTTTTTCATATGTCAAAATTAGACTTTAATAGTTTCAAAATAAAAAAATACTACATTGATGTTAGTAATAATGTTAATAAACTTAATATTGGATACTTAGAATGTTTCTCTAGAATTTTTGCTGGTATAAGTACATGGATTATATCAAATGATGATAATAATTATGACAATAATTACGACAATAATTATGAAAATAAACAAAAAGAATTAATATCATCGCTTGTCTATGATTGTTTTGATAAACTCATACCTTTTTTTGATAAAGAAATGGACCTTTTTTCAATCGAACAATCGATTGTAGAATGTGCGTATATTTGTTATGGTTTTATAATAACTAAAAACAAAATATGGCTTTTATTAAAAGAAGAGACACAGAAGAATATAATACAAATTCTTAAAAAGGTTCGACTTTTAATTTGCGAATATCATTATAATTGTAATTGGTATCTATTTCATGGAATCATTGAAACTTTTTTTAAAACAATCAACATAGATTATGACGAAGAATTTATAATAGAAATGATTCATTCTGTTAATGAATGGTATTGCGGAGATGGATTTTATTTTGACGGAGAGAGAAAATTCAAAATGGATTATTACAATTCCTATGTTATTCAACCTTTTTTTTTAGAAATATTGAAAGTATTCAATTCTTCTTTATTAGATGTTGCTATACAAAGATGTATTAGATATAGTGAATTTTTAGAGAGAATTATAGGTTCGGATGGTACATTTCCACCCATCGGAAGATCAATTACATATAGATTTGCTGCATTTCATTTGTTATCTTATTGTATTTATAATAATCATATTTCTGTAGGTCATAGTTATGGACAATTGAGAAACGCATTAACAAAAGTTCTTGTTACTATTTTGAATAAAGAAGTATATGACAAGGTTGGATTTTTAAACATGGGGTTTACATGTGAGCAAAATAGTCTGCAAGATTCTTATTCAAATACAGGGAGTTGTTACATAACAACAATTTCTTTTTTACCACTTGGATTAGAAGTAAATCATCCGTTTTGGAATGATTCGCCTGAGCCATTTACACAAGAATCGTGTTGGAAATCTAAATCACCTATTACAAAATACATAATTAATGACGAATTAAAATTAAATTCTAAAAAAATAATTATTATTTTATATGGTGAAAAGGAGAGATATTGTGAAGACTTAACAATATATCTAAATAAATATTTTCATAATAGAAGAACTATTTTTATTGATGAAAGTAATAATCAAATTGATAAAATTATATATGAAACAGAAAAAAATAACTTAGTTGTTACATACGATTCATATTTTACTATTAAAAAAAAATTAAATACCTACAGATGTGTTGAATTTTACATAGGAAAAAGAGAAGATGCGGAATGTACTACCTTTCTAACACATAATGAAATAGATTTTAAACCTTCCTTACATAGGTTTTGCTTTAAATTAATGCAACCAAGACGTGTTTTATTGGTTTCGCCTGGTGGTTCTGCATGCACTTCCTTTTTACAATTTTTACAAAATAAAAATATAATTATTAATACTCCTAATAGTTATGGTGATATAAATGATGGTTTAAAGCATTGTTTGGATAATAGTTATTTAGTAAATGCATACGACCCAACTCATGTAATATATCAATACGGAGATTTAGATGCTACAATACGATCTTTATTTCGTCGTAATTTACTTGAAATATCATATTTTTATGACAATATACAAAAATTTATGAACCCTCTTCATCGAAAATTGAATAAATATATAAAATTCAATACATTTGAAGAATATATAGAAGATGTTTTGAAAACCAAAACTGAAAATCTTGGAATTATTAAACATTGGGCATCTTGGAAGTCATCTTCTAGGAATATATACTTTGTTCATTATAAAGATATACATATAGATACAAAATTGGATGATTTTATAGGTGTTTCTAAAGGAACATGTAGTGAGTTTACTATAAAGGAAAGACAAAGCAAACGACTTTCATGTGAAACAGATGAATATATAAATATCATAAGGGATATAGATTTACTTGAGAGAGGAAACAAATCGTCTTTATGATTATAAATAAGATATTTATTACATATGAGATTTATTAAATAGGAATATATTTATTATACATAATAAATATACTATAAATGATATATGATTCATCTTCGATTATACACCGAAATATTATTTTTGATGCAATAGTTCGTGGAAACAATTTTGAACAACGTGTTTATCCATCCTTTGTAAATTTTATAGACTTTATAGAGAAACAAAATGGTAAGTATGTACTAACATATGGAACGTTATTGGGATGTATTCGTGATAATAAAAGAACTTTATGGGACGATGATTTTGATATATTTATGTTTGAAAAAGACATGAATGTTTTTCATAATTGTCTCCCTTCATTAAATTTACACCCGTTCTATTATTCACCATTTATAACGCCCCCTGAAGGGGGAGTTTCTAATGTCCGAAGGTGTATTCCTGAGAAAGATATTATATATAAAATTAATTATGGTTTTTATAATTATATAATAACCAAGAATAAAAATGATTTCTATCAGGTTTGGAATGTTAATATTATTAATAATCAAATACTAAATAAAGTAACCGATATTTTTTATGAAAAATATTACCATAAATATAAAAAGCCGTATTATAATTCCATAACTACAGAATTTTTCAATGGAAGATTATATAATATACCTTCAAACTATCACGAAATATTAGTGTCATCTTATGGTAATAATTATATAAATGAATATGTATGTTTCAATCATATTGTTGCAAGTTGTTACCTAGATAAAAATAAAGATAAATATTTAATAATTACTAGAGACGATTATAATTCTTTTGTTAATATGTTATTACTTCGTAGCGAACAGAAGTCGTTGCTTCTTAGTGAACTTAAGAATAAATTTATTACACCTTTGAAGAATTAAATCCGCATTCCTTCAAATGTCTATTGATGTTCATTAGATTATTAGGTAAATAAGATTTTCATAAGCAATAAGCAATTATAGTGATATATTTATATAACTATAATATAGATGATATATGATTCATCTTCGATTGTACATAGAAAAGTTATAGTTAATGCTATAGTTCGCGGAACCACATTTGAAAAATATGCCTATCCGGCATTTGTCAATTTTATAGAATTTATAGAGAAACAAAATGGTAAATATGTATTGGCATTTGGAACATTATTAGGTTGTATTCGAGACCAAAAAAGAATTTTATGGGATGATGATTTTGACATTTTTATGTTTGAGAAAGATATGAAAATATTCAATGATCAAGCTGATTTTTCTTTTACAACTGATAAACATATCATATACAAAATTTCATATGGAAATTATAATTATATAATAACACAAACTCCATATTTTTTTTATCAGGTTTGGTGTGTTGATATTAGTAATAATAAAATACTAGGCAAATCAATTGATATTTTTTATAAGGTATACTATATATTATACAATCTTCCTTATCATACTAACGTAACCACAAACATTTTAAATGGAAGATCATATAACATACCTTCTAATTATAATGATTTTTTATGTCGTCGTTATGGTAATAATTATATGAATGAGTATGTATGTTGTAATCATCTTATAGCAAGTCATTATCTAGATAAAAATAAAGATAAATATTTAATAATGACTAAAGACGAATATAACTCTTTTTGTTAACTACTTCCTTGTAATCTCGTCGCCAATTTCACCGAATGTCTTGATAGCATCACGAATACACTCCTTCAAATGTCCTTTGATGGTCATTAGGTCAACTGGATTCTCATATGCAATACGAATAATACTATAACTATCATGAGGATGCATCTTCTTAAACCCACAATACGTCAATACCTTAGTCTCGTAATACTTGGCATACAAATAGTACTCCAACGTCTTGCCAATCGTATAATCTTCGTTATCCAGAATAATATCATATGAATTCTTCATAGTAGACTGCGAAGGCTTAATCTCCATCTTATCTGTGTCAATCAGCACATCAATTCCCTTAAACGTCTCATTCAATACCTCAACAGCCTTCTGAACCAACTCTTCATTCGTAAATACCCCGACAGACTGCAGCTTAAAATCAAAACTATCGGGCTTGTAAAACCGCATTCCATCCAACAACCTCCAATTCTTTGTTTCAAACTCAACATCCTTTTCCTCGTTTTTCCAATCAATCATCTTTTTAGCAAGAGCATCCTCAACAGCAGCTTCATCAGGCGTCATCCCATACGCACAAGTTGACACCATATTAAACGCGGCATCTTGCTTGGCGTTCCCAATTGACAAGTCACAGCTCATGTGAATCTTCTCACCTGGCAACTCCTCAGATACCTTGGGTCTTAGGCGAACAAAGTCGATGTAGTGTCTTGTCTGGTCATTCATGGGGAATATTTCCGAACTATCCACAGGCTTATCAGTCGTCTTGTCAATCAATACGAAATCCTTTGTAGTAACAAACATGATCATATCAGTAGTATTCTCGACATTAACCTCGACCCTATACTTATCGATTGGAAACGTATTAACATCCTTGATGTGTATCGGAATACAACTCAATCTCATTTTGATAATCTCGTTGTTTAGACGAGTTGTATTTGTATAAATCGTAGCCTTACTCTTTTCATGTGGAGACGTTCTAAATACGATAGAATTGATATCAGACAACATCGTACGCCGTAAAGCATTCGCAACACTGACATTTACGCCACTAAGCGTGAACGAGAGGACATCATTCACAGACGAGGTAATTTTCACTTGTGGAGCCATATTAATTTAGTATATTATAAATCTATGGTATATATTTAATTCAATTTTTAATGAGTTAAATATATTTTTCGATAAACTAATAATAAATTATAGCATGTCGTATATTTTGTACTATAGCAATTATTGTGAACACTCAAAGAAATTATTACAGGCACTTGGAAAAACAGAACAAAAGGATATGCATTTCATCTGCATCGATAAACGAATAAAGGAAAATGGCAAAACATATATCGTAATGGAATCAGGACAAAAAATAGTTATGCCAGAAAATGTAAATCGTGTCCCGGCACTCTTATTGTTGACAAAAGGGTACAAGGTATTATATGGCGAGGCGATCTTGCAGCAGCTCAAACCTAAGCATGAGGCAAACGTGCGACAAGCAACCCAAAACAACATGGAACCATCTGCATTCTCATTTGGAGCAGGATTCAGTAATGTCACATCGGACAACTATAGTTTCTTGGATTCGGATGCGGAGGCGTTAAAGGCTACTGGAAATGGCGGTACGAGACAAATGCACAATTATGTTGATCTTAATTTTAGCGACCAGATAAGCACACCGGTAGATGAAGCGGATTACAAGAAGTCCAGTAAACTACCAGAAGGACTAACGGTAGATCAATTACAACAGCAGAGAGAACAAGAATTTCAAAAGGTTGCATATAGAACAAAGTAAATTACGAGAAGCATTATTTATATTATTCAAATATCTTTGTCTATTGGTTATATAAATGAGTCGTCGTCGTTCTGGATTGGCAAATCATAGAAAAGCGTATTCGTGTGGAATGTGTCACGATCCCACTATTTCATATATTTCCATAATAAACACAAGTTGGTTGTATCCCGAGTCTGATTTAGGATGGGTATTAACAAATACTGCGATACCATACACGCGGTCTGGTTCAAGTATCTATTTCAATACATTAGACAATTTGAAAAGTTTTTATGGAGAGGTTTACAACAAAACCGCGATTAGTCAACCGGTTGGTAATGAGGGATATTCTCTCGGGGTTGGCACGTTAACACGTGCATATGGAGACAAACGGCTTTATCTCAAACTAAATAGTGGGCAAATTGTGGTTGTTTGGACGTTAATGACGCAAATTACGCGACAAGCAGATCTTCCAGTTGGCGGAAATTCGCCGGATGGAACGGTTGGTTGGGGGCTGATTTATAGCGATTGGGATTTAAATGGGGTTTTGGACCCGTATAATTATGATCCAGGAGGTCTGCTAGATGTTTTGAGATTTAAAGTAATATAAAACGTTGGTGTTGTATATATTTATAATGGACCACGCCATTTGAAATATATTTTTTAACTTCATCTTCTTTATTTTTCCATTATAATAAATATTATTGTTATATATTTTAACCCTTCATTTCAGTATGGGATTTCAGTATTTGGGTTTCTAAAAACTAACGCCTGCCTTTTTGGTTATTCTTCTTACGTGTTTTATTTTTTTGTTGTTGTCTTCGTTTGGTTTTACCACCACGTCCACTAGAACTATTTGTCTCCTCCTCCTCCTCCATATCTTCAGTAATGATTCCTCTTGTAATTAAGTCTTGCAATTGAAGTTTTGGAGTAGAATTTATAACCATAAATTGTTGATCGGGTTGCAGATCTTCGAACATAATACTTCTATTTACAAGTTGATCCAATATATTTTGTAACGATCTTTGTTGAAGCGAATAATTTACAGAAATAGTTTGACTTAATTTTCCTCGTATATTATCCTGAGCTCTCTGGATATATTCATTAAGCTGACGTATTCGTTCTTGTGCTGACACTAAAGTAAGTTGAAGTTGTTGTAAATCTGCAATAGATTGATCAGCTTCTTGAGATAATTGACCAGGATTCAAAAGACTTCCGTCCTGCCTATTATGGATCTCCTCCATTCGACTCATAGCTTGAACCACGATGCCGTCAACACTTTCTTTAATACTAGGTAAACTATTATGTATATCCTCCGTATCACGATGAAGTTTTTGCATCTTAGTAAGAGGGTAAATTTGGCGTCCGGATTCTCTCACTAATCCTCGTGATGGTACCTGTGGTACAGGAACCCCAACGTCTTTTTGTCTAACAAAAGCATCCCTATCAATAGGATTATAAGAGGCAGCTTCAGATTCATCAGAAAAAGGATAATATTCATCGACCTTCCTCCTTTTACCAGACATACTATTAACCAATATTTTATAATAAAAACACTAAATAAGAATCAGATAATGCGTTAATAAATATATTTAGAAAAATACCATATATTTATTACAATGGCAGCAAACATTTTACAAGCATTCAATGATCATTTCTTTGAATTTGTCAAGGATGTAGAAAATGTTTTCCCAAACGACGAAGACATTCTAGTTGCCAAGAACTCACTTATAACAATTCGCAAAGCAAATCCAAAGATGATTATTAAGATTTGGACTCAGTTTGTTGTTGGTAAATACAAGCCGGAGATTGAGAAGGGCGACATTGATTTTTTCATTAACAAGGATTATTCAGAGGATATTGGCGATACTAGCAGTTCGAGTTATATAATGGATGCGATTGATCGATTCCGATCTCCTATCAAGCAGATGAAGCCAGATGATCAGAAAAAAGCAATGAAGTATATCCAGAACCTTACGAAACTTGCTGATATTTACAACTCGGGTAAGTAAATTAGTAAACAGATAAAATATAACCATCTAATTAATGATTACAAATTTTACCCTTCAACAAATGTATTTCATCTGCCACAATTTCAATAGGTTTAATCATTTGTTTTGAAATAATCAAATGATTCTCATCAATAAGCAAACCCTTTTCATATACAATATTAATGTATTCCTGTGCATATTTGCATGTAATTACAGCGTTGTCTAATATACGAAAGAACGGATTTATCACACCACCAAGTAGAACGCCATTGTATTCATTTTTTAGCAAACCAATATCATTATTCATCCTCTGAATTATATCTTCGACATCAATATATGTTGAACTTTTGAGTTTACTCGCGTGATCAAGTAAATTTAACAAGAGGTCAATGTTACTTTGTATATTGCTCATTTGTATTATTTAATATTTCACATTATATGTCAAATATTAATCATTTTTTAAATATAAGAGGTTTAGTGCCATATTATAAACTCATATATTATAATGGAAGAATCAAAAGAAGAATCAAAAGAAGAATTGCCTCTACTGACTGAAACTAAAGAAGTAGAACTACCTCCTCCCCCACCCAAAAAGGTACTACCAAGTTTAAAAGAAGTAATAGAACAGACAAAGGCTGATTCACCCTTTGTCTCGTCGAAGATAGAAAATGAAGATAGTAATTTTGTTGTCGTCACATATTGGTGGGGTAGAGGAAATCTAAATAATAATACAGCCAGACCTTGTGTTTCATATTATGAAGATCTATTTAAGAGGATTGAAAAGGTATGTGTTGATACAATGCTTACAATTAATCAAATGGCGAAGAAACCTGCAAGGTCAGAGTTAGAAGGCCAAGTTGAAGAAATAAAAGCTGATTTAGAAGGACAACTAGAAAACATAACAAGGATACCCCCCCTTTATAATCTTTTGAAAAAGAAAACAGAGGATTATTTTAATGAAATTTATTCGTATTTAGACTTTCCAAATAATTCAAAGGAAAGATGTTTTATGTTAGAAAAAACTAGTAGCCTTCTTGAAGAATTGAAAAAGACAAACAAAACGCCAAAAGGTTACACATACAAGTCAAGAGAAGACATATTTATGTTATTACTATTTATAACAACCGAGTTTATTAGATTGAACAAAGCAGATATTATTCGTTTGTACGAAATAAAAATGGAGGTAGCTGATATAAAAAGCCAATATTTGAATAGAGTTAAGCCGGTAGGAGTAGAAGCAGACACCCAAAGCGTTAAAAAACAAATGGATGAGTATAAAAAAAAACTAGTTATTCTTAACAAGGAAAAATCTGAAGTTTCCAAAAAAATAAAGTTATCGCCGAGAACAAAAAATATTTATACAATGATTAAAATGACACCAGATGATAATAAAGTAAAATCAAAGGATGTTTTATTAAGTATAATGCGTAGTCGAGAAGATTTTCAAGACAAGTCACTCAATGAAATATTAGTACAGGAGATGAGATATTTGAACCCGTTGAAATTTGAGGATATGTTAAAAAACTGGGGTGATAAATGTGCTGAGAACAAATGCAATTACATGTCGGTTGAATATCCACGATTTACTGAAGATGGAGGTTACCAAATGGCTATAAATGCAAAGCCGTTATTTATTCAAAAAGCTCTTGAGTTGTGTGGTGGTAGATCAGTATTGTACATTGATGGTGACATGATGATTCGAAAGTATCCAAAAATTTTTGACTTACCAGATGTTGATTATATGGCAAGAGGTTGGCACATGGACCCGCGTTCAAGTTATAAATTGGACGAAAGTATAACATATGACCCGTATTCATTTGAAACATCTGGTGGAACTATGTTTTTCTCTAATTCGCCAGAGAGTAAAGAATTACTAAAAATGTGGATTAGCACGTCAGATTCTTCTTATCAGGTAGGTAAGGCGGATGACAGAATTATATCACTGATAGTTAATTCAAGAAAACTGCTGTTAAAGATGAAGATCATTCAGTTACCTATTGAATACTTGTGGCTTACATTGGACTATAATGACAGGTTAATTGAGACAGAAATATATGACTATGATTTCAAAAAGATGGACTCAAGCATATTCATCGATCATCCAGAATGCTTGACAAGTGAAGACACTGCTACATCATCTGGTTCATCTAGTGACAGAACCCCAAAGTTCTATGGGTTTATCGAGGAAAATGTTGACCCAGTATCGGAAGAGTTCTTTGAGTACTTGGCCTTCCCTGATAAAACGTTTGTTGAATGTTTCCAGTCTTATCATGACTTCATGAGAGAAACATATTATCTTGACGACGGAAACAAACTTTTATATGAGAAGGGGTTTGTTGAACCTGGTAGAGATGTTGCGTTTAATGAACAGCCTTTGTATATCACTGATTTTGACAAGAAATTTGGTGATAGGCTAAATCGCAATGAGTTAAGCGAGGCGATTGTTAGCAGATCAACAACTATGGCTATAGAAGGATTGTATGAAGTTGATGAAGAAAATAATTTAGCTGTTATTGTAAATGGAACCTTTACGAAAGGGCCAGAGGAGGACAATAAACCTGATACAATTAAGATTATAGCTCTTATCCACCGGTTGTTGAGTGAAGGTAAAGATGTTTTGTATAACCCAAAACCAGCCGAAAATGGTGGCGATGCGATATACAAAGAGTTTATTGCTAATAGGGAAACAAAATATAAAAATACTGAATTTGCATTTGTTCCGGTATTCAATGAGAGTAACAAGTACAATGATATTTATAGACCTAAGATAGATTTGACAGATTGTATATATTTCAGTTCTAAGTGTGAGTTTATTAAAAAGTTCATGACAATGTTTGAGAGTTTGGAGGATATGTCTAATTATATTAACTATGGTTCATATCAGTTTATGTCTAGTGTTAGAGTATCCTACTTTGTAGTCAGAAAAGAAAGGTCTCCGAAGGCTTCTGCCGAACAACAGGCTCTTCAGGCACAATCCCCAAGTAAAGAGGATGGAGATCTACTACCATCTGGAGAACAAGAGCAAGAGGCCGCGGCGGGTATGGTAGGAGGTGGATGTGCAAAAAATATTGATTTCGAAGAAGAATATTTGAAAGCTATAGAAATGCCAATAGATATAATTCAAAATGCTGCTGGAAAAAAACAGATAAAACGTTCCAGAAAAAGAGTCCGGTTCAGTAATAAACGTAGCCGAAAACAACGCAAATAAATTATATATCAAATCACGCTTATAAGTTAAGCGAAATATGGATTCCAATTGTTCTCATTAGCAAAGCAAAACTGCTTGACAAAAATCACATGTTCTTTGTAATCCATAATATCACTCTCTTCATTCTCAAACCCTGGTTTGTAATTATTAACAACAAAACTATGCTTGAAACCAATAAGCCATATTTTCTTATTTATATCTTCGATAAAGTTATAGCCTGTAATGTTCGGGTATACAATCCCATTTTTATACAAATCTGTTATTATTTCCTTTATTTTTAGTTTAATCCTTTCAGGTAGATCGTCATAACAATCACCATAATAATCTGCTAAGCAATGACCATATATCCTTTGGGTGGTTAGTATACAACCTTCCTTGTCATACCCATAAAATTTTGGCAGGAAAGGCAGAGCAAGAGTATCCAAGTAGCGATACATTGTACCCTCCCGGTTAAAAACGGCCCCCTTTGTAAAGCAATAGTCGCTGACGTTCATTATTAATATTCATGTACAATTTAAATTTATAATAAAAAACATATCAATTTTATTATAAACCGCACACAATATGTATATATTAGGAATATATCTCCACAATAATTTTTTTTTGTGTTTCGTATATAAACTCTGTATCTCTGGTAAGTGAGAGAATCGTCGAGTTTATCATCGTAAACGCAAGCAATATCTTAACCACATCCACATCAAAATGATTCTTACTAAGACCAGGAACGATCGTATCTATTTTTGATTTATATTTACGGATTGTCAATTCAGTTAGCTTTCCTTTCAACAAATCAGTGAATAAGTTCTCTATAATAATATTAAGTTTGATCCTCTGTTCTGAAGTATACAATGAAATATCTGGTGCAGGATTTAGTAAATCCTTCACGTAAAAAATAAAATCTTTTTGTTTATCGTTACTATTCAATAGAATATCTGACACCCTACTCAATGCCAGCTTTATATTCGAATCACCGATATTCAAAGACATTCCAAAGTCAATGATGCCTAGTTTTAACGTACCCTCGTGATTCATGCATATTAAATTTCCTGGATGGAGGTCTGTGTGCATATAACGAAACAAATAATTAGAGCACAATGCAAATTTTAATAGAAGACTAACATATTGTTCTTTCTCATTCTCATCGATTGCAAAACAAGTAGTACCAGAAAGATAGTCCATTATAATGAAATCATCATCACCAGGCAAGT
>Ga0214921_10003813_pt1 | contig 22784 bp, 17 predicted proteins | sample LL1505_MetaG_FD_177992 | JGI IMG/M metagenome (GOLD analysis project Ga0214921, IMG submission 177992) | Freshwater microbial communities from Lake Lanier, Atlanta, Georgia, United States - LL-1505 | ecosystem: Environmental > Aquatic > Freshwater > Lake | place: USA: Georgia | collected... | reverse complement strand
AAAACGGCCGAGGATTTGTATGCAGAGTCTGAAAAAGCCAGGATCCCTACGACCATGCCATTTGGCAAACATAAAGGTATGCTGTTAAGCGATATTCCGAGTGACTATAAACAGTGGCTACTGACTCAAGGGGATATTGACCCCTATTTACGGAAGGCTTTGAGCATCTAACCCTCAAATACTTTTCTATCAATACCTACAATAGCAAATAATTTACTATCGCCTAAGATTAAATCAACATCACACATTTCTTTTCGAGATGCAATTAATTCTAAAAGTGAATTAACTTGCTCATACAAACAAAAGCTTGGAAGCAATACAAGCCTTCTATATTTTCTGGACGAGGTCGTATAAATGTATGACAGACCTCCCGAAACTCCTATAAGAGTTTTTTCGGTTCCGCTACCATTTTTATAACAAGCAACAATGGACAATAACTCTTGATGCTTAAGACTTCCAAATACTAATTCAGCTAACCATGTATCCTCTATAATATTAAGAGATCTATACTTTAAAAATTCTTTGTACGAATGGAATGCCAAAACATCCGTAGCCAATACATGGCTTGGTGCTTTCTCAATATTTTTGTTAAAAACTGTTACTGGTAAAGTCTCGCTTTTCCCATCAACATTCTTATAGTCAATAAGACTGCTTCTTTTCATTGAAATCATTAAGTTGGCGTTTTCAGCCAAACGAATCCATCGCAATGTACGCGAATAATCAGGCCATCTATCAACAGAGATAAAAAATCCATTCGCAGCAAGAAGGTCATTAACCTCCAATAACTCATCAACTTTTTTTGCTTGCTTTAAAAAGGAAATATCAACATCTTCAATTGAAAATCCGCTATCGCCTTCATCAATGGTCAAACCATGGCTATAGCCAAGTAAATCTTGATCAAGAAGCTCATGAAAAACAGCAACTGAAAATACTAGATTAAATTCACTTCCAATTTCACCTGCAATCCCTCTCTTAAGAGGAAGACATTTAAAGTCAATATTAGAGATATTTAATTGCGACGCTCGCATTTTAGCTATCTCAATTGCTGGCGCGGAAGAATCTATACCGACAAAAGATGCATCAGGATAAGCCTCAGCTAGAAGGCATAGCAAAATTCCGTTATCACATCCAATCTCTAAAACTTTTCCAGCAACTATCCCCTCTTGCAATAGCCAAACGGCTACGGCCTTAAGTTTTGCAGCATCGTACTGTGATGCCACAGCATTCGCAAAATCGAATGATGCATTTTTAATGGGGTATGGATCAAATTCAAGGCCATTTTCTCTTGCGCTAATACAGTTGCCCAACTGAATCGCCAAAGGTCCAAATTTTTTTTCCAAAACTCTCCAAAAAATTTCTCCTTTTTGCTGACCGCCAAGCCCACATTTTTTAAAAAATTGATCAATATATTGCGAGTAAGAGATTGTCATATTTGGTGTATATATTCTGCTAAGCGAATCTTTTCCCCCAAGGTGTACTCATTACTAACTCAATATCTTTTCGCGAAAGAACTTTAGTGCACTCTTCCCACTTTTCTTCAGTCTTTACTGTTTTTCCCCAAGTCTCTTCAAAGATGTTTGTAACTTCTTTCCTCATATGAAGATGAGTATCAGCAAGTTCTTCAAATTTTTCAAAATCCTCAATCCAATCATCATCTATACAGTCAGGTATTCCGCCAAAAATATCAAATCGATCCTTCATGCGTTCGGATATTTTTCTGTAAACATCCTCATCTCGTGTGCCCTGATATGTGAGGTTTAGCATATCAACAGACTTCCTGGCTTGACCAAAACGCTTAATACGGCCAAGTCTTTGTTCTAGTTTTGATGGGTTCCAAGGTAAATCTATATTTATCAATGTACCTAAGGTTTGCAGATTTAAGCCTTCACATGCTGCATCAGTAGCTACAACAAGCTCAACATCTCTTGTTTTAACCAGCCTCTTGATAACATCACGTTCCACGTGAACAAAATCATACCCTTTATACATCCCGCTTTTCCCCGCTCCAGCGTAAACGGCTACATTTTTATCTGGAAAATCTTTTGCTAACTCTGAAGCAACCCATTTTGCGGTGTCGTAGTACTGAGAAAATATAATGCAACCAAGATCAGCCCAAGACTTTTCGTCGCTCTGAAAGTCCTTTAGAAACCATCTAACCGCCTGAAGCTTAGGATCATGCGCTTCGGGCCTAGAAAGTTCACTCTTTATTACTTCTAAGTAATCAATTTCCTTTTCGGTTAAAGTTTCAAGAACTTTCTTTTCCTCATCATAATCGTCATCATCGTCAATACTTCCTATTTGTTTATCCAATATTCTTTGAACAGTCGATCTTCCAGATTCAAAAGAAGAGCAAATTCGCTGTAAAAATATTGATCGAAGAAGCTTTGCACCTTTTGTTCTCTTGCTTAGCTCATTTACAAACCCATCAGCCGCCTCATAAGCAATTTCAAATGGTCTATTTGTTATGAGGCCTATGCCATCGAACTGAACGCCTTTATATGTTCCGGGCAGCGCATTTGGCTGAGGGTGAACATTAACCTCGATTTTCTCCAAAAGACCCGCATCTTCAAGAGACTTTCGTCTACGAAGAACTACATGTCTTACAAATGGGTTATTTCTTTTGAAAAAATCCGTACCTAAAATTGGCGCCAAATCAAAACTTCTCGTTTGCATTTGAAGCTGGCTGGGTAAGGCATCAGTGTGGAAAGTTTTATCGTTGACACCTAAATCCATTCTAATATTCTTAAATAATGATTTAGCTGCCAAATCAAGCGTAGGAGACTTATCAGATGGAAGCGGCGCACTTAATAGCTCCCATGCTGCAGACTCATCAGAAATTTGACGATTCCCCGTAATTAAAGGCTGAATCTTTTCTACGTCTTGCCATTTTGAGATATATTCCCGACCCATCACAAAATCAGCGCCTTGATTTAAAACGCTCATTAAGTCCCAGAGCTCACTTACCGAAGTTTGAATTGGGGTAGCTGTTCCGAGCAATACGTGCCGAGCATTAGCTGCTGCAGTCATCATAAAGGCCAATAAATTGTTTGGCTCTACGTCCTTGCCCATGCCACCCCTCATCCTGGCTTTATGAGACTCATCAAGAATAAGACTTCCGTACTTAAGTTTGGAAAGTATTTGAGCCTCTTCTGATTGGTGAATAATTAAGCCAGTAGAAACTATTGCCACCTGAAATGGACATCTTGCAATGTCTTCAGCACCACGGGTGGGTATAGCTCTACCTTCTGGGTCAACCCAATACTTTTGATTGGAGATCCAAACACCACTTGGAATTCCTAGACGATCTTTTAATTCAGTCTGCCATTGAAGAGTAAGAGTTGCCGGACAAAGAATAAGTACCGGACCATCACCTAACAAGGTAGAAACTAAGGCAGAAGTTGCCATTGCAAGTGTCTTTCCTAAACCCACCTCATCAGCAATCAACAAACGAGCTTTACCGTAAATCTCTCTATGCTCAAGGAATGTAGCTACAAAAGATTGTTGCCAAGGCTGCAGTTGTTCACCCCCCCGATATATTGGTGCCTCGACCATAACTGCAGCAGGTAAATCTTCTGGTGGCACGTTATCAAACGTTATTTCAGTTCGGCCACCAATACGTTTTACTTCAGTAATGATTGCATCAGGCAAATCCTCGCCCATAGCCCACAACTTTTCAAATTCTTGTTCAACCCAATCACAACCTTCCTCTGATCTGTCTTCCCAAAGAATTTCATGGTTTTTAGCAAAAGCCGATCTGCTTTCATTAATTGAACCTAAAAAACTTGTTCTTGCCCCATCGGCCTGCTCGATAACTCCTGCTTTGCCATGAAGAAATACAACGTCTTTAGGCACAACTTTAATTTTTACCTTCCCGGAAACAAGTAACTCATACAGTTTTTTATACCGATCCCTGTGCATTAGAGACTCAACTTCTGGCGAAAGTTCGTTCCACCTCTCTTTAAGGGCGGTATCTCTAGCTGCTTTAGATATCTTTAAGTCAGCCGGATCTAAATCTGAATTACATACGATTCTTACATCTTCAATTGACTCAATTTCTTCACCAACTAACTCTAGTATCGAAGATCTAAAATAACCGGCAATCCTCTTATAAGACTTTGCGCCTCGTAACTTATCAGCAAGAAATACATGATCAAGCCGTTCTCTTAGCGAGGAAAATCTGCTTATATCAGACATTTTTAGACACGTTCATTTCTAATTAGGTCCCTCAAGACGCGAGCAGATTGACTTTCAATTTCTCGAATACCCGAAGTCTTTCTGCTTATATAGTCAGATATTGCGATTAGAACATCTCGATTTCTATAAAAATCAGGTATAAGCTCTTTCAATTGATGCAAAACATCATCAGAACTTAATTTATTTTCGATTAACAAAAGTATTGCAAAAAGAATGCATCTAACATTTGAGGTACCAAAATCATCAACACTTCCCATTCCACGCTTACCAAAAGTTTCAGCTGATTTAAGCTGTGTTTTATTTGCTTTTGTATCTCCAATTAAAGAAGAGAAATCAGCAACTTTAAATGCTTTAGCAAAATTTTGATAATTTGATATTGAATATACGCCTTTACTTTCCATATCCAACATTTTTAAATAAAAACGCTCAGAGCCTATCAAGGTACTCCAGATTTCTTTTGTCAATCCTTGTGGAACCAAGTATTGATTTGCAATATTAACTGCAAACTCAATAAGATCATCGACCAGAGTTTTCTGACCTTTAATTCGTGGACGTATTGCTTCCGTTGGCATATCTACACCATCAACAGTTGCATATTTTGTCAAAACTCTTAATGCTGCTGCATACCCAGCCATTTGTATATCAGCATCTTCAAAAAGATTTTCAACTTTATGCAAATCTTTTGTTTCTATATTTAAGCCGGTCAAGATCTCAACTTGCTTTTCAACTTCTTCTTTAATTTCGTAAGCTAATTCATCTCTAAAGGATTCGAGATGACCATCTCTTTTTCTCAAAACCAAAAGAATGGTTCCTTTCACATACTGACCTTCACGCAAAGCAGAGTCAGTTTCAGTTACGATATACCAAGCAGCAGATACTTTTAAGCCAGATGCCCATACAATGTTAGCCATATCAGCCCAAATTGAGCCCGACTGATGAGTAAACATGACTATCTGAATACCATTGTCAGGCATAAAATTTGTCATTGCCTGATAAGACTTAACCATTGCTAATTTGAAATCATGGTCCTCACCTTTTACAGCAATGGCTCTTCTGCTATCCCATATCCAATTTGCAAATTCTTTTGGCGGATTATTTTTTAACCAAGCAATGAAATATTCATATATTTCTTCGTATTTAACTGCATCCCCATAAGGAGGATCGGTGATATAGAAGTCATTTTCAGTATTTAATTCTGACGCTGAATGAGAGCGGAGAACTATATTTGAAGATTCAGCTATTGGATATGATTTATAGTCAGCCTCAAAAAAACCTTTTACGCCTAGTGAAGTTCTTGAGCCGTAAGTAAGAAGTGTATTGAGCGCTTGGTTATCAAAAACTGTAACTGTATTACCATAACCCCTGGTTCTCTTGCCGGACCATCTACTTAATCTACTGCTGTAATTTAAAACTTGTACGAAAGGAAATAGCGATGCTGTTGTAGAGTGCTTCTTAATCAAAGCCGCCAATAATAACTGTCTTGGATTAAATAAATGATGCCAAAATGTCCAGCCTCTTGTTCTAATTGGTTCATCAGTCTTCTCCCCAGATTCAATCTTCATATCAGGAATTAATCCTAATTTTTGCCAACTTGAAAGATTCTCCTCAACATAACGCGCAAGTCTATCCTCCAGTTCGCAATCATCTTTTGTTGCAGCCCTTAGTTCAAGCAAGTATCCGCGACCAGAATCTTTTGGTTTTGCCCAGATAATTGCATATAACCTCTCTTGAAATATATCGTCAGGCAATGGTCTTATATCGTCACATTCCCATTGGCGCAATCTATTGCGCTGAACACCATCTGAGCCCTTATAGTCACCCCTGATAGTGGATATTTTGACCTTTATCTCTCTTCCATCAACAACGTGATAAAGATATGGGTCTTTACCTTTTCCATCAGATCTTACCGTGCCTTTATCGGCCAACTTCATTTCATCTGCAGATACGCCGTGTACCAGCTCTATCTCATATCTTTTATTTTTCTGATCTGGAATCAACTGCGCAATAACTCCATAATCCTCGCTGATTATCATTGAAGGTATTAATGGAACAAGCCAACCACTCTCAGGACACTTAACCTCTAAACAATAAAGATGATTTCTAGGCAGCCAATCTTTTTTTCCAATTTCAAATCCAAGCAAAATCATTTCTGATTCAACTTTGGTGTATGTCTCTCTAATTTCCTCGTTAATTCTTAATCGATCCTCAGATGAAGCTCCAACGATATTCATTGCGCCCCAAGTGAGCATACAAGAAATAGGATTCAAGTCGGATGCATATACATCACAACCAAGCCTTGCCGCTTCAAATGGAATTTGTCCAGACCCACTAAATGTATCAGCCACCTTCGGATTACGTCCAAAGCGCATTAAACCAAGCTGATTGACTAATTCAGTAAAGTTATATGCAAATGTTCCTAAATGAGAATTTACTATAGGCCAAATATGACTATCTACAGATTCATTGACCTCATCAACTCTTTTTGCGCGGGATACACATTCTTTGTAGGACTGACTCGATAGCTCCGCAGATGGATCCAATCCCAATCTTTTTTTCAATGATGACTCATCCATCCCCATAAGCAACTCAAAAATCTCTAGATCTTTTACGGGACTTAAAGTTTTAGGAAGCAGCGCACCAAGAATGCAGGCCTTATTTAATACTAAGGGCTTTCTTCCCTTCCAGAAATTACCCAACGATGTAAGTATTTGAGCAGTTGCTGCTGTTCTTTCCTTATAAACATCAATAGATAATTTTTGAACAGGAAATACGTACTCAATTAATGAGGGTGCATCTTTCAAGCTAAATGGGGTTACTTTGTCAGTCATATTTATTATTCTTCTTATTAATCAAATAAACCTGGGGTATGAGATTCCTCGAAAATACTTGTCTTTTTTATTCTTTTTGGAGCTGGCTCCCCATCCGATAAAGCGTGATAAAGAGCTTTTCTCCAGCCACGTTTTAAATCCTCAGCCATTCCACCCTCTGCTACAGTCATCGCATATAACCACCAACGCTCCTCTGGTCTTAGGGATGCCCATTTACGGCAGATAACCTCGATCTCCTCAGCAGAATTTGTGTGCTCTATCGCCCACAAAAGAATGCATAATTCTTTTCCTAGCATTCGATCCAAAAAATTTTCATCAGGCTTCCAGGTTGATGGAGCAACCTTTTTAGCTCTTAATCGCGCATTAAAATCTTTTCTTGAGGCATCTGCGGCAGCAGTCCATTTCGACCTTGGCAGCCTTACCCTCAGATCAGAATCTGGATTGCCATTAATACCAGCTAAATAGCCATAATCCTCAATAACTAAAACATCGCCGGATCTTCCAGGAGGAATTTGAACCTTAAATCTGTGTGCGCCAAAATCTTTGGGGGCCCCGAACCCTTCAAATTTAATTTGAGCTTGTTTATTATTTTTATTTAGAACCTCATCACTCATTAAACCTCCTTCCAATCACCGTCGGAGTAATTCAGCCCAACAGTATTTGCTAGGTCGACTAGATCCTGGCCGGACTTGAAATGTGCTGATTTAAATTGAAATAAAATTGTTGCCTCAGGAGAAAAATTTTCAAATAAAGACTCCATTATTTGATTAACCCGCTCCGCTTTAATAAGTTGTCCAGTGATGCCAAATTGGGCCGATCCCTGCCCCTGCTGTGTCATTACCCTAAACTCCTCAAATTCGACATCGCGCTCTATTGCTTTTCCTAAAAAAAGATAAACCGCATCGCGTGTATTAAGCTGATGCATCTTTGATACTGGGAAAAATACCGGTTTAGATAACGGTGGCTCGCTCCTTGGGGTGTCAGAACCACCTTCAGCGCCAGACGGAATTGAAAATTGCTGTTTTTTCTCTAATCCAGAGTCTTCTGCAAAAACAAGCAACATACCTGACTTGTCATCCACCTCAAATGGGACTTTGTACTCACTCCCATTTCTAGGCTCCGATCCATCAAGAGAGTATTTAATAACCGCAGCCCTAGGAAGAACATTTATCTTTACCTTGCGCTTAACCCCTTTTATTGGAGATACCTCAAATTGAATTTTGAGCTCATTTTTCCAAATATATGGCTTGCCAACTTCAGTCCTACCTGAGATATCAACCGCTAGGAAGGCAACAGAAAGAGCTTTGGTAGCAAGACGAGAAGGATCTTCGAGCTTCGGACTCTCAGTTGAAACTTCGCCGTCTTCACAATAATGAATATGAGTTGTTTCTGGATTTGAATTAACGACTGATATAGATAAGACTGTTTCGCCATCATCATTCATTGAACCAGCAGACACTAGCACGCCAGAAGTTTTAGGTTTTGGTTTCTTGCTTATCCAGCCGTTTTGTAAATCTTCCCAAAGACCCTCATTAATTGCCCTTGATTTAATTTTGTCTAGGTCGCCAGGAACAAGAAAATACATGGAGCAATCCGATTGGATTTTGTCTTTTATATCCGCCCAAGACACCTCATCCTGATTGCCAAACAATCTCTCAATACGGGTTCTAATACCGCTAAATTTTGCCGGATCTGTCCAGTCCAAATAAAGCTTAATTGGATCACGAGTTAATGTAGCTTCAATCTGAGCTTCGCCGTCAGTCGTTGATCCTACCTGTTCCAATGGCATCGGCTCTAATTTTGGCTCAGAGCCAGTTCGCTGTCTTGGAACCAATAATTTGTCAAATAATGATTTGATTACACCGCTAAAGTGAAGTTCGTATTTGCCTTTTAAATCCTCGAACTCCTCCCATTGAGGGTCTCCTCGCTTCACCTTTCCCGCGGCAGCAGCTTGCTCGGCCGCATATACCTGCCTAGCAGCTTCATATAGCTTCCCAACTTCAAATGATTTCTCTCCAGACAAAACTAATAAATTGTTTTTTCTAGCCATAACTTCAAATAGTTTAGAAATTTCTTCTGGAGGTAATTTTGAGTCAGGTGTGATGATTGCCAATACGCGACCAGTTTGTACATCTGCCTGAATTTCATCAACCCTAGGTAACGCTAAAACTTTTTGATATGTCCTTTTTGTTTTAGGCTCAAAGGCGTTTTTCAAGCGATTCGCAACCAAGTCATGAACTTTTGGCTCAGGCGCCTTCTCCGCAAGGCCAGTGAGCATTTTTGTTAAATTTTCTAGCTTGTCAAAGTAAACGCGGCCTTCAGCAGATCTATGAAGATACCAGCACGAGGTTGCCAATGACTCAATAGCTGTTTGGAAAAAACTTAAATCGGCATTTGGTGTGGCCAAGCACTCTAGTGCCTCTGAATTTGTTAATCCTTTAATTGGGTTAACGGCAGTGGACAAACTTGAAATCAACAAAAGATTTGCAACCTGCGTTGCAGCATCATTCCCATTATTTGCATCAATGGTTTGCGCGTGGGCTCCACCATCGTCAGAATAAATATCCTTAGCTATCGCATCATCTAGCCTAGAAATAGAGATGACTTTCTCGCGGACATCATCTATAGCCAAATCAAAATGCTGAGGGCCAATTAAAAGAACATCATTAGCTTTTCTATCCCAAACAGATTTAAGCAATCTGGATGCCAGCTCCATCAATCCACGGGTTTGCTGAAACTCTTTATTTTCCTTAAACAAGGCAAATAAATGTTTCATTTGGGGGTGAAACGGGTATGTTTGCGATACCTCCAAGGTAATTTGCTCTGGAGTTTTTTGTGTCTCGATAGTTTTAGACTTTTGAGCCTGCTCTACCGCTTTGCCAAAGCTTTCGGCTATATGATTAATCTCGGATTCAGAAGGTAATTTTGCAAAAAGTCGCTTCTTTAAAATTGCATAAGTTTCGTCTCCAGATAAATCGACTGGGGTAATGTTCACCTCTACGCGACCCAATTCTTTTCTTGCAGAATCGAGTGCCCTGTCAATAATTTGCGTGCCATCTGCATGACTTGCTTCGAGGTCTGATACGACTATGCAAATATCTTTTCTGCCAATTGCCGCAGAAAGCATATTTGCAAATGCCCTTCCTGCTACATCAGCCACCGTTCCATCACCCAGTACTTGTGTTCTATAGTACCCAAAATAGGTCGGCATTTCGTCAAGCAAGATTAAGGCTGGGCCATTAAGACTATCAAATAATTTATGCCAATCTTCTTCTCCTGGGGCATGAGTCCCCTCTTTGAATGCTCCTTTTTTACCTAACTGATCAGCAACGCGACCCCAAAAAAAATCGTTGGGTTGCTCACGCCCATTAAAAAATGCAACTTTTGCACTTTCGAATTTATAACGACTTGCCGCTTCCGGAAAATACTTATCTCTTAACGAAGGATGTCTGGCTAGGAAAGCCATTGTTTTAATTAAATGGGTCTTACCACCACCCATTGCCTGTTTTAATCTAAAAACAGGTCTACCACCAACGCTTCCCGAAAGTCTTTTGAAGCCTTCGTTCACCAACTCTTTCATACCTTTTGTGAGATATGAGTGCTTTAGGAATTTATCACCAGCTTTTAAATCAAGCGTGTCCTCATCAATTCTCTCTATCCCATCACTTATACGTATTTCTAAAGCGCCTTCATTTAACTCACATATATCTTTAATGGTAGGAAGCATTTTTAATTCTCTTGTTTAAATATTGGACCGCAACACTCAACGCAAACTCTTTCTACAGCAAGGTTGAGAGTCAAAATTGATTTATCTACTTCGATTCCATCATTATTTCTAATATTTGTGGAATTTTTTTACAGTATAGATCTTACGCACTCCTTAATGACTTATCGATTAAGGACTTACGGTCATCTGATGAGCTTCTGCTATTGGCTTCAAATACCCCTTAAAACACCTGTTTTCAAGCAATCTGTAAAAGTTTTATTATTACAGTTTATTTTAACAGTACTTATGTTAAAATAAACACATGGAAGAGAAAAAATACACCTTTGAAGAGCTCTGCGCCCTATCCGGACTAAGTTCTAGGACTTTGCGCTACTACATCCAAATTGGGCTGGTAGATAAGCCCGTTGGGCAAACCCGAGCAGCTCATTATTTGAGCCTGCACCTTGAGAAGATCCTTCGTATCAAGCAATTGAGTGAAGCTGGGATTTCCTTGGAGCGCATCAGAGAAGTGCTGGACGGCGAAATAAACCCCCTTCCACCTCGTACTAAAAAACCTGGGCAGATTGAAGTACGCAGTCATCTTTGGATAACAGATGGGATTGAATTGCAGGTTTCACCAGAAACAGCAGAAATAACGCCTGAAGAATTACGCAGTTTTTTCAAAAAAGTATTAGAGGCATATCAAGAAATCAAACAGAAACAAGACGATTGAGCGGAGAACATCATGAGAAGCAAACATGCACAGTTAAGAGCGCAGCAACGTGGAATCAGTCGTGAGACTGAAGAGTTACTTCATGCCTATGGAGAAAAGAAGCCTGCACGCGGAGGATGCGTCATGAAATTCTTTAGTAAACGCTCAATTGATCGGATTGAAAATGACTTTGGCCATTTTTTTATCGCTAAGAATCATGAAAAGTTCAAGACATATTTAATTGAATCACGTGCAGATAACCAAGTAATCACTCTGGGAAAACTATACAAAAATCAACGCATTAGTGAATCCAAAGTGAATCATTTCTATCATTAAGGAATATGCCGTGATCAAAAATTTAGAACTAGATAGTAATCAAGAAATGGCATTGCAATCAGTGCGTGCATCTGGCACGTTGGCGGGACTGCTGTTGGACATGACTATTCGCCAGCACTATAAAAATAACTCCAATAAAAATATTGAGGCGGTATACACCTTTCCAATGGGCTGGGGTGCTACGTTTATGGATTTACATGTGGAAATTGGTGGCAAACGCTTAACTGGAGTGGTCACAGAAAAACAAAAAGCTAGCCAACGTTACGAAAAGGCTATTGCCGATGGTGATGCGCCGATCATGCTTGAAAAGAACTCTGATGGTTTGTATACCGTCAACCTCGGAAATCTTAAGGCAGGAGAAGAAGCTGTCATCGAATACCGCTATAGTCAACTGCTCCGATTCGAGGAAGATTCGGTGCGTCTCACCCTACCCACTGCCATTGCCCCCCGCTTTGGCGATAGCGAACTTGGTGGCATTCAAGAGCATCAAACTACCGAACCAAACTTTTTGGTTGAGTATCCATTTAGCCTCTCAATGCTATTAAGTGGTGGTATGGAAAAGGCGACCGTTGAATGCCCCTCTCACCAAATTCAAGTTAGGCAGGTAGCAGAGGGAACCCAAGTGGAGTTAATGCGTGGCGCATTTTTAGATCGTGACTTTATCCTCAATCTCACATCACTCAAAAACCAATCATTTTGCATTATCACTCCAGATCCACAGTTAGGACCTGAGGGCTGTACTGTACTGGCAAGCTTTTGCCCACCAATGTCTAAGATTTCTACAAAAAATCCTGTCAATCTCAAAATCTTAGTTGACTGTTCGGGGTCCATGGAGGGCGATAGCATTTCATCAGCCAAACGTGCCTTACATCAGATCCTAAGTCAATTAGATCCGCATGATTTCTTTAGTTATTCTTGTTTTGGTAGTGAAGTTCAACATTACCACTCGAACTTGAAGCTTGCAAACCATTTCAACATTACCACTTCCAGTGTCTTAATTAGCAACACAAAAGCTGACATGGGTGGTACCGAGACAGCCAAAGCACTTCTTTCTACATTCGATATCAAATCCGAAAAAGAAATGGCAGATGTTTTACTCATTACCGATGGAGAAGTTTGGGATACCGGCAATATTGTCAAGATTGCCCAGATGTCTGGTCATCGAATTTTCGCGATTGGCGTTGGTACTGCACCAGCCGATACCCTGTTGCAAGAGCTTGCCGAAAAAACCGGTGGAGCTTGTGAACTGGTCTCCCCTAAAGAAAACATTTCTGCAGCTATTTTGCGGATGTTCAACCGAATTAGGCAGTCTCGCTCTACAGAAATTAAATTGGAATGGGGTCAAGCTGAAAAACCGACCTGGATTGCTGGCAATAATCGAGCAATCTTTGATGGCAATACTGTGCATGTATTTGCTGGCTTCACATCTTCCCCAAAACAAGTGCCTGTCTTATCGTATCAATTTAGCGAATCAACGCAGCGCATCCAGGTTAGTGCTGATAAGCTTATGCACGACATAACTAATCAGACCTTATCCCGATTAGGGGCTGCACTACGTCTCAAATCACTCCCTAAGGGAGACAAAATAGCCCTTGCACTTCAGTATCAATTAGTTACCGAAGATACCAATTGCCTCCTAATTCACATTCGGGCCGAGCAAGAAAAGGCCGAAGGTCTTCCTGAATTACAGAAGATTGCTCAAATGCAGGTTGCTGGATGGGGTGGCGCTGGTACTGTACATGATTCATCGCGCGTTTATGCTCACAAGGCAATGGTATTTAGACAAGCTGCCGGTAGCACTATGCTAAATAGCTCGCCACTGCAAGACTCAATGATTACTAGCTATGACGCATTCGATGTTCCAAAAGTATTCCGTAACGATCGCTCAGCGGCTGCGAGTAAATTAGTAACCGATGAGGACTATTACGAGATCCCAGCATTCTTAAGAAAGCAAGCTAACAAAGATGCGCCAAAAAGAATAAAGGAAGATCCACTCACACCAAAGCAAATCATTCAGATTGCTAATCATGCACTGGATCGACAATCAAATCTTGCATTCTTCATACGAGAGGTGACCAGTCAAGAATTATCGATCAATCTGTTTATCACCATTAAAAAGATTGAAAATATGTCATCCGATGAGAAAGCATGGATTATTGCCTTATCCTGGATCCTGTTTAAGTTAGAAAATCAATTTGAGTGGAATGAAAAAACCAAAGAAACAATTCAATCCTTAGTCAATCAATTAGATCCGAAACAATTCCGTGCAGGATTTGAAGTGGCTAGTCAAGTTCTTAAGAATTTAACTCCTAGTCGATGGGATTAATAACTTTGTAGATGTAATTACTTTTTACTTTAGTTTGTTGTTTAGTAGCTAAAAGGATCAGGTATGAGTGCCTTGAGGCTGGGGATCAAAATCCTTCATGAGAAAAACCGTATCAACGTACTAGCTTTTTATCTAAGACATCTCCTAGAACTTCCTCAAAGTGTGGGTGCGCTGACAGCCGGGAAAGACCAGCATTTATAAAGTAGTTCAGCCATTTATCAATGATGGCTTATTCAGCTACGCCGTTGAATTCTTTTTTTAATGGCTTCATCTGATATTGAAATTTGATATTTTTGACAGATTAATGAGCATTTGGCTCACCTAGTGAGCTTGTGAGGGTTAAAAATAATGTCATGCTTTACCGAATCCTAACCCCCCTTATAGGCCTTGGCCTAGTAGCCTGTTCCAATCCCACTGCGGATTTTCATGCCTGTCGGTATGACAGCAAAAAGACGGTATTGCTAGTCGATCTCAAGCGGGATTTACGAGCATTGGGTATTGGGGAATATGACGAGGAAATTGAAGAGAATTTAGTGCTGCTGTGCATGAAAGCCCGTAAGTGGGTGTGGCACCCAGACAGGGCAATTAATTACTCGGCCTTGGATCCGAAGTCCTATTTTAGGTTTTGAACAGAAAAATTAAGCGAACTTTCATTTGATACTTTGGCAAATTGCTGAAAAAGAATTAAATTAATACGAATTAAATTATCTTTAGTGGGATTTACCCTCATGGATAAAGCATATAGCTTAATAAATAGACGAATTCTTCCTGCGGCAGCAATTACTTACCGTGAAAATATTGGTAGACAAATAATCTGCCATATGTGTGGAGAGCCAGTTTTTAAAAAAGAGATGAGGGTTGAAGCTCGTCAAGAAAAAACTCATTTCTTATCTCACTATGCCGGCGATCCAACAACATGCAAGGAAAGGGCTAAGGGGGCCAATAAAAAAATAAGTGATAAAGAAAAAAAGACTCAACTACAACATCTGTCAGAATTTAATAATATTTTTAGAGAGCAAATTACTAAATCGTTTCAAAAAATTGTTTCGAAAAAAAAATTTGAAGAAAATAAAAATAATTTAAATATCGCAAAAAAAATTGCTATTGATGACTTAGAGACTAGCTCAATCAAAAAATTAATTTCAGAGACGCTTAGTTATATAAATGAAAAACTTGAAGCTAGATTTGGTGATCAGTTTAGCAAATTAGATGAAGCATTAATTTATGTTAATAAACATCTTAATTCACAATTTGGATTAGAAAATTTGAAATTTTTGACTTGTGTTGCAGTCATCATAAGTTATCGAAATACGAATTTACTAATTAGTGAAATGTTGAAGCAAAAAAATATAAAAGAACAGAAATTTTTTTCAGAAAAATTATTTATTGCAACAAAGAAATTATTAGCTTCATATATCAATTGGATTGGTCCAATTGATAAAATTGATTCTTTTCTTAATAAGAAAAAAATAAACTTAAATGCTTCTTTAGCGAAATCAAGTCATGGAAGTAAACAGAAAAACCTCAATACCTCTGCTTCAAAGGTATGCACAACATGTAAAAAAGTTGTAGGAAAGAATTATCTTAAATGTCCTTATTGTCTGGGTAAATTAAAAAATGAAACTAATGTTGAAAGACAAATAAGAATTTCCAAAGAAAAAGTGGTACTGAATAAACCCAAAAAGCAAAAGGCTAAAGCCTTAATTGCTGAGCCACTTGGTATTGAAGAAGTTAAATTTTGTGAATTTTGTGGGAAATATTCATATACAGGCTCCTTGGAATGTCCAGCCTGTTTAAGAAAATATCGAAATTTAGTTTCCCTGAAATCTGATGTAAAAGCTTCGAATTTTAAAAATATATCTTACTCAAATGATACTGATTCATCCCTTAGTAAATTTGAAGAAAAACAATACTGTGCAATTTGTAAAATTCGTTACTTTAGCTCAACTCCAAATACATGCCCATACTGTTTTAATAAAGATAAGAAAATTATTAATCCAAAAAACCCAACAGTAGTTAATAGAAAAATAAAGTCAAATCGAAGTTGGCTTGAAAACCAACCCTGGGATGAAGAAAATTTAAAAGCACATCAAAAATTAAAAGGTTCAAATTGAAATACAGTTAATAGGGAAATAATGGCTTATACATATGAAATTTCAGCTCAGGAAATCTGGCTTGTAGAAAAGACTTATAAGTGCTCATTGCTAGAAGCTATTAATGCTGGGGGTGGTATAGCATCTATTCACGAGATTGAAGAAAAAGTTATAACAAAAAGATTAAAAAATTCTTTTCAAAAATACCCAAAAGGTTTTTTAATTGACTGGGGTGATTTTCCACAATCCGAAACTTTTAAAATTCGAGAAGTTCAGCTTGTCTCAACAATAACTTATTCAATAAACGCAAGCACCGAGGATGCCATTTATTGCTACGAAAATGCATATGAATCAACTGAACCTGGAGATTACTCGATCTTAGAGTACAGATTTATTGACGATGATAATTTCTATGCAGTTGGATATGAAATTGATGGGATCAAATTAACTTAGCTAATCAATCACCTAGTTTATAAGCATTACTTACAGTAACGACAAAATCAACTTACGCTGTCTGTAACTCCCTTTCAGCAAGCTTCTTGCTAGGATAGTTATCGGCCGCTTTGCTATCAGTCTCAATCAACTTTCTGGTATTGGTCCCTCGCAGTTGCTCAATCGCCTGAATGACTTGTAAATGGCTATAGTGCTTTTCAATCATTAACACGCTTGTACCCATTTGTTTAGCTAAAGTATGAATGGGTACGTTGTCATGAGTGAGGGATAACGTGGCATAGGTATGCCGTAGGCTATAGAACACCCGCTTTTGATTGGTTTTAGGATCAATCAATAAACCGTGATCCGCTAAGAAGTTATCAAACATATGGTTTAAGACATCACTAATATCTCTACCTTCTTTGGTTCGAAAGATATAGTCATCGTTAGTGGGCTTAATGAGTTCGGCTAATGGATCCGTAATCGAACTTTTAACTCCGTAGTTTCGCAAGGCAATTCGCTCTAAAACTCGAATACTGGGTAGGCGCCCAATAATCTGCCTTTGCCCAGTCTTACCCTTCACGGTTAACTCACAACTACGATTTAGGCTTTGCACCTCAATTGCTTCACCATCCTCATCAATTTGGTCAGTGACAGTACTAATGGGATTCATCATGAAGCGGATTTGTTTCCATTTCATATCCAGGAGCTCCGTGCCAGGTCGCGCGCCAGTATCAATGAGCATCTCCACATAATCTCCGAGGATTTCCCTGCGCTCACGAACATCCCTGGTTCTACTGGATTCAATATAAGGACCGAGATTCTTTAACAAAGCCCTAACCTCATGAAGTTCAAATGCTGGACGACGCTGAGTTTCTTTGGTCTTGCCATCCAATTTAGGGCGATTACTATCGGTCAAATACCCACGTACCACCGCCTCATCAAAAACTCGATTGAAGGCAGCGTTTTGAGTTTTGCGATGACTATTGGATAGAACTGCGCCATACTTGGCTTCACGATCGTTGTAGTATTGCTGTAGGGCATCGTAGTCAATATTGGTAATCAGTCGCTGCCCAAGACTGGGGATAAAGTGCTGATTAATGATCCGGATGTAATCCTTGTAGATAACTTTGCCTAAACCACCCTTTAGATCACGTTCCATCCGATCAATGGCTAATTGAGCGATATCTTTAAAGCGTTTGGTGACCACTGGAATCCCTGAGCGTTTTCGGATTTCAGCTTCCACTAATAGCTCTTTGGCTTTGGTCACAGCGCGGTCGAATTTTGTTTCTTTAGTAGTAGCTCGTATCCACTTGTTATCCACCTTAAAGCGGCATTGCCAGACTTGGCTGTGTTCACGCTGGTATAGGGTTAAGTTACGATGTATGAGTTGATGTGTAGTTTCTTTCTTGATTGCCATATACTTAATTTAGCTTCAGAGACCCAGCGATAGCAACCAAGTTGGCTGAATTTCAGAGGTCAATTTAGCCAAAAGAAAGTGTGGCCAACTCATGGCTAATTGTGAAAATGTATGGAGAGTTTGCGGAAATAAGCTAACTCAAATAATGTAAGAAAGGTAGTGTGCTGGGGTAACAGCGGCCAGTTTTCCACCAGTGCTGTCGCCCAGCGTTCCGTGCATAATTCCATAGCAAATTGTTTTTTCCTTAGTTGTGGTCATAGAACCCACAACCATATAAGCCAGATCAAAAACTGGGCATCCACTGTATCCACCAACACTTGGATTCTCTAAAAGAAAAAATTCACTTTGGGTAAATGTATCAAATCGATTCATCGTAATTAAAGATGATGATGCATATGATCTATAAGTTAAAGGGTTAAAGAGGCCGGTGGCACCCAAACCATTTGGAAATCCAACGCAAGTCAATTCAAAGTCTCTAGATGGAGCCAGTCTATTAAGTTCAAAATGATCGTAAGGAAAAAATCTGTTTTCTAAATCAGCTTCAATCTCTGAGGTAGGATAAATTTGTATAACCGCAAGATCCGCTGCAGGATGGTGTCTCCAAGCTAGCTGACTATTAAACCCAACCAATGGGTGACTTTTTGCATTGCCAAACTTGTCACTAATAACTACCTCGGTATTAATATTTGAAGTTTTAGCAACATGGCCTGCTGTAACCATATACATCTCACCATGTGGTTTAACAACAAAAATTCCAGTGCCAACCTCCTCAGAGTTAGGTGATGTTGGAGTACGCAAATTAAAGACAACTCTAAAAGTTTCATCTCTTCTAAGTATCAAAATACCACCTCGTGTTATTGCATAAATTTAAATATGGGAATTAACTCTAATATAGCCCCATCCATAAGCGTTACTTAAATTAGCACTCAAGTAAAAAGCCACTACAAAGAGTGGCTTTTATTCTTGGTGGTCATACCAGGAGTTGAGCCCGGAACCAAAGGACTATTGAAATAGAAAACTACAATAAAGGCCTGTAATTTGGATATTTTTTATATTTCTAATTCTTATGCCCCTGAAAATCTTTATGACCTAATTCTGGGGGAGGGTTATTTTTTGCAAAATTAATTAAATCTTGAAAAAAAGGGTCTAAACGAATAAGGTCCATGGCATCATCGCCACCAGTACCAGTTGCGTCTTGAACGCACAACCTAACCTCTAAATACGCCATACCATTTTCATCTGAATAGTGCCCAACAAAAGGCATGCCATCACCACCTGGATTCCACAGTGAATAACCTAACTTTTCAGCCGCTTTATCGGCATATTTTCCGTACTTATCTTTTAGCGTTATGTAAAAATTTTTCGCATGCCTTCCTGTTAACAAAATCTCTCTACTCAACTGTTTCATATTGGACCAGTAAGGCGAAGTTGTAAGCACTTTAATTCTATTTGGTTTTCCATTAATAAACTTATCTAAAAAATTTTGGTTATAAATCTTTTTATCCATAATCTCCTGCCAATATCTTTTAGCTTTTCTCTTTGCCTCTATAAAGGGAATGACTTCAGACTCCCATCTCTGCTTTATTTCGGCAATCGCAAGTTCTACTTGTTTATCCTCTTCGGCTTGATCGCGCCTCTCTTTTTCTTGTCTAATCAACTCTCTTTGGTCAGCTAATTCTTTTGCTTTCCGCTTTTTGAACTCTTCAGTTAATGGTTTATTTTTTGATAAGGCATCAGTTAATGCAATGATAGTTTCCTCAATTGCTCCGGCAACAAATAAGACTGCTTCATCGTATGAGTATGTGCCTAATTCAAATAACTCTTGAGCCTCCTTCTCATCAACTATATGTGCTAGGCGGTGAAACCCAGCGCTCATTAAAGCATTGTGACAGGCTGTTTCAATAGCAGATGCAAGGCTGGATGCAGGAATTGTCCACTGTCTTAGAGAAGAATTATCAACCTCTAGTAAATATTGCTTTGAATAGTTTTTCATTCTCAAGAAACCATCGGCACCAAAACCTACTTTGATTGCATGAATATTTTTTACATAAAATGTATAAACCACACTCTCTCGAAGCAATCCATTACTCATTTATTAACTTTTTCAGAAATGAATTATTTTTTAGCCATATATAGATTGAATCATAGCTAATCTAATTAAAAATGATTGCAAAAAGTGGTTTTTAATGGTGGGCCCACCAGGACTTGAACCTGTCTCCGGTAGCTCAAATTGCAGGCCTGGGGGGGTTGACTCAAAATATTTGGAATTACGACTTTTCATCATAAAACTAGTTTGATAGGCAATATCTCTCATACAGCTCCCTCAGAAGCCTTCCTTCCTTAGGCGACTCCTTCCACCCTACCTTGTGACCTTTGAAGAGACTGTAATCATCGTTTTCTAACGGAATGTATTCAGGTACAAATCTGCTCCTATTTTCCCCAGGGCCACAAATTATTGTTTTATCAGCCTTTAGCCAAATTTCGAAAAATTTTTCTTGAGAAACTGGCAAATCAGGATTTAATAGCTTCTTGCTTGTCTCAATGCGAGGTTTGATATGAGCTCTCGTTAATCCTTGTTTAGTTTTATATTTGAAATCACAATTTTTGTATATCACAAGTGCGGCTTTAGTAATTCCTATGACATGCCAAGACCAATGCCTACCGCCCATAATGGTGGTGAGCTCAGTATTTGAATGTGCAAGCGTGAAAAATTCAGGGTCACTTTTATATGCATTAAAAATGGCCAAATATTTTCCGTACAAGGCTTGTTTTTGAGTATTGCTTATCACTTCGGTAGATTTATATTAAACACTCTTTAATAATTCTAATTGTTATTAATACAATTAGGTCAAATTTGCTATTAAACCGAATTAGTTAGTCTCTGAATGCTTAATAAGATCGATATTACCTTCGACTTTCGCAGTGATACCCCTGTCGGCAAAGACCCTGACAGTCATAGTCCAACCCTTCGTAAATATCACAAATTTCTTTGGAGTAAGCCGCTTCCCAGCGGAACAATGTTTACCTTAAACGACGCCATACCTAACATTTACTTGCATCACAACTCTGAACTAGGTGAGTTTTTTCTATCGAGCGATTCTGCCATACACACCTTTAGCCGTTGGCCCAGTATGACTCCAATCATCAGTCAAATTGATGGTGAGGAAATTGAATTATTTAGAAAGCTTGCTTACACCATGGGCAGCATGATGATCTTTCCTGGCAATCGCATTGATGGTAAAGCAACGATTAATGGTGCCAGAGGATTTCACCCACTGATTAAAGATCGGATTGATTTAACCTTAGAGTGCATACGACGGCATTACAAGAAGGAATCTAGCCCGCTTGAAGAAGCACTTTCACGCTATAGCGATTTCTTTTCCTTATTTGAGAACTTTAAGGGATATGTTGAGTTCTTTTTATTGCAAGATCTAGTAAGCCCGGATTATTTAACAATTAAATTCTTTAGGCCGTTTGCGAATTTCAAACCACCTGTAGTGCCAAATACTGTAGATGAATACCAATCCTATAAACAGTTGGCCATTGAGTTTGTGAATAAGAGAAATCAGAGAATTCTGGCATCCAAAATTAGCGTTACTTAAAGTAACGCCTAGATTTTCTTTAAGCTCTACCGCGAGCTTTTCGAATTAAGTCGCCAAGACTGACTCCGTCTTGCGATATCCATCTATTAGCATTCGAAGTTCTGCCACGCACTACTGCCGCAGCGGCAGATCCCGATGAAAAAAATTGATCCTCAGTAAAGAAGGCCTGCTGATCGATAACTTTAATAATGCCTGATTCAACTAATTGGCGTCGTTGACCAGCATATGCAGGGCTTTGCTGCTCAAAGGTAGGAAATACGGGCTCCATTACTTGGCTACCCTTTTTAACCATAACCCCACCATCTACAATTTCTAAAGTAGAGTCCAAATTTTTGTAGTCCATCTTGAACTGCATGCCTTTAGGCAATGAAGAATACAGAGCAGCTTTTTTACCTTCTGAGCTATCAGATATATCAGACTGATCATCCTCTTGAGCAATGACATCATCCTCATCACCCAATGCTAATTGATGAAACCCTAATAGCGGAAGGATTAAAAGAATATCGTTAAGGAAGTTTTCAGCGAATGCATACTCAGACTCAGACAATGCGGGAGCAATTGGCATATTGCCATTTTCCAACGCAGCCTTACCGGCTTCTTTTGCAATCTGTACTAAGCGTGACTCAAGATGTTGAACATGCGCCTTATTCAAACGACCCGCTTCAGAATTAAAGAAAATTGCTTTTTTCCAAAAGTCTTTTTGACGGACGTGAGATTCAAGACGAGGACCCACCGGATCACCCTCACCGATATAAATTCTTCCGCTACCAATCAGCAGATAAACACCTGGCTGCTGAAACTCTTTGCGCCCTTTAACCTCACCGATAAGCCCGCGAGGAAAAATCGTAGCTTTTCCAAGCCAATTATTCATGGAGGCAACAAGAACACCATCAGGATCGCCAGAGGGGACAAACACCTCTAATGTAAACGGTCTCATTTTTGTCTTTTAAATGTATAGTGGTTTAGTGTAACGCTCAAATAAAAAGCCACTGCAAAGAGTGGCACTCTATTTCTGGTGGGCCCACCAGGACTTGAACCTGGGACCAAAGGATTCCGGTTTGTGTGATTTTCATCACTCCCTGGACTATGCCTTCACCTTATAAAGATTGGTAGATCCTTACTTAGGTGGGTGCCG
>Ga0214921_10003812_pt1 | contig 22786 bp, 20 predicted proteins | sample LL1505_MetaG_FD_177992 | JGI IMG/M metagenome (GOLD analysis project Ga0214921, IMG submission 177992) | Freshwater microbial communities from Lake Lanier, Atlanta, Georgia, United States - LL-1505 | ecosystem: Environmental > Aquatic > Freshwater > Lake | place: USA: Georgia | collected... | reverse complement strand
ATTAGTGGCTGTTTCTAGCATTCTATCTGTGCAGAGTATAATCTCCCCACTGTTGGCTTGATGCCAGCCAACAGCATTGTTCTGTTTACAGATTTCTGTGTTTTTGACTACCTTTATTTCAATCCTGTCAAGGGCCACTTGTAACGGTGAATATTCATCATCCAGTTGATCTGAAAATTGTATGGGTGATGACTGGACGGTTTTTAGCGATGATCTTTTTGCTTGCATTTCTGAGTGGTAGCCATAGGCAACACTTGCTGAAAATACTAATATGCACAGAATAAAAAGTCGTGATTTAAACATGATTTTGATTTCTGGTTTAATTGAATACAGCTGTTACACTAATGATCTGGGCGTTGGGGTATTGGGCTAATGCAACAATTTTTGCTTCCCTGTAGTCACGGGCGTAGCAGTATACGTCAAACATGTTTCCGTTTACATAGCACTGAACTCGACATTTCATGGTTTGGAGCTCCTTTGAGTGGGCTTTGATTGTGGACTGGATATATTTCAGCTCCCAAGCTGTGAGATTGCACGGTCCCTAGTGCGATCGACGGAAAGTGGTTGATCGCACTAGGTGGTGGTGCGCCTGCCCCTTGCCTCGGCAGTATGTGTCCATGGCAGTGCTCTTTCCGCCTGTCTGCAATTCCCCTGGAGCAAGAATGACATTATGATCTGCCATTATGAGCCAGCAGTTGTTTCTACTTCTTTGAATATAGATACAGTAAAGACGTTTCTGGATCTGCTCTATTCAGCTCCAGTGGCAGCTGTTGAATCAACTTATTTTTCAGCCGTTCTACAGAGCAATCCAGGCTTTCACTGGGACTTGAGCCTTGAAGATCAATTTTGTTTATTATGGGCTCTTGATATGAGCTTGAGGCATCATAGGCCTTCATTGGCGCTTGATGGCTACCGTGTTGATCTGCCAGTTGATGGTATTTCTGATACTAACCTTAGGGCGTTAACATCTTGTTTATCGGCTATCAAGTTTGAGATTTATCAGATTGACTGGCAGGAGTTTACTGGCCTATGTGATGATCTGACCGCCGATGAGCTCTCTTGCTTGGATGGAATATTCAGCTCTCGAAGCTTGCAGCATTTGGTTCATGCTCTGATTGATCGGGGTATGGGAATCATCGCGGCTTCTAAGTACTACCCTCTTGGAAGTTACTCTAGTGGCTGTCCGTGATAAAGGTTGCTAATCCGTTAAATTATAGACTTTAGTTGATAGCTTATTCATGTGTTAATCGACAAAATCTGATATCTCGCTATGGTTTAGCCGTTCAATTAGCTTTACGGCGATCCAATCAGTATTGCTAGGCACGCTTTGGCTAAAGAGCCTCTCCTTATTTTATCCCCCCTCTTCAACTACCACCAGTGACAACCCCCTATCAACGGCTAATCAGTCCTTCTCAGCTGGCATTATTTAGCCGTAGCCCGCAGATTGGTGCATGGTGGGAGGAGCTTGCGGCCCAAAAGCTCTTCACTGATGAGCGCCCAGCGGCTGGCGGTCTTGATCAGCTCCTATTTAAAGCAGGTCTTCAGCACGAGGATGTTTTGCTTGCGGCACTTGAGAAAGATGGTGCTGATGTATTTAGACAACAGCCAGTAAATACTAATGGACCAGCACAGGAAGAGGATTATGCCAATACCTTGGCTGCCATGGAAGCCGGCAGGCAATTTATCCATCAAGCGGCGCTGAAAAATGATGAGATGCGTGGTTGGGCAGACTTGCTAGAGCGGGTGGATGATAAACCCTCAAAACTAGGCAGCTGGAGCTACATCCCAATTGAATGCAAGCTCTCCAGCCATTCCAAACCGATCTATCTAGTGCAGGCTTGCGCCTACTGCGAGCTACTGGAGCCGATCTTGGGCCATCGGCCTGAGCACTTCAAGCTCTATCTCGGTGGTAAACGCTTTGAGGAGGGTGAGCAGGGCTATCCCACCGCCCATTTCTGGAGTTGGTATGAACTGCTGAGGCGCCGCTATCGGGATTTTCGCTCCAGCTTTGATCCCAGCCAACGACCGGAGGATGCCCCTGGTGATCATGGCCTGTGGGAGCCGTTTATTCAAAAGCGGCTGGAGGCCAAGGCAGATCTAATGCTGGTGGCTGGCATGCGCCAAAGCCAACGCAGCAAGTTGCGCTCCGCTGGAATCCCCACGATCGATGCCCTGGCCGCCTTGCCTGAAAATCAACCTGTGCGGGATCTAGACCCGGCGATGCTCGCCCGCTTGCGCGATCAGGCCCGCATCCAGATCGCCAGCAGGAGCCGCACTGATGGTCGCCCGGCGCATGAGGTGCGGCCCCTAGGTCAGCAGACCAAGGGGTTGGCAATGCTGCCTGCATCGGATAAGGGCGACATTTGGTTTGACATGGAGGGCTTTCCGGATCCGATCAATGGCGAGAAGCTCGAATACCTGTTCGGTGCCTGCTATCGCAACGACCAGGGCGAGCTGAAATTCGCTGAATGGTGGGCCCACAGTGAGGCAGAAGAAAAGCAAGCCTTTGATGGCTTTGTGCAGTGGGTGCAACAACGTCGGGGCCGCCACCCCGATCTACATATTTATCACTACGCCAGCTACGAGAAGACGGCCCTGGGCAACTTGGCCTCACGCCATCAAATCCATCAGGACACGATTGATCAGTGGCTCCGTGAAGAGTTGTTGGTGGACCTATACCCAATCGTGCGAAATGGGTTGCTGGTTGGTGCTCCCAGCTACTCGATCAAGAAAGTTGAACGTCTTTACGGTGGGCCCCGGGATGAAGAGGTGGAGAATGCCGCCGATTCGGTGGTGCAGTACGCCGAATGGAAAAAGAGCCGCGATCCCCAGATTCTCAAGGACCTTTGCGCCTACAACGAAAAGGACTGCCAGGTAACCGAGGGCTTACATCGCTTTTTGCTTGAGCTTCCCGAATCGCAGCAGCTTTCCTGCCGGCCCAACAAGTGGGGGACATTCACTAAGGAGCAGGAGGAGGACAAGCAGGCAACTGCCTTTGAGAAGGAACTGGTGGTGGCGGCTCGGGAGCTGCGGGAGGAGTTACCCGCCACGATCGTTGATCCCGAGGCCCTTGGACCCCGCGGCATCAGCTGGCGGCTGCACATGTTGATTGGCCAGCTGATCGACTTCCACGAAAGGGAAGGAAAGGTGGAGTGGTGGGAGTTCTTTAACCGTCTGCAGATGACGCCGGAGGAACGGGAGGACGACAGCGAGGTGATTGCTGGGGCACGGCTTGAGGCCGTTGAACCGATCAAGCGCTCCCAGGGTTATCACTATCGCTTTGATGCCAGCCAGCCCTTAAAGCTTTCGGCCAAAGAAGGGCGTCCTCCCAGTTTTGCGGTGGTGCCCCTAAGCAGTTCTGGCGATCGATTGCTGCCGCTGCCCCATCTGCTTAATGCCGATGGAAAGGCCTGGGGAGCGCCCGGCCAGTTGGATGAAAATGCTGCTGATCAGATCACCCTCACTGTTACCCAGGACGCCCTGGCCAAGGCAGTCGGGCTGGATGGCTCGGGACTGCCGGCCCAGGCAGATCTGGTGCCTTTCCCCAAGCAGATCTATAGGAACATGCTCAAGCATCTGGTGCGGCTTGCCCAGGGCTGGATATTTGAGCGCAAGCCATTGCCTCCAGCCCTATTGCATCTGCTTGAGCGGCGCCCCATTCCCGAACTAGTGGAGCTGAATCAGCAAATCCGCCGTGAACCGACCAGCACCGCTGAGATGCTGGCCCAATTTTTGCAACAAGCTGATGGGGTGGGGCTCTCTCTTCAGGGGCCTCCGGGCACAGGAAAAACGACGGTGACCGGTCAACTGATCGCCGAGCTGGTGGCCTCTGGCCAACGGGTGGCCGTGAGCTCCAATGGCAATGCAGCGATCAATAACCTTCTCCGTAAGGCCCAGGGTTTCCTCGATACCAGGGGTTCTTCCGCCCTGGTCGTGAAAGCTGCCAGCAGCTCCAGCGAAAAAAGCGACTTGAAGGCGCTCTCTGGATCAAGGGTTCAAGCCTTGCAGGAAAAGGACATCCCAGAAAATCCTGCCGTGCTTGGCGGCACGATCTTCACCCTGGTCAAGGAGCGCTACGACGAGGCACCTTTTGATCTGCTGGTGATTGATGAGGCCGGCCAGGTGTCCCTTAGCAACCTGCTTTATATGGGCCGGGTGGCCCGCAACATCCTGTTGGTGGGCGATCAACAGCAGCTCTCCCAACCCAACCGGGCAAAACATCCAGGTGACAGTGCTCTGAGCTGCCTGGACTACGTGATGACAGGCCATGCGGTGGTGCCAAGCGACCGCGGCGTGTTTCTTGCCACCAGCTGGCGCATGCCGCCGCCGCTCACCCAGGTGGTGTCAGATCTCTTCTATGAAGGCAAACTGCAAGCCGCAGAAATGAACAGCGCAAACCGTGTGCTTTGGCAACGGCAACAACAAGGCTTGTTGTTTGAGGCTGTGACACACCAGGGCAATGGCACTGTGAGCGATGAGGAGGTGGAGTACATCGCCGCCCTGGTGGATGAGCTGCACGGCAAGCCCTACCAACGCGCCCGCTTGGTGAAAGGTGCAGTGGAGATTATTGATGGGATTCTGGGAGGCAACGACATCCTGATAATTGCTCCCTACAACATGCAGGTGAACCGTCTGCAGGCGCGCTTAGGCGAAAGGGCCCGCATTGGCACCGTTGATAAGTTCCAGGGCCAGGAGGCACCGGTGGCGATTTTCTCGCTTACCGCTAGCGATGGCGACAATGCCCCGCGCGGCCTTGATTTCCTGCTGGAGCCCAACCGCGTCAATGTGGCGATCAGCCGCGCCCAATGCCTCTCGATCGTGGTGGGTTCACCGCAATTGGCCACCGGGATCAGTAGCAGTGTCAACCAAGTGCGGCAGCTGAACCGGCTCTGCCGGTTGATGTCCCACAACTAACGGCTGATCCCTCGTCATCGGGAAATCATCGTTGTTAGTACGTGATTTAGCAATGGCCAGAGCTGGTCGCCATAGCATTTCCCCATAAGGCAAACACCGACTGATTAGCCCCTATTCATGGCCAACTTCATTCACACTGCCGACTGGCAGATCGGCAAGCCCTACGGGGCAGTTGCTGACGAGCAAAAGCGCTTTCGGCTCCAGCAGGAAAGATTGAATGCCATTGGTCGCATCCGTGAAGTGGTGCGGCTGCAGGCCGCCCAGTTCGTGCTGGTGGCTGGTGATCTATTTGATTCCCCTACCCCTGCCCCCACAGCAGTACTTGAGGTGCTGGAGGCCATCGGTGAAATGGAAGTGCCAGTGCTGGTGATTCCCGGTAACCACGACCACGGTGCTCCGGGCACGGTGTGGCACCGGGAAGATTTTCTGCGCCATCAGAGCCAGCTGGCCCCGAACCTACAGCTGCTGCTCAAGCGCGAACCGCTGGAGTTGGAAAAGGTTGTGGTGTTGCCCTGTCCATTGCTGCGCAACCAGGACAGCAGTGATCCCAGTCTCTGGCTGCAAGGTTTCGACTGGAGTTCACTGCCAGCGGCAAAACCGCGGATTGTGCTTGCCCATGGCGGCGTGCATGGCTTTGGTGGGCGGGAATACAGCATCGATGAAGAGGCCCAAGCTGGTGCCAACAACCTGATTGAGCTTGAGAGCCTGCCCCAGGAGGAAATCGACTACTGCGCCCTAGGCGATTGGCACAACCTCAAACAGGTGAATGCAAAGGCCTGGTATTCCGGCACCCCCGAACCCGATCGTTTTGACCAGGGAGAAAACAACCAGCGCGGTCAGGTGTTGCTCGTAGAAATTCAGCGCGGCCAGCTGCCCCAGGTGCAAACGATGCCGACGGGTCGGATCCAATGGCACAACATCAGCTTCTGCTTCAACAGTGACGCCGACCTGGTTCGCTTTGAGCGGGAAGTGGAGGCACTTACCGCCGCTCGCGTCGCCCGCGACCTCTTGCGGGTGCAGGTGAGTGGCAGCCTCAGCCTTGCGGGCCATCGCCGCTACGACCAATTTATGGGCGACCTGGGAAACAGGTTGTTGCGGTTGCGGCTGAAAGGCGAATGTCAACAGGCGCCGGAGGCCGCTGAGCTGGAGCAATTGATAGGCCGCGTGGAAGATCCATTGATTGCCCGGGTGGCTGCTGAATTGCAGCGCCGCCTCAGCCAAGCCGAGGAGATTGATTCCGAAAAAGCAGCCATCACCCGCGTGGCCCTCTGCGAACTGTTCCGTTTCACCACTAGCCGCTGATCGCCATGCGCCTCCTCAATTGCAAGCTCCAGAACGTGCGTATCCATGGTGATCTTCCTGTGGAGTTCTCACCACGAATCACCTTGATTGGTGGTTCTAATGAAACAGGTAAAAGCACCCTGGTGGAAGCCCTGCACCGGACCCTGTTTCTCAAGGCCTCTGCCACGGGCGCCCCAGTTCAAGCCCTCCAATCGCGCCTTCACTTAGGCCATCCCACGGTGCAGCTGGCCTTTGAGGCCAAGGGGGATACCTGGACCCTAGAAAAACGCTTCAGTGGCAGCACTGGTCAGGTGAGTTTGCATTCAAAAGAAAGCAGCCGCAAACTCACAGGCCCGGAGGCAGAAGACAAACTTGCTGAACTGCTCGGTGTTGGGGAAACGCTGGGTAGCCGCCAGGTGAGCAATGTGTTGCCCAGCCGCTGGGCCCACCTATGGGTGATGCAAGGTTCCGCTGGTGATGACCTGCTTGAGGCCGGTAAAGCCCATTACGACTTTGATGCCCTGCGCCTGCAGCTAGAGCAGAGCGGCGGGGCAGCGGTACAACAGTCGGCCCATGATCAGCAGGTGGAGCATCTAATCAAGGCCGCCCTCGACGAGAACTTCACCAGCCGCAGCACCAAAAAACATTCACCACTCTGGCAGGGCGAACAGAAGCTCGCCGCTGCTAATGCAGCCCTTAAACTAGCCAACGATCGCTTAGTTGACTACCAGCAGGCCAGTGACGAACTGAGCTCGATCATTGAAAATCTAGATATACTTCAATACGGAGATTTGCCGGCGCTGCAGGAACGCCAACGCCTGAATAATCAGGTCGCTGTTTCTAGCAGCAAGCTGGAAGCAGAAATAAAGTTGGCTAGCCAGGCCCTTGATCCAATCCTGCTACGCCACGACACTACCCAAAAGTTGTTGCAGGATTTAGATTTACTGAGCGCTGAGATCGCCGTGCGCCAACAGCGCCTTGGCGAACTGCAAAGATCAGAAGCCGAGGCCCAGGCCAGCGAGCAAACACTTAGTGCCGAATTGCAGGCCAAGCAGGAAGCCCGCAGCTCAGTTGAAGCCCAACGCATCAGCCTTGATCAATTAAACCAGCTGTTGCAAAGCTTGGTGGAATTGGCCCGGAATAAAGAGGACATCGCCCGACTAAATGCTGAACATCAACAACAACAGGAAAACAGCCAAAAACGTAGTGACCTAGAACAACAACTGGTTGTGCTTGCAGCCATTGGTAAGCCAGAACTGCAGAACTTGCGCCTCCTGCAGCAAGAGCTGCGTGATGCCAACACCAATCAGAAAGCGATGGCCGCTGGGGTAAAGCTGCTGCGCGCTGATCAGCCTGTAAGTATCAATGGTGAAACCCTCCAGCTAGGTGAACAGAGGCAGCTCACTGCGGTATTTGAACTGCAGGTGGGTGATGGAGTTGCCCTGGAGATCAGCCCCGGCGGTGGCCAGGCCCTGGGCGATTTGCAGCAGCAATGCCTAACTGCCAAACAGAATTTTGAGGAGCGGCTCAAGCAGCTGGGGGTGGTGACTTTTGAGGAGGCAGAACAGCAGTCAGAACAACGCTCATCGCTGGAGCAGCAGCTGAGCGCCCTTGCCGCAGCCCCCAGCCAAGGCATGGAAACACTGGAAGGAGAGCTGAGCTCTTTGCAGGAGCGCTCCGACCAGCTGGAACTCCAGATTCAGTCTCTCTCCGCTGGCCGCACGCCCCTGGAGCAGGAGCAGCCCCTTCCCAGCGCTTTGGCGGAACTGCAGTTGCGGCAGCAGGAGGTGGCCCAGACTCTTACCCAAACGGGCAAGGCGCTAAGACAAGCGGAAAAGGATCAAGAAAAAGCGCTGGAGGACATCAACCAGTTCCGCAGCAAGCGAATTAATGAGGCCAGTCAGTTTCAAGTGCTGCAAGGGGAGTTGAAAGACCGACAGAACCGACTGGAGACTCTTAACAAGAGTCATGGCAGTAGAGACGCACTGGCTACTCAATTAGATGACCATAGGCACCAAAAAACAAAACAGGAAGAACACCTCCAGCGGCTCAAGGGCGAACTAGTGGCTCTGGGGCTCGGTGATCAAGACAAGGAGTTGGCCAAGCTGAAAACCGAGCTCGAGGCCATCCAGCAAAAAATCGAGCAGCTGATCAACAATCGCGGTGCCGCAAAGCAACGTTGCGACAGCATCAGCGCTGAGGATCCCTATGCCGTCCTGGAGCAGGCCAAGGTGCAGCTGGAGGAGGCCCAGCTCGATTACCGGAGCATCAAACGGCGCACTGATGCCCACATTGAACTGCGGGACCTATTCCAGGAAACCCAGGCAGATATCTCAAGCCGCTACAGCGGACTGTTGGCTGAGGCAGTCGGGACTTACCTGCGCCCTCTAGTCCCAGAAGGACCGGTGGCGCAACTGAGTTTTGACCAAGCCAAGGGCTTTAGTGGCCTACAGCTACGGCGGGGCCAGGAGTTCTATAACTTTGCCGAGCTCAGCGGTGGCATGCGCGAACAGTTGGCCGCTGCCTTACGGCTCTCAATGGCGGATGTGCTCAAAGATGGCCATGACGGTTGCCTACCTCTGATATTTGACGACGCCTTTACCAATTCAGATGCTGATCGGGTGCAGCTGGTTAAAAAGATGCTTGGCACCGCCGTGGATCGTGGTCTTCAGGTGATCTTGCTTTCCTGTGATCCAGGCGCCTATGGATCCTTTGCTGATCAAGTGGTGGAGTTTGGGTGAACTGAGATCAAGCTTTGCCGACTTGCATCAAGCGCACCGGTCCCGGGTACTGCGCCAGCTGGCTGTCTGCAGTGAGTAGCAACAAGCCATCGGCACTGGCCTGGGCCAGCAGTAGACGATCAAAGGGATCACGATGGAAAAGCGGCAGCTGGGCAACGGCGAGCACATGGCTGGCGGCAATCGGCAACTCCTGCCAGCCGCCATCAAGCAAAGCCCTTCTCAATAAGGCAGGTTCAACGCTGAAATCAGGCCGCCCCAACGCCTTTTTGATCACCAGTTCCCACAGGCTGGCCACGCTAAATACCGGCGTGTTCTGGGGATCCTCCAGCATCGCCGCCAAACCGCTTGGTAGGCGCTCGGGTGATCCCATCGCCCATACCAGTAGGTGGGTGTCAAGCAGTAGGCGCATGGCTGAACTCAGCTGCTTTCGAACAACTCAGCGATCTCAGCAGCGCCAAGCTGATCAAAATCGTCAGGCACCTGGCATTGCCCTTGCAACAGGCCCAAGCGGCGCCGTGGTGCAGCCGCCGCAGCGACGTTATTAAGCGGAGTGACGAGCACCATCGGCCGACCAGCCTTGCAAATCACAAACGCCTCGCCGGCTGCCGCTTCTTCCACCAACTGCGACAGGTGGGTTTTGGCCTCGTGCATATTCACCTGGCGCATAGCCTCCACCCCGCATCGGCAAACCAGCTTAGTCGACTAAGCCGGAAAGGGGCTGGCTGGGCTGCCTGGTAAAACGGGTGCCAATCACTCGCCCATTTGAGCTGAAATCTGCTTCCTCACTAGCCTATGGAGACTCGGCTCCCAAGCCATGGCTGCTAGAGGCAACCTGTTCCGCAGCCTCCAGGATCTCGATGCCTCCGGCTCGAATGAGCGCAAGATGGCGCGGACCCTTTCCAGCATCTACGGTTTCCAATCAAGTGATGTCACCAGCGAGTGGTGACGGCAAGGGTTCGTTCTTTCAGGTTATTTTTGAAACGTTTCCAATCAAGTGATGTCACCAGCGAGTGGTGACATGTATCAAATCAAGTATCAGGTTCCTTATCCATCGTTTCCAGTGAAGTGAAGTCACCAGCGAGTGGTGACACCCCTTCTTAATTAACACAAACACATTGCACTTTGACGTTTCCAATCAAGTGAAGTCACCAGCGAGTGGTGACCCGAAACGTGGAGCGTATGCCCATCATTCGAACCGGTTGAGTTTCCAATCAAGTGATGTCACCAGCGAGTGGTGACACACTCTGGCGGCACAACGTTACGGGTGATCTTCCCCACGTTTCCAATCAAGTGATGTCACCAGCGAGTGGTGACCTTCAGAGGTGCAATATGATCAGGTTTTTAACAATCGGGCGTTTCCAATCAAGTGATGTCACCAGCGAGTGGTGACGATCAAAACTTCCAGCGGATTCGTGACGTCGAGGCGGCGGCGTTTCCAATCAAGTGATGTCACCAGCGAGTGGTGACGATTTACTCATGCACTTAATACACACAGCAGAAGCACAAGTTTCCAATCAAGTGATGTCACCAGCGAGTGGTGACTATATAGGGCCCCCTGTGTACTACCCTTGAGACCCCTGTTTCCAATCAAGTGATGTCACCAGCGAGTGGTGACACCTTGAATCAAATGAACACGTAGATAGTTACGTAGAAGTTTCCAATCAAGTGATGTCACCAGCGAGTGGTGACCAATACGCTTGGGCGCACAAGTTAGCAGTGGATGCTAAGTTTCCAATCAAGTGATGTCACCAGCGAGTGGTGACCAAGCAATCTTGCGGCGCTCTGCAGCTAATTGGAAAGGCGTTTCCAATCAAGTGATGTCACCAGCGAGTGGTGACCTTAAGAGTGAGATAAAGTATGCTACAATCTGCCCCCATTGGTTTCCAATCAAGTGATGTCACCAGCGAGTGGTGACATCTGCTCAAACCAACGTGCGCGAATGGGCATATCAACAGTTTCCAATCAAGTGATGTCACCAGCGAGTGGTGACTGCGGCCCCAAAAGGCCCTGCGGTGCAGCGGGTTTGAGGGCCGTTTGCGCGCAGCTCCATTATGCACCCATTTTGTGGGCATTTTCCACTTGTTTAGAGCCTGTAAATCGCTGGGAAGCCCTGCGCTGCAAGGGTGCGCGCAGCTCCACGCAGATACTGGGATCTTGGCTGTTTTGCTGCTGCGCGCTCAGATCACCTGGTCCTCCCAACTGGAGGAAGCCACTGGGAGGCCCATGTGTTCAATTTTTGAGCAACTCAGCACTGGGATTGGCCAGAAACGCACGCTGTCTTGATCTATTTTAAGCAATTTACTAAGCCTCTGTCTTAATGTGAGAATCTCTGCTTTTCGTAGCCTGCACTCAAATACACTCCATTGCACTCTTACGCCATAACCCTCAAGAAGCTTAGCAAATTTACGACGACGCTTATTGCATGGGGTGTCATATGCAATAACCCACAGCTGTTCTGTTAGCATTGTCAACGGCGTTGGGGTACGATGAGACCTTCTGATGGTGCATAAACATATCGCACAAATGATCTAACCAATCCATCTAATAATTCCCAGCGCGGGCCTTGCCTTTGATTGGCCAAGCAAACTTGTTCAGACATATAATTCGACCAAGCCTTAAGCCAGAGCCTGCGATATACTTCGTTAAGGAATATACCGCCATCACGTGCCTCAAAACCATCATCAGCACGTATTCTACGTGTTCTTATCAGCCATACATTGAATGGATCAGCCAATAGGGTACGCAATGGTTCAATTAAATCAGATACCAAGGCTGCATGACGAGCCGAACCAACATGCAATACACCTTCATAGGGATCTAACCCTTGAAGTTCTATACGTGTTAATAATGCATTCCAAAGCACAGAGTAACCAAAACCACACAGGGCATCAAATGGTGTGGTAGGTGGTCGTCGATTGCGTCCAAGGAAAGCAAAACCATCGTTTTCCAATAAACCACCAAGGGCAGAAAAATATTCAGCAGCTGCATTCCCTTCCAAACCGCGGATGCGATCGATAGATTTAGCCTTTCTTACCTGTTGCCCATGCCAATCCAAGCGATCAATGGCATTGGCAACTTGGTCACGCCTTTCTCGCCTTGTTAGTCGCAGCAAAAGGACACGCCCATTTCTAATTTTTCCAGCAATAAGACTTATTGCTGCGTTCAATCTGTCGGCTTCTGTTAAAAGCAGTTGATACCTTCCCCTATGCCTGTATCCACCTTCTACAGATTGGAGCCTACCATGACACCAACCATTGCTGCTCAGATATGCAATTTGAATACCTCGTTGTAAGCACGATTTGATCAAAGCAGTGCTTAGCTGTAAATTACCCATAACTAAAATTTGATCAAGTAAAGGCAGTTTCACTCGCTCTACTTCCTCCCCTTGGTAGCGAACTATTACCTGCTCACCCTCGATGCCAGCAGTTCCGTATGACCGTATTAGATAGAGACTACGCATTAGCGATTTGGCAGCCGCCATGATCCTGCCTTAAGCAGCCAAGATTGGCCTTGGTCACTCGGGGTTGACCTAGATGGGTTTTCCTTATTTTCTAGCCAGCGAACTAGTACAACAGCAGCAATGCCGCTGACAAACGTACTGATTGTAATCAATAATGTTAATGTGACCACACTGGCCAAGCCCAATGGCGCAATCAGCAGCAACACCAAGGCAATTGCTCCGTTAACAATACTTACCAATAGGTTGACAAATAGCGAGGTTCGTCGGGAATGAGAAGGCATGATACGGCAGCCGAAAGTATTGCCTTCCCATCCAAGCAACAACCCGCTAGGAATTGCTGTATTTGGCCGCTAGGTCCTCTGCCGAGGCCGCGATTATTCATTTATTGCATAATCTATGTCTCTATTTGACTGGTTAATGGGCATTTGATTGAAATCCAGGCAGGATGGCCTATAAGCAGAGCAATCATTGCTAGCAACCATGGGCCTAGTCCCCAATCCCATGGCAGACGAAACATCCTTCACAGTGGTGACCTTCGCGCCAGTGCAGGGCTTTATCAGCTCCTCCCGCAAGCTCCGTGACCTCTATGGCAGCTCCCTGCTGTTGTCCGTGCTGGCCAAGGCGATTGTTGACGATGCTAAAGAGCGGGGCTTTGAAGTGCTTAGCCCAGCATTGGTAAACACAGCCCGTGGTACACCAAACCTTTTGGTTATTAGCGGAGCCTATAAAAAGGGCCATGGTCGCGATGCCCTGCAGAAAACATGGGGTGCCATCCTTGACACCACTAGGAAGTGGATTGAGGACAGCATCCCTAATTTTGACTATGACTGGGATTCAAGTTGGAAGCAATGGCACAGCCACGCCTGGGAGTATTTCCACGCCCAAGGACCTACGATCACAACTGCCCGCCAGCAGCTGGCCCTTACTAAGCAGGAGCGGGCCTGGAGTGGCATCAACTGGACAGGTGAAAGCTCCACCCTGGCCGGAAGTGATGCGATCGCTCGGCCATCCATGGGTAGGGTGATTGACCCTCGCCTGCTCTCTACAGCCGAAGTAGATAAGGAAGCCAAGGAATTTATTTCGGCCCTTTGTCTCCGGCAGGATCTGGGGGAAGCATTCGCTGGACTAGGCGAACAACCTTCTTTGCCTGAACTTGTGAAGCGGCTGGTTACCTATCCGGTAGTAGCTAAAAAGGCTTTTATAGATGAGAAGCTTGTAAATGTGTTGCCTGAGCGATTTGATTCGATCGCCAACTCCAGTGCTGTGGCTTGGTTCATGGCTGATGGTGATGAAGTTGGTAAGTATTTAGAGAGGAAAGCTGGTGGCGATCCCGAGTCAGAAGCAACGGCGCTGAAGCTCTTCAGCGATGCCATGCGCACATGGGCGGAAGGTCTCTACGACCGAGTACCGGCTCTTACTAAAGGGACCGTTGTGTACGCAGGCGGAGATGATTTGCTCGGTGCCCTGCATGATCGGCCTGGGCCCAAAGGTGACGAGATCGCCGAGCGCCTCGAGGCAACAGATTTGCTGAAATGGCTGCAGGTCTTCCCCAGCCTCTGGAGTGAACATAAGCAGAACATCAGTGTATCAATGGGTTTGGCCTACGTAACCGCCAAAGTGCCCCAGCGGGATGCTCTCCAGCAAGTCCGCTTGGCGGAAGCCAGCGCCAAGGCCTATGGCCGCAACCGCTTTGCCCTGCGCTTACTTTTCTCTGGCGGTCAATACATTGAATGGGTCTGCCCCTGGGATTTATTGCCTCGGCTGCTGACGGGCTACCGCGATCGCGAGGGCCGATCCGGCGAGCAGGCCCAATGGGGCCATCTCGCCGCCGACGTCGCCACCCTGAAGGGGCGGAGATCCCTGAGTGGTGATCGCCCCGAAGCCCAGGGGGTTGCTGAGGCCCTATGGGAGATCTATTTCCCTGGGCTCGATCCACCTAAGGAGAAGGCCATCAACCAACCACTTGCTGATTGGTTGGCAGCTCTTGCCCAGGTGCTTGCTCGCTTGCAGAAACCTGTGCGCCAGGAGGTAACAGCATGAGCAAGCCATTTAGATACCTGATCACCCTTGAGCCGCTAGGCCTGCTCTATGGCAGCAATGGCCGTTTTCTTTCGGCCGAAAATCTGGTCGGCCAAGCCGGCGAGCACTTTCCCCCTGACAGCCCTGCCATCTCCGGCTTGATTGCCGGCCAGTTGTCACGCCCTGAAGTGCGCGAATTACATACCGCCGGGCCCTTCTGGTGGCAAAAGGAGGAGTTGTATCTGCCAGCCCCTCTCAACCTGTTGCAGGAAAAGGAACTGAATGAAGGCAAGCGCACAGTTAGGGCGCGCTTGCATTGGCAACCAGGGGCAAGCGAAGCAGAAACTGGCGGCTGGTCCCCAGCCAGCGACAAGCAAGCTCCTGCCAAACCCACCAAAGGTGGCTGGATTCCCCTCTCTCAATGGGATAAGCAGGCCAAGGCCGAACTGCAGGTATTAGCTAACCCATGGAAATCGTCGCCCCAGCTCCACCCCCGCCTGCGCGATGACGAACGGGTAAGTGCTCAAAATGATGCCTTATTCCTTGAGCTAGCCATTGCCCTGGAACCAGGCGTTTGCTTGGCCTACCTCAGCAGCCATGAGCTTGCGGCCGGCCGTTATCGCTTTGGCGGTGAAGGCCACCTGGTGGAGCTGCGTTCCCTACCGGTGCCTGAGGCCCTTCTGACGCTGCTTACCCAGCCCCTCAATGGCAGCTTTGCCCTGATCACCCCTGGCCTCTGGGGCAGCAGCCGCCTTTCCCAGCGCGAACCCCTTGATCTCAGCCGCCAGCCAGCAAGCCAGCCCTGGCATCAGCGCGGCTTGGGGCCAGCGATCCTCACCGATAGGCCCCGGCCTTGGCGCCATCGCCTCGGGCCCGGAGCGGATGGCCAAGAACGTCTATCCCGGGGGCGCTGGGCAGTGCCAGCTGGCAGCTGTTATCACTTGCCAGCTGGCCTGGAGCTACCGCCCTGGCCTGATTGGCCAGAAAGCTGGTTCCCAAAGGAAGGCTTCAGTTTCAAACAGCTCGGCACCGGCCTGGCCCTACCAATTCCCTGATCTATTCACTTCTTCCATATCACTCTCAACACTTGCTAACCGCCCATGGTTTACGACCGCAGTTACGGCTTAATTGAAACCCTCGCGCCACTCCATGTGGGTGCATCCGCAGGCGAGGAATCAGGCAACCTCAATTTGATCTTTCGTGATGCCTACACCCAAACAGGCATCATTCCGGGTAGTTCTATCCGGGGGCGTTTTCGTGCTGAGGCTCGCCGGACTGATGCTGAACGCTCTATTACTTGGTTTGGTAGTGAGGCCAGTGCTGGTCGCGATGAGATCAGTGAAGCCAGAGTCAAATTTGAATACGCCTCGTTGGTTTGGCTACCGGTCTTTTCCCCAGGCCAGCCTGTGGTGTGGGTGAGTAGTCCCCGCTTGCTAGATCGCTACCGTCGCATCGTCGATTCCTCCCTGAAGCTGCCCAAGCCCTATGTGGGTAGCCCGGGCCTGCGGGGGCGGGAGCCTGAGGGGGGTAAAAACAAGAAAAAAACCTTGTTTTTCAACCTCGGTTTTCTTGAGGTGGATCCTGATCCAACACTTAAAGACTGGATACCGCCAGCACTGGAGGACTCTCTACCTGCCGATCGCCTTGTGGTTGTTGATGACGCCGATATCGGTGCCATCCATGACCTGGCCCTCTATCGCCAGAGCCGCGTCAAGCTTGCCGATGATGAAAAGAAGGTGGATGGCGGCGCCTTCTTCAATGTGGAGGCTTTACCCGAAGGTGCGGTGCTGGTGTTCCCAATTGGAATACGTCCACCAGGGCGTGACGCTTCAAGTGACCGCTGGGCCCCCTTTGGTCCCCGTGGCAGCAGCAGTTATGACCGTGAGCTCTACTTCGGTGGCCTAGAAAGCATCGGCTTTGGCCGCAGCAACGTAACCCTGATCGGTGAGGAGGTGGCCTGATGGGATGGACACGTTTTGATCTTGACCATCACGCCCAGCGGATTGTTTTAGCCGCCAGGAAGCGTGATCCCAAAAGCCTTAATCAGGCCTACAAGTTAAGGGCCACCTGTGCCTATGGTCTTGAGCGCTTCTGGGGGGAGCACCTGCGCCTGAATGGTGCTAAGTCAAATCAGGAAGACAAAAACAAGGCCGCGTTCGTGGCAGACGTATGGAAGGCCTTGAGTGTTGAGTTATTGCCAAAAGCTGGTGTTCATATTCCTTCTGAGTTGCTCTCCAATAACCAGGACGAGACCAAGATCCGGGACGTTGCTGAGCGGTTGTGGGACCTGAATCCCTACGACCGCCAAGTGGCCTTGGCAGTACTCACCAACCTCAGCGATGCGGTGGTGTGGTGGACCCAACGGCTAAAAGGAGGTGCTGACGCGTGAGCAACGCCTCCAGGGTGCCAATTGAGTTCCGAGCCCAGGTGCCCGGCCGTGCCCAGCGCCAATACATCAAGAAACCTTTTAGTCCTCCCCCTGGCTGGAAACCCGACATCCAGCTGTGGATCGACCAATGGATTGAGCGGGTTGATCCCCAGGTGCCTTTCACCGGCGAAGGCCTCCACATCGTGGAAGCCCAGATCGACTGGCGTCTGATCAGTAACAGCGGCACCGATGAAGGCATCATCCGACCCGTGATCGGTGCAGGTGGCTGGCCGATGCTCCCCGGCAGCGGTATCAAGGGGCTATTCCGTCGGGCCTGTCCCACAAATAAGGTGCAGCGATGGTGTGGCAGCCCCTGTGCCAGTGGTGATTTGAGCCCAGGATTACTTCGCTTCCATGGGGCTTGGCCAGCGGATAACCGCTGGACCCAGGGTCTTCTCGACGTGGCCCATCCGCAGCAAAACTGGCAGGTGGGATTCAAGCCGGATCAACGACAAAACGGGCATTCCGCTTTTGGAGTGGTAAGCCTGCATCAGCCCCTGCTGCACATTGGTCTGAGTAGCACCCAGCCTCTGGACGATGAGGAATGGGCTCTGATCAAAAGCACCTTGAAGAGCGCCTTAGAGCGGGGTCTTGGTGGGCGCACTGTTGCTGGCTATGGCAGCAGCGGCAAAATTGAGGGGGATGTTCTGTTTCAGTGCGGCTTGGAAGGCCAAGGACCGGCTGCCAAATTGCTGGATGAAACACCCGAATTTCGACCCACCATGTTCCGCGCCGCTATCCGTGGCATGGCGTTGCGGTTGTTTGGTGGCCTTACTGACGAACGCACAGCCCAGCAAGTGGTGGGAGAAATTTTTGGCTCCCTCAGCCGTGAGGAGGGCCAAAACGTTGGTTTGTTAGCCACTGCCTACACCAGCAGTCAGACCAGCCTTGGCCGTTTTGGCTCCGGCACATGGGCCCAACCCGTGTTTGCCACCTCAGGTCAGTTGCAATGGCGTCGGGCCCGGCAGCTCCGCAAAGGAGAGGACGCCATTTTGCTGGCCGAATTGTTAGCCCAGCTGCATGGGCTGGTGATGAGCCTTGGTGGCTTTGGCCGTGGTTGGCGGCGGCCTGACCACCGCATCTTTCTACCCCGATACACAAAGACACCCATCGGCACCCATTGGCAATGGCTCAAGCCATCCGAGCTACCCAAAGGCTTACATGTGCAATCAGCCGCAGATATAGAGAGGCTGTTGCGGAAAGCCCAGGCCACAGCAAAGAGCTGGCTGGCAGCCGTAAATCGCCCAGCCGGAAAACCAGCTCCCTGGCGGGAGGTGTTAGCTCCTGATCGCGTGGCCATCTGGGTTCGCGAAGCTACCGGACCGGAGGATGCAGAAGTAATCGGTTGGTTCCATGAAGTACCGGAAGCTGATAACCAAGGCAAGTTGGATCCAAGGGATCTCAAGAAGACCGACATCGGTGGCCGTGTAAATCTGGTAAGTCGGATCTGGAATCGGCTTCTGCCTCTTACAGAGAAGGGCGAGGGCCCGCGGGCAGTAGCAGCATCCGCTGGCGCCAGTTCGGCTCGGCAAACTCCGGGGGGTGCATTTGCCAGGCCCAGTGCACCGGGGGGGGCGTTCGCCCGCCCTGCTTCGGCAACGGCCCGTCCTAATGGCGGTTCAACCGATCGGCCCCGCCAACAACAACCCACCGGACCGGTTTCTATAAATGTTTGGGGTGGTCCTTACCTTGAGTCTTTAGTGCTATTCGTTGACCCCCAAGACCGGGGCCATGGCCCTGCGTTGAAGCGACGGCTGGATGAGGGAGCTGATGCTGGATTTCGACGAATCAATTTCACTGATTCATGACCCAAATCCTGCTGGTCACTGTCGGTGGAAGCCCTGAGCCGATCCTGCATTCAGTTCGCAACCACCACGCCGATCTGGTTGTGTTTGTGGTTAGTGATCCTGCCTCTGGAGCAGCCAGCCTAGAGCAAGTGATTGGCTCAGGCCAGCCCTGTTGCCATTACTTGTATGATGGTTCAATAGAGCAAAAGCCAAATCTTGTTAGTCAGCTGCAGCTAGCTAACTTCAATGCAGATCAACAACTGCTAAAATTGCCCGAACCTGATGATCTGGGCGATTGCTACCGCCGCATCAAAAGCTTTTGTCTGCGACTCTATCAACAATTTACCGAACTAAAGCTGATTGGAGATTATAGCGGTGGCACAAAAACAATGAGCTCAGCCCTTGTGCTTGCCCTATTGGAGCAGGAGGCTGAACTTACCCTTGTGGCTGGAGATCGCACAAATCTTCTTCGGATTGATCAGAGCCATGGCGTTCGCTCCATCCCCGTGGGTTCCCTGCGGGCAGACAGGTTGCTGCAGGAGCGGCTGCCGACTTTCCTTGACGACCATCGCTATGACCGAGCAGCCCAAGCCCTACGCGACTACCTCAGCAGCCGGGGCGATGATCTGGATGAAGCCAGCTACCGGGCAGGTGAGCGCTTGCTGGGCGTGCTGGATTCTTTTGTGCTCTGGGATCGCTTCCAGTGGCAAGATGCCCTCAGTCATGCCGAGCAGGTGGGCCTAGCTGAAACATTCCCCGAACTTCATGACTGGTGGCAACGGGTGGTCGCATCCAGGCGTTGGCTTGATGGTAATCCCCCGGAAATAGCAGTTACTGGTTACGAACTAGTGCAAGACCTCCTGCTAAATGCCGATCGCCGTGGACGCCGTGGCTGGTATGACGATGCGATTGCTCGTCTTTATCGAGCCCTAGAGCTGCTTGCTCAAACTTATACGCAATTAGAGCTAAAATTCGATTACCGCGGCATTGATCAAGGCCAGGGATTAGCTGGGCGCTACCGCTGGTTAAGGGATTTTGAGGGCTCAACTGGTCTTGGAGGCATCACTAGCCGGCAGTGGCACAAAATACGACCGCTGCTGGATACCCGTAATGAATCTCTGCTGGGCCATGGACTTAAACCTGTTCCATGCAGCACTTGGCAATCGCTACAGGATCGTATTACCAATCTTGTTGTAGATACCATGGATGAACTAGAGATCACCCCTGGACCTGCACCCTTTCAATTGCCTGGCAAAGAGCTACTAAAACTTGCAGATCTTGATCTCATTTCTACCGCCAAACTATGACCCACATTCTTGTATTGACTGCTGGTAAATCTCCAGAGCCACTGATTAATTGTATAAACAATGTCAACCCAGATCGAGTTGTGTTTATTTGTTCAGAGGGAAGTGCTGATTCGATTGATAAAGTGGTTAACAACGTCGCACTGGCGGACTTTGACCGAGAACGGGATGTTGTGACATTGCAGCAAAGGCTTAAAAGAAATGACGGGATAGAAGTTTACAACTCCCTTGACAGGTTAGATCATGTTTATCATCAAACACAAGAACTCCTGAAACGGATTCAGGATGAAAACCCTAGATCTCGTATCAGCGCAGACTACACTGGAGGCACTAAAACCATGGCGGCAGGTTTAGCAATGGCCGCCATTGATAACGAAAATATAGAACTTTTGGTTACCACTGCTGAGCAACGCAATTCCGGCGAAAGTAACATTACAGGCCACAGCATCCCAGTGCCTATTGTACAGGGAAGTATCCATACCCATCGGCTTTTATCAGCTGAGTTGCCTCTGCTACTAAAAAGATATGATTACGCTGCAGCCAGGGGAGCTGTTAGCCGAGTACGCCTATTAAAAAGCCATTCAGACTTAACAGCATCCGAACTTAGGGTTCTTGACAGTATCCTTGAGGCTTTTGATGCCTGGGATCGCTTTGATCACGTTAAAGCATTGTCAATTCTAGAAAATAAAGCAAGTGATCCCATTCTAAGGCCATATGTATTTAACCTAAAGCGCATTATTGGATCACGTAAACTACTTGACCAAAACGAGCAAATTCAAGCAGCAAAATTCATTAATGGACATGGCCTTGAAATAATTAAAGATTTACTGCTTAACGCCGAACGGCGTGCCGAGCAAAAGCGATATGATGACGCTGTAGGCAGGCTTTATCGCGCAATCGAATTAACTGCTCAAATACAATTAATTTGTGATCATGGCCTGCATACGGGAAACATAGAGATTGCAAAATTACCGCAGCACCTCCAACCATCCTATGTCGAGATCCATCAGCGACAAGGGGTTAATAGTTCGCTAAAGCTAGGCCTCGTGGCCAGCTATGATTTGCTTTTTGATCTAGAAAATCCCTTAGGATTCCACTGGAAAAGAGAAAGAAATTCAATTCTTGGTCAACTGCAGCATAGAAATAATAGCCTATTTGCCCATGGATTTCAGCCGATACAAGTTAACTCCTGGAATGAGATAAAGTTTACGATAGGAGGATTTTTAAATGCAGTGATCAGCGAAAAAAGTTCGGTGCAGCAAGATCTAGAATTGCAATTTCCGAGAGATCTTAAAAGCCTAGGAATGTAAACCAAGCTATATCGAATAAATCACTAGGCAACCTTGAGCTCTGCAAGCAACTAAGGCACAAATAAGTCATGTTATTGTGATATGCATTTATAGCTCCTCCAGTATGTAAGTTGGGTCACCATGTGGAGCAAGTGTAAGCTCGAGGTTGCAGTAGGAAGACTCTTTTAAGCCTGTCAAGACCCTTGAAACTTGTTAAAGAGTGTTGCCATCGCAGCTATTCAACTTATTGTCAATGGCAATTAGTTTCCGCTTAAGTGATGCCGCCAGCATTTGTGACAATGGTTGAATTATCTGTTGATCTTATGTTGAGGTTAGTTTCCAGTCAAGTGATGTCACCAGCAAGTGGTGACCTTCAAGAGGAAAAGTCTGTTAAGTTTGTTGAGTTTTTGTTTCCAATCAAGTGATGTCACCAGCGAGTGGTGACAGGCACTTGGGTTATCTAGTGCAGCAATGTTCCGTCCGAGTTTCCAATCAAGTGATGTCACCAGCGAGTGGTGACTCCTAATAGCGAATGGGTACACTTTAAGGCTTGATGTATTAGTTTCCAATCAAGTGATGTCACCAGCGAGTGGTGACAAACTAACGCCTCCAAAGTTGTTGAATTAGACCGCAAGATGTTTCCAATCAAGTGATGTCACCAGCGAGTGGTGACTGATTTATGGACTTCAGTAGAAAACTGATCCGTTAAAGTTTCCAATCAAGTGATGTCACCAGCGAGTGGTGACCCGAGAGGCTGCTGAGGAAAGAAAGGAGCAGATCAGACTAGAGTTTCCAATCAAGTGATGTCACCAGCGAGTGGTGACCCCCGCAAACTGTTAAGACTGTATGGGGTTCTGTTACACTGTTTCCAATCAAGTGATGTCACCAGCGAGTGGTGACCTGAGCCGGAGATTCTGACAGCATCTTATGGCTGGAACGGGTTTCCAATCAAGTGATGTCACCAGCGAGTGGTGACCTATTTCGGCAAGCTTGTCAAACAGGGCAACGCCGTGTTTCCAATCAAGTGATGTCACCATCGAGTGGTGACGTAAGGCCCGCAAACTAATTAAGGAGCTTGTTTAATCGTTTCCAATCAAGTGATGTCACCAGCGAGTGGTGACTGCGGCCCCAAAAGGCCTTGCGGTGCAGCGGGTTTGAGGGCCGTTTGCGCGCAGCTCCATTATGCACCCATTTTGTGGGCATTTTCCACTTGTTTAGAGCCTCTAAATCGCTGGCAAGCCCTGCGCTGCAAGGGTGCGCGCAGCTTCACGCAGATACTGGGATCTCGGCTGTTTTGGTGCTGCGCGCTCGCTCCAATCTTCCAAGTGAGCAGCAGGAACGGTTTTGGCAGCCGTCATTAGCACTAAGCATTCACACATCGATCCCTCCAGCGAAAGACTGCAGTCATCGCTGTTTCCCGCCTAACCAGCCGACTGATCCATGACCCACAACAGCCAGGGCTGGTTAGCCATCAGCACAGAAGGCTTTGCTTCGATGAATGCGGCCCGGCCGCCAGAGCACCTCATCAAGGAGTTGGTGCAGAACTCCCTTGACTCCTTCAGC
>Ga0214921_10003811_pt1 | contig 22792 bp, 17 predicted proteins | sample LL1505_MetaG_FD_177992 | JGI IMG/M metagenome (GOLD analysis project Ga0214921, IMG submission 177992) | Freshwater microbial communities from Lake Lanier, Atlanta, Georgia, United States - LL-1505 | ecosystem: Environmental > Aquatic > Freshwater > Lake | place: USA: Georgia | collected... | reverse complement strand
ACCCCCCAAAAAAAGGGAACTCCAAAAAGGCTAAATGTAACCCAAGCTGGACCTCTTCCCAAGGCGATTCGGACGAAGCGACTCGGTAACGCGCTAATCGGACAATTAGCGTTTACTTTTCAGCAGCCTTCAAGGGCTCGTTCAATGTCGCCATCAAATCGCAGGCCAGATGAATAACCGGATGATTCGTGCCTGCCATGCGATACTCCCACGCGTGTTTCGCATACTTCCTTGATCCTATGTCCCCGAGAGCTCGACGACGATTCCTCATAGGCCTCTCATGCGCTATGGTCATTACTGCCCTGGCCGTTTGGCGAATTCACACTAATAAAACACCTGAAAAGAATAAGCAAGCCCCTTCGCTTGTGTTCAAACCCGCTGAACTAACCCAAGCATCGCCGCTTGCCCTTGGCCAGTCGATTGAATTGTCGGGTACCGTGCAAGCGCCCGACAGTGTCACGATCAGGGCAAAGGCGGCTGGTCTTTTGAAGGGCCTGAACGTGACAGAGGGTCAATTGGTGCGTAAAGGCGAAGCGATCGGAACCTTAGACCTCACCGAGCTTCAGTCGCGACTTGCCGAACGAAGGGCGGCACTTGCCGCTGCAAAGACCTCAATGACTCAGGCAAGCATCCAGTGGGATGCTAATCAGCGTCTCGCCGAGCGAGGATTTCTCGCTCCGACCGCGATTGAAAGTTCGCGCGCGAATCTGGAGTCAGCAAGAGCACAAGTCCAAGCAGCCGAGTCCGCTTTGCAAACGGTACAAGTGCAATTGCGCGATGCCGACCTTGTTTCGCCGATCAGTGGCTGGGTCCAGAAGCGGCTCGCCCTAGAGGGCGAGAAATTGGCGACTGAGCAGCCGATCGTAACTGTTCTTAACACCGATCGCCTGGAGATTCATACGCCAATTGCTGTCCTGGATGCTCAGCGATTAACCATCGGGCGTTTACAAGATTTTGTCGTCGACGGGCTGTCAATACCGGTTAAGTCCCAGTTGAGCCGAATCATGGCTAATGCCGATATGAATTCCAGATCGCTGACCTTGGTCTGGCTGATTCAATCACCTCCTCCATTCACACTCAGACCTGGTCAGTTTGCACTAGCAGCGTTAGATCTACCCGGACTCCAGGAGCGACTGACCCTTCCTGTCGAGGCAATTCGTCAAGAGGCCGGCCAGTCCGTTGCCTGGATCATTCATGAGGGAAAGTTACAGCGCAAAGCCCTTGTCACCGGACGCCGGTCACCCGATGGTAATCGCATTGAAATCCTTGATGGCTTGAACGAAAGTCATCGGGTATTGGCCGTCCGATTTGAAGGACTTCGTGAAGGACAAGAAGCAAACATCGAAAACTCAGACCACCCTCCCAATGCGGCGGCTAAGCCCGGGCCCACCCTACGCCCCGCCGCGCGCTCAGCATCAAAGTCCTAGGCTAACCGTATGTGGATGACCCGGGTATCAATTGCCCACCCAGTCTTTGCTGCCATGGTGATGCTCGCGCTTTGCGTCCTGGGTTTGTTTTCGTATACCAGACTGGGGATCGAGCAACTGCCCGACATCAATCCTCCGGTCGTCTTTGTAGACCTTCGTTACCCTGGCGCCTCACCTGAAGCTGTGGAACGAGAGATAACCCGCCGCGTGGATGAAGCACTCAACGGCATTGCAGGCGTCAAACGCATTACCTCCCGCGCCTTTGAGGGTCGAAGTCAATCGAGCGTTGAATTCAATCTCAACGTGGACATGGGGCGCGCGGTCCAAGACGTTCGCGATCGGATCGCCTTGGTCCAGCCGCTGTTTCCAAAAGACGCCAAAGCGCCGGTAATAGCCCGCGCAAACAACGAGAACGCTCAGCCTGTCGCAGTCTTTGCCTTGCTCTCTAAGAGCAAGAGTCCGCGAGAGCTTTCAATGATCGCCGAACTACAAGTGTCGCGCCGCTTCCAGCGGGTTGAAGGCGTTTCTTCGGTCGAACTCGCTGGACTTGCGACGCGTGAGGTGCGCGTTGATTTGAACGTTGCCCGACTTCAACAGTTTAGCGTGACCCCGGCAGAGATCGCGAACGCGCTTCGTGAGCAAAACAGTGACCAACCGGTTGGCATTCTCAGTCATCCGCTTAGCGATGCGATGCTTCGTGTCGAGGGGCGGGTCAGCAACCCGATCGAATTCGGCGCATTTATCATCGGTAAGCGGGACGGCATGCCGATCCAACTTAGCGATCTCGGACGCGTCTATGAACGCGAACGTGAACTCGATACGCTCGCAAGAATCAATGGACAGCGCGCAATCAGTTTCAATATTTTCAAGCAGCAAGATGCCAACATTGTGGCGACGGGTGATGCGATCAAGGAAGCAGCCGATGAACTCCGCGCACAGCTTGGCAAGGATGTGGAGTTGCGGCTCATTTACGCAACAAGTGACTGGGTCAAGCAATCGCTCAAGGGCCTTCAGCGTACCCTGATTGAAGGCGCACTCTTGACCGTACTGATTGTTTACCTTTTTCTGCACTCCTGGCGTTCCACGGTGATCACCGGGCTTACCTTGCCCATCGCCGTGATCTCAAGCTTTATTGCGGTGTATGCCTGCGGATTTACTTTGAACTTTATGACGATGATGGCCTTGTCGCTTTGTATTGGCTTGTTAATCGACGATGCCATTGTGGTTCGGGAAAATATTGTTCGCCACCTGCACATGGGGAAAAACCATCGGCAGGCGGCGCGCGATGGAACCGAGGAAATCGGGCTGGCAGTCATGGCGACAACCTTCGCCATTTGCGCCGTTTTTGTTCCTGTTGCGTTCATGACTGGCATCATCGGGAAGTTCTTTTATCCCTTCGGGATCACCGTGACCGTTGCTGTCCTGATCTCACTCTTCGTGAGCTTTACCCTCGACCCGATGCTATCAAGCATCTGGCACGATCCGGATGGGCAGGCGCACCGTCGAATCCCTCTTTTACGGCATGCGATTGGCGCTGTTGACGCCATGATGGCGGCCTTGCATCAAGGCTACAGCGAGCTTATCGCATGGATTTTTGAAGGAAGGGGATTTCGCCTGTTCTGGCTTGTCAGTATCCCACCGCGGGTGATTGTCCTTTTGATCGGTTTAATCAGTTTTGTGCTGGCGATTCTGCTCATCAAGACGGTGGGAACTGAGTTTGTTCCCCAGACCGACAATGGCTTTACCCAACTCTCCATTCGGCTCCCTGTTGGTTCGAGCTTACAACGCGGGTCAGATAAAATTGCTCAGGTTGAGGAAGCAGTCCGACAAGTGCCGGGGATTGCGACGATAATCACAACCGTTGGAGGAACTGGAACGGGATTCTTGGTCGGCCGTAACCAAGCCACTCTCAATATCTCCTTGAAACCGCGCAAAGAGCGTGATCTTGACCAAAAGTCAATCGAAGCATCACTGCGTCAAGCCATCGCCAACATCCCTGGTATCGAAGCTTCCGTCGGTACTGAGCGCCCGATTTTTGTAACAATCCTTGGATCGGATCCCAAACAACTTGTTGAGCAGACCCAAGCCTTTGCCAAGAAAATGGAGGAGGTCCCCGGGATAACCGATATCGAGGTTTCTGCCAAACCTGGCCTGCCTACCTTTGCTGTGAGGCTTGATCGAATCGCAATGCGAGAAATGGGTTTGAATAGCAGCCAGCTGGCGACTTCGCTCAGGGCCTTTGTGAATGGCGAAGTAGCGAGCTATTGGACAGCGAGTGACGGGGAGCAGGTTGAGGTCTTGTTAAGACTTCCGAGCGAATCTCGAGAACGCATCGAGCAGATTCGCGACTTGCCGATTGCCTTCAGCAAAGACGGCAAGCCAATTCCACTGTCGCGCATCGCAAGCATCGAATCGGTCGACAACCCCGAGGTGATTCGCCGTCAGAATCTTCTGAGACGCGAGGCTATTTTTGCCGGTGTTCAGAATCGCCCCGCGGGTGATGTGGGTGCAGACGTGCAAAAGCTGGTTAAACAGACGCAGCTGCCAGAGGGCATGCGGTTTGATGTGGGCGGAGCGACCAAGGAACAGGAAGAGGCTTTCAGCGCCATGTTGGGCGCTATGGCCTTAGCGATCATTTTTATTTATATCGTTCTGGCAAGCCAGTTTGGCAGCCTTGTTCAGCCGCTTGCGATCATGGTATCCCTTCCGCTCTCTCTTATCGGCGTTGTCTTGGCGCTCCTTTTGTTTGGTTCAACGGTCAATGTTTTCTCAATGATCGGCCTGATCATGCTGATGGGCCTGGTCACCAAGAACGCAATCTTGCTGGTCGATTTTGCAAATCAAGCTCGCAGATCGGGAGCGAACGTGCGCGAAGCGCTCCTGCAGGCCGGCCAGGTGCGCATGCGGCCGATCATGATGACGACCTTCGCGATGGTATTCGGGATGCTGCCCCTGGCGCTAGCACTCAATGAAGGCGGGGAAATCCAAGCACCCATGGGCCGCGCGATCATCGGCGGGGTGATCACTTCGACGCTACTTACCCTTGTGGTCGTCCCGGTCATTTATTCTTATCTTGTACGAGAGATTCACCCGAGCGCAGCATCTCAAGATGCTTGATCCCGTCCTCGATGTAGCAGTCACCTTGGGGAGCAAAACCGTGAACCCTGTAAAAGGGTTCCAAGTAAGCTTGAGCACTGATCCTGATGGCCTGAACACCGCCTTCATTCCCGTCGAAAAGCGCGCAGCAGTCAATCGCGCGCCGCAGCAGTGCATGGCCCAGCCCTTTGCCACGCCACGAGAGGTCCACGGCGACGCGGCCGATTGAAGACTCCGGATACTTTAGGCCCGGGGGCAAACAACGGGCATAGGCCAGCAGTTTCCCTGACTGCGCATGGCAGCCCAAAAGATGGAACGACTCGAGATCGAGATTGTCCAAATCCTGGTAGATGCATTGTTGTTCGACAGCAAAAACCGCCTGCCTCAACTGTAAGAGTTGGTAAAGCTGTCGAAGTTCTAAGGCATCGAAACGCTCGATCTGCCATTGAAGATTCATCTCATTTAAGCTTTGGGCATGGACAAAACAAAAGGCCTTGAGGCTAACACGTGCAAACAGTCCTAAGCGCGGCGTGGAAGTTTCAAGGATGGCGGATGGTTGCGGCCGGCGGCGGTATCCAATTCCTGCAATCAGGACTGCTTCATCAGGCCTTCGGCGCCTATCTTGCTGTGCTGTCGAGCCAATTCGGCTGGAGCAAAACTGCATTATCCGGCGCGGCAACCTTGCAACCGATGGAAGCGGCGGCGCTTGGTCCGCTGATGGGCTGGTTCATCGACCGCTTCGGTCCTCAGGGCATGATCCGGCTTGGGATTTGCGTGCTGGGCGGCGGCTTTATGCTGCTGAGCCAGATTGACAGCCTTGCAGGCTTTTACACGGCATTTGTCGTGATTGCCTTGGGATCAAGTCTCTGCGGCTTTTTCCCGATTAACGTCGCCATCATTCATTGGTTTGAAAGGTTGAGAGCAAGAGCGTTATCGGCCTTGTCACTCGGTCTTGCCTTCGGCGGTATCTTTGTGCCCGTGGTTGCCTGGACCATGCAGACCTGGGGCTGGCGAAGCACAGCCTTTTGCTCCGGACTCGCGTTTATCCTGATGGGTTGGCCCTTAGCGCGAAACTTCAAACGCCGACCTGCTGATGTGGGGCAGACTGTCGACGGACTGCCGCTTGCCCTCGATGTGGTGGGCGAGGAATCTGGACAAATCATCGAGTTCACGGCGCGGCAAGCGCTTCGCACTTGGGCCTTCTGGCTTTTGAGTCTGGGCCATGGTTCAGCGCTGTTTGTTGTGACCGCGGTGAATGTTCATGCCATTTCGCATATGAAGGAGGGTCTGGGCTACAGCGTTGCCCAGGCTTCCCTGGTAATCACTTTGATGACGGTGTTTCAAATCGTCGGCGTCTTGATCGGATGGTGGTGCGGTGACCGCTTTGAAAAACGCAAGATTTCTGCGCTGTGCATGGTCATGCATGCCAGCGGTTTGTTGATGCTCGCCTGGTCCCAAGCCACTTGGATGCTCATCGCCTTTGCGATGCTCCACGGCGCTGCCTGGGGTTTACGCGGGCCATTCATGCAAGCGCTTCGGGCCGATTACTTTGGTCGTAAGTCGATCGGCATGATTCTTGGCCTCTCGGGCATCATCATCATGATCGGGCAAATCGGCGGCCCCTTGGTCGCTGGCGCCTTTGCTGATCTCACCGGCCACTATCGCTCGGGCTTTACGGTGCTCGCAGGTCTAGCCGGTTTGGGCTCGGTGTTTTTCTGGCTTGCCAGAAAGCCCCAGGCACCTGCAAGCTAAGCATCTTGTTTTCGCGATGAAGCGTTTTGTAAACCTGTGATCAGGCGTTTTGCTGCTGCAATCACGAATCGGCTGCGCTTTTTAGCAGGCGCTGCTCCTTGAGCAAGGCCATGCCTGACAAGATGAGCAGACCGATCCCAAACCAGGCTACGTGGTTTGGCCAGTCACCCCAAACCCAATAACCGATCGCAACCGCAAACACCAGACCGCTGTAGCGAAAGGGCGCTACAAAAGACATATCCCCATGCCGCATGCTGTCAATGATGAGATAGTAGCCCAGCGACAAGCAGCAAGCCGCCGCAAGCAAACGCCAGAGCGCACCGAGACTAGGCATCTGCCAACCTTGAATCAAGGACCAAATCGCTGCGAGCAGCGTCACCGCAATAGCGGTCGATAAGGTAATGAGAATCGATGGAATCCGGGCTGGGATACCTCTTGTGATCATATCGCGCAAGGCATAGAGCGCAGTTGCCACAAGCGCCAGCAAGCTGTAGTGGTTAAAGCCCGCTTCGTGGGGCTGGATCACAAGCAGCACGCCGATAAAGCCCAAGACAACCACGAGCCAACGGAGCCAGTTCACCCGTTCTTTCAGCCAGAAAGCAGCCGCAAGCACCACAAAAACAGGCGTTGCCAGATTGATCGCTGTTGCATTCGCGATGGGTAAATTAAAAAGCGAGACCAGGTAAAGCATGGTTGCGCTTGCCTCAACCCATGCCCGAACAAGAACACGCTGATTAAAGGCCTCGTTGATCCGCTTCAGCACCCCCATTTGGCGCACGACGGCAAGAATCAAAGCGAGCGCCATCAATCCTCGAACCACGATTAACTGCGCAGCGGGCAGCTCGGTTGATACCTGCTTCACCAAAGCGTCATTCATGATGAACACCGCCATGGCGGCACTCATCGAGGCAACGCCACGGGCGTTTCCAGAAAGCGAGACGAGATGGGTTCGGATTGCCGCTAGCATGTAAGACTCACAGCTTACCTGCGAAGTGACGCGCAACAAAAAGGGACAGACCATGCAAGCAAGCGATTCAGAGCTCACAAAGCCAGCGGCCGCAAGCTCACTGAAGTCTCCACCACGCCTTGATGGGAAAATTGCACTTGTGATCGGTGCCGGCCAGTCGCCAGGCCTAGGACTCGGCAACGGCAGAGCCTCTGCCCTGCTTTTCGCCCGAGAAGGCGCAAGCGTGATCGCCGCAGACATCGACCTGGATAGTGCTCAAGAAACTGTAGCCATGATCGAGCGGGAGGGAGGCACTGCCGAGTCTTATAAGGTTGATGCTGCGAGCGACGCGGAACTTGACGCACTGATCAGGCATTGCATGGCTCGGCACAAGCGAATCGACGTGTTGCAAAACAATGTCGGCATCAGCGTGGCGGGTGGTGATGCGCAGGTTGAACGGCTCAGCGAGTCGGTGTTTGACCACATCATGGCGGTGAATCTGCGCAGCTGCGTCATGGCCTGTAAGCGCGTCTTGCCAGTCATGAAAGCCCAGCAATCCGGGTCGATCATTAATATTTCCTCGGTCGCTGCTTACATGCAATACCCTTGGGTGACCTACAAGGCGAGCAAAGTCGCAATGATCGAATTCAGCAAACAAATTGCCTTGCAATACGCGGCCGATGGCGTCCGCTGTAATGTGATTCTGCCAGGGCTTATCGATACACCCATGGCCGTGGACACCCGTGCGCGAGCACAAGGTATAGCCCGCGAAGCGGTCGCTGCGCAGCGTGATGCCCAGGTGCCTCTTAAGGCCCGGATGGGAGGCGCTATGGATGTAGCCTATGCGGCACTGTTTCTAGCCTCCGAGGAGGCTCGCTTTATCACCGGTATTGCGATGCCGGTCGATGGCGGGATGTTGGCGCGGATCGGTTAATGGCTTGGCGCAGGCAGGCTTGCGATCAAGCTTGTTTTCACCTCGATGCCAAAGGGACAACGCTCGCTTGGGGCATGCTGCCAGCGCGCCAAAACCCGATCGAGACTCGCTTCGAATTCGCGCAAACTGCCGACAGCCTCAGCGTCCACACCATAAGCATGCATGAGTCCAACAAAATCCGGGTTAGCCAGCGTCGTGCCGCGATGCCGCCCCGGATAGTGACGGTCTTGATGAATCCGAATAGAAGCATATGAAGCATTGTTTGCGACAATAAATAGAACGGGCAACTGACGCTCAGCAGCAAGCACCATTTCCTGTCCCGACATTTGAAAGCAACCATCGCCGAGCAGACAAACCACAGTCCGTTCGGGCATACGCATTTGAGCAACAAGCGCTGCAGGTGTGCCATATCCCATCGCGCCAACCAGAGGCGCTAACAACCGTTGTGGGGGAGAGAAGCGCCAATGCCGATAAACGGGTGCCGCGAAAGTTCCTGCATCCAGGCAAATCAGCCAATCGGGTCGAGCACGCTGCTCAAGCGCCCTGACCACTTCCACAAATGAGAGGCCATCAGGGTAGTCAAGCGGCGGCGGCCATGCTGCCCATTGCTTCCGATGAAGGCATAAGTCTCGCTGCCAAGCCCGGCGCGCGTCGCATTGAATCACACCAGGCACACAAGCAATCAGTTGCGACATGATTTGTATCGGATCGGCAACAATAGGCCACTGCGCTGCGAAATGCTGGCCCACAACCTGAGGGTCGGGATAAATATGAACCAAGGTTTGCCGCGGCTGCGGCCAACGAGGAAATCGGTAGCCTTGCGTGGTGATGTCGTCAAGCAAAGTGCCAAGCGCCACGATCAGATCGGCCTGTTCAAAGCATGCGATTTGGGCTTGCGGGTTCGCTAAACCGAGATCGCCTGCGAAAAGTGGGTGCTTGTGGGGAAAAAGATCCTGTTGTCGAAAAGCAAGCACAACAGGACATTGATAGCGTTCTGCAAACTCGATCAAGACTTCTCGCCCCCCTGGGCGATCAAGATAACCCCCTGCGAGGATCAGTGGTCGTTTGGCATGACGCAGTTCATTGGCCAATCGCTGCGCGTCGTGATCACCCAGTACCGTGGCAGCGCTCGGCTGCAGCTTCCAGTCGGGCTGCTCAACCTGAGCCTGCTGGATATCTTCAGGTACCACCAACACGACCGGTCCAGGGCGGCCACTGCATGCAACCCTGATCGCCTTCCAACATGCGGCAGCGAGCTGACCGGGATCGGTAGGCTCTTCAACCCACTTTGCGATATCACCGAACATCGCCTTGTAATCGATCTCCTGGAAAGCACGTTTTCGCAAATCGGCCTTGGGTATTTGCCCCACGATCATGATGAGCGGTATAGCGTCCTGCTCAGCTGCGTGAATCGCAATCGCTGCGTGACTCGCCCCCGGACCGCGACTCACCATCAGCACACCGGGAATCTGCCGTAAACGTCCGTCGGCACAAGCCATAAAGCCTGCGCCTGCTTCATGGCGACAATTCACCACGTCGATTTGCGGAAAGTCACTCAGTGCATCAAGCAGGCCCAGATAGCTTTCACCGGGCACGAGATAAACCCGGTCAACGCCATGCTCGCTGAGAACCTTAAGCATGGCATGCGCTGCGCTGCCGTAGGGCTTTGGATCCAGATTCACCATGTCAATGCCCTTGCAGACCCGACTTGATCAATGGCCAAGCATCATTCTGATGTTTTGCACCGCAGCCCGGCTCGCGCCCTTGCCCAGGTTGTCAAAGCGGGCGACAAGCACTGCCTGTCGATGCTCCCCATGCCCGTAGACGCGAACCTCCATGCGGTTGCTGCCATTGGTGGCAAGCGCATCAATACGGCTGTCTTCAGTCGCTGCGGCGAGTTCAACCGCAGATTCCAATCCGAGTGCCTTAAAACGCTCGCTATCATAATGCGTTCTATAACATAACTCAAGATCGACAAGCCCGGGCCTAGCCGGCAGTTCATCGAGATGCAACGGTATAGACACCAACATGCCCTGTCTGAAATTGCCCACCGATGGCACGAAGATCGGCCGTCTCGAGAGCCCGGCATGCATCATGATTTCAGGCACATGTTTGTGTTTGAGCGCAAGTCCGTATAGCTCAAAAAGCGGTGCCCGGGACTGCTCGTAGGCTTCAATCATGCTCTTGCCACCGCCCGAATAACCCGAAACCGAATGAATCGAAAGCGGAAAATCCCCTGGCAGGATGCCCGACTTAACCAGCGGCGCGAGCAGCGCAATCGCGCCACTTGCGTGACATCCGGGATTACTCACGCGTTTTGCATCGCGAATCGCCTGAGCCTTCGAGGGCTCAAGCTCCGCAAAGCCATAAACCCAATCCGGCGCCGTTCGATGAGCGCTGGAAGCATCAATGATCCTGGGTTGCTGATCAAGCGGCAAAGCCTCAGCCATGCTTACCGATTCCCGAGCAGCATCATCGTGTAGGCAAAGAACAAGCAAGTCCGCTTCGGCCATCAAGGCCTTCTTGACATCGGGATTTTTTCGCTCAGCGACGTCGATCTGTAATAGCTCAAGCCGCGCGTCCTCGGCGAGCAAGTCGCGAATTTGCAGGCCGGTCGTTCCGGCTTCACCATCAATGAAGATCTTATGAGACATTCAAGCTCCCTCTTTGGGCTAGATCGTCGACACCCCTATTTTGCACCCGGGGCGCAATCCAGATGAGGCCATCGACCGCCACACAACCCTCCCCTTCAGCGCCAAGCATCAAGGGGTTGAGATCGAGGGTTGAGATGTTTTCAGCGGCGTTCGCATCATCCATCGCCGCAGCCACATGTCGTATCTGTTTCACCCAAGCGCCCACATCCAACGCTGGCTCGCCGCGCACACCATGAAGCAAGGGGCCGATGTTCAAACGCTCAAGTTTAGCGCGGATCGAGGCTTCGTCGAAAGGCGCCAGTAACACCACGCTATCCGGCATGGCTTCAACATAGAGACCGCCATCGCCCGCGAGAATAACGGTGCCAAAAACAGGATCACGCCTTGCCCCGATCATGACTTCACGCCGCGCCTTGATTTGCTTGGCAAGCAAAACACCATCGAGCGTAAGCCCAGTCCTCTCAGCAATGAGAACAATCTCTTGATAAGCCTCCCTGATCGCCTGCGGGGTTCGCAGATGCAGTTTCACCAAGCCAAGCTCGGACTTGTGTTGAACCGCCGCGCTGCAAGCTTTGAGCACGGCGCTGGAACCGGGCGCTTGCAGCTGCAGCTTTTCAAACCATTCAAGCGCCTGATCAAGGGACTGAACCACCGCATGGTCAACCACATTAATGCCTGCAGCACCCAACAAAGCCAAGGAATCCGCCTCATTCAGGCAGCGAAGCGCTGATGAGGACAGGTCTGCGCTTTGTGCGCTTTGTACGCTTTGCTCATGAGCGCGTTGTGACTGTCGCTTTGCTTGCTGTTGCCACCGCATGGCTTGCTGTTTTGCGTCCAAAGGCGAAACCCGAGCATTCAGCTGATTGAGCATCGACTGATGGGCCATGAGCTGCGATAAGGCATTGACCGCCTGAAGCTCGGTATCAAATACGGGCAAGTCTTGCGCTCGAAAATAGGCTGCAACGCTTGCTTGTGGCGCTGCGATGGCCAGCGGTTTACCCGTTGCCTTGCAAAGCTGTGCCGAGTCGGCAGCCATCGAGGCAATGTCATAGCCTTCACCTGCCACAGGCAGGCCGATGACAAAACCGTCAGCTGCTGGATCTCTTGCAATGACGGGGAGAATATCGCCAAACAAATGAGGGTTAGAGAGCAACGCTGCTGTGATGTCGATGGGGTTGGTGATCGTTGCAAATTTTGGAAGAATACCCGCAAGTGCTTCAAGCGTACCCGGTGCAAGCCTTGCCATACCCATCCCACGCTGACTCGCCGCATCGGCTGCTTGCACACAGGCGGCACCCGAGTTACTGATCGCGACCAATTTTTTCCCCTTTGGCCGCCATCCGCGCAAATAGACTTCGACAGCCGCCACCAACTCGACCATGTCGTTGGCACGCCATATACCCTGTGCTTCCAGAAAGGCGTCAACCACCCTGTCTTCGTTGGCCAGGGCCCCGGTGTGCGAACTCGCAGCCTGTTGACCTTCAGGCGTGCGACCCGCTTTGAGCGCGATCATGTAAATACCTTGCGCGCGGGCGATCGCTGCGGCCTCGGCCAAATGCCATGGGTCGGGTATTCCTTCGAGGTAAAGCAGCATGACCTTAAGTTCTGAGTCGCGGGCAACTGCTGCTGCCATCTCACAAACCGTCACATCGGCATCATTTCCTGTAGCGATCGAATAGCGTACGCCGATGCCACGCTGCCTGAGCAAGCCATAAGGCACGACGCTCATCGCCCCTGACTGACTGACCACCGCCACAGGACCATCTTCGGGTGCGGCCTCGATAAACATCGTGGAGAAGCTCGCCACCATCCCGTTACTGAAATTAGCCATGCCTTGGGTATTGGGTCCGATGATCCTCATGCCCGATGCTGCGGCGATCGCGAGCATGCGCGCTTGCCTTTGCTTACCTTCATCATCGGTTTCCCCGAAGCCAGAACTCATCACGATCGCATTTTTAACGCCTGCCTTTGCACAACTTCGCACCGACTCAATGGCAAGCTCACCAGGCAAAGCCACAATCGCAAGATCGGGCCTGTGATCCATTGCCTCGATCGATGGCGCCGTGCGATACGCTTGGATTTCAGAACGCTCTGCGTGAATCGGGATCACTGAACCGGCAAAGCCGCATTGCCTGAAAAACTTGAGCGGTCGGCCACCGATCTTGTTCGGGTTTTCCGAGGCGCCGAAGATCACGATCGACTGCGGATTAAAGGCTTTTAGCAAGGAGGCGCGACGGTAATCAGCCTCGGCATCGTGGGTGGGCTTCAAGCTCATAAGACACTAACTCCAGAACAGCTGCGAAAAGCAACGACCATGACACGAAATCAGGCAGGTCTGATGCATGCCTATTCCGTTTCCGGCAGCCCCGTGAACATACCAAGCAAGAGATTGGCCATTTGGGCGGAACTCGGCATGGCTCTCATTGACGATTGATCAAGCCCATGTCGATAATAAAGCAAGGTCTTGCAACCGCAAGTTCGATGCCGAATATTTAGGGGAAGTTCATGAAGAAGCGACGGACCGTCATTGCCTCAGGCATTGCGCTAATTGTTGGATTGGTCGCTTTGGAAGCACAATCACAAAGCCAGAATCCTAAAACCCACAAAATCGGCGCAATTCTTGCGATGAGCGGTGGCGCCAGTTGGTATGGCACGGTGATGAGCCAAGGCATTCAGCAGGCGGTCGCCGAAATCAACGCCAGAGGGGGGGTGAACGGTATGCCCCTTGAGGCAGTGATCGAAGATCACAAAAGCGGTAACGCTCAGGAGGCTGTGTCAGCCATGAATCGTCTGATGTCGATCCACGGTGTCAAAATGGTCATGACTTCATTTACCGCGCCAACGCAGGCGATAGCGCCACTTGCCGACCAAAACAAAGTCTTTTTGATCAATGGTGGCGGCGTATCGAACTCTTTGGTCGGCGTCTCAAAGTACATTGTTCATAACCGTTCACTGGCCGCTGATTTAGGCCGTGGTGCTGCGCTTCAAGCGAAGGCGCTCGGTGCAAAAAAGATTGCGGCCATTCAATGGAAGAATGATGCGGGCGACAGCATCGTGAAGGTGGTCCATCCGGCCTGGGAAAAATCCGGCGGCAGCATAGCCGCTGTTGAAGCGGTGCCGCAGGGCATTAGCAACATGGACACCCAAATCGCCAAAATCAAGGCATCCAATCCCGATGCCATCATGCTTTGGATGTTCAATCCGGAAGTCGGCCTTGCCCTCAAACGAATCCGTGAGTTTGGGATGAAACAACCGGTCATCGGTGTTGAGTACACTGGAAACGACGCCAAAGTTGCCGGCACGCATGGCGAAGGATATTATTTTCTTAACGATTATTTTCAGGCGACCGCGGACTATCCCTGGTCCATGTCTTTTGCAAAGGGCTATGAGGAGCGCTACAAGGCAAAGCCCGAGTTTTATGCTGCGAACTACTACGAGGGCGTTTATGTCCTCGCAGAATTGATCAAACGCGTGGCCGCCAAGGGCGGCACAGTCGATGGTGACACCATGAGAGCAGCTTTACAAGCCAACCCCAAGTTTGATTCGGTCTACGGCGGTCAGATGAATTTCCAGGAAAACGGTGTCGCCTCGAAAAAGGTTGGTCTTTTTCAGGTCAAAGACGGACAGAATCAATTCATTAAATATATCGATTTGAATTGATCGCCTTAAAGATCAGTTTTTTCGCTCGCCAGCGATTGGCCTAAGCGGCAAAGCCTCAATGGATTTGCTCGCACAGTTACTGGTTAATGGCCTTGTAAACGGCAGCCATTACGCGCTTTTGGGCCTGTCCTTTGGCTTGATTTTCGGCCCGACGCGGATCACGCACTTTGCCCACGGTCCACTGGCGACTTTAGCAGCCTATGTGGGATGGTGGGCAGCACAACGCGGCGTGCCGCTTGAGCTTGCTTTGCTTGCAGGTATCGGTTCAGGGGCACTTATCGGCATCCTCTGTTATCAGTATTTATACGAGCCTTTCGAGCGTTCCGGAAGCCCGGCCCTGGTGATACTGATCGGATCGCTGGGTCTATATATTGTCGTCGAGAACTTTATCGGTGCCGTGTTTGGCACCGACACAAAGGTTTTGCCAAATCCGCCAAGCCAGGTTTTTTTAATCGGGCCGGTTGTGATCACCCAGGTTCAAGCCATGCAGGTGTTCGCATTGATCTCGAGCGCGATTGCGCTGGGGCTTTTTCTTGGCAAAACGCGCTTCGGACGCGCTGTGCTCGCCATGAACGATAACATCGAGATGGCAAGGGTTGTAGGTATCGATACGGACAGGATTGCTTTGCTGGTTTTTGCACTGGGCTCAGCGATTGCCGCCTGTGCCGCCTTGCTGATACTGATGCGGGACGGCGCAAGCTCGCACATGGGCTTCAATCTTGTCTTTATGGGTTTTGTAGCGGTGGTGGTTGGGGGCATTGGAAGCTTGCGAGGGGCAATCGCGGGCGGTTACGCACTTGGCTTGGTTGAAAGCCTCGGGATGTGGAAGATCCCAAGTGAATGGCAAAGCTCAATTGCATTTGTGGTTTTGTTTCTTGTTTTGCTTTTTCGTCCTCAGGGACTTTTTGCTGGGCGGCAATAAGGCATGGACTATTTATTCCATATCCTTGTGAGCGTCGCGCTGTTCTCTATTCTGGCGACTTCGTTTAATTTACTCATTGGGTACTCGGGGCTGTTTGCGCTCTCGCATGCGGCATTTTTTGGTGTTGGCGCTTATGCGACAGCCATTCTGACCACCCAGCTTGGACTGGTGTTTCCCATACCCTTGTTGATTGGTATGATTATTACAGCGCTTGTTGGCATGGCCATCGCGCTGCCCGCGCTGCGCATCGGCGGCGATTATTTGGTGATTGTTTCGCTTGCCTTGCAGATGATTGTGGCTGCAATCATGCTCAATTGGACCGCACTCACCGGGGGCACCGACGGCATTCGTGGCATTCCTCGTGTTGTGATCGCCGGCTGGGAGCTAAACAATGCACCACGCTTTTTGCCGCTTGCTGTTTTCTGCGCTGCTTTTTGTTTTTGGATAAGCTGGAAAATCGGAAACTCGCCTTTCGGCAGAGCACTCAAGGCGATGCGTGAAAACGAGTCCGCCGTGCTATCTGTCGGGAAGAACGTTGTCGCCATGAAGCTCAGTGTTTTTGCGCTGGCCGCAGCCCTCGCATCGGTTGCGGGCTCACTTTATGCCCATTACGTCACCTTCGTATCTGCAGAGGGTTTTACGCTTGATTTGACGGTTTACGTCTTGGCAATGGTAATTTTGGGTGGTACGGGCAACCTTTGGGGTTCTTTGCTCGGCGCCGCCATCTTGACCATCTTGCCGGAATTGCTCAAATTTTTAGCGCTTTCTCCCGATGTCGCCGACAAAATCAGACAGATGCTCTACGGCATCATCCTGATTCTCATCTTGCGCATTCGTCCCCAAGGTCTGATACCCGAGACATCAAACCTTAACCTCACGCGGGATCCTGGGTATCGACCGGACGTTGGTGCCTTGGTTCACGCTTCACGGCTTGAAGGCACCGGTTTGGAGAAGCGCTTTGGGGGGATTGTTGCTGTCAGTGGTGTCGACATCAGCATTGAACCAGGTCGAATCACCGGCTTAATTGGTCCGAATGGCGCAGGAAAAACGACGGCATTTAACTTGTTAACCGGCTTTTTAAAGCCGAGTGCTGGCGAAGTTCGCTATCGCGATCGTCCCTTAACAGGCCTTAAGCCGCATGAAATTGTCCGTCTGGGCATCGCGCGATCTTTTCAGGATCTTCGTCTATTCACCCGCTTGAGCGTGATCGAGAATGTCATGGTCGCCATGCCAAGGCAGTCGGGAGATTCCTTATTCCAGGTTTTTTTCAACCCCTGGAAAGTACGACGCGAAGAGCGAGAGCATCTTGCCAAGGCGCTTGCGATCTTGAGCTTCGTTCAGCTTGAGCACCGCGCTTCTGACATCGCTTCCGATCTCTCATATGCAGAGGAAAAACTACTGGTCGTCGCCCGGCTGATGGCCACCGAGGCTGAAGTGCTGCTCTTCGATGAGCCCTTATCTGGTTTGTCGCCAGATACCCTGGAACAGGTCTTTCCGATTTTCCGCAAGCTGGCGGGATCAGGGCGGACCATTGCGATCATTGAGCATAACTTGGATGTCATTCGAAGCCTCTGTGATAGCGCGATATTCCTTGATGAGGGCAAAAAATTCGCCCATGATCGCCCTGAGGTCTTGATGAACGACCCCGCACTCGCGACACGATACTTTAAATAGATCGTTATAGGATGAGTTTAAGTCTACAAGCCCATGGATTGCGCGCCGGATACGGGCGTAAAGCAGTGGTGCACGGCGTTGATTTCTTGGCTCGCGAAGGGCGTGTGCTCTTGATGCTCGGTCATAACGGTGCGGGCAAGACAACCTTGGTGAAGTCCATGTTCGGTTTATTGACACCCATGGCTGGCGAGGTACGACTGGGGGGTCAAAACATCACCGCACGAAGTCCGGCGCAAAACGTGCGCGATGGCTATGCCTTCATTCCACAGGGGCACGGCATTTTTAGAAGCTTGAGTGTCGCAGATAACCTTTCGCTTGGCGGCTTTACTGAGCAGGATGCTGATCAACTCGCCGCGCGGCAACAAATGGTCTTTAAGCTATTTCCGATTCTTGAGGAACGCGCCGCGCAAATCGGGGGAACCTTATCAGGGGGGCAGCAACAGATGCTGGCCATTGGGATGGCCCTGATGCATGGACCAAAGCTGATGGTGCTGGACGAACCTTCTATTGGTCTCGCACCGAATCTCGTTGAAAAAGTGATGCGCAGCATTAGAGAGATTAATCAGACTTTAGGCACAACCATCCTCATCGTCGAGCAAAACGTCAAGGCCAGCCTGCCTGTGGCGGATGATGTTATTGTTTTAAAGACGGGATCTAAAGTCTACGACGGTCCTCCACAACCGCTACAAGATCCGGTTTTGTTGATGTCCTTGTTCTAGCGCGATTGCTGCGCTGAGACCCCAGCTGCTTCTAAGGTGCAGTGCCTCGCTGCAATCATTCAAGGCACAGCACTCGAATCCGGGAGTTTTGACATGAGAAAAGTACTGATCGCTGGTGCCTCGGGCTTAGTCGGTTACGCCGCAGCACGCGCCTTTATCGATGCGGGATGGCAGGTGATTGCAGTCTCGCGACGCATTCCTCCGGGTTTGGAGACAGCCATCTGTCTGCCGCTGAACCTGCGTGACCCAACTCAAATCCAATCACTCGAGCCACATCTGGATGGTCTGAGTCATGTGGTTTATGCAGCCCTTTATGAGAAGGAGGATCTGATTGCAGGCTGGCAGGATCAGGAACAGATGACCATTAATCTAGCGATGTTGCAGCATTTGATGGATTACCTCTTTTTGAAAGCAAACATCAAACATCTCAGCCTTTTGCAGGGAACCAAGGCCTATGGTTCGCATCTTGGTCCTATACCGATTCCTGCACGAGAGCGATTGCCGCGCCATCCTCATGCCAATTTCTACTGGTTGCAGGAGGATTACCTGAAAGCAAAGCGGTCTGATTTGGCAAGCACAAAGCCTTGGTACCTGACGATTTTGCGGCCGCAAGTGATCTTTGGTGAATCGACGGGTAGTGCGATGAACAGTATTCCGGCCATCGGCGTGTATGCAGCAGTGCTTAAGGACCAAGGCGAGGATCTGCATTTTCCCGGCGGTCCACAGCGCGTCTTTCAAGCGGTTGATGCCGATATGCTGGGCAGAGTATGTGTTTGGGCCGCGACCTCGCAAGCCGCACGGGATGAAGTCTTTAATGTGAATAATGGCGAGCCGATGGCTTGGGAAAGCGTGTGGCCGGCGATTGCCGACGCGCTCGGTATGGATCCGGGCCGAGCCAAACCCATGTGTCTGGCCGAAGCGATGCCAAAGCGTCAAGCGCAATGGGCAGCTTTGGTCGATCGCTTTAGCCTCAAGTCGCCCAAAGATTTAAATCAATTTGTGGGCTTGTCTTTCCAATATACCGATAGAAACATGGCTTATGGCATGGAAAATAATCCGCCGCCCCTATCAATCGTCAGCGGCGTAAAGCTCAATCAAGCCGGCTTTACCGAACTTGTCGACACCGAAATGATGTTTAGGCGGTTTTTCAAGAGATTTCAGGATTTAGAACTTATACCGCCAAAGGATTGGACCTGAAGGCGACCAAACCCTGCTGTTCGCCCCAGCGTTTCGGGTAAAGTCTGACGAGGTCTCCGATCTGCAGGGGACGGCATGATCGTTCTTTTACGCTATCCGGATCGTCAGGTGAAAAGCCTTCCTGGCTTTCCGATGGATCTTGAATCGCCATGAGACTGAACGCTTCACGCATGCGAACCAGCACAATCACATAAGGCACCAGCGCCTGGAAGACGGGGTCGGATGCCCGTCGAATGGCTGTGACCGCTTGAACATTCCCAACGCCAGCACTGTCTGCCCAAATCAAAGACTTTGAGCCACAGTTCACGCAGCGATACTTTGCAAGATTTTGCGGACGCTCACAGGACAAACAGAATTGGTAGCGAATCAAACCTACCGCCAGGCCTTCTACAAAAGGGGTTGCGCATCCTCTTCGGGCAATCGAGCTCATCTCGTTGTCAACTAACAAGCTTCGATGAGCAAGGAGACGTGGGCCGAAAGCACCCCACCATCGGCGTGTATGAGGGCGAGTTGTCTGGCCGAAATCTGCCTATCACCAGCAGATTCGCTCAATTGTGCATAACATTCTGCGATATGCGCCATGCCACCAGCCACGCCCGAATGACCAAAAGAAAGCAGACCGCCATGGGTATTCAACGGCATCTCGCCTTGAGCGTCGAAGTAACCCAAGCGTGCAAGTATTGCACTTTGCCCCCTTGGGGCAAGGCCCAGGTCCTCGAGCAGTATCGCCAAGGTAATCGTGAAGGAATCGTAGATCCCAAGATAGTTCACGTCGGCAACATCACAGCGTGCCTGTTCAAGAGCGCGCGCAAGACTGTCCCGCGCACCAAAGTCTTCAGCTGCCCGTATCGCACTCAGATGCTGATGTCGATGTCCTTGTCCTGCGCCGCGTAATCGTGCTGCAGGCCTGCCGGGATGCTCGGCACTTACAAGGATGGCGACAGCACCGTCAGAAATCGGACAGCAATCGAGCAATTTCAACGGCGCCGCTATTACTCTCGATTCAAGAACGTCGTCAACGCTGATGGCATGGCGATAATGAGCCTTCGGATGATGGATGGCATGAGATCGCATCAGCACCGCGAACGCCGCAAGATCGTCCTCCTTGAGTCCTGTTGCCGCCATGTATTGTGAAGCAAGCAGCGCATAGTAAGCGGGAACCGTCGTGCCATGAGGCACTTCATACACCGGATCACCAACCTGAGCCAGCGCAGCGATAGCAGCGTCTCGGCTCATGCCACTGAGACGGTTCTCGCCTGCAATCACCAGCACATGCCGGCAACGACCAGCCTTGATCAGATCGCCAGCAAGCATCAACATGCCAGCGCCGCTTGCGCCTCCCATTTGAATCCCATGGGCATAAGCGGGCGATAATCCATAACGTTCTGCAAACAAGCTTGCCAACATCAGATGCGGCAGATTCACTGCATAGCCACAAAGTAAACCATCGATTTGCCCCGGTTCAAGTCCCGCTTGATCCAAGGCCTCGTCCGCGGCCTTGGCCATAAGGTCGACAGTGCCAAGACCTTTGAGTTCCCCAAAGGAAGTGATTGCGGCAGCAGTGAGATAGGGCATCAGTTTTCGGGGCAGAATGCAACTTTGCACTGCATCATGCTTGCCAGCTTAGAGGTCGTCAATATGATTCATCCCGCCGCGCTTGAGCAACTGTCCGAAATCGAACCACAGCGTCCCAGCAACGATGCGGTGGATTTCGGACGAACGGCAGCGCTTCCTCGTTTTGAACCGCTGACTGAGCAAGGATCGATTAATCGCTTCGAACTCGATAAACAACTGCAAAGTTTAATGCGGGTTTACCTGGACCCGAGCCTGTGCGACGCGATTTGGCCCGCGATGCAACATATGGGCGCACTTGCCGGGGGAGCCCTCGATTCGCTTGCCCATGAGGCTGATCAGCATCCACCCAGCCTAAGTCACCGGGATCGAAACGGGTCAAATATCCAGCGCATTCACAAGCACCCTGCCTATCGCGATCTCGAGCGTATCGCCTTTGGGCAATTCGGTCTTGCCGCAATGAATCATCGCCCAGGCATTCTTGGCGCTGATGCACCTTGGCCCCCGGTTGCAAAATACTTATTATCCTATTTGTTTGTACAAAGTGAGTTTGGCCTTTGCTGTCCGCTCTCGATGACCGACTCTTTGTCGCGAACCCTCGCGCGCTTCGGACCAGCCGACTTGATCGCTCACTACCTACCCTTGCTTACCAGCACGGATATCGACCAACTTGCACAAGGGGCGATGTTCATGACCGAGCAAGGCGCAGGATCAGATGTGGCGCGTACAGCAAGCATCGCCCTTGCCGAGCCCGACCCGCACGCCGTAAGCAACGCCAGCGATCCGAATCAGATAAGCGAACCCACCTGGCGCCTTTACGGCGAGAAGTGGTTTTGCTCGAATCCGGACGCAGCACTGGCGATGGTCTTAGCCCGCACCGGCCCGATGGATTTGGGTATCAAAGCTGTATCGCTGTTTTTAATGCCCAAGACCTTACCCAACGGGCAGGCGAACCACTATCGGATCGTACGACTTAAAGACAAACTCGGTTCGCGCTCGATGGCCAGTGGCGAGATAAGCTTGGAGGGCGCCAAGGCTTGGCTCATCGGTGAGGCCGGCAGAGGCTTTGTCCAAATGGCCGACATGGTTAACAACTCGAGGCTTTCCAACGGCATGCGAGCCGCTGGGATGATGCGACGCGCAGCACAAGAGGCATGGTTCTTTGCCAAACACCGAAAAGCCTTCTCCAAGCACCTTGATCAGATGCCTTTGATGCGCAGACAATTGATGAAGATTCGTGTGCCGGCAGAGCAAGCGCTGAGCATGATGTTTCAAGCTGCACAGGCGCTTAAGCTTTCTGATGACCTGCGCGAAGCTGTGCCCCTGAAGCTGCAAGAACACAAAGAAGCCGAAAATCCTGCCTTTGGGATGGCCTACGGACTAACCCGCATCCTCACGCCCTTGATTAAATTTCGCGCCTGTCGCGACGCCCGCAAAGTATCCGGTGATGCCATGGAGGTCAGAGGCGGCTGCGGTTATATCGAAGCGTGGCCAGACGCCCGATTACTGCGCGATGCACATCTCGGATCCATTTGGGAAGGCACAAGCAACATCGTCGCTTTGGATGTGATGCGCGCCATTCAACGCGACCAAGGCCTTGAAGCACTTCAAGCGCACTGCGATCGACTGAGCGACGATATCAAGGCACAAGTCAGGTTTCCAAGACTTCAAGAAAGCTATGTTCAATGGCAAAGCGCGCAGGCAAGACTAAAAGACATGGTCCATGCTGCCGCATTTCAAGGGCGCGACGATCTGGCTCGAAAAGCGGCCTCGGGCCTCTATCACAGTGCAACATCGCTTTTCATGCTCTGGGAAGTCTCTCAAATGCCAGAAGGAAAAGCAGCTGACTTTCGATGCGCCGCCGCCTCGGCCGTCATTGCCCACCGACTTCTCGGGTCGAATCCCTTAAGCATCGATCCCCTTAGCGATACCGATTCTCATCTTTTTCGTTAGAGATCCTCGCAGCCTGTTGATTAAATCGGCGATCCAACATCATTTATGATCCGAGTCTTGCCTTGAGCGGGCCGGGTTTTGAGCCGCTCAGCCCCGACAACGCCTTAAAGAGATGAGCAGCTTATGACCGCGCGCACAAGAATTCATCGGCTCGAAGTAGCCACGAATTTATTCGATTTTGTCAACAAGCAGGTACTGCCTGGCACCGGCCTGGCGCAAGCGGTCTTCTGGGAAGGCTTTGATAACATCGTCCATGAGCTCGCGCCGAAGAACCTCTATTTGCTTG
>Ga0214921_10003810_pt1 | contig 22793 bp, 22 predicted proteins | sample LL1505_MetaG_FD_177992 | JGI IMG/M metagenome (GOLD analysis project Ga0214921, IMG submission 177992) | Freshwater microbial communities from Lake Lanier, Atlanta, Georgia, United States - LL-1505 | ecosystem: Environmental > Aquatic > Freshwater > Lake | place: USA: Georgia | collected... | reverse complement strand
ACGGCCACCGCCGTCTTGCCGACGTCGGTGTCGGTGCCGGTGACGAACATTCCGCGGGCCATGGGTCGCTGCCGTTTGCCTGAGGTCGAGTCACGTTCTACACTCTCCGTAGGCGTGAATTGAGAATAATTCTCAACACGATCCTTCGGAGCCGTAGGATGCGGAGTTTTCGCGAGCGATCCCTGGCGCAGGTCGGTGTCGGCGAGACGGCGGCGGTCGCCGACGTGCCCGGAGCCGATCCGGTATCGCTGCGGCTTCTGGAGATGGGGCTGACGCCGGGGGTGCAGGTGGCCGTGGTCGCCGCCGCGCCCCTGGGTGATCCGCTCGAACTGGAGCTGCGCGGCTACAGGCTGTCGATCCGGCGCCGCGAGGCGGCCCTCGTCACCGTGGCGACGTGAGGATCCGGCCATGATGGAGCCCGGCGGTCGTGGGCGGCCGCTCACCGTGGCACTCGTGGGCAACCCGAATACGGGCAAGAGCACGCTGTTCACGGCGCTTGCCGGCATTCCGACCCGGATTGGCAACTATCCTGGCGTCACCGTCGAAGAGAAGGTCGGCCGCTTCGTTCACCGTGGCCGCGACGTCGATCTGGTCGATCTGCCCGGCACGTACAGCCTGCGCCCGCAGAGCCCCGACGAGCAGGTCGTCGACGATGTCCTCGGGGGCCGGATGGCGGGTGTCCGACCGCCCGACTGTGTCGTCATCGTGGTCGACGTGACCAATCTCGCGCGCAACCTCTTCCTCGCGAGCCAGACACTCGACCTCGGCCTGCCCACCGTCGTGGCGCTGACGCTCTCCGACGTCGCAACGGATCGGGGCATCGCCGTCGACGCCGACGCGCTGGCCGGGCGGCTCGGTTGTCCCGTTGTCACCGTCGTCGCCCCGACCGGGGCGGGCATCGAGCGGCTCCGTGATCAGATGCTGGCGGCGCCGGCGGGGCCGCGGCCGCCGGCACCCGATATCTCCCGCTATCTCGCAGCCGCTGATGGCTCGCGGGCTCCCGCTGCCCGAGACGTGATCGCTCGCTATGCCTGGGTCGATGACGTCGTCGCCGAAGTCATGCATCGCTCGACAGCACCGCGGCGGTCGCTCGCGGAAGCCATCGACGGCGTCCTCACGCACCGCGTCTGGGGAACGCTCGCGTTCGCGCTTGTGATGCTCGCGCTGTTCACGTCGATCTTCCGGCTGGCCGCCCCAGCCATGGATCTCATCTCGGCCGGGATGGACGCCATCGCGGCGCAGGCCGAATCGATGCTCCCGGAGGGACCGCTGCGGTCGCTCCTGGTCAATGGCGTGCTCGCCGGCGTGGGCGGCGTCGTGGTGTTCGTGCCGCAGATCGCCCTGCTGTTTTTCTTCATCGCCCTGCTCGAGGGCTGCGGCTACCTCTCGCGGGCCGCGTTTCTCATGGACCGTTTGCTCGTGGGCGCGGGGCTCTCCGGCAAGTCGTTCATCCCCCTGCTTTCGAGCTTCGCCTGTGCGATCCCCGGCATCATGGCGGCCCGCACGATCGAGAATCGCCGCGACCGGCTGCTCACGATCCTGGTCGCGCCCCTGATGAGCTGTTCGGCCCGGCTCCCGGTCTACCTGCTGCTCTGCGGCGCGTTCGTGCCCGACGTCGCCGTGGGATTCTCCTGGCTGCGGCTGCCGGCAGTCGTGCTCGCGGCGATGTATGCGCTCGGGGTGGCCGTCGCGGCGGCCGTGGCCTGGGTGCTGTCGCGCACGGTGTTTCGCGGGCCGCCGCAGCCGTTCGTGATGGAGCTGCCGGGCTGGCGCTGGCCGCAGGTGGCGGTCATGCTCGAACGCGTGCGCGAGGCGGCCTGGTCGTTCCTCAAGAACGCGGGGACCCTGATCCTCGCGATGAGCGTCGTGCTGTGGGCCCTCGGCAGCTATCCGAAGCCCGTGCTACCGGACGACCCGGCGATGTCGGAGGCGGAACGGCAGGGGGAGGCCTTGCGGCAGAGCTTCCTGGGGCGGGCGGGCCGGGTGATCGAACCGGTCGTGAAGCCGCTCGGCTGGGACTGGCGGCTCGGCTGTGCCGCCCTCGCGAGTTTTCCGGCCCGTGAGGTCGTCCTCGGCACCCTGGGGGTCATCTACAACCTCGGCGAGGTCGATCCGGGAGAAGAGGAAGGGGCCTCGATGCTCGTACGTCGCCTGAAAGCAGCCACGTGGGACGGCACGAACCGCAAGGTGTTTTCGCTCCCTGTCGCGCTTTCGCTGATGGTGTTCTTCGCGCTCTGCGCCCAGTGCGCGAGCACGCTTGTGATCATCGGCAAGGAGACGGGGAGTTGGGTCTGGCCCGTGGTGACGTTCACCTACATGACCGTGCTCGCCTGGCTCGCGGCATTCGTCATCTACCAGCTCGGCATGGCCCTGGGGTGGTGATCCATGCAAGACGCCATCGCCATCGCCATCGCGATCGCCGCGGGCCTGTGGCTCGTGCGCACGCTCTGGCGGCAGGTGGCAGCGCCCGCGTGCGGCAAGGCCGACATCCCTGCCGGCAGCGACGGCTTCGTGCCCCTCGACGATCTCACCCGCGCAAAAAAATCGGGGCGGCCCTGAAGCCGCCCCGATCGCTTGAGGAGATGCCGCCCACCGCCCTTGGCGGCTTGCGTCATCAATACATGTCGTAGTCGCCGCCGTGGCCGGCACCGCCCGCCTTCGGCTTCGAATCTTTCGGCTTCTCGGCGATCAACGCATCGCTCGTAAGCAAGAGCGTCGACACGCTCGTGGCATTCTGGAGGGCCGTCCGCGTGACCTTCGTGGGGTCGATCACGCCCGCCTTCACGAGGTCTTCGTACTCGTTCGTGGCGGCGTTGTAGCCGAAGTTGCCACTCCCACCGAGCACCTTTTCGCAGACGATCGAACCGTCCTGCCCGGCGTTCGACGAGATCATCGTCACCGGAGCCCGGGCGGCCCGCACCACGATATTGAAGCCCACGGTCTCGTCCTCGGAGAGGCCCTTGGGCTTCACCTGGGAGCTCGCCCGCAGGAGGGCGACACCGCCGCCGGGCAGGATGCCCTCTTCGACAGCCGCCCGCGTGGCGTGCAGCGCGTCCTCGACGCGGGCCTTCTTCTCCTTCATCTCGCTCTCGGTCGCGGCGCCGACGTTGATCTTGGCCACGCCTCCGGCGAGCTTCGCCAGCCGCTCCTCGAGCTTCTCGCGGTCGTAGTCGCTCGTGGCGGCTTCGATTTCGCGCCGAATCTGCGCGATCCGCGCCTTGATCTCCGAGGCCTTGCCCGCCCCCTCGATGACCGTCGTGTTGTCCTTGTCGACAATCACCTTCTTGGCCCGGCCGAGCTCGGCCAAGCCCAGGCTCTCGAGCTTCATGCCGAGGTTCTCGAACACCGCCGTGGCGCCGGTGAGAATCGCGATGTCCTCGAGCATCGCCTTGCGGCGATCGCCGTAGCCCGGAGCCTTCACGGCACACACCTGGAAGGTGCCGCGCAGCCGGTTGATCACGAGCGTGGCCAGGGCCTCGCCGTCGACCTCCTCGGAGACGATGAGCAGCGGCTTGCCCGAGTTCACCACGGCCTCGAGCAGCGGCACGATGTCCTTGACGCTCGAGATTTTCTTCTCGTAGACGAGGATGTAGCAGTCTTCGAGCACGCACTGCATCTGCGTGGGATTGGTCACGAAATACGGCGACAGATAGCCGCGGTCGAACTGCATCCCCTCGACGAACTCGATCTCGGTCTTGAGGCTCTTGCCCTCGTCGACCGTGATCACGCCGTCCTTGCCGACCTTGTCCATGGCCTCGGCGAGCAGTTCGCCGATCTCCATGTCGTTGTTGGCGGCGATGGCCGCGACCTGGGCCATTTCCTTCTTGCCCTTCACGGGGATCGACATCTCCTTGAGCTTGCCCGTGATCTCCTCGACGGCCTTCTCGATGCCGGCCTTCATCTGGACAGGATTGCAGCCCGACACGACGGCCCGCAGGCCTTCGTTGAACACGGCCTCGGCGAGCACCGTCGCGGTGGTCGTGCCGTCACCGGCCACGTCGCTCGTCTTGCTCGCGACCTCGCGCACCATGCGGGCGCCCATGTTCTCGTAGACGTCCTCGAGATCGATCTCCTTGGCGACGGTCACGCCGTCCTTCGTCACGGTCGGCGAGCCGAAGCTCTTTTGGAGGATCACGTTGCGGCCCTTGGGGCCGAGCGTCACCTTCACGGCTCGGGCGAGCTTCTGCACGCCGCGGCGCATCGCCTCACGGGCTTCCTGGTCGAATACCATCATCTTGGACATCGGTTGAATCTCCTCTCGGGATAGGTCTTGGGAAAAGTGCTGGTGTGCGGGAGCGGACGGATGACGATGCTCAGCCGAGGATCGCGAGGATGTCGTCCTCTCGCATCAGCAGGAGTTCGTCGTCGCCCACCTTGAACGGCTCGCCGGCATAGCTCGTGAACACCACGCGGTCGCCAGGCTTGACCTGCAGGGCGTGCCGATGCCCCTTGGCGTCGAGCTTGCCCTCACCGACGCTCACAACCACGCCGCGGGCCGGCTTGTCCTTGGCGGAATCGGGGAGCAGGATGCCGCCGGCGGTCTTCTGTTCGCTCTCTTCGCGTTCGACGACGACGCGATCACCGAGGGGGATGAGGCTCGACTTCTTCTTGGCGGGCTTGGTGGCTGTGGCTGACATCGGGGCTACCTTTCGAAAACGAGTCGGGGTCGAAGATGTGGACGGTCGCCGGCTGCCGCGGCGACACACCATCAGAGCGGTCTTCGTCAGGGAAGCAACTGGCGCGCCGGACTGGCGGGAATCGGGGCCGCCGCGGTTTTTTCCGGGGCAGAGCCCCGCCCCCCGGCCTGTCCCGGCCCCCCCTTGATTCGGGACGCCGCTGCCAGTTTGGCAGCACCCCGCGCGGCCGACGTCGATGGCAAACCCGGGGGCGACTCGGTACGCTCCACTGCCCAGGCCCGCCCGTGACCCACGCCGCCCCGCCCCCGAGAGATTTCCGCATGACAGCCCACCGTCGCATCGACACCTCGAAGGTCGGAGAGGTCACCGTGGTGCGATTCATCGACAAGAAGATCCTCGACGAGGCCAGCATCCAGGAACTTGGAGCCGAGCTCTTCGGGCTCGTCGAGCAGCTCAACCGCAAGAGCATCCTGCTGAACTTTTCCGACGTGGAGTTTCTCTCGAGCGCCGCCCTCGGCAAGCTGATCACGCTCGATCGCAAGGTGAAGACGGCGAAGGGTCGCTTGAAGATGAGCAACATTCGGCCCGAGATCCTCGAGGTGTTCCAGATCACCAAGTTGAACAAGGTGTTCGACATCCGCGGAGACGAGGCCGAAGCGATCGCCGCCTTTCAATAGTGGCCAGAGGAATGGAGCCCATGGCACACGATGCCGCGGCTGGTGCCCGACCTAATCCTTCGTCCGGCGGGTGGAGCCGGGAGGTGGATCTGCCGAGCGAGCGTGGCGCGAGCCGGCTCGTGATGGAGGAACTGCTGGAGCAGCTCGGCCACCACGGCTGGGAGCCGACCGACATCTTCGGCATTCATCTAGCCGTCGAGGAGGCGATCGTCAACGCGATCGTGCATGGCAACAAGCTCGATCCGGCGAAGACGGTGCGGGTGTCGTGTGCGGTGACGCCGCAGATGGCCCGCATCGAGATCACCGACGCCGGCGTCGGGTTCGACCCCGCAGCAGTTCCAGACTGCACCCGTGACGAACGGCTCGAAGTGCCGAGCGGCCGAGGGGTGATGCTGATGCGGTCGTTCATGACCACGATCGCCTACAACGCCCGGGGCAACAGCGTGCTGCTGGAGAAACAGCGGACCCCGCACGCAGGCTGAACGGGTCGATTTCAGCCACGAAATACGCTAGGGTACTTGGACGTTTTCCCCGATAGCTCAACGGTAGAGCGAGCGGCTGTTAACCGCTAGGTTGTAGGTTCGAATCCTACTCGGGGAGCTACGGCCCTTTTCAAAAGTGGCCGTACGAGCCCGCCGCGACCATTCCGGACTACTCGATCACCTCGATGTCCGACAGCACCCAGGAGCGGTCGAAGTAGGCCTGGGTCGGGCCGTAGAGGCGGAAGTAGCTGAACCAGCCTTTGCCCGGGAGGGTTTTGATCCAGTTGCTCTCAGGCGTTCCTGCGGGCAACGCGGGGCCGAACGTGAGGTCCACGGAGCCGTCGGCGTTGGTGACGATGGCGTCTCGCGATGAACGATCCGGCGAAACGCCTGTGTTCACGAAACAGCGGGTTTCGTTGTCGTACACGGTGACAGACCAGAACTGTGCCACGGGAACGTCCTTCGGCACCGTGAGGCGATAGGTCTTGCCACCATCGAGCCAGCGGTCCCGGCTGTCCTTCGCGGCCTCGAGGTAGACCTGCCCGACGCCGACAGCGCGGCCCATCATGCCCACGGAGACACCGACCGCTTCGTAAAACCAACTCGTGCGCTCATCCAACTGCGTATGGTGAGGCGCTTCCTGATTGGTCTCGGCAAGCAACAGCGACAGCTCCCAGTTCCTGCCCGGCCAGACTTTCGCGCCTTCGAACCGCTTTCGATAGGCGATCGCCCGAGCCATCACCTCCCCCGTCTGCGCGGCGTCGATGAGGATTTCCTTCTGCCGTTCAGTCGGCGTGAACGGCTTGCCCTTCTCGATTCCCAAGGGCTGCAGCATCCCCATCATGATCCGGTCGCGCTCGTGGACGGGTTCTTGCTGGATGATCTTCGACAGGCCTTCCCAGTAGGCGAGGCCGCGCGGTTGTTCGCCGCTCCACGGGCGACCAGCCGGCGAAACGTGACGGGTTGGGGCGGGGTTTTCACGCTGGCTGAAGGGATAGATCTTCAACCCCTCGATGAGCTGCTTGGCTTTGGCGGGATCTGGGTCGAGCGCGCGGTGGGCAGACCAGACGTTCACCGTGGGCGAACGGAAGACGTAATACCCTTCCGACTTCAGTTCCGGGTCGTCGGGGCCGAGGATCAGATACCGGCCGCCCGCGCCCTTGTCGGGGCCGGTTTGGCCCGAATCGGTGATGGGCCGCTGCCAGAAATCGGTGAAGCCGCCCGCCGTGGGACCGGCGGGAACCTCGAACACCAGCGGCCCGGTTTCCTGCAGGTTGGGAAACGCCATGATGTACGGCGTCGTGGCGTTGGCCGTAAGGAGGCCGAGCTTGTCCTGGAAGTTGAGGTAGTCGACATAGTCGAGCTTTCCGGCGCCAAACCTGGCGAGGTGCTCGCTCTGCCATTGCTGCATCGCCATCAGCGGCAAGGCCCAGAGGTAGGCTTGGCACGCCCTCTGGTAATCGATGTCGTCGAAGATCTTGGTGACGGTGGCATGGGTGGGATAGCCGTTCTCCAGTTCGAGCGGGCCGAGCCGGGATTCGAGTCGCTTCATGGTCAGGGCACCTTCTCGATGTCGCCGGGCTTCCAGCTCTTGTCGATGGCGGCTGCGGTCGGGCCGTAGAGCCTGAGGACGGCGAAATATCCCTTGCCCGGCACCGTCGCCAGCCAGTTGCGGTCTTTGCCGGCGGGCGCCGTGGGCCCCAACTCGAGGTCCGTGCTGCCGTCGGCGTTCTGCACCGGCGCGTCACGCGAACCGAGCGACGGAAACGGCTGCCCGTTGGCGAGCCCCGAACCGTTTTCGGCCTCGTAGAGCGTCACCGACCAGAAGTTAGCCGCCGGGATGCTACGCGGCAGACGGAGGCGGTAGCGGCTGCCACCCGACAGGTTTTCACCGCGACTGTCGACAAAGGCGATCATGTATTTGGCGCCCCGGCCGGGCGTCTGCGACAGCATGCCAGGGCTGACCGAGTAGTAGTTGGTGAAAAACCAGATCCGGGCGTCGAGATCGAGAAAGCCGCCGGACACTCTGCGCCACCCGAGGTCGAACGGGCCCGCCAGATTCTCCGGGGTCGCGTCGGCCATGGGGTTGATCCACCGGCGGTCTGGATAGATCCGCAGGGAACGACCGGCCACCTCTTCCTCGAAGCCGATGACGCGGCTCATCTTGTAGGCCGTCTTCGCGGCGTGATCGAGAATCTCCCGTGTCTTTGCATCGGGCGCGAAGAGCCGGCCCTTGGCGATCCCGAGCGATGCCAGCATGCCGAGCGAATCGGAGTCGGCGAGGTTCGTGCCTTCGCTCTCCACCAGCTTCGCGAGTTCATCGAAGGCTGTCCCGTCGCTGATCGGCAGCATGGTGACCGGCACCCCCGAAGCATCGGGAAACTGCATCGGCCTGGCGGTGTCCTTGCCGGTGAGCGGATAGATCCTCGACTGTTCGATCAGCGCGACGGCCGGCGCGAGGTTCTTTGGGTCTTGGTAGAACGCCCGCAGAAACACAAACACGGTGTTGGTCGGCGACCGATACACAAAACAATCCTCCGGCACCGCTCCCGCGTAGCCAGGTGGCACGAGCAGAAACCTGCCACCCTTGCCGGCGTCGGGGCCCGGCAGGCCGACGTCCCCGAAGAACGTGCCGCCATCGACCGGGATCGGCCGCTGCCAGGCATCGAGGAGGATGCCCTGCAGCTTGGGCGGAGCCTCGAACACGAGCGGGCCGTCTTTGCCGAGGTCAACGTAGCCCATGGCATAGATGACATCGGAGTTGGGCGTCGTCACCAGGGTCTTGGCGTCGAGACGCTTCTTCCAGACCGGCAGGACGTGGTAGCCCGCGCCGAAGACCTTTTCCGAGCCGACCTTCATGCCGAGCGTGTTGAAGAGCGGCAACGCCCAGAGATAGGCCTGCGTCGCCCGCTGGAACAGCAGTTCGTCACGCAGCGTGTGCGCCGTATCCGGCGTGGGCCTGTTTTCCGAGAAGGGAAGGCCGCTCAAAGCCTCGAAGCGGGCCAGATCTGCGGAGCACGCCACGCCGTGCATGAGCACGACCGTGAGCGCCGCCGAGATGAGCCTCTGGCCACACTTGTCTTTCATCACCGCCTCCGAGGGTTCCTGAGGATAGCCGTATGGCGAGGCCACGGAACCGGGTGCCAAGCAGGCGGCCGAAAGCGGCACGATCGACGGTCAACAGCACGTCGGTGATCGCGAGATCACTGAAGAGGATCGGCCGGCCTTCTTCACCGGAAACTTCACACTATGCGGCCGTGACGGCCGTCTGCTCCTCAGCCGCGTGAGCCTCGTCGCACGTGGCATCATCGTGCGAGGCGCCATAGATCTCGGCCATTCCCGCCACCGCTGCCAGATACTCGTTGAAGTGGGCATCCATGATTTAAACCCTCCGTGGTTGGATAACTCTACGCATGTCCAGCCACGAAGTTCACTTTCGCCCATTCTGCCCGCCTTGCCCAAGGCGCCAGAGGCTCACTCGACTGTCCAGCGGCTCTCATAGATGGTGTCGCGGCGCGGCATGATCACCGACCAGCCGATGAGTTGGCCGTAGGGGTGATCGATCGTGTATCGCGCCGTCAGCGGCTCGACATCGGCCGGGTCGCCGCGCGGATAGCGGACGAGCTCATACCGCCGGTAGGGATGATCCTCCGGAAACAAGAGCCACACCGTGACCAAGTCGGCGTCGAACTGCATCACGAACGGCATCCGGCCCGGGGGCAGGGACGAAAACCGCACGCCGCCGGTGATCTCGAGCGTGATCGGATCATCGAGCGGGGCCTGCGAAAGATCGCAGTGAAACTCGTAGAACACCGGCGACTCGCCCGGCTCCGCCGCCGTCACGCGCCGCACGGAGATCGGATACGGGCTCTTCGGCTGGCGGTAGTCGACGTCCTCGATGGCGAGCGCCGTGCGAAAGACCACGCCGCGCTTCCGCCGTGCCGCATCCTTCACCCGGAGCACGATCCGATCGCGAAAGTGCACCCGGCCGCCCGCGTCGGGCCGGAGGCTGCCGGCCCAGGCGTTCCTAAGGTCGTTGATTCGGCTGTAGGAGAGGATCTCGATGCCTGAGTAGTCGTCCGGCGTGGCCACGGCTGCGTCCGTAACGTCGATTTTTCGCCAGCCATTGAACGGATCGCTCTCGACCAGGTCGAGCACGATGCGGATGTCGGGATCGCCCTGGGCGATCGAATTGATCACGCTTGTGAGCATCTCGGCCCGGCGATGCAGCCGGTAGAACCGCACCGGCAGATAGATGAAGAGCAGACAGCCGAGAGCCAGATAGAGATACGTGGGCCAGTCCCTCCAGTCGAGCAGCGTCGACCAGACCTTCCGCTGGCTCGATCGGCGCACGCGGGAGGCGAGCAGCGCGCTCGAGTTCGTAGCGGCCGTCCGGGCCGTGCCGGCCAGCGGGGTGGCCTCGGCGAGCGCCGGCGCGCGTGCGACGACGGATGAGTGGCCCGGCAGCGGCTCCCATGGGGGGCCCTCGGCAACCGGCCTGAGCGCCTGGTCGCCGATCCGCCGATGGAGGCTTCTCGCCACCTCGTAGCCGTGGGCGACGAGCGCGTTGACCTCCAGGTCGCTAAAGCGGTCGAGATCGGTGCGGATACTCGACACCTCGGCCTGCACGACAGGGTGCAGCGCATACGGGTCTTCGTGCGGGTCGACCACGTGCGTGACGGGCAGAAAATGGAAGCCCTTGCGGTTGCCGAAGTTTTCGCGCTCGAGTTGCCAGACCCTGTCCCAGAGGATGTCGGACGCCCGGATCGACTGGGCTACGAATCCCAGCGGGGCGTTGCCGAGAATCTGGAACGGCTTGCCGGCATCGCTCACGATCACGCGGTCGAACGTGCGGCCGCCATGCCGTGCCAGCCACGCAAATGCCCGCGTGCCAAGGTTGTCGTAAACGCCGCCATCGGTGAACGACTCGGTCGGAAATTGACCTTCGTGCACCCCGAGATCGGAGGCCGTGATCTCGACCGGTGGAAAGAATCCGGGAAACGCCGACGAGGCGCTCACCACCTTCGCGATACTCGCCGTCTGGCCGGTGACGTGTCGGAACGGATCCACTTCACCCGCCTCCCGCTTTTGGATGTGGAGGCCGTCGCGGTTGAACACCGCCATCACGCCGTCGCTGACGTTCGTCGAGAGCATGTGCAGCGCCGGCTGCTCGGGGAGTTCAAAGAGCCGCCGGTCGCCGTAGAGAAACCGCCGGTAGTCCCGTTCGAGGAGGGCATTCGGCGCGAGGCCGGGCGCATGCCAGCCAGTGACTTTGGCGGCCAGCCGCAGCGGAAAAAGCAGCGGAAGCCGGCGGACGATCCGGTTGCGGACGTCGTGCTGCACGAAGCGCACGATCTCCGCGGCAGCCTCGGCGAACGCCCGGTCGTCGCCGGTGTAGCGGGCCCAGTTGAGCACGAGATGCGCCCCGAGGATGCTCCCGCCGGAGACGGCTGCAATGTCGGTGACGAGCGGGAGGGTGCCGTTGTCGCGGAGGTAGCGAATCACGCCCAGGTGATAGAGCGTGGCTCGAAACCCTCCGCCTGAGAGGGCAAGTCCGATGGCGGCCATGGGGCGATGATTCCTCCTGCATACCCTCGCGTGCGCTCCTACTGTCACCCAGGCTCGTCGGAGCTGGCAACTGCGCGCGTGCGGGTGGCATAGGCGACGAACGCCGTCGGCAGTCGACGACGCTCAGGGGGGCGAAAAACCGCGGTTCATTGGAACCAGACGGCTCCCCGGGCAACACTTGTGGCATGCGCTCGCGCCCTAGAAACGATTCGCTCACGGCCCGGCTGGTCTTGCCCGTGGTGGGGCTCGTCCTCGCAGGAGTGCTCGTGAACGTGGCGTTTGCGGCATGGCTGGCGACGCTTCGTGCGGCGGCGGCCGCCCGCGAGCGGCAGGAGCGGGTGGCCGCCGCCCTCGCCGAATCGCGCGTGGTCCTGTCGCCCACTGTGCTCGACGCGCTGCATGCGCTGACGGGCAGCCATTTCGTGGTCTGGGATCCGACGTCGCGGCAGCCCGGTGCATCCTCGTTGCCCGCCGAGCAGCATGCCGCCACGGGCGACGCGGAGCTCGCCGCTGCGATCGACGCCGGCCGGATCGAACTCGCCGGCGCCCGATATCGGATCGGCGTCACCCGGGCGGCAGGCGTGCGGCCAGAACGCATACTCGTGCTCACGCCCGAAACACCCACCCTCCCGGCGGCATTCGACACGGTCTGGCCGGTGCTGGCGGTGGCGGTGGCGACGCTCGCGGTGTTCGTGCCGCTGGCGCTCCGCACCACGCGATCGCTCGCGGCCCGCATCACGGCGGTCGAGCGGCACGTCGACCGGATTGCGGCGGGCGAGTTCGGTGAAATCCTTGCCGACGGCGGCGGAAGAGACGAGGTCGACCGGCTCAGTGCCGGCGTCAATCGCATGAGCGCGACACTCGCGGCGCTTCGCACGTCGCTCATCACCGGCGAACGACAGCGGCTGCTCGGCCAGTTGGCCGCCGGCTTCGCCCACGAACTGCGCAACGCCGTCACGGGAGCCCGGCTGGCGATCGACGTCCATGCCCGCCGGTGCCCGAGCGGCTCGGGCAAAGTCGACGACGGCCTCGCGATCGCCACCAGGCAGCTCGCGATCGTCGAGGAAGAGGTGCGCGGCCTGCTCGCGCTCGGCCGGCCCACGGAGACGGCCCGCGGCCCAGTGGCCGTCGACGACCTGGTCACGGCGGTCCGCGACCTGACCTCCCCGCGCTGCGACCATGCCGGCGTGCGGTTCGAGTGCGAACCACCCACCGGGATCACGCTGGTGGGACGGCCCGATTCGCTCCGCGCGGCGTTGGTCAATCTCGCGCTCAACGGCATCGAGGCGGCCGGCCGTGGCGGAGTCGTTCGGCTCTCGGGCACGTCGACCGACGGCCAAATCGAGCTCATCGTGGAGGACACCGGCCCCGGGCCGCCGGAGGCGATCGGCAACGTCCTCGGAGAGCCGTTCGTGACAGGCAAGCCCGAAGGAATCGGCCTGGGCCTCGCGATCGCCAAGGCCGTGGCGGAAGACCACGGGGGCACACTCACCTGGAGCCGCGGCGGCGACCGCACCCGGTTTGCGATCTCGTTGCCGGCGGAGACACTGGCTCCTGCGCCCGCGCCCCTGCCCTCGGAGCCATCCGCATGAGCCGGATCCTCGTCGTCGATGACGAACCAGCGATCGGCTGGAGTCTGCGGGAACGGCTCACCGACGACGGCCACGCCGTGGACGTAGCGGCCTCGGCCGAGGCCGCCCTCGAGATCTGCAGCTGCTTCGCCCCAGACCTGATGCTGCTCGACGTCCGCCTCCCCGGCCGCGAGGGACTGGCGGCGATCGCTGATCTTCAGTCACTCGCTCCGGCTGCCCGGATCGTCGTCATGACCGCATTCGGCGACCTCGACACGGCCGTACGGGCCATGAAGGCAGGAGCCTTTGACTATCTCGTGAAACCATTCGACCTCGAAAGGGTGACGCAGGTCGTGTCGCGGGCGCTCGCCGAGGCCCCACGCGGAATACACGCCAACACGAGTCCTCCCCTGCCAGAGCCCGGTGTCCGCCTCATCGGCACATCGCCGCCGATGCAGGAGGTGTTCAAGCAGATCGCCCTCGTTGCCCCGACCGATCTGCCGGTGCTCATCACCGGCGCGACGGGCACTGGCAAGGATCTTGCCGCCCGCGCAATCCATGCACATGGGGCGCGGCATGATCGCCCGTTTCTGGCGACGAGCCTCGCCGCCCTCGCCCCGAGCGTGATCGAAAGCGAGCTCTTTGGTCATATCCGTGGGGCCTTCACCGGCGCAACGAGCGACCGGCCGGGACTCTTCGAACTGGCCGACGGTGGCACGTTGTTCCTCGACGAGATCGGTGAAGCACCGCCCGACCTGCAAGTGAAACTCCTGCGGGTGCTCGAAACGCGAGAGATCACTCCAGTCGGTGCGGCCCGGCCGCGTGCCATCGACGTGCGGGTGATCGCGGCGACCAACCGCGACCTCACTGCGGCGCTCGAGGCCGGTGCCTTTCGCGGCGATCTTTTTCATCGCCTCAATGTGTTCCCGATCTCGATGCCGCCGCTGGCCACTCGGCTAGCAGACCTGCCGGCGCTTGTTGCGACGTTCGTCCAGCGGATCTCTCCGCAGCGGCCCGCCGTCACGGAGGCGTTTCTCGCCGCCGTCCGTGCGCGGTCGTGGCCCGGCAACGTGCGCGAGCTCAAGCATGCCGTCGAATACGCCTGCGTGGTCGCCCGCGGGGGCGCCCTCCAGCCGGAGCACTTGCCTCCGTCGGCTGCAGGTGACGTCATGCTCGACGATCTGTCAGGTCTCGGACACGACGAGGCCCTCACCCGGGCCGTGCAGGGCTGGGTGGCCGACCACTGGCCCGCCCCCGGTGTTGATGCCGGCACGCTCCATGCAGGGCTGATCGGGCTGGTCGAGACGGCCTTGATCGAAGAAACGCTGGCCCGTGTGGGCGGCAACCGCACGGCGGCGGCCCGGCTGCTCGGCGTCGACCGGGCGACGCTGCGCGTCAAGCTCGAGCGCTGATCCGCCGCCGCTTTCCCGAGCGCGATTTCGCCCGTAGACTGGTTGTCGGTGAAGCCAGACTCAACGTGGCTTCTGGCCCGATTCTTTTTCCCCGGACGACGGAGAGCCACGATGGACATTCTCGGTGAGATCTTGAAGCAGGTGCTCGAAGGCGCCGCCCAGCAGCAGGCCCCGCAGCGCGCCCCGCAGCCGCAGCCTCGCGCCCCTCAAGGCGCTCCTCAAGGCGCCCCCTCGGGCATGCCCAACCCCAACGACCTTGCCGAGATCTTCAAGCAGATCTTTGGCGGTGGCGATGCCCCCAAGCTGCCCGATGTCGTCAAGCAGTTCGAGGAGAAGGGGCTCCGCGACGAAGTCGACTCGTGGGTGCGCACCGGGCCCAACAAGCCCGTCAGCCGGCGGCAGATCGAAGACGTCTTTGGCGAGCGCGAGCTCGAGGAGATCGCTCGGCAGCGGAATATCGACCGCGAGCGACTCGCCGAAGTACTCGGCCGCTACATCCCGAAGATCATCGACGAGCTCACGCCGTCGGGCCAGATGCAAGCCCGCCGCTAGCCGCGGCTCCGACGGACCGGTGCTGCGATGAAGACGCTCTCCAGTCTGCTCCTGACGATGGCCATGGTCCATGGAGACATGGCGGCGATCGCCACGGAGCGCGACTGGGGAGCGGTCCAGCTCGCGTGGCGGGGTGATCCGCGGGCCACCGCCGACGCACCGTTCGAGGCCGAGGCGGCCCCTTCCAGGCGGCCGTCGCGGCGGGCACAGCGCCGGGCGGCCAACCGGCGCCGAATGCCGTTCGACGACCTGCCTGTCGGAGTGGCACCACCAGCCACCCCGACCGATCCCGGGCTCGAGGTGTCCGACGTGATCACTCCCCGCGGGCAGGCTCTGCCGCTCCACGTCGGATCGACGCTCGAATCGCCGTTTCGCACGCAGCCGGGCGACCCTCCGCAGGGCCAGATCCTCGTCCATCGCGATCAGCCGTCGCTGCCGACGGCCGACTCGCGGCAGCGGTTCGACATGTTCCTTCCGGCAGGCTGCGCCGGCGGCGGGATGCCGCTCGTGGTGTGGATTCACGGCGACACCTGGCGAGATGGATCCCGTGCCGACTGCCCTGTGCGGTGGCTCGCGGACGAGGGCTACGCAGTCGCGAGCGTCGGCTACCGCCTCACCGATTCGGCCACGTTCCCGGCGCAACTCGACGATTGCCGCGCGGCGCTCGACGAGATCCGCCGCACGGCGGAGGTGTGGGGCGTCGACCGCGAGCGGATCGCCGTCGTGGGCTCCGGGGCCGGCGGCCATCTCGCCGCCCTCGTGGGGCTGGCGGGCGCGGCCGAGACGCGCGTCGCCGCGGTGTGCGCGGTCGCGGCGCCGACCCACCTCACGTCGCTCGGGCCTGAATACGACCGGCCGTCGTCCCCGGCCAGCCTGCTCGTCGGCGGACCACTCGCGGAGTTTCGCGAGGCTGCCCAGCGGGCCAGTCCACTCTCGTACATCTCGGCCGACGATCCCCCGTGTCTCGTGATCCACGGCGATCACGACGAATCAATTCCGATCTCCCAGAGCGTGTCGCTCGACGCGGCCCTGCGTGCCGCGGGCGTCGACAGCACGCTGGTCGTCCTCGAAGGCACGGGACACCGTCCGGCGCTCGATCGCGCCGCTCCGGCCGGCCGGGCACTGCTCGAGTTTCTCGACCGCACGCTCGGCCCGGGCATCCGTGCGGCCGGTGGCGTGAACCCATGAGTGAGGCGACGCCGCCGGCCACAGCACGAGTCATGAGCCGGCGGCGGCTCATGACGGCCGGTGCGATGGTCGGGGTGGGCGTGCCGACCATCGGCGCCTTCGATGGCGTGTTCATCACGCCCCAGCACCTTCACACGACCGACCACAGACTGGCCAGTCGTTCCCCGCGGGCCGACGCCATGGTGCGGCTCGTGCAGGTCAGCGACCTCCACCTGCATCGGATCGGCCGCCTCGAAACACGGCTGCTCGAAACGCTGCACGACTCGCGGGCGGATGTCATCGTGTTCACGGGCGACATGCTCGACCGGCGGGTCGATCTCTGGCAGCTCGAGACGTTCCTGCGCGAGTGCCCCCCGGGTGCTCGTCGGTTCGCGATCCTCGGCAACTGGGAGTATGAGGCGGGCGTGCCACGCGAAGCCCTCGAGCGGCTCTACGATGGCCACGGCATCGAACTGCTCGTGAATCGCTCCGTCGAGTTCTCCACCGCTGGCACCCGGGTACGGATCACCGGCCTCGACGACCTGCGCGCCGGCGTGCCAGACATGATCGCAGCGCTCCGCGACGCCACGTCGACGCCGAATCACCTCCTCCTCGCCCACTGTCCACTCTCACGCGACGTCGTCACGATGCCGACAGACCATCCCGTCGACCTGCTGCTCGCCGGCCACACGCATGGCGGACAGGTGGCGCCCTTCGGCCTCGCCCTGACCCTGCCGTCAGGGAGCGGCCGCTACGTGGCCGGCTGGTATCGCGACGCGGGCCCGCCGATGTATGTCTCGCGCGGCATCGGCACATCGCTCATTCCGGTGCGGCTCGGAGCGACGCCGGAACTCGTCCGCTTCGAGTGGCGGCTGGCGTGATCGGAGCCGGCCGTGCACGCCACCGCATCGCCCGCCCGCACGACCGCGCCATCCCGCACGCGCCACCGTGCTTCTCCCGCCTGTGCAGTTCCGCAGCGGAGTCGCCGATATCTCGTGGTGCCGTCGGACGGTATCCGGGCCACTCGCCCGCCCGCCCCATCCGAACCATTCAGCTCGTTCCCTCTAGCGTCGAACAGGTTCCTGTTTCCATGCCCGACAAGCGCCGCAAGCCATCGTCCGCCGTTCAGGCCCCGCTCGAGACCTACCTCCGGGAGATCAACGATACGTCTCTCCTGACCGCCGACGACGAAAAGCGGCTCGCATACGCCATCGCCAAGGGTGACGCCGCCGCGCGAGACCACATGGTGCGGGCCAATCTCCGTCTCGTGGTGAACATCGCCCGCGGCTACGCCAACCGCGGTCTGCCGCTGCCCGATCTCATCGAGGAAGGCAACCTCGGGCTTCTGCGGGCGGTCGAGGGATTCGATCCGCGGGTCGGCACCCGGTTCAGCACGTACGCCAGCTACTGGATCAAGCAGTCGATCAAGCGGGCCCTCATCAACTCGGGCAAGACGATTCGCATCCCGGCGTACATGGTCGAACTGCTCTCGAAATGGCGGCGGGCCACGGCCCGGCTGCTCGACGTGCTCGGCCGCACCCCGACCCAGGAGGAGGTGGCACGCATGCTGGGCCTGGCCCGCAAGAAGCTGCCGATCATCAAGAAGGCGATCCATGTGCACCAGGCCACCCCGCAAACGGAGCAGGCCGACGGCGGCTGGTCGCTCGGCGAGATCATCCGCGATGAAAACACGAAATGCCCGGCCGAGGTGCTCCTCGACGAAGACACGTTGCGGCACGTGCTCGACAGGATCGAAAAACTCGACGAGCGGGCCTCGAAGATCTTGAAGCTTCGCTTTGGGCTGGGTGGCGGGGAGCCGATGACCCTCAAGGAGATCGGCACGGTGCTCGGGCTGACACGCGAACGCGTGCGGCAGATCGAAGCGGAGACCCTCGCCACGCTCGCGCTCGAACTCGACGGCGTGCCGCGGGCGACCGTGCAGCTGCGGCGGGGAGCCTGACGATGGCCTCGGACCACACCGTGGATCTGGCGGCGTTCATTCGCCCGGTGCCCGACTTTCCGAAGCCGGGCATCTTGTTTCGCGACATCACGCCGGCGCTGGCGGAGCCCAGGGCGTTCGCCCTCGCGATCGAGCGCATGGCGGCGCCGTGGCGGGGTGAACCGCTCGACGCTATCGCGGCCGTCGAGGCCCGTGGCTTTCTGTTCGCCGGCCCGCTCGCCCTGGCCCTCGGCGTGGGCGTGATCCCGGTGCGAAAGCCGGGGAAACTGCCCGCCGAGACGATCCATCACGACTACGATCTCGAGTACGGCCGTGATCGCCTCGAAATGCATACAGGCGTGCTCTCCCGGGGCTCCCGGGTGCTCGTCGTCGACGACGTTCTGGCCACCGGCGGCACGGCGGCGGCCTGCATGCGGCTCGTCGAGGCGGGCGGGGCGACGGTCGCGGGCGCCGCATTCCTGCTCGAACTCGAGGCCCTCGGCGGCCGGGAACGGCTGACCCCCCACCGGGTCGAAACCGTGCTGAAGTACTGACGATTTCGGCCAATTTCCCTTCGAGGAACTCGTGGACTACCCTTGCGGGAGGTGAGGGGGTCGGCGAACGCTCGAGGAGCCTTGGGCCGCCGCGGCCCACGCGACGAGACTTTTGCCGCCCCCGAACCGGCGCCCCCACCACGGGAGCGTGCCCTTTCCGGCTTCTCGTATGAGGTGACGCTTGAACCAGGCTCCCGTCCAATTGCCGCTCCCGGTGCTCGTCGTTGGCGGCATCGCGCTTGGGCTCTTCGCCCTCACGCTGCTCCTCTTGATCTTTAACTACGGGCAACTCTGGTTTCAGGCGTTCTGGTCGAAGGCGCCCGTCACGTTCCTCGAGCTCCTGGGCATGAGCCTGCGCAAGGTGAATGCCCGCACGATCGTGCAGGCCAAGATCATGGCCACACAGGCCGGCGTCGGCCGCGACGCCTCGGTGCGGCGGATCGAGGCCCACTATCTCGCCGGCGGCGACGTGCCGCGGGTAATCCGTGCGCTGATCGCCGCCCACCGGGCCGATCTCGACCTCGACTTCGACCGGGCCTGCGCGATCGATCTCGCCGGCCGCGACGTGCTCGATGCGGTGCAGACGAGCGTCAACCCCAAGGTGATCGACTGCCCCGACAGTGCGAGCGGCAAGTCGACGCTCTCGGCCGTCGCCAGAAACGGCGTGGAGCTCAAGATCCGCGCGCGGGTGACGGTGCGCACGAATCTCCAGCAGCTCATCGGCGGCGCCACCGAGGAGACCATCATCGCCCGGGTCGGCGAGGGGATCATCACGTCGATCGGCTCGGCGGAGAGTCATTTCGAGGTCATGGAACATCCCGACACGATCTCGAAGGCGGTGCTGCAGCGGGGCCTCGACGCCCAGACAGCGTTTCAGATCGTGTCGATCGACATCGCCGACATCGAGGTGGGAGAAAACATCGGGGCCAGGCTCCAGGCCGATCAGGCCGAGGCCGACACCCGCGTCGCCCGGGCCAAGGCCGAGGAACGCCGGGCGTTCGCGATCGCCCGTGAGCAGGAAATGAAGGCCTCGACCGCCGAAAACCGCACGCGGGTGCTCCTGGCGGAGTCGCTGGTGCCCAAGGCGATGGGCGAGGCTTTCCGGGCCGGCCGCATGACGACAGCCGCCGGGAATGCCCGCCCGCCGGCTTGAGGCATCCCCCGGCTTGCCCGGTCGGCCTGTCTTGCCGGACGCCGGCGGAATTTTCGCTACGACTCGGGAATTCGGTCAAACCTTGCCGGCTGATAGAGCCGATGTTTCAGGTGTGACCCCGCCTGCCATGGATGGCCGGCACGCCCCCGACAAGACGGCCGACGGCCAGGGAGATACTGATGGCGCTGCGGAAACTTCGCGTATACACCGGTCCGGATGCCGCATCGGTCGGGTCGCCCTTCGTGCACGATGCCCACGAGCCCAACACCGTGCGGACGACGCTCGGCGACATTCTGCCACTGCTCGCCGACGCCGTGGCCAGCAATCGCACCTGGCTGACCGACTTCGAGGCCGACGAGATCACGATCTCGTCCGACCTCCACGACGTGCTCCAGGCCTACCGGCACTTCCGTCGTCCGGTGGCCTGAAGCGGCGGCCAGGCGTGGCCATCCAGTGGGGGAAATCTTCCCCTCTTGCGAGTGGAATCCGGGGATTGCATAGTTGTGCGATCCACCCCGGAAGCCACACCATGCCCTCCCCGGTCAATCTCTCCGATCTCGGCCAGCGCGTGCGCACGGCCCGCCTTGCCCGCCGGCTCACGCTCGAGGAGGTCGTCTCCCGGGCGGACTTCACCGTGAGCTGGCTCTCGAAGCTCGAAAACGGCCAGCTCACGCCATCGCTCGACGGGCTCGTGAAGCTGGCGGAGGTGCTCGAGTGTGGCGTCGATGCGCTCGTGGCGGGGCTCTCCGTGCCGCCCCGCTACGTGACGACGAAAAACGGAGCGGGGCGAATCGAGCCGCTCACGAAGGAACGGCGCAACGGGACCACGATCGAGCACCGGGCTGACCAGTGGCGCGACCGGGCCATGCACCCCGCGATCCTCCACGTGTCGGGCAACGGCACCAAGGGCATGCCCGACTGCCATCGTGGAGAGCGGTTTTTGTTCGTGCTCGACGGTGATCTCAGGCTCGAATACGGCGATGAACTGCTGCTCTTGTCGAAGGGCGACAGCATCTACCTCCATGCCGCGATCCCGCACACGCTCATGCCCGCCACCCGCAGCGCGACTGCGAAGGTGCTCAGCGTGATCCACGAGCATGCCTCGGTGCCGCCGGCAGGGCAGGCGAGCGAGGCGAAAGCAGCGACACGATCACGAGCACGAAAAACCCAAGCGGGATCGTGACGAGCCCCGGCTGGCTGAAGGGCACGAGCGACGCCTCGCGATCCCAGCCGTAGACCTTCTCGAACGTGTCGGCGGAGAGCAGGATCCAGCCCAGCGAGGCGGCCATGCCGACCGTCACGGCGGCGATGATCCCCTGCTTGGTCGTCCGCGGCCAGAAGAGCAGCATCACAAGCGCCGGGAGATTGGCGCTGGCGGCGATGTTGAACGCCCAGCCGACGAGAAAGCTGACGTTGAAGCTCCGAAACAGGATGCCGAGCGCCATCGCCACCACACCCAGCCCCACGGCTGCGAGTTTGCCGCACCGCACTTTTTCGTGATCGGTCATCCGCACGCCGCACACATTTTCCACGAGATCGTGGGCCACGGCACCGCTGCCGGCCATGATCAGACCACTCACGGTGCCGAGCACCGTCGTGAACGCGATCGCCGAGATGACCGCGAATAACGTCGTGCTGAACGACTTGGCCAGAAGCGGCGCGGCCATGTTCGAACTCGTCGGGTCGAGGGCGCCGCTCGTCATCGCGCCCAGGCCGAGGTACAGCGTGAGCACGTAGAAGGCGCCGATGGCGGCGATCCCGACCACCGTGCTCTTTCGTGCCGCGGCGGCGTCCTTCACGGTGTAGTAGCGGATCAGGATGTGCGGTAACGACGCCGTGCCACAGAAGAGCGCGAGCATGAGGCTTGCGAAATCGAGCCGGTCGGCGAGTTTGCCCGTCGTCAGCCCTTTGAAATAGCCGCCCGGCTTGAGGAGATCGACACCCCGCCGTTCGACCGGCGTGTACGTCGTGTGCACGCCCGCCTCGTCGACCCGCTTCGACGGCGTCCAGGTCACGATCGATGAATCCTCGAGTACGCCGAGATACTCGAGCGGCCGCAAGGGTCCGGTGGACGTCTTGCCGGCGTAGCGGTCGGGGAGCCGCAGAATCGTGCCCACCGGCCGCAGGTCGTGCTCCCGGGACTGCGGCATGCCGTCGACGAGCACGGCGCCATCGGGGCGGACAGTCCGCACCTGCGGCACGAGGCGTTCCGTGCCCGGGCGGCCCGCGTTCACGGCCAGACCGCGGTCGAGGATCAGCGCCGCGAGCACGCCGCAGAAAAACACGAGCAGTGATCCCTTGATGAACTGCACCCAGGTGGTCGACACCATGCCGGCCGTGACGACGATCAATGTCACCGCCACGCCCACGAGCACCACTCCGGCCCAGTGCGGCAGGCCGAGGAGCGGCACGATCAGGTCGCCCGCGCCCACCATCTGCGGGATCAGGTAGAAGACGCTCACCACGAGGGTCGATATGGCCACGGCGAGCTTGATGCCACGGCTGTTGAACCGGGCGTCGAGGGCATCGGCAAACGTGAAGCGGCCGAGGGCCTTGATCGGTTCGGCGATCACGAACAGGGCCACGATCCAGCCGGCGAGGAAACCGATCGAGTACAGAAACCCATCGTAGCCGTGGAAGGCGATCATCCCGCAGATGCCGAGAAACGACGCCGCTGAGAGGTAGTCGCCGGCGAAGGCGATGCCGTTCACGAACCAGTGCACCTCGCCGTGGGCGGCGTAGTAGGCCTGGGCCGACTGTCCCTTGCGGCCGAGATAGAACGAGAGTCCGATCACGCCGACGACGAAGCTGGCGAAGATCGCGATGGCCAGCGGTGAAGACTCGTAAAGCATCTGTGATCCTTCGCTACCGCCCCGGGCGGACGACGAGGGACAGGAGGGCGAGGCCGAAGGCCGCCGCGATCAGCCCCATCCCGGAGGCGATTGCGAGGTTGACACCGCCGAACGGCCGCAGCGAGAGCAGATCGGGGCGAAAGAGCACGAGCCCCATGAAGCCGGCGTACAGCGCGACGTAGATCCAGAACAACACAAGGCCCAGCCTGCGACCTGCTGATTCGTCAGG
>Ga0214921_10003809_pt1 | contig 22795 bp, 25 predicted proteins | sample LL1505_MetaG_FD_177992 | JGI IMG/M metagenome (GOLD analysis project Ga0214921, IMG submission 177992) | Freshwater microbial communities from Lake Lanier, Atlanta, Georgia, United States - LL-1505 | ecosystem: Environmental > Aquatic > Freshwater > Lake | place: USA: Georgia | collected... | reverse complement strand
ACGAGCGTCAGCCAGAAAAAATTGCCAACAGAATCTATGCCAACCGTATGGGCAACGGGCCCGAATCCAGTGGAGACGGTTATCGTTACCGGGGTCGTGGCGCAATTCAGTTGACTGGCCGGGACAATTATTCCAGATTCGCCGCAAGTATTGGCCTGAATCTGGAAGAGGTTATTGCGGATTTGGAAACTCTGGATGGAGCCATTGAATCAGCCTGTTGGTTCTGGGCCACCAACGGATTGAATAACATCTGTGATGCTGATGATATTGTTAAAATGACCAAAAAAATCAATGGTGGAACCATTGGACTGCAGGACAGACAACATCATTATGAAGTAGCCAAGCAGTTGTTGTCTGCCATGGCTGATGCGGGTGACAATGAGTCAGATGATTCAGACTCATACACTGAGGATTTTGATAATAGCCCTGCCGCACCACAATATACCACTGTGCGACTGGGCTCACGTGGAGACACAGTGGCATTGCTACAACAGGCACTGGGGTTGTCAGCTGATGGTGTGTTTGGTCCCGGCACTGACCGTGCGTTAAGACAATGGCAAGCAGCCAATGGTTTGTCACCAGATGGCATTGCTGGACCAAATACTTTAAAAAGGTTGCTGGGCTAAAATGTGGATACTACACTTCATTCCAGATAGCATTTTATTGATGGCAATCTATGGTCTGTTGATGGTGGGTGGTGCTGCCGTCATAGCTGGATTATTCCTGGATTTCATTCCCATGATTTATCTGTGGAAAGGACCACTGCTGATTGTGGGGGTCCTGTCACTGGGCGCAGGGGCATACTTTTATGGTGGCTACGGGGTAGAACAGGAGTGGAGAGCCAGAACCGCTGAGCTGGAAAAAAAGGCAGCCGATGCTGAAAAGAAAAGTCAGGTTGTCCGCAAACAAATACAGACAAAAATAGTCACCAAGGTCAAGATAGTCAAAGAGCAGGTGGCGGCCAATCGGGAAAAAATAGTCGAACATCAGGTAGAAATAAATGCCGGCTGTCGTTTGAGTGATGCAGCAGTAAATGCCTACAATGAGTTGACCAAAAACAAGATAGTCGAGGAGGTTCATATACATGAATAAATTAGTTCTTCCAATCTTGTTATTGGTCACAGCCTGCACCACAGTACCAGTGACACCGAAATTCCCAGCAGCACCAGAAAGTTTATTGGAACCAGCTCAGAATCTTGAGCCCCTGGATCCCAACAAGCGTGAACTCAGTGACCTATTAGAGAACGTTGCTGAAAACTACGGACGTTATCATATTCTGCAACTCAAATATCAGTCCTGGCAGGATTGGTATAATCAACAGAAAAAAATATTCGAGGAGGTAAAATAATGTTGGACACACTATTTTTTATATTGGTGGGGGCCATGATTGGTTGGCATTTCCCACAACCCACCTGGGCTAAATTGCTGGCAGAAAGAATTCTAAGCCTGATCAACAAAAAATGAAAAAAGTTTTAGTGTTGGGCATGGCATTTGCGCTAAGTGGTTGTGCAATTTATGACGCCATCACCATGGCAAAATTTGACAACCATGAATATGCCATGGTCAACGACATACGATCAACAGTGGTCGTTGCCCGACCTCATTGTGGCACATCTGAAGAGAAGCCAATGGTACAACAGTTATATGTTCAGTCACTGACTTTAAAGAACTATTCGCAATATATACCAAAAAACGATCCCACAATAAAAATGACATCGGAATTGCACGAGATCGTTCAGGGACTGCACAACAAATATCAGGGGCAGGAATCAGTCAGTGCTGCATACTGTAACCTAAAACTTAATTTAATTGAGAAAAATGCAGAAGTCATGCAGCGATCAATCGGAGGAAAACCCAGATGAATTTGGATCAACTGCTTAGAGAGTTAAACGACCACCCAGATGATGCTGTGGCCAACTGGGCCGCAGATGCTCACGAGTTGCAGACTCAATTAAAATCCAATGCCATTTCTCTGGCTGAGTATAAAGAACTCTTGCAGGACCTACTTCGTGGGCAGGAGATCATCAAGTCTGCAAATGATCTTGATACACAGTCCGCAATAAACCAAGCCACACATGGGTTATTGGCATTGGCCAGTCTGGCATAATTTAAAAAAGTTATAAATACTCGTATTATTAGGAAAAATTGGATTATGTCAGGACACTCGAATAAAAAAGAAGATTGGATGCAGGCCAAATGGCGACCCATGATGGGATGGATGTACATGGCAGTGTGCGCATTTGACTTCATGGTTGCTCCTGTATTATGGAGTTTGGTGCAGGCACTGGCAAATGGCAGCATACAGACACAATGGCAACCACTTACCCTGCAAGGTGCTGGATTATTTCATATTGCCATGGGTGCAGTTTTGGGTATTGCTGCTTATGGACGCACACAAGAAAAATTAAATGGGGCCAACAACGGCGGATTAAATTTTGGGTCAGGTGCGGGAACAACTTATGTTCCTCCAGGACCACAAAACACTGTTAGCGTAAGCAGCCAGCCTGCTGCAGGATTTGGCGGACCTGCTAATTTTGGCACCGACAGTGATTTCAATTCTTCGCCCACAAGTTGGGCACCGCCAACCACTGATACAACCAATGATGTTAGCGCACCTGTTAGCACTTCAGTTATTGCCGTCGATGCTGGCCAAGATGCTCCGCCACGTAGAAGAAGAAAAATAACTTAATAATAGTTGAAAAGTCAGAGTAAATAAAAAGGTAAGCATGTTTGACAGCTTACCTTTTTGTTTATATAATATTAAGACCATGCAAGACTTATACCAGATATTGGGCGTAAATAAAAACGCCACCGAAGAAGAAATCAAACAGGCTTACCGAAAGTTGGCCATGAAGCACCACCCAGATCGTGGTGGTGATGAAAAACAATTTCAAGAAATTAAAAATGCCTATGAAGTGCTGAGTGACCCTGTCCGGAGACAACAACACGATAACCCCGGCCCGTTTCACCATCATCACGGCAACCATGAGCACAGCCATTTTGAATTCCATTTTGGCGGCGGTGGTCCACAGGATATCTTTGCACAGTTCTTTAATCAGGGGTTTGGTGCACATCCTTTCCAGAGACAGCCAAGAAAAAACAAAGATCTCAGAGTCAGATTGGGAGTTGACCTAGCCAGTACACTGCAGTCACAGGAAAAAACCATCAGTGTGCAGACCACCAAGGGAGATAGATTTACAGTGGATGTAAGTATTCCCCGTGGTATTGACGATGGAACAACTATAAAATTTTCTCAGCTGGGAGATAACTTTTTTGACACATTAACAAGAGGCGATCTATACGTCATAATTTCAGTTAATCCAGATCCCAGATATGAAATCGCCGGCAACAATCTCATCACTCAGGTGGAAATTGATTCCTTACAGGCCATGCTGGGTTTGGAAACACAAGTCACTGGAATCGATGGCAGAGTATTCGCCATCCGAATACCACAGGGGTGCCAGTATGGAACAAGACTTGGTCTACAAGGGCAGGGATTGTATCAGTTGAACAGCCATATTCGAGGAGATTTAATCGTTGATATAAGAATTAAAACACCTGTGTTAAATGAAAAGCAGTTGGAGCTTCTTAAACAATTGCAGACCACGCTGTAAATAGTATTACCCTTACAAGGAACCAACGAGTAACATGCAATCAAATCCAGAAATTGAAAAGATCATCGGTAACGCTTGCGAAATTGCCACCGGTTATAATCACAAGTATGTAACACTGGAACATCTGTTGGCAGCATTGGTGGAGTTTCCCAATTTTAACAGTCTGTTGACAAAATTTGGCGTTGAAGATGACGAACTGCTTCGAGACATATATGATTATCTGGGCAAACAAGATCATCTGATTAAACCCGAAGATGACCAGACGGCGCCACAAAAAACACACAGTCTGGAACGTGTGTTTAACCGAGCATTTACTCAGGTGTTGTTCAGTGCCCGAGATCAAATGGAGCCCATTGATTTGTATCTGAGCATCTCTCAGGAGCAACAAAGTCACGCGGCTTATTTCTTGCTTAAATGGGGTGTGGAACGAAAGAATTTCTTTGAATTTTATCAGAAAAAGACCAATGTGGTGGCCCGAGGTAAAAATGGTAAACCCAAGGCCGAATATGCTGATAAGATCCTGACCGAACACTGTACTAACCTTAATAATCTGGTAGTAGAAGGCAAAATTGACCCAGTGATTGGTCGTGAATACGAACTGGAAGAAATTGCACAGGTTCTGGCCAGACGCAGCAAGAGTAACGTGCTGATGATTGGTGACCCTGGTGTGGGCAAGACTGCCATTGCCGAGGGACTGGCCTACAAAATTGTTCATGGTGCTGTGCCTGAATATCTCAGAAGCTATACTGTGTATAGTCTGGAAATTGGCAGTTTGCTGGCTGGCAGCAAATATCGTGGTGAGTTTGAAGAAAAACTCAAGGATGTGTTGGCTGCATTGGATGAAAAGGGCAACACCATCCTGTTCATTGACGAGGCGCATCAGATGCGTGGGGCCGGTGCCGGCAACAGCAGCAGTGTGGACTTTGCTAACATGATCAAACCTTCATTGTCCCGTGGCAAAATCAAAGTCATTGCCAGCACAACATTTGAAGAATACACACAGAGTTTTGAAAAAGATCGTGCACTCATGCGCAGATTCTACAAACTCAGCATTGATGAGCCCAGCCCCGAAGTGGCCAAGGACATCCTGTATGGTCTGCGCCAGCATTTTGAGAGGTTCCACGGTGGCACTATTACAGATGATGCCATTGAAGCAGCGGTAGATCTCAGTGTCAGATATCAGTCCGATCGACGTTTGCCAGACAAGGCCATTGATCTGATCGACATGAGTTGTGCTGTGCTTAAAATCAAGAACCCAGAATTTGTGGTGGATAAATCAGTAATTACAGACACCATCAGTCGGGCCACCAAGATTCCCATGGAAAACCTGACAGATCAGAAGACTGTGGACAATCTGGCAAACATGGAATCCACCATTAAAGAACGCCTGTATGGGCAGAACACCGCAGTGGACACTGTGTTAGACAAGATCTATGTGGCCAAGGCTGGTATGAAGGGCCATAACAAACCCGTGGGTAGTTTCTTGTTCCTGGGCCCCACTGGTACCGGCAAAACTGAATTAGCCAAGTTACTGAGTGAAACCATGAACATGACTCTGCTGAGATACGACATGAGTGAATATCAGGAAAAGCACAGTGTGGCCAAGCTGATTGGCGCACCACCAGGATATGTGGGGTATGAAGACGCTAACCTGGCGGGTGGGTTACTAATCAGTGACGTTGAGAAGAATCCCCATGCCATTATCTTGTTGGATGAAATCGAAAAAGCTCATCCCGACATCAGCAATCTGTTGCTGCAAATCATGGATGAGGGCACCATCACTGCCAGCAATGGCAAAAAGGCCGATTGCCGCAATGCCATTGTGATCCTCACCAGCAACCTGGGCGCTGCCGACAACGAACTCAACAACATTGGTTTTGGTCGCAGTCTGGAAAAGACTGATCAAGATGATGAAGCCGTCAAGAAGTTCTTCAAACCCGAGTTCCGCAATCGCCTGGACGCAGTGGTCAAATTTGGCAAGCTGGACAAGATCTCCATGAAGAAGATTGTGGTCAAGTATCTGAACGAGCTCAATAGTCTGCTGGCAGAACGGCAGATCAAAATCAGAACCAGTGAAGAAATGATCGACCATCTGGTGGAAGTGGGATTTGATAATCGGATGGGCGCCAGACCCTTGGCCAGAAAGATTGATAGCCTGATCAAAGTGCCAGTGAGTAAGAAGATCCTGTTTGAAGCAGTCGAAGCAGGCAGCGTTATTACAGTTGATTACTCAGAAGAGCAAGTTAAGTTTGTAGTAATTCCGCCAACGCCAGTTGACCTTTTGACCAACAAGACTGTGGATGAACAAGGATTTATTGTATAGTATTATTTTATTTGCCAGCCAGGGTCACTATAAATAGTAGTATATTATTTTAGGAGCCTGTGATGGCAAAATTACACGAAGAAGTGTTGGTAATCAAAGTGAGTAAACTGTTAAAGGACAGTGAAAGCACCGCAGAAATTATCAGCAACGAAGTATTACATAGTCTGGAAGAAGTAGTAGGCGAACTTGCAGGTGTAGGCACACTTGTAGAAATCGAAAGAGCATAATTTACATTTATTAAGAGAGAACATCAATGAGCAAGCAATCCAAGCGTATCAAGCCCAACCAACCACAAATGATTCAATCTGCACCAGCACAACCTGCTTACGATTTCAGTAAGGTGCATATTCACTTTGGCATCCCCTGCTACGGTGGGCAGATTACTGAACCCTGTTTTACCAGTTTCCTGCGTTTTATTCTGATGGCACAGAAGGTTGGCCTGCAGTGGAGTCTGGATACCATGGTCAATGAAAGCCTGGTTACCCGTGCTCGTAACAATCTCATGGCCAAGATGATGACCAACGAAAAAGCCACACACTTCATGTTCATTGATGCAGACATTCGTTTCCAACCCGAAGCCATTCTGATGATGTTGGCTGCAGACAAGGATGTCATCGGTGGCTTGTATCCCAAGAAGGCCTTGCCCATCCAGTATGTGATTAATGTGCAGCCCGGCACACAAATCATCAATGACATTTTCAAGGTGGACACCATGGGCACAGGTTTCATGATGTTCAAACGACATGTTTATGAAAAGCTATGTGCTGCCCATCCAGAATGCAAGTATGTGGACGATGTGGGCCTGGGCAAGCAATACGAACCCACCATGTATTCAATCTTTGACACCTTGATTGATGAAAAGGGTCATTATTTGAGTGAAGACTGGACTTTCTGCCGTCGCTGGGCTGCATTGGGGGGAGAAACCTATGCTCACGCCAAGGTATTGCTGAACCATAGTGGACACTATGAATTTGCTGGCGATCTAAGTGTGCTTACTGGCAACAAAAATGTAGACCAGGGATCAGAAGAATGAACACAGAAGCTCTAAATTTTAAAATAACTCTGAGTGGAACGTTCTGGGAAAAACGCCCAAAGTTTTCAATCTGGATTGATGACACCAAAATCCAGGATGGGGAAATCACCAGTGCCGAGCATCAGACTATTGAATTTTCTCAGGAACTCTCCGAGACCGATCACCAACTCAAGATCAGACTAGAGAATAAAGAAGATACTGATGTCGTTAAAGACGACGCCGGCGGAATTGCCAAAGATATGTTACTGAACATCGAAGATATTGAGATTGATGACATTTCTCTAGGCCACCAACTCTGGGCGGCCACATATTACCCCGACGAAAAAAAGATGTTCAATGGTGAAGAAATTGAATCAATAACTAGATGTGTAAATCTGGGCTGGAATGGTTCTTATGTAATAAATTTTTCCAGTCCGTTCTATATCTGGTTGTTGGAAAATTTATAAATTATATTTCATATCATTGGGAAACGATATTTTGTGAGTGTCAGGAACGTGAATTTAACAGTCGAAGTACACTTCGAAAAACCAATTTATTCTCAATATGATATTATTTACAGAATTTATGTAAATGAAGAATTAATGACCGAGAGAACCTGGCTCTGGGATCTTAAAACTTTTTTAAAAGAAAATATTTGTATTAATGTAAATTCTGACACAGTGTATACTATTTTCCTTGATAGTATTCTTTCTAGTCCATATAGTCCTATAAAATTACCAGGATTTAAATTACAGAATCTACAAAGTATTGACGAAAAAATTGAAATATTAAATTCTGATTCAACCTCAATGACCTTCCGAATTGTATAAATACTTTTTTAAAGAAAGTATTATGAAAACTTCAGAATTTATCAAAGAATCATACGATTCAGAAGAATACAACGATGAAGCAGGCATGGTCAAAACCAATCTGCATACCATCGCTCGTATGTGTGAAGTCCTGGATGAACATCTAGCCGATGATGAAAACATGGCAGAGTGGGCACAGGAAAAAATTGCCGTGGTCAAATCAATGATTGTGGCAGTCACTGATTATGTCATCAGTCAACATGAGCAAGGTATACAACCCACTGTTAGTGAAAACGCATCAAGTGGAGCAACTGCTGCTGGCGCGATGGCCACTGCGCCCACTGCCGGAAAAAATGCCGGGACCTTATTCGGTGGTAGTTATCAACAGCCTGACAATCCGTTCAAGAAAAAATCTACAAAAAAAGAAAGTGTCATTAAGAGATAAATTATGAATATGCGCCAATTACTAGAAGCTCTAAATAAAGTCACTGATGAATCTCAGTCAGTGGCCCAGCAAGAAAATTTACTCAGAGATCTGAGCGAAACGGCAGCGGACCTGGATATTGAGTGGCAACTCAGAGAAATGTGGCAGCAGTTTCAGGAAGATGATCTGGGAACACACCCCAAGCGTTCCAGTCGTAAAGGCAGTCGCCATGCTCGTGGTCATGAGCCACTGCCACAGTATAAAAAAGTCAGTGAAATGGGCGCAAATACTGCTGCTACCACCAAACCCAATCCAGTGGCAGCTACCGCTAACCCTGCTGCTGATCCAGCTTACAAAGCAGCCATGACTGCAACCAGTGCCATCAAAAGTGCCACCGGCAGTTCAGCATCAACAGCCAATTTGGCTCGAGCACTGGATTCAGCCAGCCAGGGCAAACCCGTTGCTGCTGCTGATGCCAAGGCCGTGGAACCAGTCATGGACATTATCAACAAAGCAGCAACCAATCCCCAGCTGGCCAATCAGTTTAAAACACTGGCACAGCAGGCCAAGAACATTAAATAATCATTCGTCTGAAGACTCGTCGGGCACCTGGAAGACTTGTCGGAGTTCCTGATCCAGCGTTCGAATAAACTTCTTGACTGCCGTCATACTCTTGAGTGGCCTGGCACTTCGACGATCGTCAACATAGATCACAAACTTTCCAGCAGTGTCTTTCTTGACCTGGATGCGGGTGGCATTGTCAGGACCAATGGCATCTGAATAGATGGATTCTGCATCACTCAGAGTGTCAAATCCCAACAAAATGCTGTCACCACTGCGGCCAATCTTGACCAGTTTCTTGGGAAAAATTCCACTGGTGTTGACCTTGCGCATAATCAGGGCGGCAGTCCGGACATTGTTCTCTGTGACCTGAATCAGCCCCTGTTCGTCAATGACAAAGTCTTGACCCTCAAATGGGCCAGCGAAAGGATCCGACACCAGATTGATCACGTGTTCCATAGCATAATCCATAATTTAAACTCAATAGTGGTTGGGGATTGTAATAATACACTAGGATGTAGTTGTTGTCAACCCATCTGTCAGGATAAATATTACATAGATTAGATTAAGGTGCTCCCAAGTAATATGCCAGTAAAAAATCAAACCATCACGCAGATCAAACCCGGTGTATACACATTTACAGTTTCCCCAGGAATCAGTCAGATAGATATAGATCTATGGGGTGCTGGTGGTGCTGCTGGCAGTGCAGGTCAATCCACACAAGTGGTCACAGGCCAACAACAGGTTGGCACCCGAGTGTCGGGACAACGAGTGGTGGGACAGCGAGTGGTGGGACAACGAGTCGTTGGACAACGGCAGGTTGGGCAAAATCAGGTGGGGTTTTCCACACAACAAGTCCTGGTGTCAGCCGAAGTTCCTACCATCAATGTCTCTGCAGGAAGCCAGTCATTTTCATCAAGCGGAAGTTTTACACTTCCGTTGGGCGTTACCAATTTCAGCATATCTGCTGGCGCCGGTGGTGGCGGTGGTGGTGGTGGGCACAGTGCCACCACCTGTGGTAGTAGATCTGGCCATCACGGAGGAACCGGTGGTGCAGGCGGAAGTGTGGCATACTCTTATACTAACCCTCCCACACAGACCGTTTCAATAGATTTCACTGTAGGCCAGGGTGGTGCAGGCGGCGCGGGCGGTGAATCAGGAAGTTCTGGTGGATCAACTGTTGTGTCAATTAATGGCACAACTGTAATCAATGCTCTAGGGGGTGGCGGGGGCACTGGCTATCCGTATGGTGGTGGCAAAGTGTATGCTGGCAACCCTGGTCCTGGTGGCGGTGGTGGTGCTGGTGGCGCCTATGGCCTTGGTGCCAGCAAAGGTGCTGATGCCAGTGGATCACCTGGTGGCAATGGTAGCGTCAGCATCAGCTGGAGTGCATCAAACATTCCAGGATCCCCAGCAGTATACCGAACTGAAACCGCTCCAGTCTATGAGCCAGTATTTGAGCCTGTTTACGAAAACATTCTGGAAAATATTTACCAAGACATTATAGAAGCAGTATTTGCGCCAACCTACGCCACTGTGCCTGGTGCACCAGGTGCAGCAGGCGGCCCGGGGGGTTATGCTGCAGTTTCCCTGACAGTTGAGGCAGGTGATCAGATAATTGTTGTGGTGGGTGACAGTGGTCGATCTGACAGAGGCGGCGCCAGCACATACTTGACTTTTGACTACAGTGGGGGTAGTTCGGGCACACCCATCAAAGGTGGAGCAGGTGGCGGTGGCGGTGGTGCCAGTTTTGTCCTGTTGAACGGAAATGTGGTGGCCGTGGCTGCCGGCGGTGGCGGCGGTGGTGGCGGTGGAAGCGGAGACAGACCCGAAGACCGACTGCCTGGTCTGGCAGGGCTTCCTGGAACCAATAATGGATTGGGCGCTGGCACACCAGGCCTTGGACAGAATTCAGCCGCTGGCGCTGCCACTGGCGGTGCTGGTGGCGGTGGTTACTGGGCTGGGTCTGCCGGCACTTCTGGCAAGTCTGGCACTGGTGGCAGTGGTGGGACCAACTATGGCAAAGCCATTGATTCAGGAACCAGCACCGCACCAGGTGGACTGACTTTGGACGGCTACCCCCAACAAAATGCTGGATACGCTGGGAATCCAGGTGCTGCTGTAATAAGCATATATAAATCATTCAGTCTGGCAATTAAAAACTCCAATCAATGGAAAAGAGCCGACCGTGCCTGGGTCAAAATCAGTGGCCAATGGAGAGAAATTTACAATGGATGGACCAAGGTCAATGGGGTCTGGAAGGAAATTGCATACAGTTCAGGACCCGTGGCCGCTGAACCCACCTATCAACTGACCGCTGACCGAGCCGCAGTAGACGAAGGTGGCACAGTGGAATTTAGATTGACAACCACTGGCGTTCCGGTGGGCACACAAATCGCATATTCAGCCACAGGAATTGCCGCCAGTGACCTGACCTCAGGAGAATTATCTGGTTCGTTCACCGTGGGGTCCAGAGAAACAACATCTTTTGGAATCAGAGCCAATCAGACCACCAATGGACCCAGAACATTGACTGTTGTTCTGGATGGTTCCAGGGCCACAGGCAGTTGTGTCGTCAATGACACTTCAAGAACTCCCACTTATGGAGTGACTCCTGACACCATCAGTGTCAGCGAAGGCGGCAGTCTGACATTTAATGTCACGGGATCAGACATCACAGATGGCACATACTATTGGACCATTACCAATGCTGGTGATTTTGGCACAAGTTCAGGGTCTGTCATAATTACAAACAATACTGGATCTTTTTCAGTCACACCCACTGCCGATTCCACCACAGAAGGTGCAGAAACATTTACTGCATCTCTGAGATCCGGCAGCACGTCTGGGCCAGTTTTGGCAACAAGTGCAACAGTGACCATCCTGGACACTAGTGTTACTCCTGTGCCTCCACCTCCGGTGCCCCCACCACCCGAACCACCGCCACCACCTCCGCCAGCAGCCGCATATCAATTAAGCAACAGTATGGCGTCGGTCAACGAAGGTGGAGTGGTGATGTTTACATTGGTGACTCAAAATGTCTCTGATGGAACACAAGTGCCTTATACCATATCAGGTGCCGGCATCACCACTGGTGATTTCGATTCTATGCAAGTGAATGGATCCAGCATATCCACGGCTTTGACTGGCAATTTCATTATTCAGAATGGTGTTTCTACTCTGAGAGTGGTGGTTGCTAAAGATTCAACAACTGAAGGAACTGAATCGTTTGCACTGGGTCTAAATAATGGTCAAGCCAGCGTGTCGGTGACCATTAATGATACCTCAACTCCGGTGCGTGTCAGTGATCTAAGATTACAACCCGGATCACCAAGTATTTACAGTGGCACTTCAGCAAATATAAGTATTGAACCAGAAGTTTATGCACTAGCAGTTTTGTGCATAGGCACTGGTGGTAGCGGTGGTGGAAGCACTGACCCTGGACAGGCAACATACGGTGGAGGTGCCGGTGCTGGCGGTTGGGTAGCAGCCACATATTTTATTCAGGGCAAACAAGTTGTGACAGAACCAGGTGGCAAAAAACATATCTGGGACCAGACCCCAGTCGCTGGCTGGGTCAATGCATATGCTCGCACTCCGGATAGGAATTATACACAAATGGTCAATACCAACAGTACAAGTTATGCCAACGTAGTCAACGGGCAAATAACTGTGGACTTTGCAGGTGCTGCAGCCACGTTTGTTGGCCAAAGTGGTACTACCTATCTGTCTGGTCTATCAGGAGCCTCTGGCGGCAGCGGAAGCCAAAGCCGTGGTCCGGGTGCTGGCGGGGCGGGTGGCGGATATATCAGTGCTGTTCCAGCGACACCTGATATGGCAGGGACCGGAGCGCCTGGTATCAGAGGTGACACTGGCACAGGGGGCGCTGGTCTTGTTAAGAATACTCCAGTGCCACGGAATATTGGCGGAACAAATTATGGATATGGTGCAGGGTCTGGGGGTCGAGACACAACCCCACAGGCCCAACTGGTTGGTGCGCCGGGCGCAGTGTATGTCTGGAAGTTTTATAGACCCTGATATTAAATTAGGTTAAAATTAATATTTACTCTGGGCCCCACTGTGGGAGGACTACTGCAGTGGTATCTGTCACCATTCATGATTACCGCACGGCCCTTTTTGGGTTGAACTCTGCGCATAATTTCTCCTGGATTTTTGTTTATTTCTGTGTCGCTGACTTCCCCAGAAGTTTTGTCAAATATCAGTAAATCCCCGTCACTGTCAACTACGTAATACAGACAAATTATGTGTGGTCTAGGCAAGTCAACGTGTATATGATCTCTTTCTCTATGAAAGGTGTCATTAAGTGGCATATGCATAAAACTCCTGCATTGTATAACATCATTGATAGTAAAATCTATTTTATCACAGGCTTCAAAAGCTAACGGTAATATTAAAGGATAATGAGCACTTATTACTCCCTCGTTTTCGGTTTTATAAAAATGAGCAAATCCCGGTGTAGTTTTCTTGATATTGTTTTTAGACAAATAAGAAGGGGGCAATGTAATATCAGGAACCATATACCAGGATAGTTTACTCGACGATAATATTTCTTTTTCTAGTAAGTCTTGATAGCCTCGACTTATTACATTATCAATTACATAAATTTCATTTAACATTATTTTGATTCCTATTATTATGTACTTACCTTCGACACAATCGAGCTAATTATAAATAATTTACAAACTGGAGAATTCAATGAAAAAACTGCTGTTTGTTCTATCAATCTTGTTATCAACACCAGTGTGGGCTTGGAATCAGACTCCACCCAGACCTCTGGATGCCTGCCGGACAGATGCGCCCTACGGATTTCCCCAGGGACGCCAGGGTTACGCTGAGTGCCGACTGGCCTATGCCACGCTGAATGACACTCAGGCCAAATTGCCCGTCTGGACTGTATACACACTGACTCCCACCGAGGCCCTGGGGTGCTTGCCCAGAACCAATGCATTTGTGGCAGATGCCAGTATCCCCCGAGGTCAGCGAGCAGAACCCGACGATTACACCGGCACTGGCTACGATCGAGGCCACGTGGCTCCTGATGGCGATATGAGTTTTGATCCACAGGTGGAATACGAAAGTTTTCTGATGACCAATATGATGCCACAACTGGGCGGATTGAATCGTGGCATCTGGAAATTGTTGGAAACCACCATTCGCGGCTGGGTGGTGCAGCGTCAGCAGAGTTACACCATCTATGCTGGGCCCATATACAGTGCTGGCGATCCCACCATTGGTGCCAATCGTGTGACAGTGCCACACGCATTTTATAAAATTGTCATCAACACCACCACTGGCGAAACCCTGGGCTGGGTGTTTCCCCAGGCTGGCAATCTGGGCAATGATCTGACCCGATTCCGCGCACCCATCAGTAACATACAACAGCAGACCGGTCTGCGTTTTGGTTTTCCTGGCAATGTCAGAGAAATACCACCCGGCACAGAATGGCCTGTGGATTTTGGTCGGCTGACCAATGCTAAAAGATCCAAGTGCAGTCGCACCAGTGAATGAATAACTGTTGACAACGCTGGCGATTTCCAGTATAATGGCTGTATGAAAATACTAGAAATTGCCCAGCCCCTGGCCACCGCCCAGAGCACCATCTATGTGGATATGGATGGAGTTCTGGTGGATCTGTTCAACCACGTGGGCGAAATTCACGACGTTGATCACTACAATGATATGACCAAATCTCAGTGGGACGAATTTTTCCAGTCCACCAATGCCTATGAGTTGTTCAGAGATTTACCAGCATTTGCCACTGCCAACGCACTGCTAAAAATTGTTCAACAATACGCAGGTGGCTATACCATTCTCAGCAGTCCCCTGAACTTTGATCGGGCTGGCAGTATTCAGGGCAAACAGGAATGGCTAAAGAATCACATCACAGTGCCGGCAGATGCCTGGGTGTTTGAGCACGACAAATACAAGTATGCCACCAACAACGGTGTCCCTAACATTCTGATCGACGACTGGGGCGTCAACATTGAAAAATGGCGAGCTGCTGGTGGCATTGGCATCAAGTTCCAGAGTGATGAAGACACACTGAACGTTCTGAAACATCAGCTGGATCTGGCCTACCAGAAGTAACCCCGCATAGTGTATAAATACACTATGAAATCTGATATCCCCACAATTGTCTCTGGTGTTCTGGAAAAATGAGAACACAAGACCTATTCCGACAAAACATAGCCTATCACGACCAGCTGAATCCTGATGTCTGGTCAGGCCATCAGATCAGATCAGAAGTCAGATATCGCCTGCTGCAGATAGCTCAGGTGTTTATGGAATATCTGGAAGTGCCGGACTTTAAATTGCTGGATGTTGTGCTCAGAGGTAGCCTGGCCAATTACAATTACACCCCATACAGTGACTTTGATCTGCACCTGATCACCAATTATGCAGATCTCAACTGTGACATTGCCGAAGCATTCTATCGTGCCAAAAAGACCCTGTGGAACAGCGAGCACGACATTCTGATACGTGGTCACGAAGTTGAAGTCTATGTGGAAGATGTTCAGGCACAGGCCATCAGTGAAGGCACTTACAGTCTACTGGACGACCAGTGGCTGCGTCGACCCACCCACCGACCACCTCGCATACGCAGTCGAGCCGTGGTGGCCAAGGCACAGGATCTCATGAGACAAATTGATCAGGAAATTGCCGATGGTAATGCCCCTGATCTGGAAAGACTTCAGTTAAAAATTAAAAATATGCGTAAAAGTGGTTTGACTCGAGGCGGGGAATTCAGCACTGAAAATCTGGCATTTAAAATACTGCGCAATCAGGGCTACATTGACCGACTGTATCAGGCGCAGGCTCAGGCTCAGGATCAGAAATTAAGTTTAAAATAAATAATACCCTATAAATATTGGATGGGGAACGACCAGACTGAACTCTTGATAACGGATATCAGAGATTGGTATTATCTATTACTCGTTAATCAAAAATTGTGTCATGATGTATAAGAAAGTCGCACAAAGTCTAAAATAACGTATGAAAAATAATATTAAGTATAGTTCAATTGAACTAGCGGAATTTTACGATAAGTCTCGAACTACCTGGCAGGATTTTTATGATTCTGAAAAAACTATCCTAGAAAAATTTATACACCCCAATAATTCCATACTAGACCTGGGTTGTGCTTGCGGTGGACTGGGCAAAGTTTTAAGTGATAAATTCTTAGCAACAGACTATTGGGGCATAGACATCAACCCCCACTGTGTGGGTCTTGCCAAAAAAAGACACGCTAATTCTATTATAGAATGCGGGGATATTTTAGACCACAAATTTGACAAATATACAAATAAGTTTGATAGAGTTATAAGTTTTAGTTGCTCTGACTGGAACGTTCAATCCAAAGAAATGTTTCAACGAGCCTGGTCCTTTGTAACCCCTGGTGGCGTGTTTATTGCTAGCCTCAGACTAACCAAGGGCAAGACCATTGTTGATTCAGAAATATCATACCAAACTGTATTTGGTGAACATGCAGCGTATTGCGTTTATAACCTAGGTGACGCGTTACGCCTATTTGATAATCCCAAAACTATTTGTGCAGTTGGGGATGTAAAAGAAATCAGAAACAACACAACTTGTCCATATGATCAATTGTGTTTTAGTGTATTTGCCGTGACTAAACGTCAATCATCAGATATTTCCGAAACTGTGTTGGATCTAGATTTACCTCTATAAATATTGTATGGAACGACCTGACTGGACTCTTGGTAACGGATATCAGGGATTGGTATTATCAACCAATTGCTGCCATGATAAAACACTCATTGCTCAAGTCAATGAAATTATCAGACAATTGGATTTTAATGATTTGTATCATTATCCCAACGAATACCCCCTGTACCAAACTTTATCAAATTATCACAGAATAGAAGATCAAAGACTAGCCATTGGACACGGCCTGTCCGAACTAATTTTTCGTGTGATTGACATTTTTAAAAATCAACGAATTTTAATTGTTCGCCCGACCTGGCGTTTCATGGAGGTCGCCTGCAAATTAAAAAACGTCAGTTATAGCACTTACGAATACCAGGATTTTTTTCGATTAAACATCGACGACATCCGGGAACTGAGTAAATCACATGATGTCTTGTATCTGGCAAACCCCAATGGCATCAACGGCACTGTATTAGATCAAAACATGGTGCTCGACTTATGTGGAAGTTTTTCCTGGGCAATTATTGATGAAGCCTATGCTGATTTCAGCGAGATCGATTGCAGTATCATCAATCATGTTCCCCAAAATACTCTGGTGCTGAAAACCATGAGTAAAAGCATTGCAGCAGCCGGGCTCAGAATGGGTTATAGTATAGCAAATAAATCCATCACCAGTAAGATTCAACAATTGAGGCCCGCTGGGATAACCAATAGTTTTACAGAATGGCTTATTCCCAAAATAATAGATCATATTCCGGCACACATTGAAAGAATGAAATCGGTACGTAAAAAAATAGAGCAACTGCATAACTTGCCATCAAGCCAGGCCAATTTTATTCTTTATCCAGCTGGATCCCTGGAGTTCAAAGTAGACGCAAAATTAGTTCACCCTGATTGGCATCGTCTTAGTTTGTGTGATCAAGAAACCTATGACAATATCAAAAAATAGTCTGCTGTCCACGCTAAAACGTGTTGAAATTAATCTCAGTGATTTATGCAACAGAACCTGTGGTTTTTGTCCACGACACGATCGATCTTTATATAAAAATTCCAAAGAACACATGTCATTGATTGATGTTGAACTCATAGCCAGACAACTCAGAGAGATTGAGTATCAGGGCTGGATAGATCTTGTGGGATTCAGTGAACCACTGCTTTATAAAGATCTGACCACCGCAATAAAAATATTGTCTTCAGTCTCTGGTGCAGTGATAGAAATCAACACCAATGGAGATCTTTTAACCAAAGAACTGCTGTTAGAACTACACTCGGCAGGATTGACTCATCTTTTTGTTAGCATGTACGACACAGACCAATCTGATTATTTTACTGACATGTGTTCTGAAACCGATATTGTTCTCACACTCAGGCATCATTATGATCCAAAAAACAACTACGGTTTAAATTTGGTCAACAGAAATTATATAACCGATAAAAAAACTTTACCATTAAACATCTCAAGGCCCTGTAATCTGCCCTTCTATAAAATTTTTATTGATCACACTGGAGACTATTTAAGTTGTAGTCAAGACTGGGCAAAAACCAGCAAAGATCCAAGAAAAAATATAAAGGAACTAAGCATTAAAGATTACTGGCTGGATCATCTGGATCTGTATAGAAAACATCTGAGCGCTGGCAATCGAGAACAGTTGTCTCCTTGTTGTAAATGCGACATTCAAGGCACACTACATGGACAACTTGAACACAGCAAATGGTCAGAATATTATTTGAATAATTAAATTGCCCAACCATCCGAGATCAACTGGTGCAAGAATTGCTACCATCATTCAAATTTAATTATTAATAAATACTATTATTGCCCACACTTCAGGAATCAGTCTTGTGTTTTTAATTGAATTTGACACCACCCCGCGACTGCCGCTGACCGATTGCAAGGACCAGCAGCTGATGCAGCACATCAAACAAGTGCTGGGACAGATAAAGAACACATGACAGGAACCACCCATCTCAAATGACAACTCCGGAATTTATCACTGAAAGAGAGAACAACTGACATGCGCATCTGGGAATTTTTAATAGAGCGATTTGTCAGAGAATTCTGGAAAGGCGATGTTTTCGTACGCATAGATGAGCATGTGTATGATCGGGGTCTGATCCGAGATGTTTCCAGATATGAAGTGGACAGAATCATCAAGCGTATACCATTCATAAAACACAAACTCAGCGCCATGCGATACTATAAACAATTTTATCTCAGAGATGCAGATAGAAACGTTGAATTGGGTTGCAGATACATTGAAGACGACACCGGCTACAAAGAACTCAGGATCATAACCAGCCTAAAACGAGACACCATAAGAAAAAGTGACACGCCCACCATAGTTGTCAACGCTGAGTTTACCCAGCCTCTGATTACCAAACGCATACGTGAGCCCAGGTTAAGATATCCTGAAATCATCGACGAGCAGACGCTTACAGAAGGCGCCACAGACATATTATATCACTACGCACCCATGGGAGCTGCCCTGGAGATTCTGAAGTCTGGTGAGTTTGGATTCAGTCTGCTCAAAGGTGCTGATCGCAAAAACATGCCAGAAGGTTATGATTTTTTCTTCAGCACCACCCGCAGTCGTGTGGGCGATTATCACCGAACTACTGGCAACATTGCTGTGATGTTTGTGTTGGATGGTCGGGCCATAGCGCAGCGTTATCGAGTGGTGCCAGTGGACTACTGGGAACAGTCCTGGTTGGACACACACGGTCACCGCACCCGAGAAAGCGAAGACCGCATACTCAGTCGCGAGCCCACCATGAGCATTGGCTATGCCAGAGAAATACACATCTTGGTACAAGATTACCGTAACGAAAATCACACCCCAGCACGTATCAGAACCTTAATAGATCTGGCCAACCAACGAGGTATCCCACACTGGACTTATCTCAACCCCACTGCCTGGAGACTACAAGATCGTCGCCGTGCTCTGACGCCCGAACACGAACAGGCATATTTCCAGGGTCAACTACCACCAGAAAAGGACTACACTGGCACACAGTGGGAACCCACCGACTATGTCAGACCCTGGATAGAACTACTGGACTTTGATACTGATCAGCGCAGTCAACTGGGCAACCGAGCACAGTATCTGTTGCGTCAATTGAACTATGGGACCCATCGAGGCGATGATCATGGTCTGTCATCAGATCTGAGTAATTCCGGCAAACCCGGCAGCACCGGGCGTGAAAGTGTGGTCAGACTGGTGAAGTTTATGCGTGCCCGGGGTATGAGTATTCCAGACTTTGTGGAATATCTGCGCCAGAAATGGGAACCCAAATAGAACATACCCTAGGACCGTTGGGGTTATGTACGCGGCTGCTGCGTTAGGATACTGATTCGCTACCAGTATCCTTAAAAACAGCACTCTTTTTTAAGCCTTTGTTCAAAGTAAGCCGGACTAAATACACTATATTCTGAGTAAAACCAATGCGAGCACGACAATTTATCCCAAAAACCCCCATTTTAGAACAGCAACTGGATGAGATCAACATGAGTCCTGGAGCACTCAAACAGTTTGCTCAGACTCATCCCCTGGCTCAGCAGATCACAGCTGGCTTTGAACTGGAACTGTGTTTCGCCAACATCGGTCGACCCCAGGGTTATGGCGGCATAGAAGATGAGAGAATCAACAGATACTGGGATCTGGAAACCATTCAGGATTTGTTTAGTGAATATACCAGTCGTCGTGACCATGGTTATAGTCGTATGGAAGAGGATTACCAGACGGCCTATTTTGAAAAGGTCGCAGATAATGTTGATCCCGACGATGTTGAATGGCGGGCCAGAGCGAAAGCCCGAGACGACATTGATTCTGACACAGTGGAAGAACGTGTAAAAGAATTGCTGGATGCAGATCCCGACGCTGATGAGGATGAGGTCAGAGAAAAGGTCATAGAAGAAATAGTGGATGCCAACTGGTCAGATCATGAAGACGAAGCCCACGAAGAAGCGGAAGAAGACGTCCGCAATGAGTTGGACTACGATTTTGGTGAGTGGCTCTGGGCCAATCACAATTATCTGAGCGACGTGGCGGCCGAGTATGATCTGGGAGTGCCGTTTGAGGATGAATATCCAGATGATGATACGCCCTATGATACTGATCAGATGGAGGACGCAGCACGTCGCCTCAGACAGTATACCGACATGCGGGTCAGAGTCAGCTCCAGTTACCACAGCGTGCAGCGCCTGCCGGGTCTGATAATCATTGAACCCGATGGTAGCATTGAACCCGATGACAGTGATGAGGCCGCTGCTGAAATCATTACTCCACCACTGCCGCTGGCAGAAACTCTGGAGTTGTTTGCCAAAGTTCGAGACTGGGCTGAAGAATACGGTGGCTATACCAACAGCAGCACCGGACTACACTTCAACATCAGCAGTCCCGACATGAGTCAGTTTGACTATGTCAAAATGGTGTTGTTGCTGGGCGACCAGCATCTGTTGGGATTGTTTGATCGTGAATACAACAGCTATTGTAAAAGTGCCATCGGCAAAATCATATCAGAGATGCGACGTCAACACCCCCAGGGAGAGGGCCAAATGGATCGAGTGCTGGCTGAACGTGTGATGGAAGTGTTGAAATCTCACACCTATCGTCTGGCACAGGAGTTCATCCAAGATGCCATCAAGAGCTGGGGCAATACATTCACCACAGACAAATACACCAGTCTGAACTGGAAGGGCGATTACATGGAGGTCCGTGCTCTGGGTGGTCCCAAGATCATGACCGACCCTCAGCTGACTCTGAATGCCATCTATCGTGTGATCAGAGTCTGGGCCAGTGCTGTGGATCCCCAACTGGACCGTGAAGAATATCTGAAAAAACTCTATGTCATGACACAACGTGGTGTGGAAAATACTCAAGTGGGCAACAAAATATCAGTGAGTCAGATAATTTCCCGTTACATGACCGGAGACCGCAGCAATCTGGACCTGCTGGTGGCCGAACTTCGCAAGCAGATCGCACAGAGCGCACAACAACGTGATCTGGCCAAGGTGCGTGGCCAACACAAACCTCTGCTGCCCGAACCCAACCCACAGATGAATCTGGATCTTCGTGATCGTCCTGACGCTGCCCCCAATCAGGAGACCTGATCCTTGAGAGCCCGGGACCTATTGGAAAAGTGGAGCAAAAAATACAAACGCTCAATTGACTGCAGTCACCCCCGGGGATTCAGTCAGCGTGCTCATTGTCAGGGACGCAAAAAGCACAACGAAGATGCAGAGGCAGACACACAACCCACACTCATGGATGCCCTCAGAGACTTCTTTCCTGTGGTCATGCAGCATCTGGATCTGGACCATTTGCCCAGAATCACCTTTGTGCCTGAGGTCACAGGCCACCACGCTCCCACCTTTGGCAAGTTTATGAATGCTGAAAACACCATCTTTGTGGACATTGAGAATCGTCACCCCAATGACATCCTGCGCACTCTGGCCCACGAACTTGTTCACTATCGGCAATTGATGGACCATCAGCTGGATGCCAGCAGTGGTGAAACCGGCAGTGATGAAGAAAATCAAGCCAATGCTCAGGCTGGTGTCATCATGCGCAACTTTAACCAGCAGTATCCCCACTACCTGGATCTGGAACCTGTGATTCTGCCAGCTAAAAAAACACACATCAGTGAATCCCATGATGCGACCCCAGCACAACAATGGATCCGTAAAATTTATGATGAATTTCACGAACATCCATTCAATCCCCGATACCGAGTAATGACCTGGGGGTCAGGTGACGATCAGGAACTGGCCATATTTGAACTGGCGCCGGTGTTTGGTAAACCCACCACAGTGGACATCAAATGGTTTCAAGCATATCCCCAGCGTCAGGGCATTGGCACCCGAGCCATGCAACGGCTACAACAACTGGCACTGGAACATGGCATCACACTCACCATATATCCCTGGAACCGTGGCGAAGTCAGTCAGAGTAAATTGACCAAAATCTACAAGGGAATGGGATTCCGTCCCACAGCACGTGGTGCCAAAGACATGTCATGGCAACCAAAACAACAAAGTGTGACGGAAGGCTCTGATCAGATTACTGAATTGCGTGATCGAATGTATCAATACATTAAAAGTATAGTACCAAATTGGCCCGATTATGTTGTCCAAGACTGGTTATATAAAGGTAGCAAAACTGATACTAAAGATGGCATCATTGAAAAAATTTCAGGTGCAGGACTTGCCCCCAACTCTAAATGGCAACTTGTTCCTTATATGAAGTTTACAATGGATATGTTTGATCCAATAACCAAACAACGATTGATGGGTCGTGCCGGGGGCACAAGTGATTTAGGTATGGGTATTCCTAAAGATAAAGAAAGACACGCTACCCAAGCCGC